>Ga0180220_1000038_pt1 | contig 296661 bp, 261 predicted proteins | sample eDN5th37CBELigBY_FD_151335 | JGI IMG/M metagenome (GOLD analysis project Ga0180220, IMG submission 151335) | Enriched backyard soil microbial communities from Emeryville, California, USA - eDNA 5th pass 37_C BE-Lig BY (version 2) (version 2) | ecosystem: Environmental > Terrestrial > Soil >...
CCCGGGGCATCGCGTTCACCAGTCCAGAGAAGGCCGACCACGCCGGCCACCGGCTACGTCGGGGCAGCCGAGGCGGGCGCCCGCCCGCGTTCGACACCGAGATCTACAAGGGCCGCATCGTGCTCGAGCATCCAGCGCGCGTAGTTGTCGACGAGCACGGTGTCCCGGGCGGCCGCGACCTCGCGGACCACCTGGACGTACTGCGGGTAGGTGGCGCGGTTCGTGCCGGCGCCGCCGCCCCGGACGGGCTGCGACGTCGCGAGCACGGGCACGGCGCCGAGCGCGCGCGTGCGCTCGACGATCTCGGTCACCTGGGCGCGGAAGGTCTCGAGCCCGGCCGCCCCGCCGAGCAGGACGACGTCGTTCATGCCGACCATCGTCACGACCACCGTCGGGTCGTGGGTCGCGACGCGCTCGTCCCACGTGGCGAGGATCCCGGCGGCGGTGTCGCCCGAGATCGCGGTGTTGACGGTCTGGTCGCCGAAGCGGCGCAGCTCCCAGCGCACGCGCTCCTCGACCTGCTGGCTCCACGAGCGGTAGCCGCGCGTGTGCGCGGCGCCGTGCGTGATGGAGTCGCCCGTGAAGACCCACGTCTCGCGGGCCTGCGCCGCGGGGACGTCGAGGCGCGCGCGGACGTCCGTCGCGTCGGCGCGCACGGTGGGCACGCGCATGACCGACGCGCTCTCGAGGTCGGTCGGGCCGAGCACGCGGTCGTGCACGGTGACGCGGTCGATCGTGCCCGTGAGCGCGGCGGTCGTGCCCGCCGACGTGGCGCGGGCGCCGAACGTCACCGCGGTGGGGTCGGGGACGGTCGCGAGGAACGCGTCGGACGTGGTGAGCAGCGCCGGGAAGCCGTCGAACGAGACCTGCGTGAACCCGGCGGAGACGCCGACGGACACGGTGTGCGGGGCGCCGTCCGTCGCGGGCACCGGCGCCCGGACGTCGGCGCGCACCTGGCCGTCCACGACGACCGTCCACGTCACGGCGCCGTCGGCGACGCCGAGCGCTGCCCACGTGTCGTCGGTCGTCGCGTCGCTCAGGGAGAACAGGGTCTGCTCGGCCGGGGACGACGTCGCGAACCGCACGCTCAGCGCACCCTCCGTGACGTCGTCGAGGTAGCCGACGTCGGTGTTGCGGGGGTAGCCGGCGGTGCCGTCGAACTCGCGGTCGGCGCCGAGGAGGGAGTAGCCGTACAGCTGCTGAGGGGCGGGCAGGGGGTCGAACGCCGCGGTCGCGACACCGCTCGGGGCGGTGGGCAGGCCGGAGGCTGCGGTGGGGACGAGGGCTCCGGCCGCCACCAGGCTCAGGCCGACGGCGAGGGACAGGACGGGACGTCTACGCATCTGCGCTCCTTCACGCACGGACGGGTCTCGGCACGTGCCGCTCCTCGGCCGGGCACGACGTCGTGCGGGGAACGGATGTGCTGAGGCGGGACGCTAGCAAGACATCAGACATCTGACAACAGATGCTTGGTCGAGCGAGTGCGCAGGTCGAGGCGCGCACGCCGCGCGACACGCCGGGCGCGGGGGTATGCCAGGAGAGGGTGCGGGCTCCGGGTGCGAGGGCTCAGACGCGGGACGCGGTGACGTCCCCGACCACCCGGACCTCCACGTCGACGCCGTCGACGGTGTCCGGGACCGCGACGTCGTCGGACGTCACGTTGACGCGCAGGAGCCAGTCGTCGACGGTGCGCTGCGGCCGGTCGCCGCGCGGGGGCGCACCGGCCACGTGGGCGCGCGCGATCCCGACGCCGGTCACGCCGTCGAGGCCCGCGAGCTCGTCGCGGAGCGCGGCCTTGGCCTCACGCGCTCGTTCGAGGGTCGCCACGGCAACCACCTCCCGACACCCATTGTGCGCCTGCCGCGCCCGATGCGGCAGGGCCGAGGGTCCCGACCCTCGCGGCACCTCAGTCGAGCAGCGTCGCCCCGAGGCGTTCGAGCACGGTCTCGACCGGGTTGCAGTACGTCAGCCCCGTGCCGTTCGCGCCGCCCGTCTCCGAGCCCGCGAACAGCAGGCCGATCGCGACGCCGTCCTCGCGGTACACGAGCGACCCCGAGTCCCCGCCGCGCGAGAACGGCCCGTCCCCCGTGGACTCGACCTCGATCTGGTCGTCGAAGCGCAGCGCGCCCAGGCCGCCGCCGTACCCGACGACGACGTCGTCGAGCTCGATCGCCGTCACGCGGCCCGCCGTGACCCCCGTGGTGCGCCCGGACTTGCCGACCGCCTCGCCGCCCAGCGCCGCGGCCGTGCGCGTGACGCGCCCGACGGGGTACTCGGGGTCCACGTCCGGGTCGTCGAGCAGCGCGACGGCCGCGTCCACCGTCTGCGTGACGCCCGCCTCCAACGGCACGAGCGCGGCGAGCGTCCCGACGCGGTCGTCGGGCGCGCCGCCGCCGTCGGCGGGGCCGGGCTGCACGACGACGTCGCCCACCCGGGCGGACGTCGACCCGGCGAGCACGTGCCAGTTGGACAGCGCGTAGACCGACGTCGCGTCCGCGCCGGCGACCGGGGGCTGCGCGACGCGCACGAACGCCCCGAGCGTCCCCGCCGTGACGTCGACGTGCGCGACCGAGACGCCCGGCCGCAGCGGCCGCACACGCCCCGTCTCACCGGTGGCGTACGCGGTGACGACCGGGGGGCGCACCCCCGGCCGGTCCGTGCCCGCGACCCCCGGCCCCGGGTCCGCGGCGAGCGGCCGGATCCGGCCCGTGCGGCGCACGTCGACCGTGTCCCCCGCCTCCGACGCGACCTTGCGCGCGATGCTGCGGGCCGTCGGCACCCCGAGCCGGTACCGGACCGCGATCGCGTACCCGCCGTCGTCGCGCGGGGCGAGGCCGAGCGCGAGCGTCGGGGCGCGCACCGCCTCGGCGGGGTCGGGCACGTCGTGCGCCTCGATCGCGACGCCCGAGCGCTCCGCGAGCTCGCGCGCGTAGTCCGCGAGCTGCGACTTGATCTCCCGCGCCTTCTGCTGGTCCATCGGTGCACCGTCCCCTCGCCCGACGGACGGCTGCCCGCCGTCCGCGTCCTGCCGAGCGAGTCTGACGGCAGCCGCCCACACGCGCACCGCGACGCGCCGTCCTCCGGCGACCGGGCCCGAGCCCGTCGTGCGACTCCCCGGCGACCCGCGCGACGACCCGCGCGCGGCGGCGTCGCCGCGCGCGGGCCGGTCGGCTCAGGAGCAGTCCACCGTCTCGTACGCCACGTCGACGGCGGTCGTGCGCCCGCCCGCGGACGCCGTCACCCGGGCGCTGCCCGCGTCGAGCGTCGCCGACCGCGACGAGAACGACTGGTAGGCGGACGCACCCGGCCGCACGCCCTCGACGGTCCGCTCCCCGAACGGCGTGCTCAGCGTGACGTCCACCGGCACCGTGTCCTCGTTCGTCGCCCGGACCGCGACGTAGGCCGTCCCGGCGAGGCAGCGCGCGACGACCTGCGTGGCGAGGTCGACGTCGTCGCCGCCCGCGGTGTACGCGATGATCCCGCGCACGGCCTCGGTGGCGCGGACGACGGTCGCGGACGCGCCCGCGTCGTCGACCTGCTCCCGCCCGAGGTCCTGCGCCTGCACGACCCGGGCGTCCGCGGTCGCCCAGTCGCCGCGGTCCGCGGCCTCGAGCGCCTGCAGCACGAGGTCCTGGATCTCCGCGCCGACGGCACCGTCGACGGTCCGGGCGGCGACGCGCTCGGCCACCAGGTCGGCGACGTCCGTGTACCACGACGGGTCGGCGGCGGGCTCGGGGATCACGAGCCCGGCCTCGACCGCGGCCCGCGTCGCGGCGACGACCGCGTCCCGGTACGCCTCGGCGCCGGGGTACCACGCGGCGAGCGTCGCGTCGTCGACCGGCGTGGACCCGCCGTCGAGGAAGCAGAAGCCTGGGCCTGCGTTCGCGCCGGAGTTGATCCGCGTCGGCACGTCCTGCTGGGCGAGCCGGATCCCGCCCCGGCCGAGGCCGCGCTCGTCGCGCACGACCGTGCGGGGGGTGTCGGTGAGCTCGATCGGCGCGGCCGACGGGGGCGCGGTGCCGTCCGCCACCCACGCGGCGACGTGGTCGTAGACCGCGCCCTGGACCATGTGCTGCGGCACGCGGGACCCCGACGGCTGCTCGCACGTCTGCGGCGTGCCCGGGTAGCCGCCCGGCGCGCTGCCGACGTCGCGCAGGCGCAGGCGCCCGTAGTCGGTGATGAGCTTCCAGTCGCCGTGCGACGCGCCCGCGACCTCCCAGGTCCGCAGGAGCTCGGAGTCCGGCTGGCGCTGCGCGGCGCCGAGCAGGTCGATCGCGACGTCGGTCTCGCTGTTGATCTTGAAGACCGGGGTGTCGATGTCGTCGCGGACCAGCCCGCCACCGCCGTGCAGCACGACCGCGTCGACCACGCCGGCGAGCGGGTCGACCGAGTTCACGTACGACCACAGCCGGCCGGCGGACTGCGAGTGCCCGGTGGCCACGACGCGCTCGGCGTCGAGCGGGCCCAGCGGCGCGACGCCCGCGGGGTCGCGCACCGCGGCGACCGCCTGGCTGAACACGTCCCAGGACAGCGTGTCGTCCGTGACGGCGCCGCCGTCGGTGAGGTCGAGCGTGCCGTAGCGGTCGGGGCTCCACGCGCGCAGGCCCGTCGCGGAGTGGACGCCCGCGACCTGGGCCGAGACGCCGACCCACGCGTAGCCGCCGCGCACGAGGTGCTCGTGAGTCTGGAACCAGTCGACCTCCTGGTCCCACTGGTTCGAGACGTTGTACCACTCGGCGATCACGGTCCCGTTGAACGCGGCGGGGTCCACGGGTCGGCGCACGACGATGCGCGTGCGGTAGTCGTGACCGGTGCTGAGCACCGTCGCGTCGGTCACGCCGTCGGCCTGGTAGCGCGTCGCCTGGCCCTCGACGAAGAACTCCTCCTCGACGTAGGCGCGCGACGTCAGGTCGTAGTCCGTCGCGAGGAACGGGTAGCCGTGCGCGGGGTCGCCGAGCGGCGAGGTCACGGGGACCGGGCCGGTCACCGTGGGGTCGGGCACCGCCGCGTGCGCGGGCGCGACGGTGGTGGCGCCGGCCAGGAGCAGCGCTCCGGTCACGGCGAGGGCGAGCGGGCGTCGGACGGGGGGTGCGGGCATGGCATCTCCTTCGTCGGACCCGACCTCGTCGTCGGGCTCGCCCAGCAGACTACGGTCGCGACCGGGCTTTCGTCGACTGGCGTCCAGGTTGTGTCGCCGGACCGACAGAAGCCGCCGAGACCTCACGCGCGCAGGAGCTGCTCCACCCGCACCGACCGCCGCCGCGCCACGACGAGCGTCGTCACCGCGACGGACGCGAGGCCCCACAGGACGAGCGCCACGACGTCGCCCGCCCCGCCCGCCGCGCCCGGGTCGACGACCGCCGTGAGGACGCGCAGCGCCGAGCCCACGGGCAGCGCGTCGCGCAGGCTCGTGAGCGCGGCGGGGACGGTCGCCACGATCCCGGTGGCGACGAGCAGCACCGCGACGAGCAGCGAGAGCGCGCGCCCCACGTTCCCGAGGAGCGCCGCGAGCGCCTGGTTGAGCGCCACGAACACCACCGACGCGAGCGCCCCCACGCCCAGCAGCGCGAGCCACCCGCCGAGGCTCACCCTCTCGACCGCCGCGAGGACGCCCCCGACCACGAGGCCCGTGACGGCCGCGACACCTGCGGGCAGCGCGAGCGCCGCGAGGGCGAGCCGGCCCGCGCTGCGCGTGGAGCCGAGGAGCTTGGCGGGCACGGGCGGGAACGCGACGAAGAGCGCGAGCGCCCCGAGCCACAGGGCGAGCACGGCGAACAGCGGGCCGGTCGAGCCGGTGCCCAGGTCGTCGACGCCCGGCGCGGCGACGGGGTCCGCGACGACGGTCGAGAGGTTCTCGCGCTCCGCGTCGGTGTACGACGGCACCTGCTCGACCGCCTCGCCCAGGCCCTGCGCGAGCTCGGTCGTGCCGTCGGCGAGCTGCCCGACGCCGCCCGCGAGGTCGCCCGCGCCCGTCGCGAGCTCCTCGGTCCCGGTCGCGAGGCCGGCCGCGCCCGTGCCGAGCGCCCCGACCCCGGTCGCGAGGCCGGACGCGCCCGACGAGAGCGCGCCCGCGCCGCCCGCGAGCTGCGCGGCGCCGTCGGCCACCTGGTCCGCGCCCGTCGCGAGCTGCCCGAGCCCGGACGCGAGGTCGGCGGAGCCGTCCGCGACGCCCGTCGCGCCGGTCGACGCCTGCGCCGCCCCGGACGCGAGCGCCTGCGCGCCCTGCGCCGCCTGGTCGACCCCGGCCGCGAGCGCGTAGAGCCCGCTCGGCCCGTCCGCGCCCGACGGCTGCCCGGCGAGCGCGGCGCTGCCGACCGCGACCTCCGCCGCGCCGACGGCGAGGGGTCGCAGCGCGGCGAGCTGCTCGTCGAGCGCGGCGCACGTGGGCGTCGTCGGGTCCGTCACGCAACCGGCGTCGACCCGCTGCCGCTCGATCCCCGCGACGACCTGGGCGAGGCCGTCGGCGACGCCCCGCGCGCCCGTCGAGACCCGCGTCGCGAACGCGGGGAGCGACGTCGAGCCGCCGCCGGGCAGCGGGACGGCGGTGATCGACGCGTCGAGCGTCCCGAGCCCGCTCGCGAGCCCGGCCGCGCCCGTCGACAGGCTCGCCACGCCGTCCGCGAGACCCTGGGCTCCCGTCGCGAGCGAGCCCGCCCCGGACGCCGACCGCGCGACGCCGTCCGCGACCTGGCGCGACCCGGAGGCGACGCCCTGCGCCCCGCTCGCGAGGTCGCCCGCCCCGGACGCGAGCCGGTCGGCCCCGTCCCCGAGCTCGCCCACGCCCGACGCGAGCTCGCCCGCACCGGTCGCGAGGTCGTCCGCGCCCGACGCGAGCTGCGTGGCGCCGTCGCTCGCCCGGGACGCGCCGTCGGCGAGCTGGTCCGCGCCGTCGGCGGCGTCCCCGAGCTGGTCGTGGAGGGTCGTGAAGCCGACGAGGACGCCGTCGACGTAGTTCTCGGTGAGGGTCGTGCCGAGCACGGTCGTCGCGGTCGTCGTGACGATCCGCGCGAGGCCCTCGTCCACGACGCGGCCGCCGGGCGCGGTCTCGACGGAGAGCGTGGCCTGCGTCGCGTCGGCCGCGTCGCCGCTGAAGGACGTCGCGGCGGCCGAGAAGTCCTCCGGGATGGTCACGACCGCCGCGTACGTGCCGTCGGCGAGGCCGGACGCCGCGTCCTCGGCGTCGGTGATGACCCAGTCGTAGTTGGTCGTCCCCGGCGCGGGCTGCACCGCGACCGGGCCGGTGTCCGTGGACGACGCCCCGCCGCTGACGAGCCCCGCGGTGAGCTGGCGCCCGAGCGGCACGGTCTGGCCGTCGACCTCGACGGGCTCGTCGAGGTTGACGACCGCGGCCTGCACGGTGTCGAGGCGCTCCTGCGGGTCCCACAGCGCCCCCAGCAGCAGCCCGAGCACGGCGAGCGGCAGGACGACGGCGGCGGCCACGGTCCACGCGCGGCGCGCGTCGACGCGGCGCGCGCCCGCCGCGGGTGCGTCCGGGACGGCGGGCTCGGCCTGCGCCGGCTCGGGCGGGAAGACGCTCATGCGGGCACCTCCTCGGTGCGCGGGCCGACGACGGGCGCGGCGGGCACCGTGTGGGCGGGGTCGGGGTCGTGCAGGTCCAGCACCGGCGTCCCCGGTGGGGCCAGGTCGGTCGGGGCCGGGCCGACGGCGCCGAGCACGACCGCCGTCCCGCCCCCCACGGCCCGCGCGAGCGACGCCGCGAGCGCCCCGCGCTCCGCCGGGGCGGTCACCGCGTCCGTGCCGACCACGACGAGCAGCCGCGGGGACTCGCGCAGCACCGCGTCGACCGCGGCCGCGGCGGGAACGCGGTGCGCCGCGGGCGCGGGCGCGTCGCCCGGCAGCGCGGCGACGTCGGCCGCGAGGTCGACGAGCGCGACCCCGCGCCGCACGCTGCCCGCGCGCTCGGGCAGCACGAGGCCCGTCACCTTGAGCGCGCCCCCGGCGGGCTTGAGCCGCCCCCCGAGCGCGAGCACCACCCCGGACACCGCCGCGGGCGAGGTGCCGTGCACGACGAGCGCTCCGCCGTCGGGCACGCGGACCGTGACCGGCTCCGCGAGCGGGCCGTGCGCCCCCGCGACGACGAGACCGTGCGCGACGACGGCGTCCGTGCTCCCCGGCTCCGGCCAGTCGGCGAGCGCGATCTCCCTCGACAGGCCCTCGCCCTCGACGTCGAAGGACGGCAGCACCCGGTCGAGCCAGCGCGGCATCCACCACGCCCGCTCCCCGAGCAGCGCGAGCACCGCCGGCACGAGCGTCATGCGCACCACGAACGCGTCGACGAGCACGCCGACGGCGAGCCCGAGCGCGATCGGCTTGAGGCTCATGTCGCCCTCGGGCACGAACGCCACGAACACGGCGAACATGATGACCGCGGCCGCGGTGACGACCTTCGCCGACGCCTGGAAGCCCGTCGAGATCGACCGCCGCGCCCGGCCCGAGTGCACGTAGTCCTCGCGGATGCGCGCGACGAGGAACACCTCGTAGTCCATCGCGAGGCCGAACAGCACGCCCATGAGCACGATCGGCATGAAGCTGATCACCGGGCCGAGCCGCGTGACGTTGAGCGCGTCGGCCAGCACGCCCTGCTCGAACACGAGCGTCACGACGCCGAACGCCGCACCCACCGAGAACAGGTACCCGAGCGTCGCCTTGACCGGCACCGCGATCGACCGGAACACCATGGTCAGGAGCACGAGCGACAAGCCCACGACGACGAACGCGAACGGCAGCAGCGCCGCCCCCAGCTTCGCCGACACGTCGATCCCGACGGCCGTGAACCCCGTGACGGACAGGTCGACGCCGTACTCGTCGAGGAAGTGGTCGTGCAGCGCCCGGAGCTCGTTCACGAGGTCCTTCGTCTCCTCGGAGTCGGGCGCCCCCGTGGGCACGACCTGCACGATGCCCGTGTCCGCCGTCGGGTTGGGCGTCGAGAGCGGCACGTCCGCGACGCCGGGCAGCGTCGCGATCTCGTCGCCCAGGTCGTCCATCAGGCCGAGCGGGTCCGTCGACGTGACGATCGTGCCCGTCACGATGAGCGGCCCGTTGAACCCCGGCCCGAAGTGCTCCGACACCAGGTCGTACGTGACGCGCGCCTGGTTGTCCTCCGGCAGCGTGCCCGCGTCCGGCAGCGCGAGCTGGAGGTCCCGCGCCGGCAGCGTCAGCAGCACGATCGCCGCGACGACGATCCCGATCGTCAGCAGCGGCACCCGCGTCACGGTCCGCACCCACCCGGCGAAGAACCGGTTGTGGTGCTCCACGGGCGCGCTCGGCTCAGCCGCAGCGGGCTCGGCCGTCGAGGTCGCGTCGGGCGCCGTGGTCGCGTCAGGCGCCGTGGTCGCGTCAGGCGCCGTGGTCGCGTCGGGCGCCGTGGTCGCGTCCGCGGCCGGGGCGCGCTCGGAGCTCGGGGCTGCCGCGCCGTCACCCTGGTCGTGCGGCCCGGGGTTCACGAGCGCGGCTCGACGCCCCGTCGCCTCCGGGTCCGCCCCCGCCGCTCGGCGAGCGCCTCGCCCCGTCGTCCCCGGCCGGCCGCCCGGGCGGCGGCGCCCCCGACGGCGACGCGGAGCCTTCGGGCGGAGGCGCTCGCCCGCGAACCCCAGCATCGCGGGCAGCAGCGTGATCGAGACGAGGACGGCGAGCCCGACGCCGACGGCGGCGGCGACGCCCATCACGGTGAGGAACGGGATGCCGGCGACGCCGAGGCCGACGAGCGCGATCATCACGGTGAGGCCGGCGAAGATGACGGCGGACCCGGCCGTCGCGACGGACCGCGCGGCGGCCTCGGGGACGGGCAGGCCGCTCGCGAGCTCGTCGCGGTGCCGGGACACGATGAACAGCGCGTAGTCGATGCCGACGGCGAGGCCGAGCATGACGGCGAGCATCGGGGTCGTCGAGTTGATCTGGGCGACGGCGGTCGCGGCGAACAGCAGGCCCATGGTCACGCCGACGCCCGTCACGGCGTTGAGGAGCGGCATGCCCGCGGCGACGAACGAGCCGAACGTGAGGACGAGGACGACGAGCGCGACGACGAGGCCGAGCGCCTCGGTGACGGAGAGGCTGGGGAACTCGGTGCTGAACAGCTGGCCCCCGAGCGAGGCCTGCGCGCCGTCGGGCAGCGCGGCGGCGAGGTCGTCGACGGCGTCGTCGAGCGCGTCCTTCGTGGCGTCGCTGACCTCGCTCTGGCCCTCGTCGAGCTGGATCGTCATGAGCGTCGCGACGTCGTCGTCGCTGACCGACGCGGGCATGGTGTCGTCGTAGGGCGAGGTGACGGCGGCGACGCCGTCGACGGCGCCGAGCGCGTCGACCGCGTCCTCGACGGGTCCGCGGACGGCGTCGTCCTCGATGGTCGAGCCGTCGGGCGCCACGACGACGACCTGCGCGGTCGCGCCGCTGACCTGCGGGAACGTGGTCGCCAGGCGGTCGAGCGCGGCCTGGGACTCCGTGCCGGGGATGGTGACCTGGTCGTCGAGCCCCTGGCCCACGAGCCCGGCGAGCGCCCCGGCGAGCACGAGGACGCCGATCCAGGCGGCGAGCACCAGGCGGCGCGCCCCGACCGCCCACCTGCCGAGCGAGTACAGCGCTGAGGACACGGGCGGCCTCCTGGGAGAGTGCTGGACGAGAATCAGGATACGCCGCTGTATCCGATGCGCGAACGTATCGGATACACTGATGTATCGCAAGGCCGCCGTTCGGGCGGCACCGGCCGACAGTGGGAGCATGTCCGGCGTGACGACGGACCTCGACCCGACCCGCGTGGACCGCGGCACCGAGAGCGACCCCCCGCTCTCCCGGCGCCGCGAGCGCACCCGCGAGCGCCTGCTCGACGCCGCCTACGGGCTGTTCGCCGAGCACGGCATCAACGGCACCTCGATCGAGGCGGTCTGCGAGGCCGCCGGGTTCACGCGCGGCGCGTTCTACTCGAACTTCGACTCCAAGGACGAGCTCTTCCTCGCCCTCACCGAGCGCGAGATCCGCACCCGGATGCGCAGCCTCGAGGTCGCCGTCGAACACCTCCCGGACGACCCGGTGCGGGACGGGGTCATCGCCCCCGACACGATCGCGGCCATCGTCGCGGCCGTCATGGCCGACCCGCGCGACGAGCGCCGCTGGTGCCTCATGAACGCCGAGCTCGAGCTCCTCGCGCTGCGCGACCCCCAGGTCGCCGTGCGGTTCGCCGAGCAGGAGGAGTCGTTCCGGGACGAGCTCGCGGACCTCCTCACGCGCGTGCTCACCCAGGTCGGCATGCGGTTCGCGATCGACCCCGTCGCCGCGACGCGCGTCCTCATCAGCGCGTACACGGGCGCCGCGCGCGACGCGTTCCTCGGCCCGGCGGGCGAGGACGCGGTGCTGCGGGCGCAGTCGACCGACTGGCTCCCGGCGCTCGTCGGCCGCCTCGTCGAGCCGGACCCCGCGGCCGCCTGACCCCGACCGCGGCCGCCCGACGCCGAGCCCGCCCGGCACCGAGCCCGCCGCCCTGTCAGTGGCGCGCGTCACACTGGCCGCATGACTCTCACCTTCAGCGGCGCCGTGTTCGACTGCGCCGACCCCGCCGTCGTGGCGGACTTCTGGCAGGCCGCGCTCGGCTGGTCCGGGCGCGAGACCGGACCGCACGGCGAGTCCGTGCTCTTCCCGCGCGACGGCGAGACCGTCCTCGGGCCGCCGAGCCTCGTGTTCCAGCGCGTCCCCGAGGGCAAGGCCGTGAAGAACCGCGTGCACCTCGACTTCGCGTCGTCCGGGCAGGCGGACGACGTCGCGCGGCTCGAGGGCCTCGGCGCGCGCCGGGTCGACGTGGGGCAGAGCCCGCAGGACACGTTCGTCGTCATGGCGGACGTCGAGGGCAACGAGTTCTGCGTGCTGCGCGGGGACTGACCGCGCGGCGCTGTCACGCGCCGGGCCGCTGGGCGGTCGACCCCTCGTCAGGGACGCCGGTGCGCGCACCGCGTCCTCGCGACCGACGAGGAGACCGCCATGCCCGAGAACCCGCTCGTCGTGCTCCTGCACGGCGCGTTCACCGACTCCGCGCACTGGTCGGGCGTCATCGCCCGCCTGCGCGCGCACGACGTCGACGCCCTCGCCCTCGCGAACCCGCTGCGCAGCGTCGTGACGGACGCGCAGTACGTGCGCGACGCGGTCGGGGACTCCGACCGCCCGCTCGTCCTCGCGGCGCACGCGTACGGCGGCGTCGTCGCCACGGAGGCCGTCGCCGAGGGGCTCGGGGACGTCCGGGGCATCGTCTACGTCGCGGGGCTCGCCCCGGACACCGGCGAGAGCGCGGTCGACCTCGTCGGCCGGTTCCCCGGCAGCACGCTCGACGCCGCCCTCGGGCGCACGTCGCTCGTCGACGACCTGGACGACCTGTGGGTCCGCCCCGACGCGTACCACGCGCAGGTCGCGGCCGACGTCGACGAGCAGACCGCCTACGTGGCCGCGCGCACCCAGCGGCCCGTCACGGACGTCGCGCTGAGCCAGGTGCTGCTCGCCGGGACGCCGGCGTGGAAGACGGTGCCGTCGTGGTTCGTGTTCGGGTCCGAGGACCGCACCATCCCGGCGGCGACCCACCGCTGGATGGCGGGGCGCGCCGGGGCGCGCGGCGTCGACGAGGTCCCGGGCGCGTCGCACGCCGTCGCCGTCTCGGAGCCGGACCGGGTCGCGCGCGCCGTGCTGGACGCGCTCGGGTCGTCGCGCGCGGTCGCGGCGTGACGGCACGGGACGGACGGGGACGACCATGATCACCACCACCGCGCTCGGACCGGTCCGGACGGTCGACGCCGGACCGCTCACCGTCGGCTACGTCGAGGCGGGCGACCCCGCCGGGCCGCCCGTGCTGCTCCTGCACGGGTACCCGTACGACGTGCACTCCTACGTCGACGTGGTGCCGCTGCTCGCCGCCCAGGGGCTGCGCGTCGTCGTGCCGTACCTGCGCGGGCACGGCCCCACGACGTTCCGCGACCGGCGCACGCCGCGCTCGGGCCAGCAGGGCGCGCTCGGCACCGACGTCGTCGCGCTCCTCGACGCGCTCGGCATCGACGCCGCGGTGCTCGCGGGCTACGACTGGGGCGGTCGCGCCGCGTGCGTGGCGGCCGCGCTCTGGCCGGAGCGCGTCACCGGGCTCGTGAGCGTCAACGGCTACCTCGTGCAGGACGTCGCCGCCTCGCGGACCCCGCTTCCCCCCGACCTCGAGGCCGGCTTCTGGTACTTCTGGTACTTCTCGACCGAGCGCGGGCGCCGCGGGCTCACGCAGAACCGCGCCGAGGTCGCGCGCGTCATCCGGGCCCGGAACTCGCCCGAGCGCACGGTCACCGACGCGGAGCTCGCGCGCGCAGCCGCCGCGTTCGACAACCCCGACTACGTCGACGTCGTCATCCACTCCTACCGCCACCGGCTCGGGCTCGCCCCGGGCGACCCGGTGTACGACGACGTCGAGCGCCGCCTGGCCGACCTGCCGCGGATCGACGTCCCGGCGGTCACGCTCGACGGCCTCGCCGACGGCAACTTCCCCGCGACGGACGGGTCCTCCACGGCGCGGTTCTTCGGCGGGCCGCGCGAGCACCGCCAGGTGCCGCACGCCGGCCACGACCTCCCCGCCGACGCGCCGGAGGCGTTCGCGCAGGCGGTGCTCGACCTCGTGCGGCCGGCGCGCGGCGACGCTCAGCCCGAGCCGGGCACGTACACGGCCGCCGCGCTCGGCGGCGGCTCCCCCACGTCGTCGACCGGGCGGGGCGCGTAGGTCTCGGCCGTGAGGTCCGCGCGCTCGACGCGCGAGAGCCGGAACCAGCGGATCGCCTCGCGCGAGCGGCACCAGGCCACGAGGTACCAGCGGCCGTCGGTGTGCGCGAGCAGCACCGGCTCGACGCGGCGCGCGGTGGCGTCGCCCCGGCCGTCGCGGTACCGGACGGCCAGGACGCGCGCTCCGGCGAGCGACTGCTCGACCGCGCGCAGCACACCCAGGTGCGTGCGCGCGCGCCCGACGACGTCACCCCCGGCCGCACGACCCGGCCCGGCCGCGGCGTCGTCCGCGCTGCCTCGCTCCGCAGCGCCGTCGCCCGCCGGGACGCCGTGGTCCGTGGCGTCGTCGTCCGTGGTGGCGTGGCGGACCCAGACGCGCGCGGCGAGCGCCTCCGCGCGCGCCCGGTCGCCCGCGGCGAGCGCGTCCCAGACCTTGCCGCGCGCGACGCGCGCGTCGACGGCGAACGGGCTGCCGGGCGGGAGCGTCGCGAGCGCGACCGCGACGGCGACCGCCTGCCCGGGCGTGAAGTTCACCGGCGGGAGCGACGCGCTGGGGTCGAGCACGTAGCCGCCGCCCGGGCCGGGCTGGGCCCAGACCGTCAGCCCGGCCTGCTGGAGCGCCGCGACGTCGCGCTTGATCGTGCGCTCGCTCACCTCCAGCGCGGCGGCGAGCCGGGCGCCGGTCGTCCCCGTCGGACCCGCACGGCGCAGTTCCTCGGCCACGGCGTAGAGCCGCTCCGTCCTGTTCACGACCCTCCCCTCGCCGCGAGCCGGGCCACGGGCTCGTCGCCCGCCGCCCGGGCACGGTGCGCCGCACCAGCGTACGGACCCGGCTCGGCTCCCCGGCAGGGACGGCAGGGGACGACAGGGACGAAGGTGCGGTCGGAACGCGCCTGACATCGGTGACAGACCGGTGTCACCGATGCCCTGCAAGGCTGGGGGCATGACCACGAACGAGAGCACGGAGCAGGCCGTCCACGTCGTCCTCGTGCCCGGCTTCTGGCTGGGCGCCTGGGCGTGGGACGACGTCGTCCCCCACCTCGAGGCAGCCGGCCTCGTCCCGCACGCGGTGACACTCCCGGGCCTGGAGCCGGGCACGACCACCGAGGACCGCGCCCGCGTGACGCGCGACGACCACGTCGACGCGGCCGCACGGCTCGTCGACGGGCTCGACGGCCGGGTCGTGCTCGTCGGGCACAGCGGGGGCGGGCCGGTCGTGCAGCAGGTCGCGGACCGCGACCCCGGGCGCATCGAGCGCGTCGTCTACGTCGACACGGGCCCCCTCGTCGACGGCGCGTCGCTCGCACCCGACCTGCCCGCCGACGCGGCGGAGCTCCCGCTCCCCGGCTGGGACGAGGTCGGCGCCGACGGGTCGAGCCTCGACGGCCTCGACGACGCCGCGCTCGCGCGGTTCCGCGACCGTGCGGTGCCCACGCCGGGTCCCGTCGCGCGCGGACCGGTGCGCGTCACGAACCCGGAGCGCCTGCGCGTGCCCGCCACGGCGGTCTGCTGCTCGATCCCGTCCGCGACGCTCGCCGAGCTCGCCCACCCCGGCCCGCCGCTGCACACCGAGCTCGGCGACCTCGCCGACCTCACGTGGGTCGACCTCCCGACGGGCCACTGGCCCATGTTCTCGCGCCCCCGCGACCTCGCCGCCGTCCTCGTCGACGCCGTCTCCTGACCGACCGCGGTGCCCCCCGATGGGCCCCGCTCCGCGGCCGACCGGACGGACCGAGGGCCCCGTGCGACCGTCGTCACGCCGTCTTCGAGAAAAAGTCACCGAACCCGCGTCACGAACGGCGACTTATGCCGTCTTGTCGGGTGAAGCGGTCATCAGACCGTAGTAGCCCGATTGACGACGAGACGGACCATGCACGACACCCTGCCTTCCGCCCCCTCCCGCACCGAGGTGCGCTCCGCCCTGCTGTGGGCCCTCGAGCACGACCGCGACGCCCTGCTCGAGCACCGCGAGACCACGCAGCACTGCGCGTGGGCGGCGGCCCGGGGTGCCGCCGACCGCCGCCTCGTCCGCCGCTGGCGCGCCGCGGCGGCACCGGTCCCCTCGACCGTCGCCTGACCGGAGCGGCCGGCGCTCGCCCGACGGCGGGCGCGACGGTCGTCGGGCCGACGGCGGTCGTCCGGACGGGTCCGCGCCGCGCCCGGGCGCATCCGTGGGCGGGCCCGCGGACGAACCCCGGACGAGAGGGCACGTCCGCCCTTCGGGAGGAGGTCGTCATGTTCGCGTCGCTCGCTGCCGGCTCCGGCGGGACGATCGGCATCACCGGGATCGGGAACGGCATGTCGCAGTGGTTCCTGATCTTCGGGGCGCTCGTCATCACCGCGATCCTCGTGGGCGCGTTCTACGAGCTCGGCAAGGCCGTGCACGACCGGCACGTCCACCCGCGCCGCCCCGTGCACCGCTGACGCACGGGACCCGCCGGACGCGCCGTCGCGTCATCGGCCGCCCGTCCCGACCCGTCGGCCTCGCCGTCCGCGGTGCGGCGGCGGACACTGGAGGGAAGGACGAGGGCCGGTGACGCGATGGCGAGGACCGCGGGTCGTGGGCCCCGCGCCGACCAGGGCGCGAGGCGGGACGAGCGCGCGCCCGGCACCGCCCAGGGCGCGAGGCAGGACGAGTCCGCGCCCGGCACCGCCTCGTGCGACGGGGCGCTCGACCTCACCACCGCCTACCCCCGGTGGGTCGCGCTGGTCCGCGCCGTCGTCGCGCGACGGCTCGACGACCCCGCGGACACCGACGACGCGACCCAGCTCGTGTTCCTCGCCGCGTGGCGCTCGCGCGACCGGTTCGACCCGGACCGCGGCGACCTCCCGGTCTGGCTGATCGGCATCGCCGACCACGTGTGCGCCGACCTGCGCCGGGCGCGGGCCCGCGAGGCCCGGCGTCGTGAGGCGGCGGGGCGCCACCGCGTCACGACCGCCGTCCCGGACGCCGCCGACGACGTCGCGGCGCGCGTCGACCTCGAGCGAGCCCTGCGCCGGCTCGCGCCGGTCCGCCGGGGCGTCGTTCGCCTCGTCTACGCGCACGACCGCACGCACGCCCAGGTCGCGGCCGAGACGGGCCTGCCGCTCGGCACGGTCAAGAGCCACGCGCGCCGCGGCCTCGCCCAGCTCCGCGCCCGCACCCGCCCCTGACCGCCACGCCCGCCCCGCCGAACCGCGCCCCGCCGCGCCGAACACGGGGTTGGTGCCGTTATCAGCCCGATAACGACACCAACCCCGTGTTCGGCGCCGAGTAACCTCGTGTTCAGCCGAGCGTCGTCGGCAGCTCCGCGTCTCCCTCGCCCGGCGCGGCACCCAGCACGTGCTCCGCGAGGAACGCGAGCACCACCTGGTACCAGACCTTCGCGTGCTGCGGCTGGAGGACCCAGTGGTTCTCGTCCGGGTAGTAGAGGAACCGGTGCGCGGTCTCCCCGGAGGGGCCGGCGGGCAGGCCGGACCTCTCGAGCAGCTCGTACCAGAGCCGCAGGCCCTCCCCGATCGGGACGCGGTAGTCCTTGTCGCCGTGGATGACGAGCATCGGCGTGACGATGTCGCCCACGAACCGGTGCGGGCTGTTCTCCAGCGCCATCTCGGGCGTCATCTCGCGGGCCCAGTAGTACGCGTGGTCGGTCGTGGGGCCGAACTGGTCGAGCGCCCACAGGCTCGCGTGCGTGACGATGGCGCGGAAGCGGTCCGTGTGGCCAGCGACCCAGTTCGCCATGTACCCGCCGAACGACCCGCCCATCGCGGCGGTGCGCGTCGCGTCGACGTCGGGCCGTGCCTCGACCGCGTCGGTGATCGCGAGCAGGTCCGTGTACGGGGCCTTGCCCCACGCGCCCCACCCGCGCTGGACGAAGTCCTGCCCGTACCCGGTCGACAGCGCCGGGTCCGGCAGCAGCACCGCGTACCCGCGCGCGACCATCAGCCACGGGTTCCAGCGCCAGCTCCACGCGTTCCACGACCCCAGCGGCCCGCCGTGGATCCACAGCAGCAGCGGCGCCGGGTTCTCGGCCGACGCCCCGTGCGGGAGGGCGAGCCACCCGCGCACGCGGACGTCGTCCGCCGCGGCCGTCTCGACGTCGACGAGCGTGCCCGGCAGGTCAGGGGTCGCGACGGGACCGCGCAGCGGCGTCGCCGGGACGGGGGTGCGCGCGCCCGCGGCGCCGGAGTCGAGGAACGCCCCGAGGTCGACCCGCACGGGGTGCGACGGCTCGAGGTAGCTCGTGCGCAGCGCGTACAGGGAGCGGCCGTCGGCGGCGACCTGGAGGTCGGTGAACACGGCGTCGTCGCTCGTCACACGCTCGGCGGTGCCGTTCTCGGTGGCCCCGTCCGGCGCGAAGGCGACGAGGAAGACCGGCCCGCGACCGTCGTCGTCGGCCGTGACGAGCAGGCCGGAGCCGTCGGGGAGCCAGCGCAGCGACGTGGGCCAGCGGTCCCAGTGCCGCACGAGCGTGCGGGGCGTCGCGTGGTTCTCGGCGCGCGTCGTCGCCGAGTCGTCGTGGCCCTCCGCCGCGCCCGCAGGGCCGTCCGGCGCGTGCAGCGGCACGACGGCGAGGCTCTCCTCCGGCGCCTGGTGCGGCGTCGAGATCGTCTCGCGCACGAACGCGACCCACGCGCCGTCGGGCGAGATGCGCGGCCAGTGCGCCTCGGCGCGCGGCTCGTCCACGAGGGTGCGGCGCGCCCCCGTCGCGGTGTCGATCGCGACGAGCGTGTTGCGCACCTGCGGGCCCGGACCGGCGACCTGCCACGTGGTGACGAGAGTCGTGCCGTCCGCGGACAGGTCCGCCGCGTGCTCGTGCAGCGCACGGCCGGGGGCGGCGCTCCCCTCGGCGCCGCGGCTCACGTCGCGCAGGTCGAGCAGCCGCGGGTCGTGCTCCGCGGGGGCGTCCTCGCCCTCGGCCACGGGGAGCGGCTGCGCGGGCTCGTCGACGAGGGTCGTGAGATCACCGACGAACCGGTGCGCCTCGTCCGGGCCGCGGTCGTGGTCCCACTGCCGCACGGGGTACGCGGTGTGGAGGATCGCCGCGACCTTGGCGTCCTTGCGCGCCTTCCGGAGCTCGCCGTCGTGCGTGAGGTCGCGCGCGCTCGGGAGCACCGGCGCCGCGACGGACACGACCGGGGCGTCCGCGGCGGCGAGCGGACCGCTCACGCCCGCGGGCGCCGTCGCGACCACGCGCGCCTCGCCGCCCGACGCGGGCAGGAGCCACAGCGCGGACGTCGGGTCGTCGTCGGACCCGGCGTCGGGGTCGGGCCGCGCCGAGGTGAAGAGCACGTCGCCCGCGGCCGTGAACGTCGCGCTCGACTCGCCCTTCGTGCTGCGCGTCAGCCGACGCGCGGGGGCGTGGCCCGCCGGGTCGACCTCCCACAGCGCCGTGCGGTACCCGGTGCGCTGCGCGTCGAGCGTCTGGACGGTGGTGACGAGGCGCGTCCCGTCGGGCGACAGCGCCAGCCCGCCGACGCGCGGGATCGCGAGGTAGCGGTCGAGGTCGTGGAACGGCGTCGGGCTGCCGGACGACGGGTCGGTGCCGGGCGGGTCCGGCGGGACGGAGGTTCCGGGCGTGGCGGCGTCGTTACTCACCCGTACGTCCTATCACGTCGCCCCGGCTCCCCCGCCACCCGCCGAACACGGGGTTGCTGTCGTTATCCCGTCGATAACGACAGCAACCCCGTGCTCGACGTGGCGCAACCTCGTGCTCGGCCGACGGCGGTGGGCGCGGGCGGCCGCGGTCCCGCCGTCCACAGGACCCAGAACCCTGCGGACCGTCCACGGCCCGACGCGCAGCGGCGGCACGACGAGCCCGGCTCCTGGTCGGATCGCCGGGTGCGCACGCTCACCGCCGTCCCGTCCGAGCTCCTCGCCGTCGCCGAGCGCCAGGCCGGTCTCGTCTCCGCCGCGCAGTGCGACGAGCACGGCGTCACCGCGCACCGCCGGTCGCGCCTCGTCGACCAGGGGCGGTGGCGCCGTCCGACGCGCGGCGTCTTCGAGACGACGCCGGGTCCGCCCGACCCGTCGGACCCGCGGTCGTACGACCGTCGCCGGCGGCGCGCGGCCTGGCTCGCGCTCCTCGCCTACGGGCCGGACGCGATCGCGGTCGGTCCGTGCGCCCTGGTCCTGCTCGGTGTCCAGGGCGTCAGCCCGCGCGTCGTCCCGCAGGCGACGCTCCCCGGAGCGCGGGGCACGCTGTCGCGCGACGGGATCCACCTGCGTCAGTTCGACGACGGCATGACGGTCGTGCGGGTCGAGGGCCGGCTCGTCGCGACCCCTGACTGGGCGCTCGCGCAGTCCGTCCCCGAGTCGGGCCGTCGTCGTGCCGTGGCGGCGATGGACAGCGCGGGCCACCTCGGGCTGCTCGACGCCGAGGACCTGGCCCGGGCCCACGACCTCGCGCGGGGGCGGCGGGGCGTCGCGCGGACGCACGCGTGGTGGTCCGAGCACGACGCGCGGGCCGAGTCGCCGCTCGAGACGTTCGCCCGCCTCGAGTGCGCGGACGCAGGTCTCGCGCCCGACGAGCTCCAGGTCGAGGTGTTCGACGACGGCCGCTTCCTCGGCCGCGGGGATCTGGGGTGGCGGCTGCCGCAGGGTCGGTGGCTGATCGCCGAGATGGACGGCGTGGACGTGCACGGGGCGCCGGACGCGCTCCTGCGGGACCGGTCGCGCCAGAACGCGCTCGTGAGCCACGGGGGCGTGGAGCTCCTGCGCTTCACGGGTCGGGACCTCGCGACCCCGGGCACGAGCCGCCCGGGACGCATGACCACGGCGCTGCGTCGGCACCTCGGCCGAACCCGAGGTTCCGCGGTCTCGAGCACGGGGTTGATGTCGTGATCGGCGGGATGACGACATCAACCCCGTGCTCGGCGGGGAGGGGGTCAGTCGTCGCGCTCGGACATCCGCGCGAGCATCGCGTTGTACTCCTCGAGCTCGGCGTCGCCGTCGCGGTCGGCCTGACGGTCGCGACGCTTGGCCTCGCGCTCGTCGGAGCGGGTCCACATGACCGCGACGACGATCGCGAGGACCAGCGTCGGGAGCTCGCCGATGCCCCACGCGACGCCGCCGCCGCGCTGCTGGTCGGCGATCGCGCTCGGGCCCCAGTCGCGGCCGAGGAGGCCGAACCACTCGGGCACGAGCAGCACCTCGCCCGACGTGAGGGCGACGCCGAAGAACGCGTGGAACGCCATCGTCGCGAACAGCAGGAGGAGCCGCTGCGGGTACGGCGGGCGGTGCGGCCCGGGGTCGATCCCGACGAGCGCGTTCGCGAACAGGTACCCGGCGAGCGTGAAGTGCAGGAGCATCGCGAGGTGCCCGGCGTACGTCGTGAGCGCGTACTCGAACGCGGGCGTGTAGTAGAAGACGATCATCGAGCCGGCGAAGTTCACCGCGGCGACGATCGGGTTCGCGAAGAACTGCCCGACGCGCGACGTCACGACGGCGAGGACCCACTCGCGGGGCCCGCGCGACCCGTCCTTGCGCGGCGGGACGGCCCGCACGAGCAGCGTCACGGGCGCGGCGAGCACGAGGAAGATCGGCACCACCATCGCGAGGATCATGTGCTGGACCATGTGCGCGCTGAACAGCACGTGCCCGTACATGGCCGGGCCGCCCGACGTCACCCAGAAGAGGACGACGACGCCGACGCACCACGACACGGTGCGCCCCACGGACCACGAGTCGCCGCGCCGCGCGAGGCGGCGCACCCAGCGCAGGTAGACGACGAGCGCTGCGACGCACGCGAACGCGGGCAGCAGGTCCCAGCGCCACTCGGTGAACCAGCGCGCGAGCGTCGGCTCGGGCGGCAGCGCGTGCCCCGTGACCTGGTACGCGGCGGACGTGTCGAGCGGCTCCTCCTGCGGCACCGGCGGCGCGGTGGACCCGAGCGCGACGGCGACGCCGGAGACCGCGCCCATGATCGCGAGCTCGACGGCGACGAGGCGCCAGAACAGCCAGCGCGTGCCCTCCGCGGCCGTGCCCTTCGTCCCCGTGGACGACGACCCGCCCCCGGCAGAGCCCGCCGCCGGGGTGCGTCCCCCGGCCGGGCGACCGACCGCCGTCGGGCCGGCGAGACGCCGCACGACGAGCTCGCGGTGCGCGAAGCCGACGGCCCCGAGGACGAGCAGGAGCGCGACCTTGGTGAGCAGGAGCACGCCGTAGTCGGTGGTCAGGCCGGCGAGCGTGTCGATGCGGATGCTCGCGTTCGCGACGCCCGACACGGCGACGGCGACGTAGCACCACAGCGCGATCGCGGAGTAGCGCGCGACGGACGTCGCGAACGCCGCCCGGTCGAGGCCGCCGCGCACCCGCACGACGGCGAGCGTGCCGAGGCCGCCGACCCACAGCGCCGCGCCGCCGAGGTGGAGGAACATCGAGGAGACCGCGAGCTCGTGGCTCACCGCGCCCGCGGCGTGGCCCGTGTTGGCCTGCATCGCGAGGGCGACGAGCGCGAGCGCGGCCGTCCACATCGCGCCGGTCGCGCCGCGCACGGCGAGCGCCGCGGCCGACGTCAGCGCCGCCACGACGACGATCGCCAGGTAGTTGCGCCCGAGGCTGACCTGCGAGACGAACAGGCCGAGCTGGTCGCCGAACGTGGCCGCCGTGACGGGTGTGCCCGAGATCGAGGAGTAGCGCAGCACGACCTGCACGACGGCGAGCACGGCCCACGTGGCCGACGCCGCGCCCGCGACGCCGAGGGCCTTGCGCACGGGCGTGCCGGCGGGCAGCACGCACGCCGCGAGGACGAGCGAGCCGAGGGTCACCGCGACGGCGAGCTCGGTGAGGACCGTGACGACGGGCGTGCCGAGGCGCGCGAGGGCGCCGGGGTCGGGGAACCCGACGGGCACGGTGAACGCGGAGGAGAACGCCCCGGCGGCGAGCACGGCGACGATCGCGACGACGACGGCGAGCGGCCCGGCGAGGACCAGCCACCACGGGTTCGCGGGTCGGGAGTCCGACGGCGCGCGGCGCAGGGCAGTGGTGGTCACCCGTCCAGGGTATCGAGGTTGCGAGCCCCTCCGGACCGGCCCCGGAGGCCGCTCGCCGGCCCCCGCGGAGGCCGCCGAGGGCGGCGCCGGGGGTGCACGGCGGGCGTCGGGTGGGGACCTCTCCCCACCCGGACCTGTGGATCGCGCCCCGTCCGGCGGGGCACCCGCTGGCATACTGGGCCGGGTTCGCCGGGGGCTCGCGACGCTCCGTCCGCCCTCGGCCGCGCAGGGACCGCACCCACGACACGAGGGACGTTCGATGGCCGCAGGGCACGGCAGCATCTCCACGCAGGACCTCGACCGCGCGAGCCACCTGCTCAAGCGCGTCGGCCAGGTCTTCGACCAGCGGGTCGTCGGCCAGGAGGCGCTGCGCACCGCGCTGGTGAGCGCGCTCCTCGCGGGCGGGCACATCCTCCTGGAGTCGGTCCCGGGCCTCGCCAAGACGACGGCCGCCCAGACGCTCGCCGCGGCGATCGACGGCTCGTTCCACCGCATCCAGTGCACGCCGGACCTCATGCCGAACGACATCGTCGGCACGCAGATCTTCAACTACGCGACGGGCGAGTTCACGACGCAGCTCGGCCCGGTGCACGCGAACGTCGTGCTGCTCGACGAGATCAACCGCTCGTCGGCCAAGACGCAGTCCGCGATGCTCGAGGCGATGCAGGAGAAGCAGACGTCGATCGGCGGCGAGAACTACGCGCTGCCGGACCCGTTCATGGTGCTCGCGACGCAGAACCCCATCGAGGAGGAGGGCACCTACGTGCTGCCCGAGGCCCAGATGGACCGCTTCCTCATGAAGGAGGTGCTCACCTACCCGACCCCCGCGCAGGAGCTCGAGATCCTCCAGCGGATCGCGACCGGGCAGATGACGCAACCCCTCACCGCGCAGCCGGTCTCGCTCGACGACGTCCGCTTCCTGCGCGGCCTCGTCGACGACGTCTACGTGGACGACTCGATCAAGCGGTACGTCGTCGACATCATCAACACGACGCGCTTCTCGGGCCCCCGCCCGGTCCCGGGCCTCGACCGGCACGTGCGCGTCGGGGCCTCCCCGCGCGGCGGCATCGCGCTCATGCGCGTGGGCCAGGCGCTCGCGATCCTCGCCGGTCGCGCGTTCGTCATCCCGGACGACATCAAGGCCGTGCGCTACTCGGTGCTGCGGCACCGCCTCGTGCGCACGTTCGACGCGCTCGCGAACAACGTCCCGCCGGAGCAGCTCGTGGACGCGGTGTTCGACGCCGTCCCCACGCCCTGAGCGCCCCGCCCGCCCCCGCCAGCACGCCACCAGGAAGCGCCCACGTGCCCGACGTCTCCCGTCTCGCCCAGGTCCGGGCCCGGCTCGACCTCCCGGTCGCGCGCCGGGCGTCCGGCCTGCTCGAGGGACGGCACCGCTCGGTGTTCAAGGGCCACGGGCAGGACTTCGACGACCTGCACCTGTACGCGCCCGGCGAGGACGTCGGCGACATCGACTGGAAGTCGTCGGCGCGCGCCGGGCTGCCGATCATCCGCCGGTTCGTGCGCGAGTCGAACCTCAACCTCGTGCTCGTCGTGGACACGGGCCGCACGATGGGCGCCACCGCGCCGAGCGGCGAGACGAAGGCGGAGGTCGCGAGCTTCTGCTGCGCACTCGTCGCGTACCTCGCGCGCGACCGCGGCGACCGCGTCGCGCTCGTCGCGGGCGACGCCGAGCGCCTCGTCCAGCTCCCGCCCCGCGCGAGCACGCGCGACCTCGAGGTGCTGCTGCGCACGGTCGAGGACCTGTGGCGGCCAGACGCCCCGCCGAGCGACCTGTCGCGTCCGCTCGACCGCGCGCAGACGGCGTTCCGGCGCCGCTCGCTCGTGGTCGTCGTGACCGACGAGGCACGGCCCGGACCGGAGCACGAGCAGCTCCTGCGGTCGTTGCGCGTGCGGCACGAGGTCATGGTCGTCCAGGTCGCCGACCTGTCGCCCGTGGGTGCGGCCGCCGGGCCGCGCCCGCCCGGGGACGTCGCGGACGTGGACGGCACGCTGCGCCTGCCGCCGTTCCTGCGCGGGCGGGCCGCGCTCGCCGAGTCGGCCTCCCGGGCGGTCGCCGCACGCCGCGCCGAGGTCGCCGGCCGGCTGCGCGCGCTCCAGGTGGAGGGCGTGCTCGTGGAGGGGTCGCACGACGTCGTGCAGCGGTTCGTCGAGCTCCTGGGGAGGCAGAAGCGTGCCCGTCGATGAGCTCGTCGACCCCGTGGGCTACTCGGGGTGGTGGACCGTCCTGGGGATCGTGCTGGTCCTCGCGGCGGCGGCCGTCGTGTTCCTCGTCCTCTGGCTGACGCGCGCGAGCGCGGCGGAGAAGGCCGCACCGCCGCCCGCGCCGCTCCTGCCGACCGGCCCGTACGACCCGTACGCCCCGCTGCGCGCCGAGTACGAGGGCCGCCTCGACGCCCTCGCCGAGCGGTTCCGCGCCGGCGAGCTCGACGAGCGCTCCTTGCACCTCGCGCTCTCGGCCGAGATGCGCGGCTTCGCGACGGGCCGGCTCGGCCAGGACGCGTCGTCCATGACGCTCTCGGAGATCCAGCAGCTCGCCGAGGCCGGGCGCCTCACGCAGCTCATCGCGCGGTACTACCGGCCGTCGTTCGCCGACCACGACAACGACCCCGCGGCCCGCTCGACGGACGCCGAGGACTCGATCGACCGCGCCCGGTCGGTGGTGCGCGGATGGTGACGCCCGTGCTCGCGGCGAGCGCCGCCGTCGTCCCGGGGCCGCAGGGGTCGTCGATCCTGTGGCCGTGGCTGTGGGTCGTGCTCGTCGTCGCCGTGGCCGCGGCGGGGGCGCTCGCGTGGTGGCTCGCGCGGCGTCGCCGGGCGCGCGACGCGGACGGCGACGTGCTGTGGGTCGCGAACACCGACTACCTCGCGCGCGTCCCGGCGTTCACGTCGTGGGTGCGCCGCTACCGCGCGCTGCAGGGCCTGACCGCGGCGGGGCTCCTCGTCGCCGTCGTCGGCGCGGGGGCGGTCGCCGCGCGGCCGGTCGAGACGGACGTCGTCGTCGACCGGCTCGGCACGCGCGACATCGTGCTGTGCCTCGACGTGTCGGGCTCGATGATCGAGTACGACGGCGCGGTGCTCAAGGTGTTCCAGGAGCTCGTCGACAACTTCGAGGGCGAGCGGATCGCGCTGTCCATCTTCAACTCGACGTCGCGCACGGTGTTCCCGCTGACGGACGACTACACGCTCGTCCAGGAGGAGCTCCAGGCCGGGATCGACGCGCTCGACAAGGACCCGGCGACGTTCGACTACACGGGCGGCTCCGACGACGCGGAGATCCTCGAGTACGCGCAGTTCACCGCCGGGACGACGGCCAACCTCGCGGGCGCGAGCCTCATCGGCGACGGCCTCGCGAGCTGCGCGCTCCAGTTCGACGCGGAGGACACCGAGCGCTCGCGCTCGATCATCCTCGCGACCGACAACTACGTCTCGGGAGAGCCGATCTACACGCTCCCGCAGGCGGCGGAGCTCGTCGCGTCGCGCGACATCCGGCTGCACGGCATCTTCGGCGGCTCGAAGCGCTACGAGGGCACGCCCGAGGAGAGCGAGTACCGCGACACCGTCGAGGCGGGGGGCGGGCTGTACTTCCTCGCGGACGACCCGGCCGCGGTGCAGGGCATGGTCGACGACGTCGTCGCGCAGCAGGCGGTCGAGCTCGACGCGTCGCCCGAGGTGATCGTGACGGACCGGCCCGCGGGCTGGTTCCTCGTCGCGGTCCTCGGCGTCGCGCTGCTGCTCGTCGTCGCGTGGCGGGTGAAGGAGTGACACGCCGATGACTCTCGCCGGAACGACCCTGCAGCCGCTCGTGCCCGTCTGGGCGCTCGCGCTCCTCGTGCTGCCCCTGCTCGGCCTCGCGGTGTGGCAGGCCGTCGTCGCCGGTCGCCCCGGACCGGGCGGCGCCCCGCGCGCGGGCGCGCCCCGCGGGGCGTGGCTGCGGCGCGCCGGGGCCGTCGTGCTGCTGGGGATCATCGGCCTCGGGCCGTCGGTCGCGTCGACCGACCGGGACACGTCGGTCGCGAACGTCGACATGTTCTTCGTCGTCGACCGCACGGGCTCGATGGCGGCCGAGGACTACGGGCCGCAGGGCGGCCAGGAGCGGCTCGACGGCGTGCGGCACGACATCACGAGCCTCACCGAGGCGATCCCCGGGGCGCGCTACTCGATCATCTCGTTCGACTCGCAGGCGTCGCGCCAGCTCCCGCTGACGACGGACGCGCGCGCGATCACCTCCTGGGCCGACACGTTCCACCGCGAGATCACGCGCTACTCGCAGGGCTCGCTCACGGACCGGCCCCTCGACGAGCTGCGGTCGGCGCTCCAGGGCTCGGCGGAGCAGCACCCCGCGAACGTGCGGCTCGTGTTCTTCCTCAGCGACGGGGAGCAGACGGCGGAGGGCGAGCCGAGGTCGTTCGCCGACCTCGCGCCGCTCGTCGACGGCGGCGCCGTGCTCGGCTACGGCACGGCCGAGGGCGGGCGCATGAAGGAGTACGACCCCGACGTGGCGCCCGAGGACGCGGAGTACATCATCGACTGGTCGCAGCAGAGCGAGGACGGCGAGCCCGTCGAGGCGCTCTCCGTCATCGACGAGGAGGCGCTCACGGCGCTCGCCGAGCAGCTCGGCGTGCCGTACGTGCACCGGCAGGAGCCGGGCGAGACGGCGTCGCTCGTCGCGGGCGTCGACCCGCAGCAGGTCGCGGCCGACGGACGCCGCGACGTCACGGCGTACCGGCCGGTCGTGTGGCCGTTCGCGCTCGCGCTCGTCGCGCTGCTCGGCGTCGAGGCGTGGTTCTGGGCCCGCTCCGCGAGCCGTTCGCTCGTGCGGCCCGCAGCGGCGACCGACGCTCCCTCCACGGGCGGCAGTACGCCGTCGGGCGCTCCCGCCGCGGACCGGGTGGAGGTGCGCCGATGACCTGGGCCCCGCCCCCGACCCCGCCGCCCGGCTCCCGGCCGTCGCGGCCCACCGGCGCGGCCGCGTTGCGCTCCGCACGCCTGCGGCGCCGCACGTGGTGGCTGCTCGGCGCGGTGCCCGTGGTGGTCGCGCTGCTCGTCCTCGGGTTCAAGCTCGCGTTCCTCGCGCCGATCGCGGCGGCGGGCGCCGACCGCTACGCCGCGGGGGACGGCGACGGCGCGGCGGACACGTTCGGGATCCAGCGGACCTTCAACCTCGTGGAGCCGTGGAAGGCGCACTTCAACCACGGGACGGCTCTCGCGAGCACCGAGGACACCTGGGCCCTGTACGACGCGATCACGTCGCTCGACCGCGCGTACGACCTCGCGGAGAACGAGTCTCCCGAGGAGCGCTGCCTGATCCAGACCAACCTGTCGCTGACCTACGAGATCCAGGGCGACGTCGACATGGCGTACGCGGACGAGCTGGCCGCGGAGCTCGCCCTCGTCGAGGAGGCGATCGCCGCGCGCGACGCGGGCCGGCCGTACGACGAGGGCGTCCTCGACCCGTACGGGGACGGCAGCGAGGAGCCGGACCCCGCGGAGCTGCGCCAGGACGTCCAGGACTGGTACCAGTACGCGGAGCGGGAGTACGCGACGGCCGAGCAGGTCCGCGGCTGGCCGGACTGCGGGGAGTCCGAGCGGACGCCCGAGGAGGAGGAGCAGGACGCCGCCGCGACGCAGCGCCTGCAGGACAAGCAGCAGCAGGCGCGGGACGCCCAGCCCGAGAACGACGGTGGTGACACGCAGGAGGGCGAGGGCTCGGACGGCGACGAGCAGTCCGAGGCGTCCGGCGAGGGCTCCGAGGGCGGGGACCAGCAGAGCGAGGCCGAGCGCGAGGAGCAGCAGCGCCAGGAACGGCTCCAGGAGCAGGGGTCCGAGGCGCGCGAGGAGCAGGAGCGGCTCGAGCAGGAGTACCGCGACCTGTACGGCGACCAGCCCGGGAGCGGCACCGACCCGGGCGACGGCAGCGGGGGGGGCACCAAGAACTGGTGACGCCGCCCCGTTGTCCGCCCGCCTCCGTCGTCGGCCGGTCCGGACGCCACCCGGGGGCCGGGCCAGGCGTTGGCAGGCGGGTCCGGTCGGGCGTAGGCCAGGTCGGGTCGCCCGTGGGCCAGGTCGGTGTCACGGGACGGCGCGGATCAGTCCTCGATCCCGTCCACGAGCAGCGTGCGCGGGCCGGGGCCCTCGTCGGCGAGGGCGTCGTGCGGGTTGACGAGGACGCACTTGCGCAGGGACAGGCACCCGCACCCGATGCAGTCGGTGAGGTGGTCGCGCAGGCGCGTGAGCTGCTCGATGCGCGCGTCGAGGTCCGCGTGCCAGCCGGCCGAGAGCCGGTGCCAGTCCTTCGCGGTGGGAGTGCGGTCGCCGGGCAGCGTCGCGAGCGCGGCCCGGATGCGCGCGAGCGGGATGCCGACGCGCTGGGACGCGCGCACGAACGCGACCCGGCGCAGCGTCTCGCGCGCGAAGCGCCGCTGGTTGCCGGGGGTCCGGCGGCTCGTGATGAGCCCCTCGCGCTCGTAGAAGTGCAGCGCGGACACGGTGACGCCGCTGCGCGCGGCGAGCTGGCCGACGGTGAGCTCGTCGCTCGGGGACGGGTCGGGCACGCGGGCTCCTCACCGGGCCGGCACGACGGCGTCGCACGAACCCCTTGACCTCAACATTAGTTGAGGTTCGAGACTAGCAGGGCGCGCCCGGACCGGGCAGCCCGCCGGCGCCGACGGCGGTCCCACCCACACCCGAGGAGCACCCGTGGACGCCATCCGTCTGCACGCGTTCGGACCGCCCGAGAACCTCGTCCTCGACTCCGTCCCCGACCCGCAGCCCGGCCCCGGGCAGGTCCGCGTCGCCGTCCGCGCGCACGGCGTCCACCTGCTCGACACGACGCTGCGCCGCGGCGAGGCGTCGGGCGGCCCCCTCCCCCTGCCCGACCTGCCGACGATCCCCGGCCGCGAGGTCGCCGGGGTCGTGGACGTCGTGGGGCCCGGCGTCGACGCCGCGTGGCGCGGACGCCGCGTCGCGGCCCACCTCGGCGCGACGCCCGACGGCGGCGGGTACGCCCGGCTCGCCGTCGTCCCCGTCGAGGCGTTGCACCGCGTGCCCGACCACGTCACCGCACCCGAGGCGATCGCCATGATCGGCACGGGCCGTACCGCCGTCGGGATCCTCGACCTCGCGGAGATCACCGCCGCGGACACCGTCGTCGTCACCGCCGCGGCCGGCGGGCTCGGCACGCTCCTCGTGCAGAGCGCGCTCGCGGCCGGGGCCCGCGTCGTCGCGCTCGCGGGCGGTCCGGAGAAGGTCGCGCTCGTGCGCTCGCTCGCCCGCCCGGAGCACGCCGACCGGCTCGCGGCCGTCGACTACCGCGCCGACGGCTGGCTCGACGAGGCGCGGGCCGCCGTCGTGCAGCACGCTCCCGGCGGCGCCACGGTGCTGCTCGACGGCGTCGGCGGGGACGCGGGCACGGACGCCGCCACGCTCGTCGCGCCCGACGGCCGCCTCGTGCTCCACGGCTGGTCCGCGGGCGAGCCCACCCGAGCCGGTGACGTCGGCCACGACGCCGGGAATTCCGGGGCCGGGACCGCGCGCCGCGACGTACGGTGGGCCGTGGGCCCCCAGGCTCGCCCCTGGGGAGACCTGTACGCGCTGCAGGAGCGCGCGCTCGCGCTCGCGGCGGACGGGACGTGGCGCGTCGTCACGCACCAGGTACCCCTCGCGGAGGCCGCGCGCGCCCACCGCGAGCTCGAAGCGCGCGCCACCACCGGAAAGGTCGTTCTCGTATGACGGCGAACCCTCGTGCGGTCGTCGGCGCGTCGGCGCCCGACGCGCCCGACGCGCTCGACACGCCTGGAGCGACCGGAGCACCCGACGCCGCGACCCCGGCGACCACCGACGCCGCCGCGAGCCCGGCGACCACCGACGGCGCGGCCGAGGTCGCGACCCTGGCCCCCGGCACCCAGCGCACCGTGCTGTTCGGCATGGTCGCGTTCGTGTTCCTCGGCGCGTTCGAGGCGCTCGCCGTCGCGACCGCGATGCCGACCGTGGCCGTCGCCCTCGACGGGCTGACCCTGTACACGCTCGCGTTCGCCGCGTCGCTCGCGTCGAGCGTCGTCGGCATGGTGGCGTCCGGGCGCTGGAGCGACCGCGCCGGGCCCACGACGCCCCTGTGGACCGGCATCGGCCTCTTCCTCGCCGGGCTCCTCGTCGCGGGTCTCGCGACCGACATGCTCGTGCTCGTCGCCGGCCGCGTGCTCCAGGGCGTGGGGACGGGGCTCTACATCGTGGCGCTCTACGTGCTCGTCGCGCGCGTCTTCCCCGCGGACCGCCGGCCGAAGGTCTTCGCCGCGTTCGCGGCGGCGTGGGTCGTCCCGTCGATCGTCGGGCCCGCCATCGCGGGGCTCGTCGTCGAGCACGTCGGCTGGCGCTGGGTCTTCCTCGCCGTCCCCGTCCTCGCCGTGCCCGCGCTCGTCCTCATGCGGCCCGGGATGCGCGCCGCCCGCAGCACGGGCGACGACGCCGGATCGCCCGACGCCGGGGAGCCGGCGCTCGACCGGACCGCGCGGCAGGCGTCCCTCGCGTGGGCCGTCGTCGCGGCGCTCGGGATCGGCGCGCTCAACTACGCGGGCCAGCTCCGGGGGATCGCCCTCGCGGTGCTGCTCGTGGCGGCGCTCGCGGCCGTCGCCCTCGCCGTCCCGCGCCTGCTGCCCCCCGGCACGACCCGCGCCGCGCGCGGCCTGCCGAGCGTCGTCGCGATCCGCGGCCTCGTCGCCGCGGCGTTCACGGGCGCGGAGGTGCTGCTCCCGCTGCTCCTGTCGCACGAGCGCGGGCTCGCACCGTCGCTCGCGGGTGCCGTGCTGACGTTCGGCGCGGTGGGCTGGTCGACGGGGTCGTGGCTGCGCGGCCGCGCGACCTGGGGTCTCCAGCACGCCGGGTACGTCCGGCTGGGCGGGACGCTCGTCGCGCTCGGGATCGGCGGCGCGGCGCTGCTCGCGTGGACGGCCGTCCCGCCCGTCGTCGGCATGGTCGCGTGGACGCTCGCGGGCCTCGGCATGGGCATGACCCACCCGACGCTCTCGGTGCTCACGCTCGAGCTCTCGCCGGTCGCGGAGCAGGGCGCCAACTCCTCGGCGCTCCAGGTGTCCGACGCCGTCGCCGCCGCGACCGCGCTCGCCGTCACCGGCTCGCTCCTGTGGGCCCTGCACGCGTCGCTGGGCCTCGCGGCCTACGTCGTCTGCTTCGCCGTGACGGTGCTCCTCGCCGCGGGCGTCGCGCTCCTCGCGCCGCGCACCCGCCCGGCGCTCGCGGGGTAGACCGGCGCTCGCGTCTGTGGCCGGCGCGCACGCTAGCGCGCGGCGAGGGTCTCCGCGGCCTCGGCGTAGCGGTCGAGCACGATCGCGGTGAGGCGCGGGTCCGGTGCGAGCGGCGCGGTGACGACGTCGGCGCCCGCCGCGAGCACGCGGTCGTAGAAGAACCCGGGCGCCAGGAGGTACGCCGCGACGACGACCCGGGCCCCGGGTGCGAGGGCCGCGCGCGCGGCGGCGACCGCGTCGGGCACGGTCGGCTCGGCCATCGCGCCGTACCCGACCGTGACCGGGCCCGCGTGCCGCTCGCGCAGGCCCGCGGCCAGCGTCTCCACGTCGCGCGCCGCGCCCGGCCGGCTCGACCCGGCGGCGGCGACGACCACCGCGTCGTCCGGCCGCACGCCCGCCTCCGCGAGCCGGTCGGCGAGCAGCGCGACGAGGCGCGGGTCGGGCCCGAGCGGCGTCGCCGCCGCGGCGCTGCCCGTGCCGGGCCCGCGGTCCTCGACCGCCGCTGCGACGTCGACGGCCACGTGGAAACCGGCGGACAGCAGCAGCGGCACGACGACCGCGTCGCCGGGACGCGCGACCCCCGCCCCTGGGTCGGTGTCACCAGGTCGCGCGGCGTCCGCGCCCCCCTCCGGGTCGCGCGCGCCGGCCGCGGGCGTGACGACCGCCGTGACGACGTCCGCGACCTCGGGCTGCTGCACGTCGACGAACGCCTCGCGCACGTCGAGGTCGGGGCGCGCCGCCCGTACGTCGTCGAGGAGCGCGCGGATCACCTCGCGACCGGCGGGGTCGTCGGTGCCGTGCGAGCAGCCGACGAGCACCGGCGCCGGCGCCCCGGCCCGGTGCCGGGCGCCCGGCACCTCGGCCTCGGGCGAGCCCCCCGCCCGGTCGGGCCGGTCGGGCGACCCCCCGACCCGGTCGGACGTCCCCCCGGAGGGGAAGGCCAGGATCTCCGCGCTCATGCGAGCTCCAATCGGTATCCGCGCTTGACGACGGTCTTGACGAGGTCGCGCCTGCCCGTCGCCTCGCGCAGGCGCGCGACGGCGACCTCGGCGGCGTGCGGGTCGCGCGAGTCGCCGGGCAGCACGTCGAGCACGTCGTCGCGCGTGACGACGTCGCCGCGCCGCGCGGCGAGCAGGCGCAGCACCTCGAGGCTGCTGGGCGACAGGGGCAGCACCTCGCCGTCGAGCACCGCGACGCGCGAGCGGATCTGCAGCGTCCCGGCGACGGTCGCGAGCGCGAGCGTCTCGGCGTGCTCGTAGTGGGCCACGAGCGTGCGCACGAGCGCGCCGAGCCTGCCGCGCTCGGGCTGCAGCGGGGTGACGCCGCGGTGCTCGAGCGGTCGCGCGGTGACGGGCCCGACGGCGGCCGCGACCATCGACCCGTCCTGGAACCGCTGCACCACGAGCCGGCCGACGCCGTGCTCCTCGGCCGCGCCGAGCCATGCCTCGGCGCCGGGCGCTGACGTGAACACGACGGCGTCGATCTCCCCGACCGCCGCGGCCTCGACGGACGCGCGCAGCGCCTCGGGGTCCGGCGGCGGGCCCCAGCGGTACACGACGAGGCTCGTGACCTCGGCGCCCGCCTCGGCGAACACGACGTCGAGCCCGTCGGCGCCCGCACCGTGGTGCTGGAGGGCGATGCGCAGGCCCGCGACCCCCTCGCCGAGGAGCACGTCCGCGATCTCGGCGGACGTCTCGGACTCCGCGACCCAGTCAGCCGTGAGCCCGGCGGCCTGGATCGCGCCGCGCGCCTTGGGGCCGCGCGCGACGATCCGGGCGTCGGCGAGCACCTCCAGCAGGCGGTCGGCGAGGCCGTGCACGTCCGCGGCCTCGATCCAGGACCGGAAGCCGATGCCCGTGGTGACGACCACGACGTCCGGCGGGTGCTCCACGAGGTCGCGCGTCCCGGCGAGGAGCTGGGCGTCGTCGGCGTGCGGGATCATGCTCAGCGCGGGCGCGTGGCGGACCTCCGCGCCCCGGCGGCGCAGGGCCGCGGCGAGCTCGCTCTTGCGGCGGTCCGCGGTGACGAGCACGGTGCAGCCCGCCATCGCCTGCCCGAGCGCGGGGCGCGCCCCGCCGGCCGGGACCTCGGCGCTGTCGGCGGTCACGCGACCGGCGCCGGGTGGAGCCGTCCCTCCGCGGCGACGTCCCCCATCACGATGATCGCCGGGGCCCGGACCCCGACCTGGGCCGCACGCGCGACGACGTCGCCGAGCGTGGCCCGCGTGACGCGCTGGCGCGGCGTCGAGCCGCTCTCCACGATCGCGACGGGCAGCGCCGGGTCGGCCCCGGCGCCGAGCGCCTGGGCCGTGATGCGTGCGAGCTGCGAGACACCCATGAGGACCACCAGCGTAGCCGTGCGGTCGCGCACGCCGGCCAGGGCTCCGGCGTCGAGACCGTCGTGCCCGCTGGTCACGTGGAACGCCGCGACGGTGCCGCGGTGCGTGAGCGGGATGTCCGCGAGCGCCGGCACGCTGAGCGCGCTGGAGACGCCGGGCACGACGTCGACGGGCACGCCCGCCTCGCGGCACGCGACGACCTCCTCGCCGCCGCGCCCGTACACGAACGGGTCGCCGCCCTTGAGCCGCACGACGTGCCGCCCGCGCTGCGCGTGCTCGACGAGGATCGCGTTGATCTCGTGCTGCGGGACGGGGTGGTTCCCGGGCGTCTTGCCGACGTCGATCACGTCGACGCCGGGCGCGAGCTCGTCGAGCACGTCGACCGGCCCGAGCCGGTCCGCGACGACGACGTCCGCCTCCGCCAGGGCCCGCCGGCCGCGCACGGTGAGCAGGTCGACGGCGCCCGGTCCCCCGCCGACGAGCGTGACGCGCCCCGTCCCGCCCGTCGCCCGGCGGCGGCGCTGGTCGGCGCCGCCCGAGCGCAGGTGCTCGGCGACGGCGTCGCGCACCGCGCGGGCGCGCCGCGGGTCGGGCGCCCCGTCGCCGGCGTCGGTCACGACCCCGACGAGCACGTCGCCGCTCCGGGCGACCGCGGGCGTGCGTGCGGTGCCCTCGTGCGCGGCCCCCGCGTTGACGCACCAGACGCGGCGCGCGGCGGCCCACGCGGCGACGTCCCGGTTCGTCCCCGAGTCGTCGGTCGCGGCGAGCACGAGCCACGCGTCCGCGACGTCGGACTCGCGGACCTCGCGCGGCGCCCAGGTGACGCGCCCGCCCGGGTGCGCCGCGGCGTCGGGCGCGGGGTGCAGCAGCGGGGCGTGCAGGGACGCGGCGACGAGGTCGCGCAGGTCCTCGCAGACCTGGGGAGCCACGACGCGCACGTGCGCGCCGTCGTCGGCCATCGCCCGGGCGCGGCGGGCCGCGACGGGCCCGCCCCCCGCGACGAGGACCGTGCGCCCGGCGAGGTCGAGGCCGAGGAGCGTCGTCACGACGCACCGTCCGCGGGTGCGGGGCGCGTGCGCACGTGCACGACGCCGTCGCGCACCTCGGCGGGCCACGTCGCCAGGTCGGGCGCGAGGCCCTGCACGGGCGCGTACCCGGCGGTCTCGAGGCAGCGGCCCGTCGTCAGGTCGAAGACCTGCTTGTACATGGGCCCGGCGACCGTCGGCACGCCGCCGCGCGTGCCGACGATGCCGCGCGACATGACGTTCGCCCCCGAGTACGGGTCGCGCTGCTGCACGACGCGCACCGTGTCGTCCGGGAGCCGGAACAGCGCGACCTGCACCCCGCCGACGAGGGCCGCGGCGCCCCGCTCGACGAGGAGGTCGCGCAGGAGGCACACGCGCTCCCACCCGTCGTCGTGCGTCGTGCCGGGGCCGACCTGCTCTGCTGACGCGACGCTCATCGACGGACCTCCAGGGTCGTGCCGGCGATCACCACGGGGCCGGCGGGGACGGTGGCGAGGCCCGCCGCACGGGCCTCCTCCAGGGCGGCGCGCTCGTCCGCCGTCGCGGGCCGGATCTGGCCGCGCTCGGTGACGTACGCGAGGTCGGGGTCGGGCTCGGCGGGCGCGTTGACGAACGAGCCGAAGCGGCGGAGCTTCTCCGGGTCCTCCAGGACCGCGCGCCACTCGTCCTCGTAGTCGCCGACGTGGCGGGCCATCGCGGCGTCGAGGTCGGCGGCGATGCCGAGCGAGTCCTCGAGGATCACGGCGCGGATCGCGTCGAGCCCGCCCTCGTGGTCCTCGACCCACGCGGCCGTGCGCTGCAGGCGGTCGGCCGTGCGGACGTAGTACATGAGGAAGCGGTCGATCGTGCGGATCAGCGCCTCGTCGTCCAGGTCCTCGGCGAGGAGCTGCGCGTGCCGGGGCGTGAACCCGCCGTTGCCGCCGACGTAGAGGTTCCATCCCTTGTCCGTCGCGATGACGCCGACGTCCTTGCCGCGCGCCTCCGCGCACTCGCGCGCGCACCCGGAGACGCCGAGCTTGAGCTTGTGCGGCGAGCGCAGGCCGCGGTACCGCAGCTCGAGCTCGACGGCCATGCCCACCGAGTCCTGCACGCCGAACCGGCACCACGTGGACCCGACGCACGACTTCACGGTGCGCAGCGACTTGCCGTACGCGTGCCCGGACTCGAACCCGTGCTCCACGAGCCGGCGCCAGATGTGCGGGAGCTGCTCGATGCGCGCGCCGAACATGTCGATGCGCTGGCCGCCCGTGATCTTCGTGTACAGCCCGAAGTCCTTGGCGACCTGGCCGATGACGAGCAGCCCGTCCGGGGTGATCTCGCCGCCCGGGATGCGTGGGACCACGGAGTACGTGCCGTCCTTCTGCATGTTCGCCATGACGTGGTCGTTCGTGTCCTGGAGCGCGGCCTGCTCGCCGTCGAGGATGTGCCCCGAGCCGAGCGACGCGAGGATCGACGCGATCGTCGGCTTGCAGATGTCGCAGCCGCGCCCGGCGTCTCGCACCAGCACGGCGCCCCCGGTGTCGGTGACCGGCTCCGGCACCCGCCCGAACCGCCCGATGATCTCGCTGAACGTGCGCAGCCCAGCGACGCGCACGGCGTCGAACAGCTGGGCGCGGGAGAGGTCGAAGTGCTCGCACAGCGCGTTCGAGACCTCGACGCCCGCACGGGCGAGCTCGGTCGTCGTGATCTTCTTGACGAGCGGGAGGCACGACCCGCAGCTCGTGCCGGCGCGCGTGCACGCCTTGACGCCCGCGACGTCCGTGCAGCCGTGCTCGGTGACCGCGCCGCGGATCGTCCCCGCGCTGACGTTGTTGCACGAGCAGACCGTCGCGTCGTCGGGCAGCTCGAGGCTCGGCGCGCCGGCCCCGGAGCCCTCGGGCAGCAGGAACAGCCCCGGGTCGCCGGGCAGCTCGGTGCCGAGCATCGGCCGCAGCGACGCGTACGGCGCGGCGTCGCCGACGAACACGCCGCCCAGGAGCGTGCGCGCGTCGTCGGACAGGACGAGCTTCTTGTAGACGCCCGCGACCGGGTCCGCCCAGACGAGCTCCATCGCGCCCTCGGTGCGCCCGTGCGCGTCGCCGAAGCTCGCGACGTCGACGCCCTGGAGCTTGAGCTTCGTCGCGGTGTCCGCGCCCGGGAACGTCGCCTCGCCGCCGAGCAGGCGGTCCGCGACGACCTCCGCCATCGCGTAGCCCGGCGCGACGAGCCCGATGCAGCGGCCCTCGATGCACGCGACCTCCCCGACCGCCCACACGTGCTCGTCCTCGGTGCGGCACGCGAGGTCGACGACGGCGCCGCCGCGCTCTCCGACCGCGAGCCCCGCGGCGCGCGCGAGCTCGTCGCGGGGCCGCACGCCCGTCGCGACGACGACGACGTCCACGTCGAGCCGGCCGCCGTCGGCGAAGTCGAGGCGACCCACGTGGCCGGTGCGGCGGGAGACCTTCATCGCCTGGGTGCCGGTGTCGCAGCGCACCGCGATGCCCATGCCGTTGATGAGGCGCTTGAGGGCCTCGCCGCCGCCGAGGTCGATCTGCGCGTCCATGAGGTGCGTGCCGAACTGGATCACGGTCGCCTGCGCGCCGAGCGCCTTGAGCGCGCCCGCCGCCTCGAGCCCGAGGAGTCCGCCGCCGATGACCGCGCCGCGCACGGGGCGCTCCCAGCCGCCGTCGGTCGTCGCGGTCCGGCGCTTCTCCTCGACCCAGCCGCGCAGCGCCGCGACGTCGTCGATCGTGCGGTACACGAACACGCCCGGGAGGTCGTTGCCCGGGATGGGCGGCATCGCGGCGCTCGACCCCGTGGCGAGGACGAGCTCGTCGTAGGCGTGCACGCGCCCGAGCCGGTCGGTGACGGTGCGCGCCTCACGGTCGATCGACGTCACCGCGCAGTCGCGGTGCAGCGTCACCAGCGGGTCGTCCCACAGCGCCGGGTCGCCGAGCGTCAGCTCCTCGGCGTCGCGGGCCGAGAAGTAGCTCGTGAGGGCGACGCGGTCGTAGGGCTTGCGCGGCTCCTCGGCGAACAGCGAGACGCGCCACGCGCCGGCGGTGTCCCGGGCGCGCAGTGCCTCGACGAGCCGCTGCGCCACCATGCCGCCACCGACGACGACGAGGTGTCGGGGCGCGTCCGGCGCGGCGGGTGCCGGGGCGGCGGGATCGGTCTGCGGTCCGGTCACGGCGGGCTCCTCGGGGGCGTCGGGCAGGTCGTGCACCGCGCGGCGGGCGGCCGGGTGAGCGGCGAGCCGTGCCGGACGGTGCGTGCTCGACGCTACGGAGACGCGGTTTCGCGACCGTGCCCCGTCCGTTGCCCGTCCGTAACGGCGTTCTCACCCGGGGCGTCGTCCGCGTGTGAGGTCGGCGGCTCGGGCCGAGGTCGGCGGCACCACGCGGGATCGGCGGTCGTGATCGCCGATCCCGCGTGGCATCGCCGATCTCACGCGCCGAGCCCGACGGGGGTCGGCGCGCCCGCGCCCGACGGCTGCTCCGGGTCCGCCGTCGCGAGCCAGTCGACGAGGCCGCACACGACGTCCTTGCACCCGCCGCACCCGGTCGTGGCGCGCGTGGCTCGTGCGACGTCGTCGACGCTGCGCGCGCCGTCGTGCCAGCACGCCACGACGTCCCCCTTGGTCACGCCGTTGCACGTGCAGACGGTCGTGCGGTCGGGCATGTGGGTCGGGGACGACGCCGGGGCGGGCGCCTGCGCGACGGGGCGCAGCAGCAGGTGGGCCGGGTCGGCGGGCACCGGGAACCGGCGCGTGTACGTCGCCGTGAGGTCCGCGCCGACGTCGGGCGCGCCGACGCACGTCGCGCCGACGAGCAGCCCGTCCGCGACGACGACCTCGACGTGCCGTCCGCCCACCGGGTCGCTCAGGGTGACCGAGCGGTGCGCCGGGTCGTGCGTCCGGCGCGCGCCGCACACGCCCATCGTCACGATCTCGAGCCCCGCCGCCTTGACGCGCACGACGTCGGTCCCCGTCGTCGAGCGCGCACCGGGTCCCGCGGGCGCCGTGCCTCCGCCGCCCGCCGCCCCGGGCGCTCCGACCGCGGCGGTGCGCCGCTCCCCCATCGGGCGCGCGACGACGTTCATGGCGAGCCGCAACGCCATGCTCGGCCGGTCGGCGTCGCCGAGGCGCACGCGCGGGCGGCCCGGTGCCGTGCCGGTCGTGGCGTCCGGCACCGCGCCCACGGCGGCTCCCGGCCCTGCCGCGCGGTCCGCCGTCGGCCGTGCCGCGAGGTGCTCCGCGAGGCGTCGCGCCTGGTCCCAGCCCTGCGCGACCAGTCCCGTGCCCCCCTCGGGCGGCTGGGCGCAGTCGCCGATCGCGAAGACGCGCGGGTCGTCGGGGCTCGCGAGGTCGTGGCCCACGACGACGCCCCGGTCGACGGCGAGCCCCGCCGCGCGCGCGAGACCCGCCTCGGGCACGGTGCCGCACGCGAGCACGACGAGGTCGGCGCCGAGGTCGACGGCGCGCGTCGCGCGCTGCCCTCCGTGCCCCGGGCCGCCGGGGTCGCCCGGCGCGGGGGCGGCTGCCGCGCCGTCGGTGACCCGGAGCGTCACGCCCCGGACGGCCCCGTCCACGACGAGCACGCGCTCGGTCCGGGCGCCCGTCCACGTCCGCACGCCGAGGCCCGCGAGCCCGCGCGCGACGACGGCGCCCGCGGCCCGGTCGAGCTGACGGTCCATGACGCTCTCGCCGCCGTGCACGAGGCTCACCGGCACGCCGCGCCGCGCGAGCCCGCACGCGACCTCGATCCCCAGCACTCCCGCGCCGACGACGACGGCGTGCCGGGCGTTGACCGACGCGGCGACGACCTCGCGCGCGTCGTCGAGCGTGCGCAGCGCGTGCGCGCCGCGGGGCAGGCCGCCCGGCTGGTCGGTGAGGCCGGGGACGTCGGGCACGCGGGCGGCCGCGCCCGTGGCGAGCACGACGACGTCGTACGGGTGCGCGCCCTCGCCGGTGACGACGCGGCGCGCCGCGCGGTCGATCGCGATGGCCTCGGTGCCGCGACGGACCCGTACGCGCGCGTCGTCGGCGCCGGGCAGCCCGATGGCCGCGACGTCGGCCTTCCCCGCGACGACCTCGCTGAGGAGCACGCGGTTGTACGGCTCGTACTCCTCGGCGCCGAGGACCGTGACCTCCACCGGGTCCCGGCCCGCGGCGTCGTCCCACCGCGCCGCGAGGTCGCTCGCGAACCGCGACCCGACCATGCCGTTGCCGACCACGACGACCCTCGTCATCCGGGGACCTCCTGCAGCACGGGCGCGCGCCGCACGTCCACGGCGCACACCTTGAACTCGGGCATGCCCGAGACGGGGTCGGTCGCGTCGGTCGTGACGCGGTTGACGCTGCCCTCCCCGCTCCAGTGGAAGGGCATGAAGACGGTGTCGGGCCGGACCGCGTCGGTCCACCGCGCGACGGCCTCGATCGTGCCGCGGCGCGTCGTCAGGCGGGCGCGGTCGCCGTCGCCCACCCCGAGCCGCAGCCCGAGGACGGGGTGCAGCTCGACGAACGCCTCGGGGACGACGCGGTCGAGCTCGGGCACGCGCCGCGTCTGGGCGCCCGACTGGTAGTGCTGGAGCACGCGGCCGGTCACGAGGTAGAGCGGCGCGTCGGGCCGCACGTCGTCGCTGGGGCCCACGTGGTCGACCGGGGCGAGGCGCGCACGACCGTCGGGTGTCGCGAAGCGGTCGAGGAACAGGCGCGGCGTGTCCGGGTGGTCCGCGGCGGGGACGGGCCAGTGCAGGCCCGGGCCGCCCGCGGCCTCGTCCGCGTCGAGGCGCGCGTGGCTGAGCCCCGAGTAGTCCGCGACGCCGCCCGCGGACGCGCGCGCGAGCTCGTCGAACACGACGGCGGGGTCGGTCGGGAACACCACCGGCGACCCGAGGCGGCGGGCGAGCTCCGCGAGGATCCACAGCTCCGAGCGCGCCTCGCCCGGGGCGTCCACGGCGCGGCGGCGCCGGATCACCCGGCCCTCGAGCGACGTCATGGTGCCCTCCTCCTCGGCCCACTGCGTGACCGGCAGGACGACGTCCGCGAGCAGCGCCGTCTCCGAGGGCACGAGGTCGCACACGACGAGCAGGTCGAGCGCGCGCAGGTTGGCCGTGACCCGGTCCGCGTCCGGGGCGCTGACCACGACGTTCGACCCGTGCACGAGCAGCGCGCGCGGGCGCCCGTCGTCGACGTAGGTCGTACCGGTGCCCCGGGCGCCGAGCGAGCGCAGGAGCTCGACGGCGGGCTTGCCCGGGCCCGGGATCGTCGCCGGGTCCACGCCCCACACCGCGGCGACGTGCGCGCGGGCGGCCGGGTCGTCGATCTTCTGGTACCCCGGGAGCTGGTCGGCCTTCTGCCCGTGCTCGCGGCCGCCCTGCCCGTTGCCCTGGCCCGTGACCGCGCCGTACCCGGAGCCGGCGCGGCCCGGCAGGCCGAGCGCGAGCGCGAGGTTGATCGCCGCGGTCACGGTCGCGGTGCCCTGCGACGACTGCTCGACGCCGCGCCCCGTGAGCACGTAGGCGCCCGCTCCGCCGTGGACGGGCGACGCGGCGGCGAGCAGCCGCGCCACGTGACGCAGCCGCTCGGCCGGGACGCCGCACACCGTCTCCGCGCGCTCGGGCCACCACGCCGCGACGGACCGCCGCACGTCCTCGAAGCCGGTCGTGCGCTCGGCGAGGTACGCCGCGTCGGCGAGCCCCTCCGCGACGACGACGTGCAGGAGCGCGAGCAGCACCACGAGGTCCGTGCCCGGCACGGGCTGCAGGTGCACGCCCTGGTCGCCCACCGGGCCCGCTCCCGGGGCGGGGACGGGGCGCCGGGGCGACCGGCCGGCGTCGGGCACCCCCTGCCCGACGGCGTCCCCCGGCTCCCCTGTGAGCGCGGCGGTCGCGCTGCGCCGCGGGTCCACGACCACGAGGCCGCCGCGCGAGCGCACGCCCGCGAGGTGCTGGACCGACGGCGGCATGGTCTCGGCGAGGTTCGAGCCGAGCAGGAGCACGGCGTCGGCCCCGGCGAGGTCGGCGAGGGGGAACGGCAGGCCGCGGTCCGCGCCGAACGCGCGGTTCGCGCCCGCGGCCGCCGACGCCATGCAGAAGCGCCCGTTGTAGTCGATGTTCGCCGTCCGCAGCACGGTGCGCGCGAACTTCCCGAGCGCGTACGCCTTCTCGTTGGTCAGCCCGCCGCCGCCGAACACCGCGACCGCGTCGCGCCCGTGCTCGGCCTGGACCCGCTCGATCCCCGCCGCGACGGCGTCGAGCGCGTCGTCCCACGTGGCCGGGCGGAGCTCGCCGTCGGCGTCACGCAGCAGCGGCGTCGTGAGCCGGTCGGCCGCGCGCAGCACGGTCGCGCTCGTCCAGCCCTTCTGGCACAGCCCCCCGCGGTTGGTCGGGAAGTCGCGCGGCGCCACCGTCACGGGCAGCGGGCCCGCCGTCGGCGTCAGGGTCATGCCGCACTGCAGCGCGCAGTAGGGGCAGTGCGTGTCCACGCTCAGATCCCGGCCGACGCGAGGGCCGAGCCCTTGCGCAGGTAGACGGCCCAGGCGACGACGGCCATGACGGCGTACATCCCGATGAAGGTCCACAGCGCGGGCACGAGCGAGCCGGCGAGGCTCGACGAGGCCGCGAACCCGCGCGGGATGAGGAACCCGCCGAACGCGCCGACCGCCCCGGCGATGCCGATGCACCCCGCCGCGGCCTTGCGGGCGCGCGCCCGGGCGGCGTCGAGCGCCTCGGGGTCGACGGTCGTCGCGCCGTCGAGCGCGCCGCCGGGGACGGCGCTCGCCTGGAAGACGGCCGGGATCATGCGGTACGTCGAGCCGTTGCCGATCCCGGTCGCGACGAACAGCACGAGGAACGACGCGAAGAACAGGCCGAAGCTGTGCGACTGCAGCGCCTGGATCGCGCCGAACGCCCCGAGCGCCATGACCCCGTACGACGCGATCGTCACGCGCGTCCCGCCCACCCGGTCCGCGACGAGCCCTCCGAGCGGGCGCGTGACCGAGCCGACGAGCGCGCCGAGGAACGCGATCGAGAGCGTCACCTCGGGGAACTGGCCCTTGAGGAGCATGGGGAACGCGCCGGCGTAGCCGATGAACGACCCGAACGTGCCGATGTAGAGGAACGAGATGATCCACGTGTGCCGGTTGCGCGTCGCGGCGGCGAACGACCTCGGGTCGGCCTTCGCGGTGGACAGGTTGTCCATGAACCGCCACGCGAGGAACGCCGCGAGCAGCACGAACGGGATCATCATGAGGCCCGCGCGCTCGAGCGCGACACCCGCCCCGGCGACGATGACGAGCGGCACGGCGAGCTGCACGACGGCCGTCCCGAGGTTCCCGCCCGCGGCGTTCAGGCCCAGCGCCTTGCCCTTCTCGCGCTCGGGGTAGAAGAACGAGATGTTGGCCATCGACGACGCGAAGTTGCCGCCTCCGAACCCGGCGAGCGCCGCGACGGCGAGCATCACCCCGAACGGCGTGCCCGGGTCCTGCACGACGACCGCGAGCGCCGCCGTCGGGAGCAGCAGCAGGAGGGCGGACGCGACGGTCCAGTTGCGCCCGCCGAAGACCGGCACCGCGAACGTGTAGGGGATGCGCAGCGTCGCGCCGACGAGGCTCGGCACGGCGATGAGCCAGAACTGCTGGTCGACGGTGAGCGCGAACCCGGCGGCGGGGAGCTGCGGCACGACGATCGACCACAGGGCCCACACGGCGAAGCCGAGGAACTCGGCGAAGACCGAGATCCACAGGTTGCGGCGTGCGACCGTGCGGCCGCCGTCGCGCCAGAAGGTCGGGTCCTCGGGGTCCCAGCGGTCGATCCAGCGACCGGACCGGTGCCGCGGTGCGGTCGGGCCGGGCGCGGGGACGACGACGGTCGCGTGCTGTGCGGACTGCTCACCCTCGTGGGTGGTGGGGCTCGTGGGCGCGGACATGGCGGCTCCTTCAGCAGGTCCCGGTCGGTGACCGAGACGCTAGGAACGCCGTGTTTCCCCCGCGCGCGACCGTCGTTAAGCCCGTGTGAGGTCTTCCGCACACGCGCGGCGGTACCGCTGTGAGCGACGCGCTGAGGCCCGCGACCGGGGGCCGGGACGCGGGCCGGACCGCCGGGCCGTGAGGGTCGTCAGCCCTCGACGCCGGTCGCCTCGTGCGACGACCCGACGGGCTTGGACTCGGGCGACCCGCGCTCGCGCAGGAAGATGGCGAGCACGACCATGCTCAGGACCGCGAGCATCTCCGACTGCCAGTTCTGGAACGTCCGGCTCCAGAAGTCGGGCATCGACAGGTACTCGGTCCACGGCACGGGGTCCTCGAGGTCGCGGAGCCGCTCCTCGCTGAACGCGACGGCGCCCGCGGCGGACTGCGCGGCCCACGAGCCGACGAAGATCGCGCCCATGACGAGCGAGAGCGAGCGCGAGTAGAGCGTGAGCCGCCAGCCCCGGGTGCGCGCCCAGGCCGGCGAGTCGTCGGTCGCGTGCTCGCCCACCTTCTGGTCCTCGTCCGACTCGCGGCCCGCCTGGTCGAGCTTCTTGGACTCGGGCGACCCGCGCTGCACGAACCAGACGGTCGCGGTGATGAAGAGGAGGAACTGCAGGTACTCGGACTGCCAGTTCTCCGTGACGTCCACCCAGAACGCCGAGGAGAGCACGTACTGGCCGAGCGTCAGCGGCTCGAGGCCGGCGGAGCGCTGGTCGGTGTTGAACACGGCGACCCCGCTCACCGCCTGCGCGACGAGGGACGCGAGGAAGGCGACCGCGAAGAACAGGCTCAGCGAGCTCGCGCGCAGGCCCCCGAGCACGCCGCCGGGCCCCTTCCCGGAGCCGGCGCTCACCGGTGCACCGCCGCGAGCACGAAGGTCAGCGCGAGGCCCGCGGCGACGAGCACGAGCGTCGCCCAGAACAGCAGCCGCGGGAGCCTCATGCCTCGACCTCGCAGTCGTAGGGCCGGTCCTCGCGCGGCGTGCAGCCGGCCGCGGTGACGACCCAGCCGTCACCCGAGACCGCGAGGAACAGCGTGTCGTCGGCCGTGACGACCTGGGCCTGGTGCCCCGCGACGTGGACGTCCTCGACGACGACGCGGCCGGTCGCGACGAGGTCGGCGAGCGGCCCGTCGGGCGCGGTCACGGCCTGCGCGCACGGCTCGCCCGTCTCCTCGGCGAGCGCGTCCGCGGCGTCGGGAAGAAGGAGGGCGCACGCGGCGGCGCCGTCGCCCGCGACGACCGCGTCGCCGAGCGCGGAGACGACGTCCCGCGCGTCGTCCGGGCCGGGCCCGGCGCACCCCGCGACCGCCAGGACCGCGAGACCGGCGGGCACGAGGACCCGGGCCGCGCGACGTCGCGCGGGCCGCACCCCCGACGCCTCCGACCGGCCCGCCCTGCCAGCGCTGCGCACGTGACCTCCTCGGACGGAACCGATGACATCCACCGGGTCCTGAGGCTCATGCTCGCCCGTCTGCCTGCGCCCGCAAGCCGGGCCGTCCTCGGGAGGGCCCCCGGGCGCTCAGCCCCAGACGAGGCCGCGCGCCGGGTCCTCCAGGACGCGGGCGACGTCGGCCAGCACGCGCGCGCCGAGCTCGCCGTCGACGAGGCGGTGGTCGAAGCTGAGGGCGAGCTGCGTGACCCAGCGCTTCTTGATCTTCCCCTTGTGGACCCACGGCTGCTCGCGGATCGCGCCGAAGGCGAGTATCGCCGCCTCGCCCGGGTTGAGGATGGGCGTCCCCGTGTCGATGCCGAACACGCCGACGTTCGTGATGGTGATCGTGCCGTCGGACATGTCGGCGGGCGACGTCCGGCCCGCGCGCGCCGTGGCGGTGAGGTCCGCGATCTCGCCCGCGAGCCCGTGCAGGTCGAGGCGGTGCGCGTCCTTGATGTTCGGCACCACGAGACCGCGCGGCGTCGCGGCCGCGATGCCGAGGTTCACGTAGTGCTTGTAGACGATCTCCTGCGCCGCGTCGTCCCAGCTGGCGTTGATCTCCGGGTGCCGACGCACCGCGAGCAGGAGCGCCTTCGCCGTGACGAGCAGGGGCGTGACGCGCACGTCGGCGAACTCGCGGTCGTCGCGCAGGGTGTGCACGAGCCGCATGGTCCTCGTGACGTCGACCGTGTGAAACACCGTCACGTGCGGGGCGGTGAACGCGCTCGTGACCATCGCCTCGGCCGTGCGCTTGCGCACCGACTTCACGGGCACGCGCGTCTGGCGACCGTCCGGGGTGACGGCGCCGGACGCGAGCCAGGGCTGGTCGTCGTCGGCGTACGTCGCGAGCGGCTGCGCCTGCGCGCGCTCGTGGTGGGCCTGCACGTCCTCGCGCGTGACGATGCCACCCGGGCCGGTGCCCGCGACGCTCGCCAGGTCGACGCCGAGGTCCTTGGCGAGCTTGCGCACGGGCGGCTTCGCGAGGACCGGCAGGTGCACGTGGGCCGCGGGCGCGCTCGTCAGGGTCGCGGCGCGCGGCGCCGGGGCGGGGGCCGGCGGAGCGCTCGGGGCGGGACGCGCGGCGGGCGCGGGTGCCGGCGGGGCGGTCGCCGCGGGTGCGGCCGGGGCGGGCTCCGCGGCGCGGCGGCGACGGCGCGCGGTCCCCGGCTCGACCGTGCCGTACCCGACGAGCACGGAGCCCGAGCCCGACGCGGCGGGCGCCGCGGCCTCCGCGCCCGGTGCGGCCGGGGCGTCCGCGCCGTCGGGCACGGTCGCCGCGGGGACGGACGGGGTCGCGGGCGCCTCGCCCGCGGGGTCGGTGTCCACGACGATGATCGGCACGCCGACCTCGACCGTGGTGCCCTCGGGCGCGAGGATCTCGCTGACGACGCCCGTGTAGGGCGACGGCAGCTCGACGAGCGACTTCGCCGTCTCGATCTCCACGATCGTCTGGTTGACCGTCACGGCGTCGCCCACGGCGACGTGCCACTGCACGATCTCGGCCTCGGTGAGGCCCTCGCCCGCGTCGGGGAGGTTGAACTTCTCGAAGGTGGGCACTGCGTGGTCCTCCTGGTGGTCCCGGTCGTCCCGCTCGGCGTGGGTGCGCCGCGTCAGAACGCGAACGCGCGGTCGACGGCGTCGAGCACGCGGTCGAGGCTCGGCAGGTAGTCGTGCTCGATCTTCGCGACGGGGTACGGCGTGTGGAAGCCGCCGACGCGCAGCACGGGCGCCTCGAGCGAGTAGAAGCACTCCTCCGTCACGCGTGCGGCGACCTCAGCGCCCGAGCCCAGGTAGGTGGGGGCCTCGTGCACGACGACGCAGCGCCCCGTCCGGCGGACGGACTCCACGACGGTCGCGGTGTCGAGCGGGGAGATGCTGCGCAGGTCCACGACCTCGACGCTGCGGCCCTCCTGCTCGGCCGCGGCGGCGGCGCGGAGCGCGGTCACGACCGTCGGCCCGTACGCGACGAGCGTGAGGTCGGTGCCGGGGCGGACGACGCGCGCGCGGTCGAGCACGGTCGCGCCCTCGCCGCGGCCCGCGACGTCGACCGGGCCCTTCTCCCAGTAGCGGCCCTTGGGCTCGAAGAAGAGCACCGGGTCCGGGGAGGCGATCGCCTCCTGGATCATCGTGTACGCGTCCTGCGGCGTGGACGGCGACACGACGCGCAGGCCGGCCGTGTGCGCGAAGAGCGCCTCGGGGCTCTCGCTGTGGTGCTCGACGGCGCCGATCCCGCCGCCGTACGGCACGCGGATGACGACGGGCACCTGGAGCGCCCCGCCCGAGCGGTAGCCCATCTTCGCGAGCTGCGTCGTGATCTGGTCGTACGCCGGGAAGATGAACCCGTCGAACTGGATCTCGCACACCGGGCGGTAGCCGCGCAGCGCGAGGCCGATCGCCGTGCCGAGGATGCCCGACTCCGCGAGCGGCGTGTCCACCACGCGGTCCTCGCCGAAGTCCTTCTGCAGCCCGTCGGTCACGCGGAACACGCCGCCCAGGGCGCCGATGTCCTCGCCCATGAGCAGCACCTTGGGGTCGGTCTCGAGCGACCGGCGCAGGCCCTCGTTGATCGCGCGGGCGAGGGTCAGGTTCTTGCTCTCGCTCATCGGGCCACCTCCGCGACCGGCTCCTCGAAGGACTGCTGGTAGTCGGCGAACCACGCCCTCTCGCGCTCGACCACGGCGTTCGGGGTCGCGTAGACGTGGTCGAACATCGTCGAGGGGTCGGGCGCGCCGAGCGCACGGACCTCGTCGCGCAGGCGCTCGCCCAGCGCGTCGGCCTCGGCCTCGACGTCCGCGGCGAACGCATCGTCCCACGCGCCCTCGGCGCGCAGCAGGTTCTCGAGCCGCTCGATCGGGTCGCGGCGGCGCCAGTACTCCTCCTGCGCGCGCGACCGGTACTTCGTCGGGTCGTCCGACGTCGTGTGCGCGCCCATGCGGTAGGTGAACGCCTCGACGAACGTGGGACCGCCGCCGCTGCGCGCGCGCTCCAGCGCCTCCGCCGTCACGGCGTAGCACGCGAGGACGTCGTTGCCGTCGACGCGCACGCTCGGGACGCCGAACCCGCTGCCGCGCCGGTAGAGCGGCACGCGCGACTGCTTGGTCGTCGGCTCCGAGATCGCCCACTGGTTGTTCTGGCAGAAGAAGACGACCGGCGCGTTGTTGACCGCCGCGAACACGAGCGCCTCGTTGACGTCGCCCTGCGACGTCGCGCCGTCGCCGAAGTACGTGACGACCGCCGTGTCCCGCTCCGGGTCGCCCGAGCCGACGAGCCCGTCGCGCTGGACGCCCATCGCGTACCCGGTCGCGTGCAGCGTGTGCGACCCGATGACGAGCGTGTACAGGTGGAGGTTGTGCTCCTTCGGGTCCCACCCGCCGTGGTCCACGCCGCGGAACAGGCGCAGGCGCGCCGTCGGGTCGACGCCCCGCACGTGCGAGACGCCGTGCTCCCGGTAAGACGGGAAGACGTAGTCCTGGGGGGCGAGCGCCCGGCCGGAGCCGATCTGTGCCGCCTCCTGACCCTTCGCCTGCGCGTAGAGGCCGAGCTCGCCCTGACGCTGGAGCGACGTCGCCTCGTCGTCGAAGCGGCGCGTGAGCACCATGTCGCGGTAGAGCCCGCGCAGCGCGTCGGCGTCGAGGTGGGCCACGCGCTCGCGGTAGGCGTCGGCCTCGGGGGTCGTGACGCGGGCACCGGCCGGGGTCACGAGCTGGACGAGGGGGGCGTCGTCGGGACCGCCCGCGACGTCGGGAAGGTCGGGGGGCGTGCTCGCGCCGCTGGTCCTCGCGTCGTTCTCGGTCACGCGACTCTCCTTCGGTACGGCCCGGCCGGGGCGGCCGGCCCGCTCGGGGGCAGGAGGCACCTCGCAGGGCGCCGTCGGAACCTACGTCTCCGTAGCCTACGCAAGCGTAGGCTACGTCCCCGTAGGTTGCGCTGCCGACGTGTCGCCCAACGTCTGCGGCAGGGGCCTGTAGGGAACCTCCAATCCCCACCGGGGCTCCCCCGCCCGGCCGGGGGTGGGCCCTACCGCGGGTACACGCCTCCCGCGCGCAGCGCGTCGCGCTCCCGGAGCACGGGCCACCGGGAGAACGCGAACACGAGGAACATGACGACGTTGAGGATCGGCACGAGCCCCACGAGGACCCACCAGCCGGAGTAGCCGGCCTTCTGGATGATCCGGACGTAGGCGACGAGGAAGATCACCGCGACCGCCACGTAGGCGACGACCGCGACCCCGCCGAAGAGCCAGCCGTAGTCCTCCGCGAGCTGGTTCGAGTCGATGGTGTCCATGCTCGCGAGTGTTCTCGCGCCGACGGCGTCCGGCAACAGGACCGCTCGGGCGCCCGCCCGGAGGGAGGGCTCAGAGCCAGGTGGCGCTCACACGGAGGAACAGGTCCGTCGCCTCCGGCTCGCCCACGCTCACGCGCAGCCCCTCGCCCGCGAACGGTCGCACGATCGCCCCGGCCGCGCGGGCCTCCTCGGCGCGCTGCAGCGTGCGCTCCCCCAGGTCGAACCACACGAAGTTCGCCTGCGACTCGGGCAGCGACCAGCCCTGGTCCCGCAGGCCCTCGACGAGGCGCGCGCGGTCCGCCACGAGGTGCTCGACGCGCTGCAGGAGCTCCTCGCGCGCCGCGAGCGACGCGAGCGCGGCGCGCTGCGCGACGTGGGAGACGCCGAACGGCGTCGAGACGGCGCGGATCCCTGCCGCGAGGCGCGGGCGCGCGACGGCGTACCCCACGCGCAGGCCCGCCAGGCCGTACGCCTTGGAGAACGTGCGCAGCAGCACGACGTTCGGGCGCTGCGCGTACACGGCGAGGCCGTCGGGCGCCTCGGGGTCGCGGACGAACTCGAGGTACGCCTCGTCGAGCACGACGAGCACGTCGGACGGCACGGCGTCGAGGAACGTCTCGAGCTCGTCGCGGTGGACCACGGGCCCCGTCGGGTTGTTGGGCGAGCACACCATGACGACGCGCGTGCGGTCGGTGACCGCCGCCGCCATGCCCGGCAGGTCGAGCCGCCCCTGGTCCGCGCCGGTGAGCAGCGGCACCTGCACGGACGTCGCCCCCGCGACGGCGACCGCGATCGGGTACGCCTCGAACGACCGCCACGGGTACACGACCTCGTCGCCCGGCTGCACGACCGTCTGGAGCACGTGCGCGAGCACCGCGACCGAGCCGTTGCCCACCACGACCTCGTCCGCGCCCACGCCCAGGTGGTCCGCGAGCGCCTCGGTGAGCTCGGTCGCGTACATGTCCGGGTACCGGTTCACGTCGGCCGCGGCGTCCGCGATCGCCGCGAGCACCGACGGCAGCGGCGGGTACGGGTTCTCGTTCGAGGAGAGCTTGAACGCCGCCGCGCCGGGCGCGACGCGCGCCCCGGGGACGTAGGCCGGGAGGGCGGAGACGGCGGGACGCAGGGGGACGCGGGGTTCGTGGGCCACGGTCCTCGATCATGCCAGCATCCGGCGGCGGTGGGCGCTGCGGGCGGACGCGTCGGACAAACCACCCGTGCGCGACCGCCGCCGCGTCTTCCCCGCCGCCGCCCAGGTCCGAGACCGGAACGTCCGCGCGGCACCGTCGTCGGACCGGGATGTCCCACGGTGATCGTCGGCGGGTGATGACAGGATGGCGGCATGAGCTTCGTCGTCCGCGTCCTCGTCACCGGCCTCGCGATCTGGCTCACGAGCCTGCTCATCGACGAGCACTTCCAGATCGTCGGGTCCGACACCGCCGGCGGGAAGGTCGTCATCATCCTCGTGGTGGCGCTGCTCTACTCGCTCGTGAACGCGGTCATCAAACCGATCGTGCAGGTCCTGTCCATCCCGCTCTACATCCTCACGCTCGGCCTGTTCTCGCTCGTCGTCAACGCGCTCATGCTCATGCTCACCGCGTGGATCACGGAGCAGACAGACTGGGGCATCCGCATCGTCGGCGGGTTCTGGTGGGCCCTGCTCGCCGCGCTCGTCATCGCCGTGCTCAACTTCGCGATCTCGGCCGTCGTGCCGAAGGCGAAGAAGCGCTGACACCGGCGGGGGCCCGGTTCGCGGGAGCGGGCGTCGTCACCGCACGTCACCGTCGCCCTCCGCGCCGTCCGGGCCCGGCGCGGTGAGGTCGCCGGCCCCCAAGCCCCCCGTCGTCGGGAACCCGGGCACCGCGGGCGGTGACCCCGGCGTCGTCACCCCGGGGACCGGGAACCCGGGCGCGCCGGGAAACGGCACGGCCGGGACCCACGGGGGCGCGAGCGGCCTCGGGACCGCCACGTCCCCGATGCAGAACGTGGTGTCGGGGTCGGGGACGAGGCGCGACTCGTAGAGGAGCGGCTCGTCGGCGTCCCCGTCGAGCAGCAGCTCGACGTCCGCGAGGTGCTCCTCGAGCCCCCGGTCGCCCACCTCCGTCGCGGCGTCCAGCACCTCCTGGTGGAAGTGCACGCCGTGCGGGATCTCGAGCGGCGGGCCGCCGCCCGGGGCCGTGAAGGTCCCCGTGACCGTGACCTGGTCCGGCGTCGCGCGGTTCTCGGCGCCGTCGACGCCGGAGACTCCCTCCTCACGGGCCTCCACGTGCGTGGCTGTGATGCCCGGCGGAAGGAGGTGCCCCGCGACGGGCGACCCGGCCGTCACGACGTGCCGCACCTGGTACGTCCCCACCGTCGCCGCCGCGACCGTCGCCGCGATGATGCCGCCCTGGCTGTGCCCCACGAGCACGACGTCGTCCTCCGGCCCGATCCCGGCCTGCCGCATCGCCTCCATCACGGCGCGGGCGCTGTCCGCGTCCGCCCGCACCGCCGGGTCGTCGTCCATGAGCTGGTAGTTCGACGTCATGTTGTAGACCGACCCGGGGTTGAGGAGCTGCGTGCCGGGGATCGCGACGACCCACGTGAGCGTGCCGTCGTCCTTGACGATCCGCTGGATGCTGAGCGTCGAGTCCTTCTCCAGCGCGTCCACGGCGCCGAGCGCGGACCGCACGTCCGTGGGCGTCGGCAGGTCGGGGGACGGGCCGAGCGGCCGGACCTCGGGATCGGGCAGGAACCGGTCCCGCAGCGGTTGCAGCATCCCCCGCAGCACCGAGGCCCCGTTGCCGACGGTCGGCATGCGGTACCAGGGCCGGTCGACGTCGAGCAGGCCGACCGCCCGGCTCAGCGCGCGGACGGTGGCAGGGTGCAGCGACGCCCCCGTGGTGACGAGCCGCCCCCAGGACGGTCGCCCCCGCAGGAGCGAGTCCACGAACCCGAGGACTCCCGCGGCCAGGACGGCGTTGACCCCGGCTGCCGCGGCCCCGATCGGGCTGAAACCGCCGAGCGCGAGCAGACCCGCGTCCTGCCACAGGGCCTTCGCCGTCGCGTCGGCGTCGTCGTAGACGCGCACGGCCTGGTGCAGCCGCGACCCGAGACGACGGAGCTCCCGCTCCTGCTCCTGCGCGACGCCGATCGCGAGGTCGAACGCCTCGAGCGCGGCCGCGCGGGCGGCGCGGACCTCGGCGGGCCAGACGCGCACCGCGTCGGTGCTCCACCCGCCGGCGGCCGCGAGCGTCGTCGACGGCGCGCCGAGGCGTCCGCCCCAGGTCGTCGGGCTCGCCGCAGCGGCGGACACGGACTCGCGCGCACGGCGCAGCGCCGCGAGGCTCGCTCCGACGAGGTCGGCCCGCACGGTGAGCGCGACGGCCTGCGCGACGACCGCCGCCGTCTCGATCGCGGTGGGCTCCGTGCCGCCGCGCACCACGACGGTCGGCGCCGGACGGAGGGCGCTCACGACGCGACCGCCGCGGCGGCCTCGGCACGGACCCGAGCGACCTCCGCCTCGGCGGCGACCGTGAGCGCGTCGAGGCGCAGGAGGCAGCTGTCGAGGAGCATGCCGAGCCGCAGGAGCCCGCTGCGGCACGTGGCGGTCGCGTCGTCGTACGCCTGCCGGGCATGGCCCGCCCACGGCAGGTCCGGGGTGACGAGCGCGGCGCCGGCCCGCACGGTGTCGTCGGACGCGGTGAGCACGGCGGTGCGCGCGGCGGTGATCTCGAACGGGGCCGCGACGCACGGTGGTGGCGCGGAGGGCGGGGCGGTCATGACGGGGACCGTACGGAAGGACGCCGCGCTCTCCTGCCGGGTTCGTGCGCAGGTGTGGACGGCCTCGCGCACGGACCGTCCTGGGGACGGCCCGGCCCGGCGCCACGCCTCGGGTGCCCGGACTGCGGGAGGGGCAGGCCGCCGTCGGGCACGCGTGGGAGAATCAGGGGCGTGCCCGAGAACCCTGCCGCAGACACCCCTGCCCGCGTGTCCCTCGCCGAGGTGACCCCGCCGATCGCGCTCGGCCCGCTCGACGGCCGCTACCGCGCGGCGGTCGCGCCGCTCGTCGACCACCTCAGCGAGGCCGCGCTCAACCGCGAGCGCATCCACGTCGAGGTCGAGTGGCTGATCACGCTGTGCAACGGCGTCCCGGGCGTCACCGACGGTCCCGTCGTGCCCGGCGCACCCCACCTCTCCGACGCGGAGGTCGCCTACCTCCGCCGCATCCCCGCGACGTTCGGCGCGGACGAGATCGCCGAGCTCGGCGCGATCGAGCGCGAGACGGTGCACGACGTCAAGGCGGTCGAGTACTTCGTCAAGCGCCGCCTCGCCGCGGCGCCCGACGCCCTCGGCTCGGACACCGTGCTGCCCGGCGTCGGCGAGCTCGTGCACTTCGCGTGCACGAGCGAGGACGTCAACAACCTGTCCTACGCGCTCATGGTGCGCGGCGCCGTCGAGCACGTGTGGCTGCCCGCCGCGACGGCGCTCGCCGACCAGCTCGCCGGCATGGCGCGCGAGCACGCCGACGTGCCGATGCTCTCGCGCACGCACGGCCAGCCCGCCACCCCGACGACGCTCGGCAAGGAGCTCGCCGTGCTCGCCCACCGGCTGCGCCGCCAGCTCCGCCGCGTCGGCTCGGCGGAGTACCTGGGCAAGCTCAACGGCGCGACGGGCACGTACGGCGCGCACACCGTCGCGGTCCCGGGCGTGGACTGGCCGTCGGTCTCGAAGCACTTCGTCGAGGGTCTCGGTCTCACGTGGAACCCGCTGACGACGCAGATCGAGTCGCACGACTGGCAGGCCGAGCTCTACAGCGACGTCGCGCGGTTCAACCGTATCCTCCACAACCTCGCGACCGACGTGTGGACCTACATCTCGCTCGGGTTCTTCACGCAGATCCCCGTGCCGGGCGCGACCGGGTCGTCGACCATGCCGCACAAGGTCAACCCGATCCGGTTCGAGAACGCCGAGGCGAACCTCGAGATCTCGTCCGCGCTGCTCGACACGCTCGCCTCGACGCTCGTGACGTCGCGCCTCCAGCGCGACCTCACCGACTCCACGACGCAGCGCAACATCGGCCCCGCGTTCGGCCACTCGCTCCTCGCGATCGACAACGTGCGCCGCGGCCTGAAGGCCCTCGCCGCGAACGCCGACCTCATGGCGGCGGACCTCGACGAGAACTGGGAGGTGCTCGGCGAGCCCATCCAGTCGGCCATGCGCGCGGCGTCCGTCGCGGGCGTCCCCGGCATGGAGAACCCGTACGAGCGCCTCAAGGACCTCACGCGCGGCCAGCGCGTCGACGCCGCGCGCCTGCGCGAGTTCGTCGCGGGCCTCGGCCTGCCCGACGACGTCGCGCAGCGCCTCGCCGACCTCACCCCGGCCGCCTACACCGGCCTCGCGTCGCGCCTCGTGGCGGACTACCTGGACTGACCCGGCCCCGCGCCGAACACGGGGTTGCTGTCGTTATCCGGCGGATAACGACGGCAACCCCGTTGTCGTCCGCGCGCAGGGTCGTGCTCGACGGCGCGGGTGTCAGACGGCGGCCCACTCGCCCGGGCGCGGCGCGCGAGGTCCCGGGCTCCCGCTCGCCACGGCGAGCAGCGCGCGGTGCGAGGCGCGCACCTCGGAGAGCTCGTCGAGGCGGTTGACGGCCCAGCGCAGCACGAGCGTCGCGGCGGCCGCGCACCCGAGCAGGGCCAGGACGTTGCCCAGGTCCGCCGTCTCGATGGTCACGGTGCCGGACCAGAAGAAGGTCGAGCGGCTCAGCAGCATCCCGAGCGCGAGCCCACCGAGCACCGGGACCGCCTGCCGGGCTCGGCGCCACAACAGGGCGGCGCCGAGGAGTACGGCCACCGGCACGGCGATCGCCTGAAGCGTCCACGAGACCAGGCCGCCGCCCGACCACCACGGCGTCCCGAGACGCACAGCGTCGGGGTAGGTCGCGGCGACGAACGCGCCGAGAGCCAGCGCCATGGCCCCGACCGTCGCCGTCCGGAACGCCAGCGACTCCGCACCGACCCGGCACGTCCGTCGGGCGGCGAGCACTCCCGCGTACGCGACCAGTGCGACGACCCACGGCGCGTCGAGGTACGCGGCATAGGCGCTGCCCACCGCGACCGACGCGACGAGCGCCGCCATGCCCGCCGCGGCGGCGAGCACCGCCACCGCGAGGCCGAGGCGCCGCGCCCCGGCGAGCGTGAGGGTGACCGCTACGACCCACAGGGCCCACATCAGCGCCGTCAGGACGGTCGCCACGAGCGGCGCACTGCCGTCCGGACCGAGTGTCGTCCGGACGATCGCGGCGGCGAACGCGAGGACGCGCGCGGCCATGACCACGAGCACGGCGGGCAGGACCACGAGCAGGAGCCCCGTCGCCGCGCGCCGCTGCCGCGGGGTCGAGCCCAGGGGCGCGAGCAGCCACTCCCGGGCGGCGGCACGCACGAGGTCCCACCGCTCGGCACGGGTCGGACGGGACTGTCCGGGCCGCGCGCCGTCGAGCAGATGGCCGAGCATCTCCGCCTCGTGCGCGCGCCGGTAGGTGTACGGGAACAGGCGCAGCAGCCGCTGGTAGTCCCGCACGAGGACCGGCGGCACGGGCACCGTCCCGGCGAGCGCCGTCGTCGGGCCGTGGTGTCCCGCCGTGGTGGCGGGGACCGCCGTCGGGCTGTGACGCCCAGCCGTGGTGGCGGACGCCGCCGGCGTGCCGTCGTCCGGCGTGACGATGGCGCCGTCGTGCCCGCTCATGCGAGGACCGCCCGTCCGGAGAGGCCGTCGGCCCTCCCTCGGGCCGGACGCGCGGTCGCGCCCGACCTTGCCGACCCGACAGTGCGGCGTCGGGCAGCGAGGCGCTCGAGCGCGCGTCGGGCCTGGGCCTCGGCGCGCTCGGCCTCGGTGGCGAGGCGCTCACCGCCCTCGGGGGTGAGCCGGTAGTAGCGGCGCAGACGGGAGTCGACGACCACCTCGTGGTCGACCTCGACGAGCCCGGCGGCGACGAGCCGGTCGATCGCGCCGTAGAGCGTCCCGGCGCGCAGCGTCACGCGTCCCGCGGAGCTCGACTCGACGTCCTGCGCGATGCCGTACCCGTGCAGCGGCCCTGCGGCGAGGGCGGACAGCACGAGGAACGCGGGTTCCTGGAGCGGTTTGGATGCCATGTCGTCGACCATACTCTCGTAACGATGGTATCCGGGAGACCCGCCGGCCCCGGCGCGTCGACCACGGACCTGCGCGCTGTCGAGCACGGGGTTGCTGCCGTTATCGGCTCTATTCCGGCAGCAACCTCGTGTTCGGCGGGACGGGTGGGACAGGCTTGGCGGAAACCTTCACAGAATCGGAGTTCTGTGAAACTATCTGCCAGACACCTCGACGACCCGGAGGATCAGCAATGACGCTCGACAGCTCCCCCACGTCCCCCGCCCCGGCGCCGGCCAGGGTCGGACGACGGCAGTTCCTCACCCTCGCGACGGCCGGCGTCGCGGCGAGCACGCTCACCGTCACGGTCGGCTCGCTCACGCCCGCGGCGGCCCTCACCGCGCCCGGCGGCACGACGCTCGCCGCGGGCGGCACGGCCCCGACGCCCCGCAAGCGCGAGCTGCGCGCGATGTGGATCTCGAGCGTCGTCAACATCGACTGGCCGTCGGCGTCCGGGCTCTCGGCCGAGCAGCAGAAGGCCGAGCTGCTGCACTGGCTCGACGTCGCGCGCGACTTCCGTCTCAACGCCGTGTTCGTCCAGGTGCGCCCGACGGCGGACGCGTTCTGGCCGAGCCCCTACGAGCCGTGGTCGCAGTACCTCACGGGCGTCCAGGGCAAGGACCCGGGCTACGACCCGCTCGGGTTCGTCGTCGAGCAGTGCCACCAGCGCAACCTCGAGATCCACGCCTGGTACAACCCGTACCGCGTGTCGATGCAGGCGGACCCGACCCGGCTCGTGCCCGAGCACCCGGCGCGGCAGCACCCGGAGTGGGTGTGGGCGTACGGCGGCAAGCTGTACTTCGACCCGGGCCTGCCCGAGGCCCAGGAGCACATCACGACCGCGATCCTGCACAGCGTCGAGCACTACGACATCGACGGCGTGCACTTCGACGACTACTTCTACCCGTACGCGGTCGCGGGCGAGACGATCCCGGACGCGGAGACGTTCACGACGCACGGGGCGGGCTTCGACCGGATCGAGGACTGGCGCCGGCACAACGTCGACACGTTCGTGCGGACGATCTCGCAGCGCATCAAGCAGGCCAAGCCGTGGGTCAAGTTCGGCATCAGCCCGTTCGGCATCTGGCGCAACGCGTCGACGGACCCGCGGGGATCGGACACCGGCGGGTCGCAGTCGTACGACATGCAGTTCGCGGACACCCGCAAGTGGGTGCTCGAGGGCTGGCTCGACTACATCAACCCGCAGATCTACTGGCAGCTCGGCCTCGCCGTCGCCGACTACGCGAAGCTCGTGCCGTGGTGGGCCGACGTGGCCGCCCGGTCGGGCACGCACCTGTACGTCGGCGAGGCGCTGTACAAGGTGACGTCGGGCGTCTTCACGGACCCGGCGGAGCTCTCGAACCACCTGACGTTCTGCCAGGAGCAGGAGCACCCGGTGCACGGCAACGTGTACTTCTCCGCCAACCACGTGCCCGCCGACCCGCAGGGCGCGATGACCCTGGTGCGCGACGACCACTACCGCTACCCGGCCATCGTGCCCGCGATGCCGCACCTGCCGAGCACGCCCGTCCGCACGCCCGTCCTCGCGTGGGCCGGGTGGCGCGACGACGGCATCCGGGTCCGCTGGACGGACGCGGGCGGCCGTCGGTTCGCGGCGACGTCGTTCGCGATCTACCGTGCTGACGGGTGGGTGAAGCACGTGGACACCGAGAACCCCGCGAACCTCGTCGCGACGCAGCGCGCGGAGGGTCGTGTGGTCCGAGACTTCCTCGACCCGACGGCGGTGCGGGGGCGCCGCTACACGTACGCCGTGACCGCGCTCGACCGGGTCTGGAACGAGTCCGCACCGAGCAAGGTCCGCTGGTCGGTGTGACGATCGTCGTGCCGGGCCTCGGCCCGGCACGATCGCCCTTCGCCGGAACTGGGGCCGCGCGAGGGGCAGGCCCGACGGCGCGTGGCTCGCTGGGTGCGCCACGCGCCGTCGCGGGTCCCCGGCGGCTCGTCGCCGTCGCACGGGACGACGTCACCGGGGCCGGAGACGTACGGGGTCGGCGTCGCACGGATGGCACAGTGGGGGCGTGACCGCACTTCCCCTCCCCGACCCGAGCACCACCACCGCGCCCCGACCGGACGCCGGCGGCGACGCCGCGGCCCGCGCCGCCGCGACGAGCGACCCCGCGCCCGACGACCTCGCACCGGACGACGCCACGCTGCCGCCGCTGCGGACGGTCGGGTGGGTCAACGTCCGCGACGGGCGCCTCCTCGCCGTCCGCACCACGGGCAAGGACCGCTTCTTCATGCCGGGCGGCAAGGTCGAGCCCGGCGAGTCCGACGCCGACGCCCTCGTTCGCGAGATCCACGAGGAGCTGGGCGTGCGCCTCGACCCGGCGTCCCTCCGTCCGGGCTTCGTGGCCGAGGCTCCGGGCCACGGGCTGGGCGGGCGCGTGGTGCGCATGCACTGCATGTACGCCGAGCCGGAGCCCGGCTCGCCCGAGCCCGCGCCGAGCGCGGAGATCGCCGAGCTCGCGTGGCTCACGCCCGGGGACGCGCACCGCGTCCCGCCCGCCGGCCGCATCGTCCTGGACCGCCTCGCCGGGGTTCTCGCCGGCTGACGCCACGGGGACGTGTGGGGAGGGATGGGGACCTCGCCCCATCCGCCTCCCGCGACGCGGCACGGCTGCCCCACGTACGCTCCGGTGGCACGGACCGCAGCGACAGAGGGACGACCATGGGGTTCTACGGCGCCGACATCGGCGAGCTGCGCCGGCTCGCGCAGAGCCTCACGACCGCGACCGGCGCTCTCGAGTCGACACGGCGCGCCCTCGACACGACGGTCAGCGGTGCGCGCTGGGCGGGCCCGGACGGCGACGAGCTCCGCGGCCGGTGGACCACCGAGCTGGGTCCCGCCCTCACCGCCGCGGCGGCGACCCTGCGCGACGCCGCGGACGCCGTGCGGCGCAACGCCGACCAGCAGGAGTCCGCGAGCACCGACGGCACCGGGGGCCCGGGCGGCGGGCCCGGCTCGGCGGGCGGCCCCGGGTCCGGCGGCACGGGGTCCGGCGGCACCGGGCCGGGCGGTTCCGGGAGCCCCGGCGCCGGAGGCGGCGGTCCCGGCGGCAGCGGCTCGGGCGGCACCGGCGGGGACGACGGCGGCGGCACCCCGGGCGGTCCCACGGTCACTGTCAAGGGCGACCGCACCGCCGGCACCGACGACTCGAGCCTCGGGCGACCCGCGACGGAGGGCACGGACGCGAAGGTCGGCGTCGGCGTCTCGCACGACCCCGAGGCCGGCTCGACGACCGTCTCGGGCACCGGCTCGCTCAAGGACTGGTTCACCGCGTCGAACGGGGCGAAGGTCTCGTTCGGGGTCACCGGAGGCGCGGCGTACACCGAGGGCGAGAAGACCGCGGACGGGTTCACCACCTACACGTCGAAGGCGGACGTCTCGATCGGCGTCGAGGGCGGCGTGTCGAAGGGCGGCACGGGCATCAGCGGCGGGTACACGACCGGCCTGACGTCGGAGTACACCGTGCGGGTGCCCGACGACGCGAACGTCACCGACCCCGGGTCCATCAACCCGTTCGACCCCCGCAGCATGCCGGTCGGGTCGTCCGTGACGATGGACGGCGGCAGCTACACGAAGACGGACCTCGACGCGGCGTTCCGGCACATCGCCGTCGAGTCGTCGGTCAAGGACGCGAGCGGCGTGACGAGCCTCGTCGAGCGCACGGGCGAGGACACGGTCCGCGTCACCGCGGGCCCGACGGAGGCCGTCGCGAACCACGCGGGCCTCGGGCTCGACCTCGACGTCGTGAAGGTCATGCTCGGCAACACGACGTCGCTCGACGGCGCGTCGCTGCGGACGGCCGAGCTCGACCTCTCGACGCCCGAGGGCCAGGCCGCCTACGACGCGTACCTCGTCACGGGCGAGCTCCCGTCGGAGCCGTCGACCGGCGTCTCGGGCACCACGACGATCGAGCGCCTGGAGTACGACTCGACGTCGACGGTCGGCTTCGACACGCCCGTCGGGGGCGCGAAGTGGGAGATCGGGCAGAACACCGGGTCGCTCGTCGCCACGACCTACCCGGACGGCAGCACCGAGCAGCTCCTCACCGCGACGTACGGCGAGCGCGGGGACTTCCGCCTCACGCAGGCGTTCGACGCGTCCGGGACGGAGGACCTCTCGGCGCGCACGTACGCGTTCGACGTCACGGCGGACGACCTGTCGTCGCAGTACTTCAACACCCCGGAGTTCTCCGGCTTCCCGCCGTCGGGCGAGGTGTCGCCGGGCCAGCAGGTGACGCTCACGCTCACGGAGTCGCAGATGAGCCGGCTCTCCGAGAGCGTGCGCACCGCGGTCGAGAACGACGCCCTGAACCTCAGGACGCGGGCGATCGTCACGGACTACGACATGAACCCCGTCACCGACCCGTACCAGCTCGCGACGGGCCTCGCCCGCGCGGCGAGCTCCGACCTCGACCTCGTCATGATGATCGCGGAGATCAACGCCGCGGGCGACGGATCGATCACCGACCGGTCGTCGGCGCGCTTCCCGGGGACCGTGAGCGTCGGCGACTGACCGCGCACCCGCGCGACGCCGGCACGCCCCGGGCCGCCGGCCGGGCTACGCGGGCTCAGCGCGGGCTCAGCGCGGGCTCAGCGCGGCTTCGTGGCCGACAGGTAGGTGGTCGAGACGTAGCCCGTCCGGCCGCCCACGGTCACCTTGAGCCACCCCTTCGAGGCCGTGCCCGCGTGCGTGACCGCCGTCCCGCGGGGCAGCTTGGCCACCACGGCGGACGACGTGGACGCGCTCTTGCGCAGGTTGAGCACGGAGGCCGTCACGTACGAGACGGCGGCCTTGGGCGGCGCCGGCGTCGGCTTGGGCGCCGGCTTGGCCGCCGCCGCGGCGGCCGGAGCGCTGGTCGACGTGTACTGCGCCGACACCCACCCCGTCCTCCCGTTCGCGGTGACCTTGAGCCAGCCGCCCGAGGTGGACAGCACGGAGAGCTTCGTGCCCTTGGCGAGCCGGGCGAGGACCGCGGAGGACGTCGTCGCGGACGCGCGGAGGTTGAGCGGGTTCGCGGTGACGTACCGGGTCGTCGTCGCGGCGGGCTTGGCGGCGGCCGGGGTGGCGACCGGCGCGGGCTTCGTCGGCCCGACGTACGCGGCCGACACCCACCCCGTGGTCTTGCCGTAGGTGACCTTGCGCCAGCTCCCCGAGCCGTCGCCGGGCTTGCCGACGACGGCGGCGCCGCGCGGGACGAGGGTGAGCACCGCGGCGCTCGTGGACGCGCTCTTGCGCAGGTTCACGGCCGTCGTCGCGTAGTAGGTGCACGACGCGGGGGTCGAGCGGGCCGCGACGCGGGTCGCGTTCCGGCCGAGGTCGACGCCCTTGTTCTTGAGGTACGCGAGCGGGTCGACGTGCGCGGCGCCGGACCCGTAGGTGCCGCGCCAGACCTCGAGGTGCAGGTGGGGGGACGTCGACGTGCCGGTCGAGCCCACGTCGGCGATGCGCTGGCCCGCCTTCACCTTCTGGCCGACCTTGACGTACTTGTCGCCGTCGAGCACGTGCCCGTAGACGCTCGACACGGTCTCGCCGCCGACGGTGTGGCGCAACACGACCCACTGGCCGAACCCGCTGACGCTGCCGGCCTTGAGCACCGTCCCGTCGGCGATCGCGTTGATCCGCGTGCCGGAGGTCGCGCCGAGGTCCTGGCCGAGGTGCCAGGTCGAGGCGTTGGGGATCGGCATGCAGCGCGGGCCGTAGTAGGACGAGACCGAGTACGCGCGCGCCGCGAGGGGCGAGACCACGGTGGTCGCGGCCGCGCTCGCGCTCGGGGCCACGAGGGCCGTCCCGACCCCCGTGGCGAGCGCCGTCGCCATGACCAGGCCGACGCCCGTCCAGCGCCTCGTTCTCCGCACCATCTCGTCCCCCTGAAAAGCACCCGTTCGTCCGGCGTGTCGGGTTGACACGCCGTCAGCACGGTACGTGAGCGTTCACACCGGCGCGCGGCGAGCGCGGGTGAATCGTGGCCGCGGCCAGGGGTACCGTCGGGCCATGACGACGACGCCAGGTCCGGGCACGCCCGGGCTGCTCGCCGCGACGCTGCCAGTCCTGGACCTCGCGGTCGCGTCGGTGGCCGCGGTGCAGGACGCCGCGGCGCGCGCGGGCCGGACCGCCCCCGCCCCGCCGCCCGATCCGGAGCGCGTCGCGGCGGCGTTCGCGAGCGACCGCCTCCTGCGCGTCGACGGCGAGCCGGTGGACGGCTTCGCGCCGCTCTCGGGGTTCTTCCCCGCCGCGGACGGCTGGGTCCGCACGCACGCCAACTACCCGCACCACCGCGCGCGGCTGCTCGCGCTCCTCGGCCTCCCCCACGCCGCCGCCGCGAACCCGTCGCGCGACGACGTGACCACGGCGCTCGCGGCGCGGTCGGCGCAGGACGTCGAGGACGCCGCCGCGGCGACGGGCGCGATCGCCGTGCGCGTGCGCACCGAGGACGAGTGGCGCGCGTCGGCACCCGGCCGGGCGGCGGCGTCGGGCACCCCGGTGCGCACGGCGGTGCGCGACGACGACGGCGCACCGCGACCGCTCGACCACGGACCGCGCCCGCTCGCCGGGGTCCGGGTGCTCGACCTCACGCGCGTCATCGCGGGTCCGGTCGCGACCCGCACGCTCGCGCTGCTCGGCGCCGACGTGCTGCGCCTCGACCCGCCGGGGCTCCCCGAGATCGAGGTGCAGCACCTCGACACCGGCCAGGGCAAGCGGTCCGCGCTCCTCGACCTCGCGACCCGCGACGGCCGCGCCCGCGCGCAGGAGCTGCTCGACGCGGCGGACGTCCTGGTCACGGGCTACCGGCCCGGGGCGGTCGAGGCGTTCGGGCTGGGCCTCCCGCCCGGCGCGGTCCGCGCGCGCGTCACGGCCTGGGGCGACGACGGCCCGTGGGCCGGGCGTCGCGGCTTCGACTCGATCGTCCAGGCGGCGAGCGGGATCGCGCTCGTCGAAGGCTCGCGGGACGGGACGACGAGCCCGCCCGCGAGCGCGACGCCCGGCGCGCTGCCCGCCCAGGCGCTCGACCACGCGACGGGGTACCTCGTCGCCGCGGCGGTCGTCGACGCGCTCGCCGAGCGCGCGGCCGACGGTCGGGGGCGCGACGTGGACGGCGCCCTCGCCCGCACCGCGCACGCGCTGCTCGTCGCGCCCCGACGCGACCCGGCGCACGGGGAGCCGCGCACGCCCGGGCCGCGCTGCGTCGTCGCGCACCGGGCGCTGCTCGACGGCCGGGCGGTCACCCTGACGACGACCCGGCCGGCGGTCGACCGCCTCGCCGGCGAGGGGGTCGACGACTACGCCGCTCCCGCGCGCCCGTGGGGCCAGGACGACCCGACCTGGCCCGCCTGACGCGCCTCCCGCCCCGCCGGGACGGGCGCACCGGCTCGCGGGCCGGGCGCCGCGACGCGGCGGGTCAGAAGTGGTCGAGGCGACGCAGGATCGCGCCCTCCCGCAGCGCCCACGGGCAGATCTCGACCTCGTCGACGCCGAGCGCGCGCATGGTCTCGACGGCGACGACGCCGCCTGCGACGATCTGGAACGTGCGCTCGGGCGTGATGCCGGGCAGCGCGGTGCGCCCCTCGGCGCTGATGCGCGCGAGCCGCGGCACCCAGTCCGTGAGCTGCGACCGCCGCATGCGCCAGCGGTCGTCCGGGCCGACGGACTCCACCTGCATGCCCGCGAGGCGCGCGAGCGAGCGGAACGTCTTCGACGTCGCGACGACGTGGTCAGGCGCCGGGAGCGCGGCGAAGGCCTCGGCCGTGGGCGCGAGGGTCGCGCGCACGTGCTCGCGCAGCGCGTCGACGTGCTCGGGGGCGGGCGGGTCGTCGCGCAGGTAGGCCATGGTCGTGCGCCCCGCGCCGAGCGGGAGCGAGACCGCGAGGTCGGGCTCCTCGTCGACGCCCGACGCGATCTCGAGCGACCCGCCGCCGATGTCGAGGACGAGGAGGCGTCCGGCGGCCCAGCCGTGCCACCGGCGTGCCGCGAGGAACGTCAGGCGCGACTCGTCCTCGCCCGACAGCACGCGCACCGGCTGCCCCACGCGCTCGCCGATCGCGGCGAGCACCTCGGGCCCGTTGGTCGCGTCGCGCAGCGCCGACGTCGCCATGGGGAGCATCTCGTCGACCGCGGACTCGCGCGCGAGCGCCATCGCGTCGTCGACGGCGGCGAGCATCGCGGCCACGCCCTCGGCGGACAGCGAGCCGTCGGGCTGGAGGTACCGCATGATGCGGACGACCGTCCGCGCGCCGGCCGCCTGCACGGGTCGCGCCGCGTACGCGGCGTCGACGACGGCGAGGTGCACGGTGTTCGAGCCGATGTCGAGGACGCCGAGTCGCGTGGTGGGGCTCACGCGCCGAGCCTAGTGGCGCCACCACCCGCCGCTCAGCGCGCGGCGGGCTCCGGGACCGGTCCGGGATGCGCCGGGGGCGTGGTGCCTGCTGCGGCGTCGGCGAGCGCCTGGGCGTCCGCGACGACGGCGCGCTCCTCGGCGCGCGCGGCCTCGACGGCCTCGGCGCGCGCGGCGACGATCGCGCGGTGCAGGTCGGCGTGGACGCGGCGGCGCACGTCGCGCGCGATCTCCTCGGCCTCGTCCGGCTCGACGGTCTCGCCGTCGGCCTCGCGCAGCGCGACGACGTCCGCGACCTCGAGCGCGATGCGCCGCTCCGCGTCCGCGAGCAGCGCGACGACCGCGGTGTCCGCGGCACGGCCGAGCCGGGTCTCCTCGAACGCGCGCGTCGCGTCGTCGACGATGGCCCGCGCCTGGGCGACGAGGTCGGACGCGATCGACGGCGAGTGCGCGGCGAGCGTCGCGAGGTCGTAGAGCAGGACGCCCTCGACGTCGGCGACGCGCGGGTCGACGTCGCGGTGCAGCGCGAGGTCGAGCACGACCGTCGGGCGGGCCTCGGGCTCGTCCCCGGCCCGGACCGCGGCGCGTTCGCGCGCCCGGACCACGGCGGCGGCGTCGAGCACGTGCTCGATCGCCTGCTCGCGCCGCTCGGCGCCCGGACGTGCGGCGCCCGCCGCGAGCGCCCGCCCGCGCGCGCCGCTGCACGACACCACGAGGTCGGCGTCCTCGAGCGCGGCGACGAGGTCCGTCACGGCCTCGACGCCGCGGGCGGCGGCGAACTCCTCGGCGCGCCCGGACTGCGAGTACACGCGCACGTCGTCGCACCCGAGCGCCCGCAGCGCGGCGAGGCTCGCGCCCGCGTAGGAGCCGGTGCCGATGAGCACGGCGCGCACCTGGTGCCACGGCGGCAGCTCGGCGCCGGCGAGGTCGAGGCCGAGCGCGACGACGGAGCGGCCCGCGCCGCCGAGCGTCGTCTGCGTGCTGACCTTCTTGGAGGTGCGCGACGCCGTCTGGAAGAGGAGCTCGAGCGTCGAGGACGTCACGCCGTCGGCGTGCGCCGTCTCGAGCGCCCGCTTGACCTGGCCGGCGATCTCGCGCTCCCCCACGACCATCGAGTCGAGCCCCGACGCCACCGCGAACAGGTGCTCGGCGACCTCGGTGCCGGCGCGCGTGCGGAACGACGCGAGCGCCTCGTCGACCGCGACGCCCGACGCGTCGGCGACCATGCGCGCGACGTGCTCGGTCGCGTGCTGCACGCCGGTGCCGTCGAGGGGGGCGTCCACGTCGAGGTACAGCTCGAACCGGTTGCACGTCGCCAGGACGACGGCACCGGTGATCACGTCGCACGCCGCGACCGCGGAGCCGCCGATCGAGTGGGCCCCGGCGGAGAGTCGCTCCAGGGCGTCGAGGTCGAGCTCGTGGTGGCTGGCCGTGAGGGAGAGAAGAGCCACAGTGCCTCCGATTTAATCATTCACCGGGGAGAGAGGCAGAATCGGTAGCTGTGATTCCTGTCGCCCTTTCCGCGGGCCACCCCCTGACCGACGGCCGCACGGACCGTTCACCGCTCGTGGAGGCCCTGCGCGCGGGCACGACGGGAAATCGCCCGGAAATGACACCGGTGTGGTTCATGCGCCAGGCGGGCCGCTCGCTCCCGGAGTACCGCGCCGCGCGCGAGGGCGTGAGCATGCTGGACTCGTGCCTGCGCCCGGACCTCGCGTCGGAGATCACGCTCCAGCCGGTGCGCCGGCACGGCGTGGACGCGGGCATCTTCTTCTCGGACATCGTGGTGCCGCTGCGCCTCGCGGGCGTCGAGGTCGACATCGCGCCGGGCGTCGGTCCCGTGATGGGTCAGGCGTACCGGACGCCCGACGACGTCGCGCGCCTCGTGGAGACCGAGCTCACCGAGGAGTCGCTCGCCCCGATCGTCGAGGCCGTCGCGCTGACCGTCGACGCGCTCGGCACGACCCCGCTCATCGGGTTCGCCGGGGCACCGTTCACGCTCGCCGCCTATCTCGTCGAGGGCCGGCCGTCGCGCGACCACCTCGCGGCGCGGGCCCTGCTGCGCGGCGACCCCGAGACGTGGCAGCGCCTCGTCGACTGGGCGGCCGACCTCACGGGCACGTTCCTGCGCGCGCAGGTGGCCGCGGGTGCGAGCGCCGCACAGCTCTTCGACTCGTGGGCGGGCTCGCTCTCGCTCGCCGACTACGCGGACGGCGCGGCACCCGCGAGCACGCGCGCGCTCGGTCACGTCGCCGACCTCGGCGTGCCCGTCGTCCACTTCGGCACCGGCACGGGTCACCTCCTGCCCGCCATGCGCGACGCCGTCACCGCGGCCGGGGTCCGGGACGTCGCCGTCGGCGTCGACTACCGCACCCCGATCGACGAGGCGGCGCGTCTCCTCGCCGACGGTCACGCCCCGGTCCCGGTGCAGGGCAACGTCGACCCCGCGCTGCTCGCCGCGCCGTGGGACGTGCTGGAAGCGCACGTGCGCGACGTCGTGCGCCGCGGCCGCACCGCGCCGGGGCACGTCGTCAACCTCGGCCACGGCGTCCCGCCGGACACCGATCCGGACGTCCTGACGCGCGTCGTGGGGCTCGTCCACGCGCTCTCGGGCGAGGCCTCCGAGCGCGACGACGCCACGGAGGAGGCGACCGGACGGTGAGCACCGAGCCGACGACGTCCCGCACCCCGGAGCCCGCCCCCGCGACCCGCGAGGGGGTCGAGAGCGCCGACGCGGTCGTCGTCGGCGCGGGAGTGGCCGGACTCACCGCGGCCCGGTCGCTGCGTGCGCGCGGCCTGCGCGTCGTCGTGCTCGAGGCCGCGGACGTCCCCGGCGGTCCCGTCCGCGGTGGCGACCTGCCCGGTCTCGACGGCGTCCGTGTGGACCTCGGCGCGGAGTCGTTCGCCGTGCGCGGGACGGCCGTCGGCGCGCTGGTGCGCGAGCTCGGTCTCGACGTCGTCGAGCCCTCGGGCGCGGGCGCCTGGGGCTACGCCGCGGGACGCGCCTACCCCCTGCCGCGCGCGGGCGTGCTCGGCATCCCCGCGCACCCGTGGTCGCGCGACGTGCGCCGCGCCGTCGGCCTCGGCGGTGCCGTGCGCGCGAGCCTCGACCGCGTGCTGCCGCGCCGCTTCACGGACCTGCGCACGCTCGAGACGTTCACCCGCTCGCGCATGGGCGCGCGCGTCACCGAGCGCCTCGTCGCGCCCGTCGCGGGCGGCGTGCACTCGGCGCCGCTCGACCGGCTCGACGTCGCCGCCGTCGCGCCCGGGCTGCGCGAGGCGTTCGAGCGCGAGGGGTCGCTCGCGCGTGCCGTGGCGTCGCTGCGGGCGCTCGCCCCCGCGGGGTCCGCCGTGCGCGGCATCGACGGCGGCCTGCACCGCCTCGTCGAGGAGCTCGCCGCCGGGGCGGACGTGCGCCTGCGGCACGAGGTCACCGCCCTCTCGCGCCGCACGCCGCCGGCCGCGGCGACTCCGTGGTGGGTGGTCCGCGCCGAGGCCCCGGCAGGGCCGGTCGAGGTCGTGGCGCCGCGGCTCGTCGTGACGACCCCGGCGCTCGTCGACGCGGTCGGGCCGCTCGTCGGCACGGCCGCCGACCCGCTGCCGGACCCGGAGCCCGGCGCGGACGTCCGCATCGTGACCCTCCTCCTGCGCGCGCCCGAGCTCGACGACGCGCCGCGCGGCACGGGCATGCTCGTCGCGCCGCCGCACCGGGACGCGGGCCGGGCGGCCCCACCGCCCGACGTCGAGGCGAAGGCCCTGACGCACTCGACGGCCAAGTGGCCGTGGCTGCGCGAGCGCGTGCGCGCCGCCGCCGGCCCGGGCCACCACGTGGTGCGCCTCAGCTACGGACGCATCGGGGCGACGTCGGAGCCGGAGCTCGACCGCGTCGTCGCCGACGCGTCGCGCCTGTTCGGCGTCGACCTCCGGGGCCGCGTCCTCGGGCACGTCGTGACCCGCTGGAACGGCGCGCTCCCCCCGCCCACGCCGGCCTTCCGGCGCGAGGTCGCGGCGTTCGTCGCCCGCGTGGACCAGGTGCCCGGGCTCGCCGTCACGGGCGGCTGGATCGCGGGCACCGGGCTCGCGTCGATCGTGGGCCACGCCCAGGAATGCGCGGAGCGCCTCGCCGCCGAGCGGTGAGGGAATCCCTCCGGACAATCCCGGGAATATCGGGCTGGAAAAACGCGGGTGAAATCGACCTGACAACTCGTCCTGATCTTTCCTGACCGGTCGTCAGGACCACGTCACCCCGCACGCCGGACGTGTTCTCCGACGTGCGCATTTTCGCGGAATGCCGGAGTGGGGAGAGACTGGGACCGTGACCCCTGCAGGTACCCCTCCCCTCCGCGTGGGCACGCGCGGCAGCGCCCTCGCCACCACCCAGACCGGGCACGTCGCCCGACGCCTCGAGGAGCTGACCGGCCGGGACGTCGAGATCGTACGCATCCGCACCGACGGCGACGTCCTCACCGGGTCCCTCGCCCAGATGGGCGGCACGGGCGTGTTCGTGACCGCGCTGCGCGAGGCGCTCCTGGACGGCCGCTGCGACGTCGCCGTCCACTCGCTCAAGGACCTGCCCACCGGCCAGGCGCCGGGCCTGACCGTCGTCACGCCCGAACGCGAGAACCCGCGCGACGTGCTGTGCGCGCGCCACGGGCTCACCGTCACGACGCTGCGCCGCGGCGCGCGCGTCGGCACCGGCTCGCCGCGGCGCGCCGCCCAGCTCCGCTCCGTGCGGCCGGACCTCGACGTCGTCGACATCCGCGGCAACGTCGACACGCGCCTCGCCCGCGCGCTCGGGCCCGACGCCGACCTCGACGCCGTCGTGCTCGCGTACGCGGGCCTGGCGCGCCTCGACCGGCTCGACGCCGTGTCCGAGGTGATCGACACCGCGATCATGGCGCCCGCCGCCGGCCAGGGCGCCCTCGCCGTCGAGGTCCGCACGTCGTCGCTCGACGACCCGGTGCTCGCCCGCGCGCTGCGCGACCTCGACCACGAGCCGACCCGCCTCGCCGTCCTGGCCGAGCGGTCGCTGCTCGCCCGGCTCGAGGCGGGCTGCGCCGCGCCCGTCGGCGCGCACGCGCTGCTCGAGGACGACGAGATCGTGCTCACGGCCGTCGTCGCGCGCGTCGACGGCGCCGAGCAGCTCACGCACTCCGCGCGCGTCGCGCTGCCCGCGGGGACGGGGTCGCCCACCGCCGCGCGCGCAGCCCGGGACGACGCCGCGCGCGGGCTCGGCACGCGCGTCGCCGACGCCCTGCTCGCCGACGGCGCCGCGCGCCTCGCCCCGCTGCGCGAGACCGGGCCCGACGGCAGCCGCGAGGCGCGTGCGGGCTCCGCCGCGGCGACCTCGTCGACCCGGGCGGTCGAGACCGCCCGCGAGCAGCTGCGCGACGGCGGCTACCGCGGCGAGGCCGGATGACACCCGGACCGATGCGCGACCCGTCGCGCGGCCCCGCCCCCGTCGTGCCGCCCCCGCCGGCGCGCACGGGGCGCCGCGACCGCGACCCCGCGTTCGACCGACCCGCGTCAGGCACCCGTGGCCCGCTCGCGGGTCGCACCGTCCTCGTCCCGCGCTCGCCCGAGCGCGCGGCCGGGCTGGCCGCCGCGCTCCGCGACGCGGGCGCCCGCGTCCTCGTCAGCCCCGCGATCGAGCGCGCCCCCGTCGAGGACCGCGCGCCCGTCGACCACGCCGTCGCGCGCCTCGCGCACGGCGACTTCGCGTGGGTCGTCGTGACGAGCGTCAACGCGATCGACGAGCTCGTCGCGAGCGCCGCCCGCCAGGGCGTCGCCCTCGGCGACGCCGCCCGCCGGGCCCGCTGGGCCGCCGTCGGGCCCGCGACCCGCCGCGCCCTGGAGGCGGTCGGCATCGCCGTGGACCTCGAGCCCGACGAGAGCTCCGCCCGCGGCCTCGTCGCCGCCTTCGCAGCCCTCGCCGCCGACGGAAGCCCGAGCACCCCCGGCCGCCCCGCCGCCGGGGCCGACCCGACCGGCCTGGTGCTCCTCCCGCAGGGGGACCTCGCCGCGCCGACGATGCACGACGGCCTGCACGACCTCGGGTACGTGCCGCACGTCGTCACCGCCTACCGCACCGTCACGCACGCGCTCGCGCCGGAGGTCGTCGCAGCGTGGCGCGGGGGCGAGGTGGACGCCGTCGTGCTGACGTCGGGCAGCGTCGCGCGCGAGGTCGCGCGGCAGCTCGGCCCGCGCGACGACGTCGCGGGCGTCGCGATCGGCGACCCGACCGCCCGGGCGGCGCGCGAGGTCGGGCTGCGGCTCGACGTGGTCGCGGACCGCCCGACCGACGCCGCGCTCGCGACCGCGGTGCGCACCGCCCTCACCACCGTCCCGTCGGACGGTCACGCGCCCTCGACCGGGGGCGCCGACCCGAGCGACCAAGGAGGCCCCTCGTGACCCACCAGCTCCCCGCCGGGCACCACCGGCCCCGCCGGCTGCGGACGAGCCCGCGCGTGCGGCGCCTCGTCAGCGAGACGCGCGTGCACGCGTCGGACCTCGTGCTCCCGCTGTTCGTCAAGGAAGGCCTCGACGCGCCGCGCCCCATCTCGTCGATGCCGGGCGTCGTGCAGCACACCGAGGCGACGCTCGCGGACGCCGTGCGCGACGCGGCGCGCGCCGGGGTGGGCGGCGTCATGCTGTTCGGCATCCCCGCCGAGCGCGACGCGACCGGCACCCAGGCGGACGCCGAGGACGGCGTCCTGCAGCGCGGGATCCGGGTCGCGGTCGAGGCGGCGCGCGAGCACGCCGGGGGCGGGCCCGTCGTCATGGCGGACACGTGCCTCGACGAGTTCACCGACCACGGGCACTGCGGGGTGCTCACCACCGGGCGCGACGGCTCCGTCGTCGTCGACAACGACGCGACGCTCGACCGGTACGCGTCGATGGCCGTCGCGCAGGCGCGCGCAGGCGCGGACGTCGTCGCGCCGTCCGGGATGATGGACGGCCAGGTCGGCGTGATCCGCGAGGCGCTCGACGCCGCGGGGTTCGACGACGTCGGCATCCTCGCGTACTCCGCGAAGTACGCGAGCGCGTTCTACGGGCCGTTCCGCGAGGCCGTGGACTCCGCGCTCCAGGGCGACCGCCGCACGTACCAGATGGACGCGGGCAACGCGCGCGAGGGGCTGCGCGAGGCGGACCTCGACCTCGCCGAGGGCGCGGACATGGTCATGGTGAAGCCCGCCGGGTCGTACCTGGACGTGCTCGCGGCGGTCGCGGAGATGTCGGCGGTGCCCGTCGCGGCGTACCAGGTGTCGGGCGAGTACGCGATGATCGAGGCCGCCGCGGCGAACGGCTGGATCGACCGGCGCGCCGCCGTCACGGAGTCGGTGCTCGGCATCAAGCGCGCCGGCGCGGACGTGATCCTCACCTACTGGGCGACGGAGCTCGCGGGCTGGCTGGACGAGAACGACGGAAGGACGCGGGCATGACGGACACCGGAGGCTTCGGGACGGCGGAGGCCGTCCAGGCGGAGAACGCGGCGCTCTTCGGGGAGCCGGGCGGCACGGACAACCACGCCGCGTTCGTGCGCGCGCAGGGCGTGCTCCCGGGCGGCGTGAGCTCGCCCGTGCGCGCCTACGGGTCCGTGGGCGGCGACCCGCGGTTCCTCGCCTCGGCGCGCGGCCCGTACGTGACCGACGTCGCGGGGCGCGAGTACGTCGACCTCGTGTGCTCGTGGGGCCCGGCCCTGCTCGGGCACGCGCACCCCGACGTCGTCGCCGCGGTCCAGGAGGCGGCGGCGCGCGGGCTGTCGTTCGGCGCGCCGACGCTCGGCGAGGTCGAGCTCGGCGAGGAGATCCGCCGCCGCGTGCCCGCCGCGGAGCGCGTGCGCCTCGTGTCGACGGGCACCGAGGCGACCATGACGGCGATCCGGCTCGCGCGCGGCGTGACCGGACGGGACGTCGTCGTGAAGTTCGCCGGCTGCTACCACGGGCACGTGGACGCGCTGCTCGCCGAGGCGGGCTCCGGCGTCGCGACGCTCGCCCTGCCCGGCTCCGCCGGGGTCACCGAGGCGACGGCGGCCGAGACGCTCGTGCTCCCGTACAACGACCTCGCCGCGGTCGAGGCGGCGTTCGCGGAGCGTGGCTCGGAGATCGCGGCCGTCATCACCGAGGCGTCGCCCGCGAACATGGGGGTCGTGCCGCCCGCGGAGGGCTTCAACGAGGGCCTGCGCCGCATCACGGCCGCGCACGGCGCGCTGCTAATCCTCGACGAGGTGCTCACGGGCTTCCGCGTCGGGCCGAGCGGCTGGTGGGGCCTGGAGAACGCGACCCTGCGCGCGCAGGGCGCCGACGGGTACACGCCCGACCTGTTCACGTTCGGCAAGGTCGTGGGCGGCGGCATGCCGGTCGCGGCGGTCGGCGGACCGGCGACGGTCATGGACCAGCTCGCGCCGCTCGGACCCGTCTACCAGGCGGGCACGCTGTCCGGGAACCCCGTCGCCGTCGCGGCGGGCCTCGCGACGCTGCGCCTCGCCGACGAGGCGGTGTACGCGCGCGTCGACGAGGTGTCGCGCGTGCTGTCCTCGGCCGTGGGCTCCGCGCTCGACGCCGCGGGGGTGCCGCACCGCGTGCAGCGCGCGGGCTCGCTGTTCTCCGTGATGTTCGGCGAGCTCGCCGCGAGCGCCGGCGTGCGCGACTACGCGCAGGCCCAGGCGCAGGAGACGTTCCGCTACCGGGCGTTCTTCCACGCGATGCTCGACGCCGGGGTCAGCCTGCCGCCGTCGGTGTTCGAGGCGTGGTTCGTCTCGGCCGCGCACGACGACGCCGCCGTCGCGCGCGTCCTCGACGCGTTCCCCGCGGCCGCCCGCGCCGCCGCGGAGGCGACGCCCGCCTGACCCGCGCCCGCGCCGCGACCCGCGCCTGCGCCGAGCACGGGGTTGGTGTCGTTATCCGGCGGATAGCGACACCAACCCCGTGCTCGGCCGCGCGGAACCCCGTGCTGGGCGGCGTGGGTGGCGGTCAGGAGGTCGCGGCGCGGCCGGCCCGTCGGCCGAGCGAGCGGATCTGGAAGCCGAACGCGACGAGCATGACGCCCCAGACGATCGCGAAGAGCGCGAGCAGCCAGACGATCGACACGAGGCCCGCGTTCACGTTGAACAGCACGAGCAGACCGAAGACGATGCCGAGCAGGCCGGCGACGACGCCCCACCCCCAGCCGCTGCCGGGCACCTTGCGCAGGTCGAGGCTCGCGACGGTCTGGAAGAGCCCGTAGACGACGGCCCAGAAACCGACGATCCACGTGAGGACGATCGCCGTCTTGCCCGGCCACACGAGCAGCACGACGCCGACGGCGAGGCTGAGCACGCCCATCGTCACGAGGACGGCGGTGCCGTTGCCGGTGCCCCGGCGCCGGATGCCCTCGACGATCTCGACGACGCCGTCGACGACCGCGAAGATCCCGACGACCCAGATGATGACGGCCGCGGTCTTGTCCGGCCACGACAACGCGACGATGCCGAAGATGATGGCGAGCACGCCGCGGAGCACCGGCCAGTACCAGACCTGCCTCGCGGTGGCCGAGAACGCGGTGAGGATCGGGTCCTGCGTCGTCATGGTCACTCCCCGTGCCGAGGTGACGGGCCGGGCGCACCGGCCGCCCGGCGGCCCGTGGCGCCTCCCGCTTCGCCTCCATGGAACACCCGCAGGTCACGCGTGTCGCGGCGAGCCGCGCGCGGGGCCTGCGCGCCGGTGGTCTCAGGCCCCGGCGGGCCGTGGGGCGAGCGTCGGCGCGGGGGCGCGCCGGCGTCGTCCGGACCAGATCACGAGCACGGCGAGTGCGAGCACGCCGCCGAACGCGAGCACGGGGCCCGCGAAGAACGGGCCGATGCGCCGGTCGGCGACGACGGAGTACGTCGGCGTGTACGCGACGTCGGCGGCGGCGGGCGCGAAGACGAAGTCGGAGACGATCTCGGTGCCCGGCTCGGTGAACACCTGCTCGTGGGACGTGACGAAGCCGCCCGCCCGGAGCAGCGCGGCGAGCTCTGCGGACTCGACGGTCGCCGGGTCCACGCGACCCGCGAACCGCACCGTCGGCTCGTACGCCTCCGCGGTCGGGTCGACGCGGTCCACGCGGTGGTCGGCGAGCACGTACGTGCGGGTGCTCTGCGTGTCGTCCGCGACGGCGGACATGCGCATCGGGTAGACGAGCGAGCCGCTGGGGAACGTGACGCGCAGCGGCTGGAGCGTCCCGTCGAACGTGGCGGCCTCCTCGGGGGCGAGGCGCGCGGCGACGAACGACCACCCCTCCTGCACGTAGGGCGCGAGCGCGGTCTGGATCGTCTCGGGGAGCTGGAACCCGCGCTCGGTGAGCCACGCCCCGAGCGAGCCGGCGTCGCTCGCGCCGAGCGTCGTCACGTCGAGCGGCCCGAGGCGGACCGCGTCGAGCACCGCGACGCCGGCGGCACCCCCGGCGCCGTCGCTCCCGGAGCCGAACCCGAGCTCGGGCCACCACCGGTGGTCGGAGACGACGGCGCGCGGCGCGGTGAGGGCGTCGAGCTCGCGGAACACCTCGGGGTCGGCGAGCGCGACCTCGGCGGGCGCGGGCGTCGGCAGGATCAGCCCGACCTCCGGCGCGTTGGACAGCGCGTCGAGCTCGAGCAGCACGGTCTGCGTCGTGCCGTCCCACTGGAGGACGGCGGTCTCGCTCGAGACCGACGTGTCGTACGCGGGGCCGTCCACGAGGCCGCCGCACGCGCACGCCCCCGCGGGCGGCGCCGCGACCACGGTCCCCGCCGCGAGGGCGAGCGCGACCGCCGCCGCGCGCACCGCCCGTGGTGCTCGTGTTCCCCTGCTCATGCTTGGGAGGGTAGGAGCGCCCCGGAGGTGGCGCGCGGCGAGCGTCGAATCGTGATGGGCCCGTGACAGCACCGTGACCGGTCGCCCGGCACGGGCCGTCGCGGGGAGGGTCAGGCGACGGCGGCGGAGACGCCGAGGTGGACGAGGACGCCGATGACGACGGCCCACGCCGCGACCGCGGCGACACCCCAGACGAAGACGCGGGTGCGGGGCGCGCCGAACCCGACCATCGCGGCGGCGGTGACGTGGCTCGGCAGGAGCAGCGGCCCGAGCAGGCTGACGCCCGGGACGCCGTAGCGGTCGAACACGCGGCGCACGCGCTGCATCTTGGGAGTGGCGCTCTTGGTGCGGCCGCGCGTGACGCCCGCGCGTGCCGCGCCGGCGAGCCAGACGACGGCCGCGAGCGCGAGCGCGTTGCCGACGATCGCGACGGGGATGGAGATCCGCACGTCGAGCCCTGCGACGACGCCGAGGGCCGCCCCTCCCTCGGCCTCGACGTACGGGACGGCGCCGGCGACGAGCACGCCGACCCAGCGCAGGAAGGGCGGAAGTGCCTGGGTGAGCTCCTGGAGCCAGGAGACGATGTCGGTCATGGTGTGCCTCTCGTCGGTGGGACGCGTCCACACTCCCGCCGATGTCGCGGGTTCGGCAGTGCGCGGTGTCACCGGGTCGCGTGGGCACCTCACGCCCCGGCGGTGACACGTGTCATGGCGATGACCGCGCCGTGCCAGCCGGCAAGAGGTATACCCGAAGGGGGTATGCTTCAGGTACCCTGGTGGGGTATGGATGAGGCGGTCCCACCGCGGTGCGGACGCCGCGCCTGACGAGGAGGAGAGCATGACCGACACGACCGACGCTCCCGCCGTCGCGGTCGAGCACGCGGACCACGCGGGCCCGCACGGGTACGCGTCCGACAAGGAGGCGTACCTCAAGCGGATGCGCCGCATCGAGGGGCAGGTGCGCGGCATCGCCCGCATGATCGACGAGGACGTCTACTGCATCGACATCCTCACGCAGGTCTCCGCCGTCACGAAGGCGCTGCAGGCCGTGAGCATCGGCCTCGTCGAGGACCACCTGGGCCACTGCGTCGTCGACGCGGCCCGCCAGTCCGAGGAGGAGGGCGCGGCGAAGGTCAAGGAGGCCGCCGACGCCATCGCCCGCCTCGTCCGTAGCTGAACCCCCATCCCCACCCGAGGAGCACCATGAGCACCGTCACCACCCTGGGCGTCACCGGCATGACCTGCGGCAACTGCGTCGCGCACGTCACGAAGGACCTCGAGGCCGTGCCCGGAGTCGAGAACGTGAGCGTCGAGCTGCGCGTCGGCGGCGCGTCCGAGGTCACGGTCTTCTCCGACGACCCGCTCGACGAGGCGGCGCTGCGCGAGGCGGTCGACGAGGCCGGCTACGAGGTCGCGTCGCTCGAGGTCCAGGAGGACGCCCTCGCCGCCCAGTACGCCGAGCAGGCCGCGGAGAAGCAGGAGGCGCACTCGTGCGCGTGCGGATGCGGCACGGCCCCGGCCGAGGGGGCCGCGCCCGCCACGAAGACGTACGACCTCCAGGCCCCGCCCCGCGCCTGACACGATCCCCGGTCACGCCGCGCACCCGGCACGACCCGCGACGCCCGTCCCGGCAGGATGAGCGCCGTGACCACCGCCCGGGTGCCCGACGCCGGAGCCCGCCTCGCGCACGCGAGTCGCCTCCGCCGTCGGGCACCTCGGAGCACCACCCCGCGGACCGCCCGCCGACCGTCGCCACCGCGACCCGGGCCCTCCGCGCCGCGCCCGCCCGCACCGGCGGACGCCCCCGCCGCGACGCCCGCCACCCCGGGCCGCCGCCGGTGACCTCCACCCGAGCACCCGTCGTAGGAGTCACCCTGATGACCGCCCAGCCCACGCCCACCCCGACCGCCTCCGGCCCCGCCGACGGCCGACCGTTCGCCGAGGTCGACCTCGCGGTCGAGGGCATGACGTGCGCGTCGTGCGTGGCGCGCGTCGAGAAGCGGCTCAACCGCGTCGACGGCGTCACCGCCACCGTCAACCTCCCGCTCGAGAGCGCGCACGTCGTCCTCGCCGCCGACGTCACCGACGCCGACCTCGTCGCCGCCGTCGAGAAGGCGGGCTACACCGCCCGCGTCACCACCCGCCGCACCCCGGTCGACCACGCCGCCACCTCGGCGAACCAGCCCTCTCCCCCGCCGAACCAGGCCGTTACCCCGCCGAGCCCGGCCTCTACCTCAGCGGACCGGGCCCCTACCTCGACGGACCGGGGCGAGCCGAGCGACGAGGCGGTGGGGGCGGCCCCGCGCCGGCGCACCGACGCCGCCGTCACGACCGGACCGAACCCCCTCCCGAGCACCGACCGCGGCACGGACCTGCGGCGACGGCTCCGCGTCGCGGCCGTCATCACCGTCCCGATCCTCGCGCTCTCGATGGTCCCGGCGCTGCAGCTCACCGGCTGGCAGTGGGTGGTCGCGGCGCTCGCGCTGCCGGTCGTGACGTGGGCCGCGTGGCCGTTCCACACGGCAGCGTTCCGCGCGGCGCGCCACGGTGCGTCGACGATGGACACGCTCGTGTCGCTCGGCGTCGTCGCGGCGACGCTGTGGTCCCTGTGGGCGCTGCTGCTCGGCGGTGCGGGCGAGCTGGGGATGCGGATGCAGCCGACGCTCGTCCCGTCGCGCGACGAGATGGGTCCGCCGGAGCTCTACTTCGAGGTCGCGGCGGTCGTCACGACGTTCCTGCTCGCGGGCCGGTACGCGGAGCACCGGTCGAAGCGCCGGGCGGGCGACGCGCTGCGCTCGCTCCTGGAGCTGGGCGCGAAGGACGCGGAGCGCGTGGTCCTGGGGCCGGACGGGGCGCCGCGCACCGGTCCGGACGGCACGCGGCTCACGGAGCGCGTCCCGGTCGCGGAGCTCGCGGTGGGTGACGTGTTCGTGGTGCGGCCGGGCGAGAAGGTCGCGACGGACGGCGTGGTGCTGGAGGGAGCGAGCGCTGTCGACACGTCGCTGCTCACGGGCGAGCCGGTGCCGGTGGACGTCGGTCCGGGCGACGACGTGACCGGCGCGACGATCAACGCGTCGGGTGCGCTGCTGGTCCGCGCGACGCGCGTGGGCGAGGAGACGACGCTCGCGCAGATCGGGCGTCTCGTGACGCAGGCGCAGACGGGCAAGGCGCCGGTGCAGCGGCTCGCCGACCGCATCTCGGCGGTGTTCGTGCCGGTCGTGCTGGTGCTGGCGGTCGCGACGCTCGTGGGCTGGCTGCTCGTGGGGGCGGGGACGCAGTTCGCGTTCACGGCGGCCGTGGCGGTGCTCATCATCGCGTGCCCGTGCGCGCTCGGGCTCGCCACGCCGACGGCGCTGCTCGTCGGGACGGGGCGCGGGGCGCAGCTCGGCGTGCTCATCAAGGGGCCGGAGGTGCTCGAGTCGACGCGCCGCGTGGACACGGTCGTGCTCGACAAGACGGGCACGGTCACCCGGGGTGCGATGGCGCTCGAGGCGGTCGTGACGCCGTCGGGCCGCACCGCGCTCGCGGACCTCGCGGGCGACGCCGCCGGGCTCGACGCCCTGCGCCACGCGGGGGCGGTCGAGGCGCTGAGCGAGCACCCGATCGCGCGCGCGGTGGCGGCAGCGGCGCGCGAGGTCTCCGCGCCGACCGACGCGCAGGGCACGGAGCCCCGGGTCGGGGCGGACGGCGTCGTCGTCGGGTCGCTGCAGGCGCTCGACTTCCGCAGCGCGCCGGGCGGCGGGGTCGAGGCCGTCGTCCGCACGGCGCACTCGGGGCTGTCGCTCGGGACCGACGGCGGTGCAGGGCTCCACGCGCGGCGCGTGCTCGTGGGTCAGCCGTCGTGGCTCGCGCACGAGGGCGTCGCGCCGGACCCGGCGCTCGACGGCGCGTTCGCCGCGGCGGAGTCGTCGGGCGCGAGCGCGGTCGTCGTCGCGTGGGGCGGCCGTGCGCGGGCGGTGCTCGTGCTGCGCGACCCGGTGAAGCCGACGTCGGCCGAGGCGGTGCGCGAGCTCCGCGGGCTCGGGCTGCGGCCCTACCTGCTCACGGGTGACGGCGAGGGCGCGGCCCGCGAGGCGGCGCGCGCCGTCGGGATCGCGGAGCAGGACGTGGTCGCGCGCGTGCTCCCGGACCAGAAGGTCGACGTCGTCGCGCGCCTCCAGCGCGAGGGGCGCGTCGTCGCGATGGTCGGGGACGGCGTGAACGACGCCGCGGCGCTCGCGACGGCGGACCTCGGGCTCGCGATGGGCACGGGGACGGACGTCGCGATCGAGGCGAGCGACCTCACGCTCGTGCGCGGCGACCTGCGTACCGCGGCGACGGCGATCCGGCTCTCGCGCCGGACCCTGCGGATCATCCAGCAGAACCTGTTCTGGGCGTTCGCGTACAACGTCGCGGCGATCCCGCTCGCGGCCGCGGGCCTGCTCAACCCGATGATCGCGGGCGCGGCGATGGCCGCGAGCTCGGTGATCGTCGTCGGGAACTCGCTGCGCCTGCGCCGCGCCGCCTGAGCCGACCCGCCCTTCCTCGGCGTCGAGCACGGGGTTGCTGTCGTTATCCCGCGGAAAACGACAGCAACCCCGTGTTCGGCGGGAGGGAGTGGCGGTCAGCGGAAGCGGCGGCCCTCGTCGCGGCGGTACGCGCCCACCGCGAGGGCGGCGAACAGGACCGTCCAGCCGAGCAGCACGAACCACGCGCCCCCGTACGCCGGCTCGCCGGTGAGCGCCTGGACGAGCAGGTCGCGGCCGGCTCGCGTCGGGGTGGCCATCGAGATCGTGTTCAGCCAGTCCGGGAAGAGGAACGGCGGGAGGAACAGGCCGCCGGCGAACGCGAGCGGGAACAGGATCACCTGCACCACCGGCAGCGCGGCCTTCGCCGACAGCGAGTACCCGATCGCCATGCCGAGCAGCACGAACGGCACGGACACCAGCAGGACCGTCCCGACGCCCGCGAGGAGCTGGCCCCACGTGACGCTCGCGTCGGTGAACAGCCACGCGATGAGGACGAGCGGCACGAGCCCGAACAGCGAGAACACGCCGCCGTTGAGCACGCGCGCGGCCATGCGCGGCGCGGGCCCCGCGGGGAGCGTGCGCACGAACGGGTCGAACGGCAGCTGGCGGTCCTCCGCGACGCCGAGCCCGTACGTGAACAGGCTCGCCGAGCAGATCGCGAACAGGCCGAGCGACGCCACCGCCATGGTCGCCGCGAGAGGGTTCTGCGCGACCTCCTTCTGCGGCACGACGAAGAAGAACATCGCGAGCGCCGGGAACAGGAGGTTGCCCAGCACGGCGACGGGCACGCGGACCGTCTCCAGGAACTGGTACTTGAGGTGCAGCCACGTCATCCGCAGCGGGCCGGGCAGCGCCGCGGCGGGCGCGCGGGGGGTCGTCGTGGTCATCGTGCCGATGCCTCCGTCGTCGGGGCCGCGCCGCGCGCGACCATCTGCTCGAACGCCTCCTCGAGGCTCGCGCCCCGGATCTCGAGGTCGTGGAAGTCGACGCCCGACGTGACGAGCTCGCGCACGAGCGCGTCGGCGTCGGGCGTGTAGAGCTCCTGGCGGCCGTCGCCGAGGCGATCGGCCCGCACGACGCCGGGGCGGTCGCTCAGGTCGGCGGGCGACCCGACGACGACGCGCCGCAGCGACACGCGCCGCAGGATCGCGTCGAGCGAGTCGTCGGCCTTGACCACGCCCTGGTCGATGACGACGACCCGCTGCGCGAGCGCCTGCACCTCCTCGAGGTAGTGGCTCGTCAGCAGCACCGTCCCGCCGCCCGCGTGGTACGCGCGGATCGCGTCCCACAGCGCCTGGCGCGCGCTCACGTCGAGCCCGGTCGTCGGCTCGTCGAGCAGCACGACGCGCGGGCGCCCGACGAGCGAGAGCGCGACCGCGAGGCGGCGCTTCTGCCCGCCGGACATCGCCCCGGTCTGGCGCCGGGCGAGGTCGGCGAGGCCGAACTGGTCGAGCAGCTCGCCGGTCGGGACCGGGTTCGGGTAGTGCCCGCCGACGAAGTCGACGACCTCGCGCACCTTGAGCGTCGCGGGCAGGCCGGTCTCCTGCGGCGTGAGGCCGAGGCCGACGCGGCTGCGCGCGTCGCGCGGGTCGCCGCCGAGCAGGCGGACCGTCCCGGCGTCGGGACGGCGCTGCCCGCTCACGAGGGACAGCAGGGTGGACTTCCCGGCACCGTTCGGGCCGAGGAGGCCGACGAGCTCGCCCGCGCCGACGCGCAGGGACACGTCGTCGAGCGCGACGACCTGCCCGAAGCGGCGGGTGACGTGGTCGACGGCGACGACCGGGCGGGCGGCGTCCGCGTCCGGAGGCGCGGTCTCGGGCCGGGCGGCCCGGGTGGGGCTCGTGCGCTGGGCGCTCATGCTCCAGCTCCTCTCAGGAGGGTGTTCAGTGCGGCCGTGTAGTCCTCGAACGCCGCGCGGCCGCGGGTCGTGAGGGCGAGGTAGGTCGCCGGCGTGCGACCCTCGTGCGTCTTGGTGACGGTGACGTAGCCCGCGTCCTCGAGCTTGCGCAGGTGGGTGGAGAGGTTCCCCGCCGTCATCCCCAGCAGCTTCTGGACCTTGGGGAAGGACAGCTCGTCGCCGCTCCCGAGAGCCGCGAGCGTCGCGACGACGCGCAGGCGCGCGGGGGCGTGGATGACGGGGTCGAGCTCGGTCTCAGGCATCGACGGCTCCCGCCCGTCCGGCGAGCGCGGGCCCGTCGGCGAGCCGACGACGGCGCAGGCGCAGGAGGTGCTCGATCCCCGCCATGACGAGGAACCCGCCGCCGCCCGCGAGCGCCATGACGAGGTACGTGTACGGCAGGCCCGCGAAGGTCGCGGCGCCGGCGGTGACGAGCATCCACACCCCGAGGACGAACAGCCCACGGGAGTCGAACGCGACGGCGCAGCCGAGGTACAGGAGGCCCACGACGATGCTCGCGAGCGCGTTGCTCGCGAGCGCCATGACCTCCGGGGACGCGCCCGCGCGCGCGAGCCCGCCGAGGACGAACCCGTAGCACGCGAAGCCCAGCATCCACGACCACCCGTACATCGCGCCGGTCCGGGCGCTGACGCCCCGGGTGCCGGCGGTCCGCGCGACGGTGTGGACGATGGTGAGCACGGTCGCGGCCACGATCAGGCTGAAGAAGACCCAGAACGCCCACGGCTCCGGCTGGGCCCCGACGACCTGGCCGGCCCCGGACCTGAGCAGCACGACGTCGGCCCCGTCGGCGACGCGGACCGCGCTCACCCACAGGCAGAGGTAGCCGACGAGCCACGCGACGCCCCACGCGAGGCACAGCAGCCGCGTGTCCGGCTCGGTCGCGTCGCGCGCCTGGTCCTGCTGCTCGCGGATCAGGCGGAGCGTCTCGGCGACGTCGAGCGCGCGCTCGTCCGGCTCGTCCGTCCCGGTGCGGGGGACGTCGGCGTCGTCGGTCGTCATGGTGAGCCTCTCGATGGTCTCGAAAACTACTTTGCGCTGCAAACCTGTTTGTAGGGTGGCACGGGAGCGCGCCACCGCACAACCCCCTGTCCCGACGTCGGCCCCACCCGCGCGTGCAGCACACCGCGCATCCCCCCTGCGCAGCGACCGCGTCGCGGTGACGCGCGCTCGCGCCGCAGCGCGCTAATGTGATATCACTTTGCTATACACCCGACGCGCCCCGCGCCGCAGGAGAGGACGAGACCGTGACCGAGAGCGCAGCACCCCCGCAGGAGTCCGTCGGAGGCGAGCCGACCGGCCGTCCGGTCGGTCACGACGGCACGCGCGTCGACATCGTGGAGCGGCCCGCCTGGTCGCTCGGCGCCGGCGGCGCGGCGGCCGTCATCGCCCTGAGCGTCCTGCTGCTCGCCGGTGGTGCCGCGTCCGTCGTGGCCGCCGCGGCGGAGGTCGGGCCGGCCGGTCTGCTCGTCACGCTCGGCGTGCTGCTGTTCCTCCTGGGCGTGCTCGTGCCCACCGGGGTCGCCGTGATCAACCCGGGCGAGACCGTCGTCGTCCAGTTCTTCGGCCGCTACCTCGGCACCGTGCGCACCACGGGGCTCGTCGCGACCGTGCCGCTCAGCACGCGCCGCCGCGTGTCCGTGCGCGTGCGCAACTTCGAGACGAGCGAGCTCAAGGTCAACGACGCCGACGGCAACCCGATCAACATCGCCGCCATCGTCGTCTGGCAGGTCGCGGACACGGCGAAGGCGAGCTTCGCGGTCGAGGACTACACGGACTTCGTCCGCGTCCAGGCGGAGTCGGCGCTGCGCCACGTCGCGATGTCCCACCCGTACGACGACGCGGAGGCGGGCGAGCAGTCGCTGCGCGGCGCGACGGAGGTCGTGTCGGCGGAGATCGCCGCGGAGGTCGCGGCACGCGTCGTCGTCGCGGGCGTCGAGGTCATCGAGGCGCGCATCTCCAACCTCGCGTACGCCCCCGAGATCGCCCAGGCGATGCTCCAGCGCCAGCAGGCGGGCGCGATCATCGCGGCGCGCTCGCGCATCGTCGAGGGTGCGGTGTCCATGGTCGAGGACGCGCTCGCGCGGCTCGAGGCCGAGGACGTCGTCACGCTCGACGACGAGCGCCGCGCCACGATGGTGTCGAACCTCCTCGTCGTGCTGTGCGGGGACAGCCGCGTGACGCCCGTCGTCAACACGGGGTCCCTGTACCAGTGACCCCCGCCGGGCCCACGCCGCCCGACGCGCGTGACGCACCCGGCGACGGCGAGCAGCCGTCGCCGGGCCGCGGCGTGCCCACCGCTGGTGACGCGCCCGGGGGCGAGGCGACCTCGCCGGGCGAGCGGCCGGCGTCGGGCGAGCGCCCGGCCGCGGGCACGGGCCGCGCGCAGCGACCGCAGCGCAAGTCGGTGCTCCTGCGCCTCGACCCCGCGGTGCACGACGCCCTCGCCCGCTGGGCCGGCGACGACCTGCGCAGCGTCAACGCGCAGATCGAGATGCTGCTGCGCCGCGCGCTCGACGACGCCGGCCGCCTCCCCCGCGACGTCCGCCCGCCCCGCCGCCCGGGCCGCCCGCCCCGCACCTGACCCCTCCCCTGCTCGCCGACAGCCGACGTCCAGGCGGCGTCGAGGCCGCTCCCGGGGTGCGGTGCTATAACCGGACGGTGCCCGACCTGACCGCTCCCAGCTCGACCGCCGCCCCCACGCGCGCCGCCGACGTCGCGCCCGCGCGCCCCGACCGCGCGACCCGGCGACGCATCGGCGCGGAGATCTGGATCGTGCTCGGGCTGAGCCTGGGCAAGTCGGCCGTCTACGCGATCATCAACATCGTCGCGCGGCTCACCGCCGGGACGCCGCTGCGCGACCAGTCGGCGAGCCTCAACGTCAGCCAGTCCGCGCGCCCGTACCTCGACCTCACGTACCAGCTCGTCGGGATCTTCTTCGCGGTGCTGCCCGTCGCGCTCGCGCTGTACCTGCTCAGCGCGCGCGGGCGCTCGGCCGTCCGCGCGATCGGGCTCGACGGGTCACGCCCCCTCAAGGACGTGGGGTGGGGCTTCGCGCTCGCCGCGGCCATCGGCATCCCGGGCCTCGGGTTCTACCTCCTGGGGCGCGTCCTCGGCATCACGGTCGACGTCCAGGCCTCCGCGCTCAACGCCGCGTGGTGGACCGTGCCCGTGCTGGTCCTCGCCGCGCTGCAGAACGGCCTGCTCGAGGAGGTCGTCGCGGTCGGCTACCTGTTCGAGCGCACGCGCGACCTGGGCTGGGGCCGCGTGAAGCTCGTCGTGTGGAGCTCGCTCCTGCGCGGGTCGTACCACCTGTACCAGGGGTTCGGGCCGTTCCTCGGGAACGTCGTCATGGGCGTCGTGTTCTCGTGGTTCTACACGTCCCGCTGGGGACGGCACCGCGTCATGCCGCTCGTCGTCGCGCACACGCTGCTCGACGTCGTCGCGTTCGTCGGGTACGCCCTGCTCCCCCTGGAGTGGAAGCAGTCCCTCGGCCTCGCGTGACCCCGCCCGAGCCGTCACCGGCCCGGGCGGGACCCGTCGGTCAGGCGCCGCGCAGGGCGCGCAGCTCCTCGCGGCGCTCGGCCTGGAGCACCGGGTCCGGGACGGGCAGCGACGCGAGCAGCCGGCGCGTGTACTCCTCGCGCGGGTCGCCCAGCACCTCCGCACCCGTCCCCTCCTCGACGAGCCGGCCCCGGTAGAGCACCGCGATGCGGTCGGCCAGCAGGTCGACGACCGCGAGGTCGTGCGAGACGAACAGGCTCGCGAACCCGAGCTCGCGCTGGAGCTCGGCGAACAGCTCGAGCACGCGCGCCTGCACGGAGACGTCGAGCGCGGACGTCGGCTCGTCGGCCACGAGCAGCTCCGGGTCGAGCGCGAGCGCCCGGGCGAGCGAGGCGCGCTGGCGCTGCCCGCCGGAGAGCTCGTGCGGGAACCGGTCGCCGTACGAGCGCGGGAGCTGGACGGCCTCCAGGAGCTCGTCGACCCGCCCGCGCGCCGCCTGGGGCGACTCCGCGCGCCCGTGCACGACGAGCGGCTCGGCGACGCAGTCGGCGATCGTGAGCAGCGGGTTGAAGCTCGTCGCGGGGTCCTGGAACACGAAGCCGACCCGCGGGCGCACGGGGCGCAGGTCACGCTCCTTGACGCCGTTCATCTCGACGCCGAGCACGCGCAGCGACCCGCCCGTGACCTTGGTGAGACCGGCGACCGCGCGCGCGAACGTCGTCTTGCCCGAGCCGGACTCGCCCACGAGGCCGAGCACCTCGCCGGGGCGGATCGTCAGCGACACGTCGTCGACGGCGGTGAAGCCCGGGCGGCGCAGGCGGCCCGGGTACGTGACGGTCAGCCCCTGCGCCGCGACGACGGGCTCGGCGTCCGCCCAGCCGTCCTCGCGGACCGACGCGCGGGCCGCGGCACGCGCGGTCCCCTCGCCGATGCGCGGCACGGACTCCAGCAGCGCCTTCGTGTACGCGGCCTGCGGCGCGGCGAACAGCTCGCGCGCGGTCGCCTGCTCCACGACCTTGCCCTGGTACATGACCGCGACGCGGTCCGCGAGGTCCGCGACGACGCCCATGTTGTGCGTGATGAGCACGATCGCGGTGCCGAACTCGTCGCGGCAGCGGCGCAGGAGGTCGAGGATCTCGGCCTGCACGGTGACGTCGAGCGCCGTCGTCGGCTCGTCCGCGACGATGAGGCCCGGGTCGAGCACGAGCGCCATCGCGATGACGATGCGCTGCTTCTGCCCGCCGGAGAACTGGTGCGGGTAGTGGTCGACGCGCGTCTCCGGGTCGGGGATGCCGACGCGCCGCAGCACGTCGACCGCGCGCCGGCGCGCCTCGCGCCGGGACACCTTCCCGTGCGCCCGGATGCCCTCCATGATCTGCCACCCCACCGTGTACACGGGGTTGAGCGCGGCGGAGGGCTCCTGGAACACCATCGCCACGTCGGTGCCCCGCACCTGGCGCAGCCGCTCGCCCGCGAGCGAGACGACGTCGTGCTCCGCGGTCCCGGCCTTGTTCGTCAGCACGACGGCGCCGCGCGCCGTCGCGGTCGACGGCAGCAGGCCGAGGATCGTCTTGGCGGTCACGGTCTTGCCGGAGCCGGACTCGCCCACGACGGCGAGCACCTCGCCCGGCGCGACCTCGAGGTCGACGCCGTCGACCGCCCGGACCGAGCCGGCGTCGGTCGCGAACGACACCGCGAGGTCGCGGATCGTCACGACGGGGCGCGCGGCCCCGGCCCCGCGGGTCGTCTCGTCCGTCACGGCGCTCATCGCCGGTCCTCCGTCTCGTCGTGCGGTGCGCCGTCGCGCGGGTCGTCGTCCGCGGCCCCGGGCGCCCGTCCGTCGAGCCCGACGGCGTCGGGGTCGGGCCGGGCGGGAGCGGCGGCGAGCTCGTCGGAGCGCGAGCCCGCGCCCTCGATCGTGTCGAGCCCGCCCGGGCCGGCGGTCAGCGTGCCGCCGGGGACGACCGACGTCTCCGCGACCTCGCCCGACACCTCGGCCGCGGCGCGCCGCGAGCGCAGGCGCGGGTCGGCGAGGTCGTTGAGGCTCTCCCCGACGAGCGTGATGCCGAGGACGACGAGCACGATCGCGAGGCCCGGGAAGAGCGCCGTCCACCAGATGCCGCTCGTCACGTCGGACACGGCCTTGTTGAGGTCGTAGCCCCACTCCGCGGCCGCCGTCGGCTCGATGCCGAACCCGAGGAAGCCGAGTCCGGCGAGCGTGAGGATCGCCTCGGACGCGTTGAGCGTGACGATGAGCGGGAGGGTGCGGGTCGAGTTCCGCAGGACGTGGCGGAACATGATGCGCCGGTGCGGCGTGCCGAGCACGCGCGCCGAGTCGACGAACGCCTCGCCCTTGATCCGCACGACCTCCGCGCGCGTGACGCGGAAGTACTGCGGCACGAACACCACGGTGATGGACAGCGCGGCGGCGAGGATGCCGCCCCACATGCTCGACTGGCCGCCGGAGATGACGATCGCCATGAGGATCGCGAGGAGCAGGGACGGGAACGCGTAGATCGCGTCGCACAGCACGACGAGGAGGCGGTCGGCCCACCCGCCGAAGTACCCGGACACGAGCCCGAGCAGCACGCCGAGGACGATCGACGCGAGGATCGCGACGACGATGACGAGCAGCGCCGTCTGCGCGCCCCAGATGACGCGCGACAGCACGTCGTACCCGCCGACGGTCGTGCCGAGCAGGTGCTCGGCCGACGGCGGCTGCTGGGCGCCGAACGGCCCGTCCGCCGAGCGGAGCTGGCTGTAGCCGTAGGGCGCGAGCACGGGCGCGAGCGCCGCGGTGAGCAGGAAGATCCCCGTGATGACGAGGCCTGCGACGAGCATGCCGCGCTGCAGGCCCACGCTCTGACGGAGCTGGTGCACGACGGGCAGGCGCTTCCACCACGCGACGCGGCCACGCTCGGGGACGACGACGGGGCCGGGGCTCCCGGTGCCCGGACCGGCCGGGACGACGGTCTCCGCGACCATGTCAGTACCTCACCCTCGGGTCGATGAGCGCCGCGATGATGTCGACGAGGAAGTTGGTCACCGCGACGATCACGGCCATGAGCACGACGATCCCCTGCACGGCGACGAAGTCGCGCGCCTGGAGGTACTCGGCGAGCTGGAACCCGAGGCCCTTCCACTCGAACGTCGTCTCGGTGAGGACGGCGCCAGCGAGGAGCATCGCGACCTGGAGCCCGATGACGGTGATGATCGGGATGAGCGCGGGGCGCCACGCGTGGGCGCGCACGAGGCGCGACTCGCGCACGCCGCGCGAGCGCGCCGCGACGACGTAGTCGGTGGAGAGCGTGCCGATGACGTTGGTGCGCACGAGGCGCAGGAACACGCCCGCGGTGAGCAGGCCGAGCGCGAGCGCGGGGAGCACGGCGTGCTCCAGGACGTCCCCGACGATCGCGGGGTCGCCCGTGCGGATCGCGTCGACCAGGTAGAAGCCCGTGGAGTCGTCGAGGAACTGCAGCTCGATCTCCGCGTCCGTCGACGCGCGCCCGGACACGGGCAGCCAGCCGAGCCAGACCGAGAACACGAGCTTGAGCATGAGGCCGGCGAAGAAGACGGGCGTCGCGTACGCGAGGATCGCGGAGATGCGCAGCATCGCGTCGGGCACGCGGTCGCGCAGGTAGCCCGCGAGCATGCCCAGGGGGATGCCGACGACGAACGCGACGAGCAGCGCGTACGTCGCGAGCTCGAGCGTCGCGGCCCCGTACGTGGCGAGCACCTCGGTCACGGGCCGGTTGTCGCTGATCGTCGTGCCGAAGTCGCCGCGCACGATGCCGCCGAGGTACTCGAGGTACTGCACGAGGACCGGGCGGTCGTACCCCGCGTCGTGGATCCGCTCCGCGAGCTGGTCGGGCGTGAGGCGACCGCCGAGCGCGGCCGTGATCGGGTCGCCCGTGGCGCGCATGACCACGAAGACCGTGGTCACGAGGATGAAGACGGTGGGGAGGATGAGGAGCGCGCGGACCAGGATGTAGCTCCCGAGCCCGCCGCCCCCGCGGCGCCGTCGTGGGCGGGGTGACGCCGAGGACGGGTCGGCCCCGGTGCTCTCGCCGACCGGCGTGCCGGTGGTGGTGGTCGTCATGTCGTCTCTTCGTCAGGTGCCCGGGCGCCGGTGTGCCGGCGCCGGACGAGCGGCGCCCGGCCCTCCCCGCGGGTCGCGCGGGGAGGGCCGGGCGGGGACGTCAGCCCTTGGACAGCGCCGCGTAGCGGAACTTGAAGGACGGGTCGAGCGTGTCCTCGGCCCCCTCCACGTCCGCACCGACGACCGCGACCTGCGCACCCTGGAGGTACGGCAGGGTCGACAGGTCGGCCGCGACCTTCGTCTGGATCTCCTCGATGAGCGCGGTGCGCTCGTCGGCGTCCGGCGTCGCCGCCTGCTGGAGGATCATGTCGTTGACCTCCTGGTTGGCGTAGTGGTTCACCAGGAAGTTCTCCGTGAGGAAGAACGGCGTGAGGTAGTTGTCCGCGTCCGAGTAGTCCGGGAACCAGCCGAGCTGGTAGGCCGGGTAGACGTCGGCGGTGCGCTCCTCCGCGTAGGTGACCCACTCGGTCGTCTGGAGGTTGACCGTGAACAGGCCGTCCTTCTCCAGCTGGTCCTTGATGAGCGCGTACTCGTCGGCCGACGACGGACCGTAGTGGTCGTTCGAGTACTGGAGGTTGAGCGTCACGGGCGTCTCGACGCCCGCGTCGGCCAGGACCTGCTCCGCCTTGGCGGCGTCGGGCTTGCCCGCACCGTCGCCGTACATCTCCTTGAGCGGCTCGATCGCGCCGGTCAGGCCCGCCGGGACGTAGGAGAACAGCGGGGTGTACGTGCCCTTGTAGACCTGCTCGGAGAGCTCGTCGCGGTCGATGAGCGACGCGGCCGCCTGGCGCACCGCGAGCGCCTTCGCCGGGTCCGCCTCGGGCGTCTTCGCGCCGTACGGCTGGGTGTCGAAGTTGAACGTGATGTAGCGGATCTCGCCACCGGGGCCGTCGACGACCTTGACGTCGTCGTTGCCGCGCAGGTCCTCGATGTCCGTCGCGGACAGGCTGCGCCACGCCACGTCGATCTTGCCCTGCTGGATCTCGAGCTTCATGTTCGACGCCTCGGCGAAGTACTTCACCGCGACCTTGTCGGTCTTCGCCGGGCCGAGCAGGCCCTCGTAGCCGTCGTACGCCTCGTAGGAGACGAGCTCGTTGAACTTGTAGCCCGTGATCGTGTACTGGCCGGCGAACGCGTTGCCGTCGACGATCTCCTGGTCGGGCGTGAGCGCGTCGGCCGCGAACACCTCCTCGTCGACGATCGGGCCCGCGGGGCTCGACAGGATCTGCGGGAAGAGCTGGTCGTTCTCGCTCTTGAGGTGGAAGACGACCGTCGTGTCGTCCGGCGTCTCGACGCTGTCGAGGTTGTAGAGCAGCGACGCCGGCCCGTTCGGGTCGTTGATCGCGATCTGGCGGTCGAACGTGAACTTCACGTCGGACGACGTGAGGTCGTTCCCGTTGGCCCACTTGAGGCCCGGCTTGAGCTTGACGGTGTACTCCGTCGGCGACGTGAACTCGGCCGACTCCGCGATGTCGGGCTCGACGTCGGGGCTGCCGTAGGGCGTGTTCAGCAGGAACGGGAAGACCTGGTTCATCACGGCGAACGAGCCGTTGTCGTACGAGCCGGCCGGGTCGAGCACCGTGACCTTGTCGGTCGTGCCGATGACGAGCGAGCCGCTCGCCGAGCTGGCGCCGTCGCCGCCGTCGCCCTCGCCGTCGTCCGAGCCCCCGCCGCATGCGGTCAGGGTCAGCGTCACCGCCGTGATGCCGGCGGCCGCGGCGAGGAGCCGCTTCCTGGACACCGCTGTCATGTGTCTACCTCTTTCGTGGGTTTCTCGGGGTGCGAGACACCGGTGGTGCGACGCTGCACGCACCAGGACCCCGACCTGTCGGCGGAGTGTCGTGATTTCTAGCACGACGAGATGTCGCGCCGAGGTCAGGATCGGTAAAAACCTGGACAGAACGCCAGTGTTGTTACCCGGTCGTAACTCTGCGCCCCGAGCAACGGTCGTGACGTGAGACACATCGTCGCCACGAACGGCGCAGGTGTAGAGTCCGCCCCTCTCCGGGCGGCCTCAGGAGTCCGCGGCCGGCACCGACGGGCCCGCCGGATCCGCGCCGTCGGCGGCGGCACCGAGCACCGAGCCCCCCGTCACGACGACGCCCGCCGCGACGGCCTGCGCGCGCAGGTCGGCGAGCTCGCGCGCGACCGCCCGGACCGCGAACCCGGACACCACGTGGATCGCGCCCGTCACGAAGGCGTAGAGCGCGAACACGACGGTCACGAGGCGCAGCACGTCGAAGGAGTCGAGCGGGCGCGTGACGAGCAGGACCCCGAACAGCACCGAGACGATCCCGACCGCGAGCATCCACGCCCAGCCCAGGTCGCGGTTGCGCGCGAGCGCGGCAGCACCCGCGATCGTCGTGATGCCGAGCACGAGGACCCACACGGCCAGCACGTAGTAGACCGCGGTCGCGGTGAGGTCCGGCCACAGCGCCACGACCACGCCGAACACGACGTTGACGCCCGCCTGCGCGAGCCACCACGCGGACCCCACCTGCCGCCGGTGCACGAACCCCTGCACGGCGACCAGGACGCCGTCGGCCACGAGGAACGCGCCGAGCACGACGCGCAGCGTCCCCAGCCGCTCGAGCGGCTCGATCATGAGGAGGAGGCCCAGGACGACGAGAAGGGTCCCCCGGACCACCGGGAGCCACCACACCTTCCGGAACGGGTTGCGCTCCTGGCCGTCCTCGTCCGGCGTCGCGGGGTCGCCCGCGGCGGGACGCTCGGTCGTCGTGCCTCGTGCCATGCCGACCTCCTGGGGTGCTCCGCCCCATGCTAGGGAGGGCTTGCTCACACCCGCCCGTCGAACGGGCCCCCACGGACGTCCAGCAAGCGGGCGAACGGGGCGAATCACCCGGAGGAATCGGCCAAATCCCGCGCCCGCCAGAACCCCCGCACCTAGACTCGCTCGCATGTCGTCCCCCGCGCCCGAGCCCTCCGCGCGCGACGCGTCCCACGTCGGCGCGGTCGTCGAGGTCGGCTCGCTCGCGAGCCGGGGACGCCCGGAACCGCGGCCGCAGACGGGCGCGCTCGAGGCGCTCCTCGCACCGCGGGACCGCGACGAGGAGGGCACCGTCCGCGTCGTCGACACGGCCGAGCCTCGCGTGCGCCACCCGGTCGACCTCGTCAACCTCGTGCTGTGCGCGGCGGGCGTCGTGGTCGTGCTGCTCATGTCGGTGTACGCGCACGGCACGACGGCCGGGGTCGCCGAGGACGTCCGCAACTTCTCCGACCTGCTCGCGCGGATCCTGTTCCTCCCCGTGCAGGTGCTCGAGGGACTCGTCACGTTGTTCGTCCCGATCGCGGTCCTCACCGAGCTCGGCATCCGACGGCTCGGCCGCCAGGTCGTCGAGTCCATCGTCGCCGCCGCCCTCGGGCTGCTCCTCGGCGTCCTCGTCGTGCTCGCGCTGCGCACGTGGGGCTCCGACGAGCTCGTGCGCGGCCTGTCGGTCTTCACGCAGGGCGAGTGGCGGCTCACCGTCCCCGGGTACGTCGCCGCGATCGGCGGCCTGCTCACGGCCGCCGGGACCCGGACCCGGCGCCGCACGGTCAAGTGGTCGTGGAACCTGCTGTTCGTCGCGATCGGCGTCGTGCTCGTCACCGGCCAGGTCTCGTTGCCGGGCATCATCATCACGCTGCTGCTCGGACGCATCGCCGGGCTGGCGGTGCGCTACGTCTCGGGCGTGCGCAGCGAGCGCGCCTACGGCCCCGACCTCGTGGCGGGCGTCCGGCGCGCCGGCTTCTCCCCCACGGCGCTCGTGCGCGTCCGCGACGTCACCGACGACGAGGAGCTCGCCGAGGCCGCGGACGACCCCATCACCGAGGTCGACGCGGAGGGTCGCATCACCGCGGAGGTCCACGTCGGCGTGCTGCGCGCCCCCGGCGCCACGGACGACGCGGGCACGGTCCTCACTGCCGACGCGGCGCTCGCCGCGCAGCACCTGGGCACGCCCGCGGCGCCCGGCCGGGAGACGGCGGCAGGCCCGGCCGGGGCGCGGGCCGAGGACGACGCCCCGGACGCCCCGTCGGACCCGGCCGCCATCGCGCTCACGCGCGCGGGCGACAACCGCGTCTACGCGATGCTCACGGAGGACGGCGTGCGGCGGGACGTCGTCGTGCTCGACGGCGACCGGCAGGTCGTCGGCTCCCTCACCCGCCTCTGGCGGTCCCTGCGCCTGCGCGGCAGCGAGGGACGTGCCGCGATCTCGCTGCGCGCCGCCGCGGAGCGCACCGCGCTGCTCTCCTACGCGGCACGCGCCGCGGGCGTGCGCACCCCGCGGCTGCTCGGCGTCGCCGAGTCGGAGGACTCGATGGTCCTGGTGCAGGAGCACGCGACCGGCGCCGTGTCGCTGCGCGACCTCCCCGTCGGCGACCTCACCGACTCCGTGCTCAACGAGGCGTGGCGCCAGCTCCGCCTCGCCCACGCCGCCGGGATCGCGCACCGCGCGCTGACGTCGGACGTCATGCTCGTCTCGCGCGAGCCCGCCACCGGCGCGCCGCAGGTCTGGCTGACGGGATGGGAGCAGGGCGACATCGCGTCGTCCGAGCTCGCGCGCCGCCTGGACCTCGCGCAGATGGTCGCGCTCCTCGCGCTGCGCGTCGGCGCGCGCCGCGCCGTCGAGTCCGCGGTGAGCGTGCTGCCCGACGACGACATCGCCGCGATCGGCCCCCTGCTCCAGTCCGTCGCGCTGCCGCCGAGCACGCGCGAGGAGATCCGGCAGGACAAGGAGCTGCTCAAGGAGCTGCGCGCCGCGCTCGTCGAGCGGCTGCCGGAGGCGGACGTCGACCCGCAGCGCATCACCCGCTTCGGTGCGCGCACGATCCTCACGCTCGTCCTCGTCATCGCGGCCGTCACGGCGCTCGTCACGTCGTTCAACTTCGACCAGATCGCGACCGCCGTCACGGAGGCCAACCCCTGGTTCGCCGTCCTGTCGTTCGCGCTCGGCGTCCTCACGTGGGTCGGGGCGGCGCTCACGCTCACCGCGTTCTCGCCCAAGCGCCTGCCGTTCTGGCGCGTCAACCTCACCCAGGCCGCGGGCTCCTACATCGCGCTCGCCGCGCCCGCGGGCATCGGCCCGGCCGCGCTCAACCTGCGCCTGCTCACCCGGCGCGGCATCTCGACGCCCATGGCCGTCGCGACCGTGGGGCTCGTGCAGGTGTCGCAGTTCGTCGTGACGATCCTCATCCTCGTCGTGCTGTCCGTCTTCACGGGCGAGGGCGGGCTCGTGCAGCTCCCGTCGACCACCGTCCTGCTCGCGATCGGGGGCGTCGCCCTGGCGGTCCTCGCCACGCTCCTCGTCCCCGCGGTGCGCACGTGGGCGCTCGCGAAGATCCGGCCGACGGTGCAGCAGGTGTGGCCGCGCCTGTCGGAGATGCTGGGGCAGCCGGGGCGTCTCGGGCTCGGCTTCGCGGGCAACATCGTCATGACGCTCGGGTACGTGCTCGCGTTCGACGCCGCGCTCGCCGCGTTCGGGCAGCAGCTCGACCTCGTGGACGTCGCCGTGATCTACCTGGTGGGCAACGCCGCCGGCGCCGCCGTCCCGACGCCGGGCGGCCTCGGCGCGATCGAGCTCGCGCTCATCGCCGGTCTGACCGCGGCGCAGGTCCCGCCCGCGATCGCGACGTCCGTCGCGATGCTCTTCCGTGTCGCGACGTACTGGGCGCGCATCCCGCTCGGGTGGTTCGCGATGCGCTACCTGCAGAAGACCGGCGACCTCTGAGGATCGTCGTCTCGGGGCGGCTTCGGTGCTGGAGACACCCTGCCCGCGCTCGGTAGGGTGGGAGCATGTCGAGCCCGGAGGCATCCACTCCGGGGGCTGCCGGTCACGCACCGTCAGCCCCGGACCGCTGAGTTCCTGACACCCTCCCGCCTGCCGCCGTGCGCGGCCGCGACGGGTGCCGCGCGCCCGGGCGCTGACCGTGGTGACGAGACGCCTCCCCGCTCGTCCTCTCACCTCGGAGCCCTCGATGCCTCGTGCCCTCTACGTCCTCGCCCTCGCGGTCTTCGCCATGGGCACCTCGGAGTTCATGCTCGCCGGGCTCGTCCCGGACATCGCCGCCGACGCCGGCGTCCCGGTCGGGACGGCCGGTCTCCTGACGTCGGCCTTCGCCCTCGGCATGGTGGTGGGCGCGCCGACCATGGCGGCGCTCACGCGTCGCCTGCCGACGCGCGCCACGCTCCTCGGCTGTCTCGTCCTGTTCGCCCTCACGCACGTCGTCGGCGCGGTCACGCCGAGCTTCGCGGTCCTCTTCACGACGCGCCTGGTCGCGGCCGTCGCCAACGCGGGATTCCTCGCCGTCGCGCTCAGCACCGCGGCCACGCTCGTCGCCGCGGACCGGACGGGTCGCGCCGTCGCCGTCCTCCTGTCCGGCACCACCGTCGCCATGGTCGCCGGCGTCCCGGCCGGCGCTCTCCTCGGCACCGCCACGGGGTGGCGCTCGACCTTCTGGGCGGTCGCGCTCGTGTGCGTCCCGGCGACGCTCGGGATCGCCCGGGGCATCCCCCGGGCGCGCCGTGCCGACCACGCGTCCGTGCACGCGGTCGGCGGGCCGTCGCTGCGCACGGAGCTCGCCGCGCTCGCATCGCTGCGGCTGGTCCTGCCGATGGTGCTCGCCGCGCTCGTCAACACCGGCACGTTCGCGGCGCTCACGTTCCTGGCGCCGCTCGTCACCGACGTCGCGGGGCTGAGCCCGTGGTGGGTGGCGATCGCGCTCGTGCTCTTCGGCGTCGGCTCCTTCGTCGGGGTCACCGTCGCCGGGCGGCTGTCCGACCGCAGCCCGCGGGTCGTCGTCACGGTGGGCGGCGTGCTGCTGCTCCTGGGCTGGGTCGCCACGGCAGCGTTCGCGGCGCACCCGGCCGTGCTGCTCGGTCTCGTCCTCGTCCAGGGCGCCCTGGGCTTCGCCGTCGGGAGCACCCTGATCACGCGCGTGCTCTACGCCGCGGCCCGAGCCCCGAGCATGGGCGGGTCCTACGCCACGGCGGCGCTCAACGTCGGAGCGGCCGCGGGGCCGGCGATCGCGGCGGCGACCCTCGCCACGGGGCTCGGCGAGGTCGGACCGGTGTGGGTCGCCGCCGCGGCCACGGCAGCGGCCCTGGTGCTGGCGGCGCCCCTGCTCCGCGTCGTCGCCCCCGCGCAGGCCGGGGCGGCGCGCTGAGCCGCGGACGCCGCCAGGGCGTCAGGCCTTCGGGGTCTCGGCGACCTGGACGTCGACGTGGTAGTTCGTGCCCTCGACGTCGGAGAGCGTGACCGTCGTGTCGTACACGGTGCCGGTCGCCGGGTCGGTGAGCTCGCACTCGACGACCTCGCCGTCCACGAGGTCCACGGTGCCGTCGCCGCAGTCCACGTCGGCCTCGCCGATCTCGGCGAGCGCGCCCTCGGCGTCCTGCGCGATCTTCGAGGCGGGGACGGTGAGGTTCGCGCTCGCGCTGGCGGTGCACCCGGCGAGGGCGACCGCGCACAGTGCGGCCGCGGACGCGAGGACGATCGGACGGGTGGTGGTACGGCGCATGGTGCCCCCTGGGGTGGGTGTGGGTATGTGCGCCTCGATCCTCGCCGATCGCGGCCGCGCGAAGCCAGCCCGCGGGATGGGGACCGGTCCCCATCCGGCCTGCCGTGCGCCCTGTCCCGACCGGCGTACGGCGCGGGGACGTTGGACCCGGGACGGCGGGGGCGGCCCCCGATAGGCTCACGGCGCACCCGCGGCGTGCGAGCGGCGGCACGGGTGCCGACCATGCTCGACGAGGTGAGGAGCCCGCACGTGAGGATCGGTGTCCCCCGCGAGGTGAGGGACGGGGAGCGGCTCGTCGCCGCGACCCCGCGCACGGTCGAGCGCCTGCGGGCGCTCGGGTACGAGGTCGTCGTCGAGCACGACGCCGGTGCGGGGGCCACGTTCTCCGACGCCGCCTACGAGGCGGCGGGCGCGACGGTCGGCGACGCGGCCACCGCGTGGGGCGCCGACGTCGTGACCGCGGTGAACGCGCCCACCGACGCGCAGGTGGCGCTCCTGCGCCCGGGCGCCGCCCTCGTCGCGATGCTCGGCCCCGCGAACGACCCCGGCCTCGTGCAGCGCCTCGCGGACCACGGCGTGACCGCGCTCGCGCTCGACGCCGTGCCCCGCATCTCGCGCGCGCAGGCGCTCGACGTGCTGAGCACGCTCTCGAACGTCGCCGGGTACCGCGCCGTCGTCGAGGCCGCGGCCGAGTACGGCGGCATGTTCGCCGGGCAGGTCACCGCCGCGGGGAAGACGCCGCCCGCGACGGTGTTCGTCATCGGCGGCGGCGTCGCGGGCCTCGCCGCGGTCGGCGCGGCCGCGAGCCTCGGCGCGCAGGTGCGGGCGTTCGACGTGCGCACGGAGGCCGCCGAGCAGATCGAGTCCATGGGCGGCACGGCCGTGCGCGAGCCCGCCGCGCAGCAGGGCATGTCCGCCGACGGCTACGCCAGGCCGCTCACGCCCGAGCAGGAGGCGGCGGCCCTCGCCGTGTACGCGCGGGAGGCCGCCGAGGCCGACGTCGTCGTCACGACGGCCCTCGTGCGCGGGCGCGCGCCGCGCACCCTCACGGCCGAGGCGGTCGCGGGCATGCGGCCGGGCAGCGTCGTCGTCGACCTCGCGGCCTCGGGCGGCGGGAACTGCGCGCTCACCGTGCCCGGGGAGCGTGTCGTCACCGAGAACGGCGTCGTGATCCTCGGCTGGACCGACCTCGCGGGCCGCCTGCCCCAGCACACGTCGCAGCTCCTCGGGACGAACGTCGTGCACCTGCTCGAGCTCCTCACGCCCGCGGGGGACGGGGCGCTCGCGCTCGACCTCGACGACCCCGTGCAGCGCGGCATGACGGTCGCTCGCGGCGGCGAGGTCCTGTGGCCGCCGCCGCCCGTCGCGGTGAGCGCCGCACCGTCCCCGGTGTCCTCGCCACCACCCGACCCGGCGGTCGACGCGGCCGAGCGGGAGCGCGCCGCCGCCGCGGCGGCCGAGGCCGCGACCCTGCGCCGACGCCGGCGGACCGTGGGCGCGGCGCTCGCCGCGGTCCTCGTGACGCTCGCGCTGTCGTTCGCGCCGCCGTCGCTCGTCGGGCACGTCACGGTGTTCACGCTCGCGGTGATCGTCGGGTACTACGTCATCTCGAACGTCACCCACTCGCTGCACACGCCGCTCATGGCGCAGACCAACGCGATCTCCGGGATCATCCTCGTCGGGGCGCTGCTGCAGATCGGGTCCGACGACTGGGTCGTCACGACGCTCGCCGTCCTCGCCGCGACCGTCGCGAGCATCAACATCTTCGGCGGTTTCCTCGTCGCGAACCGCATGATCCGCATGTTCCGCAAGGACGCTCCGGCGCGGGAGGTGGCCCGATGACCGCGACGTCCGTCGCCCAGGCGGTCTACGTCCTCGCCGCCGTGCTGTTCGTGCTGAGCCTCGCGGGCCTGTCGAAGCAGGAGTCCGCGCGCCGCGGCAACGTCCTCGGCATGGTCGGCATGGTCCTCGCGCTCGCCGCGACGATCGTCCTCGCGCTCGGCACGAGCGCGCGCCCCGTGCTCGTCACCGCGCTGCTCGTCGCGGTCGTGCTGCTCGTGGGCGCGGCCGTCGGCACGTGGCGCGCGCGGCGCGTCGAGATGACGCAGATGCCCGAGCTCATCGCGATCCTCCACAGCTTCGTCGGCGCCGCAGCCGTGCTCGTCGGCTTCAACTCGTACCTCACCGCGCACGCGGCCGGGGGCGACGACGTCGCGCACCTCGTCGAGGTCGCGCTCGGCGTGCTCGTGGGCGCCGTGACGTTCACGGGCTCGGTCGTCGCGTTCCTCAAGCTGTCAGGGCGCACGCGCTCGGCACCGCTCCAGCTCCCGGGCCGCAACCTGCTCAACCTCGCGGCGCTCGTCGTGAGCCTCGGGCTCGTCGCGTGGTTCGTCGTCGCGCCGTCGGTCTGGCCGCTGCTGCTGCTCACGGTCGTGTCCCTCGCGCTGGGCTGGCACCTCGTCGCGTCGATCGGCGGGGGCGACATGCCCGTCGTCGTGTCGATGCTCAACTCGTACTCCGGCTGGGCCGCGGCGGCGGCGGGCTTCATGCTCGGCAACGACCTGCTCATCGTCACGGGTGCGCTCGTCGGCTCGTCCGGTGCGATCCTCAGCTACATCATGTGCCGGGCCATGAACCGCTCGTTCGTGTCCGTCGTCCTCGGCGGGTTCGGCGCCGAGGAGGGCGCGGCGCCCGCGGGCGGCGGCGACGTCGCGGCGGGCGAGCACCGCGAGACGACCGCGGACGACGTGGCCGCGCTGCTGCGCGAAGCACGCAGCGTCGTCATCACCCCCGGCTACGGCATGGCCGTCGCCAAGGCCCAGTACCCGGTCGCCGAGCTCGTCGAGCTCCTGCGCGACGGCGGCGCCCAGGTCCGCTTCGGGGTGCACCCGGTCGCGGGCCGCCTCCCGGGACACATGAACGTCCTGCTGGCCGAGGCGCGCGTCCCGTACGACATCGTGCTGGAGATGGACGAGATCAACGACGACCTGGCGAGCACCGACGTCGTGCTCGTCATCGGGGCGAACGACACCGTCAACCCCGCGGCCCTCGACGACCCCGGGTCGCCCATCGCGGGGATGCCCGTGCTGCGCGTCTGGGAGGCGGGGAAGGTCGTCGTGTTCAAGCGGTCGATGGCCGCGGGCTACGCCGGGGTGCAGAACCCGCTGTTCTTCCGCGAGAACACCGCGATGCTGTTCGGCGACGCGAAGCAGCGGGTCGACGACATCGTCTCGGCGCTGCGCGTCGCCTGAACGCGCGGGCTCAGCCGAGCACGCGCTCGCGCTCGCGCGGCCGCCCGAAGGTCAGCGACGGCATGATCTCGAGCGACCCGTGAGCCGCGACGTAGTCCTTGAGGTCGCCGCGGAACACGACGCGGCCCGGGAGGTCGAGCAGCGTCTGGGGGCGCACCTGCCAGCGCTCGACCCCGAGGTCGCACACGCCCGCGCCGTGCAGCACGTGGTAGACGAACTCCGAGCAGAAGAAACGGTCCTCGGCCTCATGACCGCGGCCGAACCGCGCCCCGACGAGGCCGCGCACGTTGTAGGAGAAGGAGTGCGAGTCGAGCAGGAACTCGGTGATGCGCACCCGGATCGCCTCGTGCTGCTCGGGCGTGACCGGGACGGCGAGCACGACCCCGGGCACCACGTCCATGCCGCGGTACAGGCCGTCGTCGAACCGCTCGCGCCGGAAGCACCCGACGAACGGGTTCCCCGCCCGGCGGCGGCCGAAGCTGAACATGAGGTCGAGGCCCGGGTCGAGCGCCAGGGAGGAGTGCGTGAACTCGTCGCGCGTCGCCAGTGCGATCGTCCGGGACAGGACCGTTCGGCTGCGGGACAGGACGACGTAGACGTTCACGCGAGTGACCATACGATGCCGGAGCCCGCAAGCGGAACGGCCGGGGCGAGGCATTTGTCCGACCGGGCGAGTGCGACCGTCCCGAGAGCCCGCTCGGCGCGCGGCGCGGGGCGGCTCACGCCCGGTTCCGGCGCAGCACCGCCTCGGCGTGCCGCAGGACCGGACCGTCGACCATGCGACCCTCGTGCGTGAACACCGCGCCCGGGTTCGACGCCGCGGCGTCGAGGAGCGCGCGGGCGGCCGCGACCTCGTCGGGCGTCGGGGCGTACGCGGCCCGGACGACGGGCACGTGGCTCGGGTGGATGCACGCGGTCGCGGCGAAGCCCGACGCCACGGCGTCCTCCGCCTCGGCGCGCAGCCCGTCGAGGTCGCCGACGTCGAGGTGCACCGCGTCGACCGCGGCCTTGCCCGCCGCCCCGGCCGCGAGGAGCACCGCGGCGCGCGCGTGGCGCGCGACGTCCCGGTACGTGCCGTCCAGGCGGCGGCTCGACGTCCCGCCGAGCGACGCGACGAGGTCCTCCGCGCCCCACATGAGCGCCACCACCTCGGGACGGCGCGCGAGCTCGGGCGCCGCGAGGACGCCCGCCGCCGTCTCGCACAGGGCGAGGACCCGCACCCCGGGCAGCGCCGCCGCGAGCGCGCCGAGCGAGGTCAGCAGCTCCGGCCCGGCCTTGGCGACCATGACCGTGCGCAGTCGCGTGTCCGCGAGCGCCGCGACGTCGAGCGCGTGCTCGGGCGTCCCGACGGGGTTGACGCGCACCACCGTGCGCCCAGGGTCGAGCGTCGCGGACGCCTCGACGACCGCGCGCCGGGCCGCGTCCTTCGCGTGCGGGGCGACGGCGTCCTCCAGGTCGAGGACCACCGCGTCGGCGCGGTCGGCGGCCTTGGCGAACCGGTCGGGGCGGTCGGCGGGGCAGAACAGCAGCGCCGGCCCGAGGTCGAACCCGCCCCCGGGCGCGGGGGCGTCCGCGAGGTGCGCGACGCTGTCGGTCACCACGCGCTCTCCTCGTCGCCGCGCTCCAGCACGGGCTCGTGCTCCGCGCCGCGTCCCGCGCCGGAGTCCGTCGCCGCCCCGGCCGCCCCACCGCCGTCGGGCGCGGTCCCGCCGGGACCGGAGCGGGCGGCGTCGCGCGCGGGTCCGGGGCGATCGGCGCCGGCCCCCGCGGCCTCGTGCGCCGCGCGCGTCCAGAACAGCGCGGTGCGCACGGCGCGCGCGACGAGCACGCCGTCCTGGTTGAGCCCGCGGTGCTCGAGCGTCACGACCCCCTGCCCCGGCCGCGACGCAGACAGCCGCTTCTCGACGACCTCCGTCTCGGCGTACAGCGTGTCGCCGTGGAACAGGGGCCTCGGGAACTCGACCTCGCGGAACCCGAGGTTCGCGACGATCGTGCCCTGCGTGACCTGCCCGACGGACAGCCCGACGACCGTGGACAGCGTCATCATCGAGTTCACGAGCCGCTGCCCGAACGGCTGCGTCGCCGCCCACGCGGCGTCGAGGTGCAGCGCCTGGTGGTTCATGGTGAGCGTCGAGAAGACGACGTCGTCCGCCTCCGTGAGCGTGCGGCCCGGCCGGTGCCGGTACACCACGCCCGGCTCGAGCTCGTCGTAGTACAGGCCCCGCTGGACCACCTCGCGCATCCTGCTCCCTCCCTTTTCGCCCGCCCCGCCCAGCCCCGGCACCCGTGCGCCGAGAACGACCCTGCTCGCCGTCGAGCACGGGGTTGCTGCCGGAAAGCGCCGGATAACGGCAGCAACCCCGTGTTCGGCGCCGGGCCGGTTCAGCTCTCCAGTCCCAGGCTCCTCGCGATGACCATGAGCTGCACCTCGGTCGTGCCCTCGCCGACCTCGAGCACCTTCGCGTCGCGGTAGTGCCGCGCGACGGGGTTCTCGTTGAGGAACCCGTAGCCGCCGAAGATCTGCGACGCGTCGCGCGCGTTCGCCATCGCGGCCTCGCCGCCCACGAGCTTCGCGACCGACGCCTCGGCCTTGAACGGCTTGCCGCGCACGAGCTTCTGCGCGGCGTCGAGCCACGCGAGCCGCGCGGTGTGGACGCGCGCCTGCATGCGGGCGAGCGTGAACGCGACGTGCTGGTTCTCCCCGATCGACCGACCGAACACGACGCGCTCGCGCGCGTACCGCAGCGCCTCCTCGAGACAGCCCTGGGCGGCGCCCGTCGCGAGGGCGGCGAACGCGATGCGGCCCTCGTCGAGCGCGCGGAGGAAGTTCGCGTAGCCGCGGCCGCGCTCGCCGAGCAGGTTCCCGGCGGGCACGCGCACGCCGGTCAGCGTGAGGGGGTGCGTGTCGGAGGTGTGCCAGCCGACCTTGTCGTACGACGGCCCGACCTCGAACCCGGGCGTCCCCGCGGGCACGATGATGCTCGACAGCTCCTTGCGCACCTCGCCGTCGGGGCCGCGCGTCTCGCCCGTGACCGCCGTGATGGTCACCAGGCTCGTGATGGGCGTGCCGGAGTTGGTGATGAACTGCTTGGACCCGTCGATGACCCACTCGTCGCCGTCGAGCCGCGCGGTGGTGCGCGTGCCGCCCGCGTCGGAGCCGGCGTCGGCCTCGGTGAGCCCGAAGGCCGCGAGCGCCCGGCCCGCGAGCAGGTCGGGGAGCCACGTCTCCTGCTGCTCGCGCGAGCCGTGCCGGTAGATCGGGACGATCCCCAGCCCGACGCCCGCCTCCAGCGTCACCGCGATCGACTGGTCGACGCGCGCGAGCGCCTCGACCGCGAGGCACAACGACACGTAGTCCCGGCCCTGCCCCCCGACGTCCCGCGGGAACGGCAGCCCGAACAGCCCGAGCTCGCCCATTTGCGCGATGATCTCCATCGGCAGCCGGCGCTCGGTGTCGTACCGGTAGGCGGCCGGCGCGACGACGCTGTCGGCGAAGTCGCGCACCACCTGGCTGAGCTTCCTCTGCTCGTCGTCGAGCAGGACGTCGGCCTCGATCATGATGCTCCCTGGGTGTCGGGTTGCGGGACCGGGGCGGCGGGTTGTGCCGCGCCGGAGTCGTGGGGGTGGACGACGGCGACCACCTGGTCCCGGCGCACGAGGTCGCCGGGGCGCACGCGCACGCTCGCGACGCCGTCGTGCGGGGCGAGCAGCGGGTGCTCCATCTTCATGGCCTCGACCGTGACGAGGACCGACCCCGCGGTGACGGGATCGCCGTCCGCGACGGCCGTGACGACCGTGCCGGGCATCGCCGCGCGCACCTCGGGGTCCGTCGCGCCGGGCGCGTCGCCACGGGCCCGACGGCGCTCGGCCCGGGCCCGCGCGGCCTGTGCGCTCCGGTCGGGCGCGGCCAGGGCGACCGTGCGCCCGTCGTGCCACAGCCACACGGTCGCGGGCTCGTCGGCGGCGGTCGGCGCGTCGAGCGCGAGCCGTACGCGCTCGCGCACGCCGTCGACGGTGAGCCACCACGCGTCCGCCCCCGCAGGGTCCGCCGTGAGCGCCGCGCGCACCTCGCGCACCGGCTGGTCCGCGGCGGTGGGCTCCCACCCGTCGTCGCGCGGCACGGGGACCTGCACGACGGCGTCGCGCGCCGTCCCGGTCACCCGCACCTCGTGCGCCGCCCCGTCCGCGTCGACGAGCACGACCCGCCGCGCCGCCGCCGGCCCGTTGAGCCGCCACCCGTCCCCGGCGCGCCACGGGTCGTCACCCGCCGCTCTGCCGACCATGCGGTTGCCGACCGTCCCGCCGTCAGGACGAGCCACAACCCCATGGTCGGCGACGAAGAGTGCCGCGGCCACGAGCTCGACCCACCCCGCGGCGGGCGGAACCACCGCGCCGGACTCGGCCCCCGACGCCTCGGCACCGGCGACGAGCCGGTCGATGAGTCCCGTGTCGAGGCGACCGGCGCGGACGTCGGGGGCCGCGAGCAGGCCGCGCAGGAACGCCGCGTTCGTCTCGACGCCCAGCACGACGGTCCGCGCGAGCAGCGCGTCGAGCCGGTCGACGGCCTCCTCGCGCGTCTCGCCCCAGGCGACGGCCTTCGCGAGCAGGGGGTCGAACTGCCCGCCGACGACGGTCCCGGTCCCGATGCCGGAGTCGAGCCGCAGCGGCGAGGCCCCCGGACCGGCGGGGACGCCGCCGTCGTCGTACCGCAGCACGCGACCGGTGGCGGGGAGGAACCCGCGCTCGGGCGACTCGGCGTAGAGGCGGGCCTCGACGGCGTGACCGCGGAGCACGACGTCGTCCTGCGCGATCCCGAGGGGCGCCCCGGCGGCGACGCGGAGCTGGAGCTCGACGAGGTCGAGGCCGGTGACCATCTCGGTGACGGGGTGCTCGACCTGGAGGCGCGTGTTCATCTCGATGAAGAAGAACTCGTCGGGGGCCGCGTCGGGGACGAGGAACTCGACGGTCCCCGCGCCGACGTACCCGACGGAGCGCGCGACCTCGCACGCGGCCGCGCCCATCTCGGCGCGCCGCGCGGGCGTCAGCAGGGGCGACGGCGCCTCCTCGACGACCTTCTGGTGGCGGCGCTGGAGGGAGCACTCGCGCTCGCCGAGGTGCACGACGTTCCCGTGCGCGTCGGCGAGCACCTGGACCTCGACGTGCCGGGGCGCCTCGACGAGCCGTTCGAGCAGGAGGGTGTCGTCGCCGAACGACGACGCGGCGACGCGGCGGGCGGACGCGAGCGCGCCGGGGAGGTCGTCGGCCTCGCGGACGACGACCATCCCCTTGCCCCCGCCGCCGGCGGACGGCTTGACGAGGAGCGGGTACCCGACGTCGTCGGCGGCGGCGAGGAGGTCGTCGTCGGACATCCCGGGCGCGCCCGCGCCGGGCACGACGGGGACGCCGCGCGCGGCGACGATGCTCTTGGCGGCGAGCTTGTCGGCCATCGCCTCCATCGCCGCCGGCCCGGGGCCGACGAACGCGATCCCGGCGCGCTCGCACGCGCGGGCGAGCGCGGGGTTCTCGGAGAGGAACCCGTAGCCGGGGTGGACGGCCTCGGCGCCGGTCGCGACGGCGGCGGCGACGACGGCGTCGACGTCGAGGTAGGCGCGGAGCTGGTCGCCCGCGCCGGTCCCGTTCCCGAGCCGGACGGCGACGTCGGCCCCGCGCACGTGGCGCGCGTCGGCGTCGGCGTCGGAGAACACGGCGACGGACCGCACGCCGAGGCGCCGGAGCGTGCCGACGACGCGGCACGCGATCTCGCCGCGGTTCGCGACGAGGACCGTGCGGAAGGTCCCGGCGGACGGGGCGGACGGCTCGAGGGGGGTCATGCGCCTCACATCCGGAAGAGCCCGAACCGGTCCCCGGTCCAGGTGTCGGCGAGGGGCGTGCGCGCGCACACGCCGAGGGCGAGGCCGAGCACGCGGCGCGTGTCGGCGGGGTCGATGACGCCGTCGTCCCACAGGCGGGCGGTCGCGTAGTAGGGGCTGCCGTGCTCGTCGTAGTCGGCGCTGATGCCCGCGGAGAACGCGGCCTCCTCGTCGGGGTCCCACGCCTGGCCGCGCGCGGCGAGCTGGTCGCGCTTGACGGTCGAGAGCACGGACGCGGCCTGCGGCCCGCCCATGACGGAGATCCGGCTCGCGGGCCAGGACCACAGGAAGCGCGGGGAGTACGCGCGCCCGCACATCGAGTAGTTGCCCGCGCCGAACGACCCGCCGACGATCACGGTGAGCTTGGGGACGCGCGTCGTCGCGACGGCGGTGACCATCTTCGCGCCGTCCTTCGCGATGCCGCCCGCCTCGGCGTCGGTGCCGACCATGAACCCGGAGATGTTCTGCAGGAACAGCAACGGGATGCCGCGCTGGTCGCACAGCTCGACGAAGTGCGCGCCCTTGAGCGCGGACGCCGAGAACAGCACGCCCTGGTTGGCGAGGATGCCGACCGGGTGCCCGTGGATGCGCGCGAACCCGGTGACGAGCGTGTCGCCGTACTCGCGCTTGTACTCGTCGAACCGGCTCCCGTCGACGAGCCGCGCGATGATCTCGCGCGGGTCGTACGGACCCTGGACGTCCGTCGGGACTGCGGCGTACAGGTCGTTCCCCGGGTCCTGTACGACGGCGGGGGGCTCGCTCGGCACGACGTCCCACGCGGGCTCCGGGTCGGGCGGGAGCGTCGCGACGATGCGGCGCACGGTGTCGAGCGCGTCCTCGTCGTCGTCCGCGAGGTGGTCGACGACGCCGCTGCGGCGCGCGTGCATCTCGCCGCCGCCGAGCTCCTCCGCGGTGACGACCTCGCCGATCGCGGCCTTCACGAGCGGTGGCCCGCCGAGGAAGATCGTCCCCTGGCCGCGCACGATGACGGTCTCGTCGCTCATCGCGGGCACGTACGCGCCGCCGGCCGTGCACGACCCGAGCACCGCGGAGATCTGCGCGACGCCCGCGGCCGAGAGCCGGGCCTGGTGGTAGAAGATCCGGCCGAAGTGGTCACGGTCGGGGAACACCTCGGCCTGCCGGGGCAGGAACGCGCCGCCCGAGTCGACGAGGTACACGCACGGCAGCCGGTTGTCGAGCGCGATCTCCTGCGCGCGCAGGTGCTTCTTCACCGTGAGCGGGTGGTACGTGCCGCCCTTCACGGTCGCGTCGTTGCACACGACCATGACCTGCCGGCCGCTCACGAGGCCGATCCCGGCGACGACGCCCGCCGCCGGCCACGCGCCGTCGTCCACGCCGTACCCGGCGAGCGGCGCGATCTCCAGGAACGGGCTGCCCTCGTCGAGCAGCCGGTCGACACGGTCGCGCGGGAGCAGCTTGCCGCGCGCCACGTGCCGGTCGCGCGACGACGCCGGGCCCCCGAGCGCGACCGTCGCGGTGCGCTCACGCAGCTCGTCGGCGAGCGCCCGCTGCGCGGCGTCGTTCGCGCGCGCGGCGTCCGAGCGCGGGTCGACGACGGTCGTCAGCACGGTCATCCGGTCACCCCGTTCCCCCGGCCCGCGCCGGGTGCGGCGCCGACGAGCGCGAGCGCCGGGTCCTCCAGCAGCGCGCCCAGGTCGGCGAGGAAGCGTGCCCCCTGCTCGCCGTCGACGACGCGGTGGTCGAACGACAGGCTCAGCGTGACGACGTCGCGCAGCACGACCTCGCCGTCGTGCTCCCACGGACGGCGGCGCACCGCGCCGAGGCCGAGGATCGCGGCCTCGCCCGGCACGAGGACGGGCGTGCCGGCGTCGACCCCGAAGACCCCGACGTTGGTGATCGAGATCGTCCCGCCCGTGAGGCGCTCGGGCGTCGTGCGGCCCTCGCGCGCGGTCGTCGTGAGGTCGGTGAGCGCTGCGGCGAGGCCGGGCAGGTCGAGGTCCTGGGCGTCCGGCACGTTCGGGACGACGAGGCCCCGGTCCGTCGCGACCGCGATGCCGAGGTTCACCCGGCGGTGCCGCACGATCTCGGCGGAGCCGTCGGGGAGGTCGCGCCACGCGCTGTTGAGCTCGGGGTGCCGCGGCAGCACGAGGCACAGGGTGCGGGCCGCGAGCGCGAGGACGGTGATCCGCGCGCCGCGCGCGAGGCGGTGCGTGCGCAGGCGGTCGAGCAGCTCGACGCTGCGCGTCACGTCGACCGTGAGGAACACGGTCGCGTGCGGCGCGGTGAACGCGCTCGCCACCATCGCCGCCGCCGTGTGCTTGCGCACCCCGCGCACCGGCACGACCTCCGCGTCGGGCGCACCACGCGCCCCCGCGTCGCCCGTGGCCGGGGTCTGCGCACCGCCGGACGGCACCGCCGGGGCGGGCGCGGCGAGCGCCGGTGCCGCGGGCGGGTCGGTCGTCGTGGCGGCCTGCGCCGCGCCGCGCGCCGGCCGCACGACGTCGCGGTGGCAGCTCACCGCGGCGAGGACGTCCTCGCGCGTGATGAGCCCCTCGCGACCCGTGCCCTCGACGCGGTCGATCCGCACGCCGAGCTTCTTCGCGAGGGCACGCACGGGCGGGGTCGACCGCGGGCGCTCGCCGGTCGTCGTGCGGGTGGGCGCGCCCGACGTCGCCCCCTCGGCCCCGGGACCGTGCGTGTCGCGGTCGAGCACGGCGGTCGTGGTCACGCGTCGTGAGACCTGGGTCTCACCGGCCGCCCGGCGCGGCCGACGCGCGGGTCGGCCCACCCGGTCCGGGCGGGCGCCGTACCCGACGAGGTTCGGCTCCGGTCCGTCGTCGGACGCGGGCTCCGCGGCCCGCGGGGCCGTCGGCGCCGGCGACTCGTCCGGGACGGCCGGAGCGGCGCCCGACGTGGGGGCGGTGCCGCCCGGGGCCGGGGCCGCGGCGCCGTCGTCGACCTCGAACGTCACGAGCGGCTCGCCGACGCTCACGGTCTGGCCCTCCTCGGCGTGCAGCGACGCGACGACGCCCGCGTACGGGGAGGGCAGGTCGACGAGCGCCTTGGCCGTCTCGACCTCGGCGATCACCTGGTTGAGCTCGACGCGGTCTCCCGCGTGCACGTGCCAGCTCACGATGTCGGACTCGGTGAGGCCCTCGCCGAGGTCGGGGAGGCGGAACTCGCGCAGCGCCGTCATCGGGCCACCGCCTCGACGGGACGCGCGTCCGCCGCACCGGACCGGGGCCCGGCCGGGGCCGTCGGAACGAACGGCTCGACCCCGCCCAGCACGCGGTCGACGCCGTCGAGGATGCGGTCGAGGTCCGGCAGGTAGTGGCCCTCGAGCTTCGCGGGCGGGTACGGCATGCCGTGCCCGGTGACGCGGACCGGCGCGGCCTCCAGGTACTCGAAGCAGCGGTCGGTCACGGTCGCGGCGATCTCCGCGCCGAGCCCGGCCTGCCGCGGCGCCTCGTGCGTCACGACGACGCGGCCCGTCTTCCGGACCGACGCCGCCACGGTGTCGTGGTCGATCGGCGAGAGCGAGCGCAGGTCGATCACCTCGACGGACACGCCGTCGTCGGACGCGGCGACCGCGGCGTCGAGCGCCGTCCCGACCAGGCCGCCCCACGTGACGAGTGTGACGTCGGTCCCCTCGCGCACGACGCGCGCCCGGTCCAGGGGCAGCGGGTCGGCAGGGTCGAGGTCGACCTCACCCTTGAGGTGGTAGCGCCGCTTGGGCTCGAAGAAGATCACCGGGTCGTCGCACGCGACGGCCTGGCGCAGCACGGTGTACGCGTCCTGCGGGTTCGCGACCGACACGACGCGCAGCCCGGCCGTGTGCGCGAACAGCGCCTCGGGAGACTCCGAGTGGTGCTCGGCCGCCCCGATGCCGCCGCCCACGGGGATGCGGATCGTGATGGGCAGGCGCACCTTCCCGCCGGTGCGTGCGTGCATCTTCGCGAGCTGGGACAGGATCTGGTCGAACGCGACGAACACGAAGCCGTCGAACTGGATCTCGCACACCGGGCGGTACCCGCGGTAGGCGAGCCCGACGGCCGTCCCGATGATCCCCGACTCCGCGAGCGGCGTGTCGAGCACGCGCCGCTCCCCGAACTCGGCCTGGAGGCCGTCGGTCACGCGGTAGACGCCGCCGAGCCGGCCGACGTCCTCGCCCATGACGACGACGCGGTCGTCGTCCGTCATCGCGCGGTGCAGCCCGGCGCCGAGCGCCTTGGCGAGTGTGAGGGTCTGCCCGGTCATCGCGCCACCCCCGTCGTCGCGCCGGTGCCCGACGCCGCCCGGCCGCCCGGCGCACCCGGCCCGCCCGCGCCGTCGTCCCCCTGCCCGTCGTCGTCGCCGAACGACGCGAGGTAGTGCGCGTACTCGGCGCGCTCGCGCTCCAGGGCGTGGTGCGGCTCGGCGTACACGTGGTCGAAGAGCGACAGCGGCGGCGGGTCGGCGAGCGCGACGCACCCGGCGCGCAGCTCGGCGGCCGCGTCGTCGGCGACGCCCCGCACGCGCGCGGCCTCGGCGTCGTCGAGCACCCCGACGGACCGCAGGTACGCCTCGTACCGCGCGATCGGGTCGCGCCCGGTCCACTCCTCGACCTCGGCCGCGTCGCGGTAGCGCTGGGGGTCGTCGGCGGTGGTGTGCGGGCCCATGCGGTAGGTGACGGCCTCGATCAAGGTCGGGCCGCCGTCGCGCCGCGCCCGGTCGACCGCGGCGCGCGTCACGGCGAGGACCGCGAGCACGTCGTTGCCGTCCACGCGCACGCCCGGCATGCCGAAGCCCCGCGCGCGCTCGGCGAGGGGGACGCGCGACTGGAGCGCGACGGGTTCGGAGATCGCCCACTGGTTGTTCTGGCAGAAGAACACGACCGGCGAGCGGTACGTGGACGAGAAGACGAACGCCTCGTTGACGTCGCCCTGGCTCATCGCGCCGTCGCCGAAGTACGCGACGCCGACGGGCAGGCCCGCGCCCGCGCCGACCCGGCCCGCGTCGACGTCGAGCTGCACGCCCATCGCCCACCCGGTCGCGTGCAGCGCCTGCGCGCCGATGATGACCTGCGGCGACGCCATGTTGATCGCGTACGGGTCCCACCCGGAGACCGCGACGCCGCGCCACACGCGCACGAGGTCGACGAGCGCCGCGCCGCGGACGCGCGCGACGGCGTGCTCGCGGTAGGAGGAGAAGACGAAGTCGTCGTCGCGCAGCGCGCGCGCCGAGCCGACCTGGGCCGCCTCCTGGCCGAGCAGCGGGGGCCACAGCGCGAGCTCGCCCTGCCGCTGGAGCGCCGTCGCCTCCGCGTCCACGCGGCGCGCGACGACCATGTCCTCGTAGAGGCGCACGAGGGTCGCGCGGGCCGCGGTGCGTGCCGCGTCGTCGGTGGCCGTGGGGTCGAGGTCCGCGAGCCAGCGGTCGAGCTCGGGCTCGGGGCGTCGGGCGCCCTGATCGTCGAGCAGGCGCAGCGTCGGCGTCGCGGGGGCCTCCGGTTCCTGCCGCGGAGGGGCCTCCTTGCGCACGTCGCGCACCACGTTCTTCCGGTCTGCTCGTGCGTCGCGCGGGGTTGCCGCCCGGTGACCGTCGTACGCCTTCGGCGGGGTCGCCGCCGTCGGTCCGGTCCGCACCGCAGGTTCGCTGGGCATCGTCGCCACCTCACCTCGGGGAGCCGGTCCTCTCCGTCGAGGACCGAGGTAGGTCGAACGTAACCCGCGGCGCGCACATGGCTCCACCGACGTCCGACGCACCGTGCACTGTGATCGCGGTCACTCGGCTAGGGTGAGCAGCATGCACAGCGCCGACGCTGTCGACCTCGACCTCCTGCTCGCCCTCGCCGACGACCCGCGGGCCACGATCGTCGCGCTCGCCGACCGCCTGCGCCTCTCGCGCAACACGGTCGCCGCGCGGCTCGCTCGCCTGGAGGCCGAGGGCGCGTTCCTCGACCTCGACCGGCGCATCGACCCGCACGTGCTCGGGCACCCGCTCACCGCGTTCGTCGAGGTGCAGCTCCGGCAGAAGGAGCTCGCGCGCATCGTCGAGGACCTCGCGCGCATCCCCGAGGTCGTGCAGGCGTTCGGGCGCAGCGGGACGGCGGACCTGCGCGTCACCGTCGCGTGCCGCGACACGGACCACCTGTTCCGCATCGACGCCGCGATCCTCGCGATCGACGGCGTCGAGCGCACCGAGACGTCGCTCTCGATGGGCGAGCTCATCCCCTACCGCCTGCGCCCCCTCATCGAGCAGCAGCGCCGCACCCGATAACGTCGACCGGGACAACCGTCGACGCCAGGGGAGAGGACCGTGGGGCATCTGTTCCGCACCGCCAGGAGAGGGACGTACGACGAGTTCGTGGCCGTGCACGACCCGGCCCGCGCGAACGCGGCGGACAGCACCGGCTCCACGCTGCTGCACGCGGCGTTGGCCAACAAGCCGCCCGAGCGGGCCCGGATCGCGGGGAGGTTGCTCGACGACGGGGCGGACGCCGCGGCGGTGACGCGCGCCGGCGCCACGACGGCGCACGTGCTGCTCGGCAGCGCGCGGCTCGACGCCGCGACGGACGCACCCCTCCTGCGCCGGCTGCTCGACGGCGGCTGCGACCCGAACCGCTCGCACGGGCGGTTCGGCACGCCGCTCATGACGCTGGCGCGCCAGCTGACGTTCACGGACGCCGAGCTCGCGCCGTTCTACGACGTGCTCCTCGACGCCCCGGGGCTCGACCCGCTCGCGCCCCCGCCGCCCGAGCGGTCGACGCTCGAGGCCGTGACGCTCCTCGGGGAGCAGCGCGCCGACCTCGCGCGCCGGCTGACCGACCTGCTCCACGAGCGGGCCGCGACCGAGGGAGCGGCCGCGGGCACCCCGGCAGTCGCGGACCGCGCGGCGGCGCTGGCCGTCGCCACGGGGGTGCTCGCCGAGCTCGAGCGCGACCTGGGGCGTCCGCTCGCGCTCTGGGAGGGCGACCCCGACGTCGAGCCCGTCGCCGACCACGGCGACGTCTGGGTGGTCATGTGGAACTCGGTCGACTATCTGCGCAGCAAGGACTTCTCCGAGCAGGTGCTCATGGGGCCGGTGGTCGTCCCCAAGGACGGCCGCCCGTGGTTCGTGCCGCCCACCGCGTACCCGACCGAGGAGGCGCTCGACCGGTGGCGCCGGGGCGCCCTGTGACCAGGGGCCGCCCCGGCGCTCGCGCGACGAGCCGTCAGGCCGAGAACGCGGCGTACGGGACGGTCGTCGTGCTCGACGTCTCCGTGCCCTCGACGACCGCCGTCGCGACGACGGTCACCTCGCCCGCCGGGACGTCGGCCCTCCGCGCGGAGAACGACTGGTAGGCGTTCTGCCCGGGCGCCACGCCCGCGAACGACCTCTCGCCGTAGGGCGTCGTGACCGTGAGGTCGACCGGCTCGTCGCCCGCGTTGAGGACGCGCACCGCGACGGCCGCCGTGCCCGCGAACGCACGCGTCGTCGCCGTCACCTCGACCGTCGGCGTCGCCCACGGCCCGAGGTCGCGCATCGGCTCCCCGCCGTGCGCGGGCACGACGCGGCGGTCCTCGCCGTCGACCCGCACGCGCACGGGCGCTGCGCTCGGCGCACGGTCGGCGACGACGTCGTAGGACACGACCTGCCCGTCGCGCCACTCGACGCTCACCTCGTACCCGCCGCGCGCCCGCAGCCCGGTGAACGACCCCTCGGCCGCCCACTCGGCGGGCAGCGCGGGCAGCAGGTGCAGCACGCCGTCGTGGCTCTGGAGCAGCATCTCCGCGACGGCACCGGTGATCCCGAAGTTGCCGTCCATCTGGAACGGCGGGTGGTTGGCGAAGAGGTTGGGCAGCGTGTTGAACCGCAGCAGGCCGCGCAGCATGAAGCGCGCGCGCTCCGCGTCGCCGAGGCGCGCGAACAGGGCCGCGCGCCACGGCCAGGTCCACGACCGCCGCGAGTCGCCCGAGACGGTGGCCTCGCTGAAGGGCACGCCCTCGCGCTCGCCGCAGCGCGCCTTGAGCGAGACGAGCGCGGCGGCGCGCAGCTCGGGCGTCGACGCCGTGATCTGCCGCCCGGGGTAGACGGCGAACAGGTGGGACGTGTGCCGGTGCAGGTCGTCCGGGTCGTCCCGGTCGGTCTGCCACTCCTGGAGCTGACCCCACCGCCCGACCTTGTTGGGCGCGAGCCGCGCCTGCATGTCCGCGACGCGCGCACGGTACTCCGGGTCGGCACCGAGCGCGGCCGCGCAGTCGAGGTAGTTCTGGAACAGGTCCCACACGATCTGCTGGTCGTGCATGACGCCGTCCTCGCGGGGACCGTGCTCGGGCGACCAGCCGTCCGGCGAGACGAGGGTGCCGTCGGGGAGCTCCTTGAGGCGGTCCTCCCAGAACTCGCAGATCTCCTTGATCATCGGGTAGGCCGTCGCCTCGAGGAACTCGCGGTCCTGGGTGAACGCCCAGTGCTCGTAGAGGTGCTGCGCGTACCAGGCGCTCGCGACGGTGTTCCACTCCCACGCGTTGCCGCCGAAGATGCTCTGCGACGTGCGCGCCGTCCAGCCGCGCACGTCCTGCCCGAACGCGTTGCGCGTCGCCACGCGGCTCGGCACCGCGACCTGCTCGACGAACGCCGCGAGCGCCTCGTGGGACTCGGGGAGGTTCGTCGTCTCGGCGCCCCAGTAGTTCATCTGGACGTTGATGTTGGTGTGGTAGTCCGACGCCCACGGCGGCTGGTTCGAGTCGTTCCACAGCCCCTGGAGGTTCGCGGGGAGGCCGCCCGGGCGCGACGAGCTGAGGAGCAGGTAGCGCCCGTAGTCGAAGAGCGACTGCTCGAGCGCCGGGTCGGAGCCGCCCGCGGCGTAGCGCGCGAGGCGGCGCGCGGTGGGCAGGGCGAGGACGTCCGCGGTCGAGGTCCCCCACCGCACGGTGGCGCGCGACATGAGCGCACCGACCTGCGCGACGTGCTCGGCGCGCAGGTCCTCGAACGACCGCGCCGCCGCCGCGTCGAGGGACTCCACGAGCCGCGGCACCGGGTCCTCGCCGCGCCAGCCGTGCGCGGCGCTCATCCGGTAGTCCGTGCGGGCGTCGAGCACGAGCACGAGCGTCGACGCGCCCGCGACGCGCAGGCCCGCGCCCGCCGCGGTGACCTCGCCGTCGGTGTGCGCGACGCGCACCTCGGCCGCGTGGCGCAGCTCGTTCGCCATCTCGCCCGCGAACGCGAGGCTCCGCGCCGCGGCGTCCGCGGTCGTCGGGGCGCCCTCCTGCGCCGACGTCAGCGTGAGGTCCGCGGTGAGCCCGTCCGCGGCGTCGGTCGTGTACCGCAGCACCACGACGTCGGCCGCGCGGCTCGCGAACGTCTCGCGCAGCACCGTGCCGGCGGTGGTCGTGAACGACGTGCTGTGCACGCCGACGGCCGTGTCGAGCGCGCGGCGGTACCCCACGACGGCGCGGCGCGTGCGCGAGTCGAAGCCGGTGCCGGTGAGCGCGACGCCCGCGACCTCGAACGCGCCGGGCGACGTGATCGTCAGCCGGTACAGCGCGTACGCGACGGTGTTCGCGACCGTGAACGCGCGCTCGCCGCCGCGCGGCCCGGACGCGACGTCGGTGCGCGTGTCGAGCGTCGTCCACGTGGCGCCGTCGTTCGAGGCCTCGAACCGCCACGAGCGCGGGTCGAGGTCGGCCCCGGCGGTCGTCGTCGTGAGGGCGTACCCCGTGAGGGCGCGCGCCGCGGGGAGCTCGACCTGCCAGCTCGCGCCCGCCCCGGCGTCGGCGACGCGCCACGCCGTGGCCGGGTCGCCGTCGACGCTGCGGACCAGCCCGCCGTCCGCCTCGCCCGCGTGCCCGCTCGGGGACGACACGTAGACGGCGTCGCCCTGCGCGAGGTCGACGTCGCCGAGGGAGACCTCCGCGACCTGGAAGTGGCTGACGCCGGGCTTCGGCGCGAAGTCGACCCGGTAGAACCGGTACGCGCCGGGGTTCGCGATCGTGAACGTCGTGCGCTGCTGCCGCTGCTCGAACGGTCCCCGCGAGCGGGAGTCGAGCGTGGTCCACGTCGTCCCGTCGAGCGAGCCGAGCACGGTCCAGTCCTGCGGGTCGCGCTCGGGCACGTCGTTCGCGCTCGTCAGGCTGTACGTCGAGACGACGCGCGGCGCGGGGAGCTCGGCCTGCCACAGCACGTGCGGCGGCGGCTCGATGATGCACCACTTCGTGGCGCTGCTGCCGTCGTAGGTCTGCGCGACCGTCTCGTTCGACGCCGAGTCCTGGTACGGGCCGCCCGGCGCGGTGACGACGGGGCGCCCGCCGAACGTGACGCGCAGCCGGCCGAAGTCGCGGTAGGAGCCGAAGCCGCGCACGCCCAGGTCGTACGCGCCGTCGGGCTGGCCGGCGAGCGCGTTGTCGTAGTCGTTGAGCCCGCCCCACAGGCTGTTCTCGTTGAGCTGGACGAGGTCCTCGTCCGGGTGGCCGAAGAGCATCGCGCCGAGGCGGCCGTTGCCGACCGGAAGAGCCTGCGACGACCAGTCCGTCGCCGGGGTCGAGTACCACAGCGCGCGGGGCGAGAGCTCGGGGAGCGGGACGGGCGCGCGGCGCGAGGCGGGTGCGGTGGCGGTCACCGCGGTGGCCGGGGCGGGGGCGAGCAGGTCGGCGAGGAACGGGACGGCGGCGGCGAGGCCGCCGAGCTGGAGCGCGCGGCGGCGCGGGACCTCGCGGTCGAGCAGGCGGTCGACAGGCATGGAACCTCCAGAGCATCAATGATCTAGTGTTTCGCGCGCAATGCCGGATGCCGCGTCGTTGATGAGCATCATGACGCATGATAGATCAGATGTATATCCGCCTCTTCGGGGGCGGCGTGCTCAGCGGAGGTCGCGCAGGTACGACGCCGCGCCCCCGGAGGCCGCGATCCGGCGCTCGGAGTACGTCGCGATGATGAGCAGCAGGCCACCCGCCGCGGCGAGCGTGAGCATCCACGGCCCCGCGGAGATGCGCGTGCCGAGCTGGGACACGAACACCACGAGGATCTCGACCGGCAGCACCGCGACGCCGAGCAGGAACGGCGCGGCGAGGTGGGCACGCGTCCCGACGAGCACCGCGGCGAGCGCGAGCACGACGACGAGGACCGCGCGCCACGTGCGCGCGTCGGTGTACGTCGCGAGGACCGACGGCCCGACGACCGCGAGCAGCCCGGGCGCGAGCGTGCGCCACGACCCGGCGAAGCCCAGCGGCCACCCCCCGAGCGACGGCGTCGCGCGTCGGACCGCGCCGCCCGGCCCGGTGCCCGCACCCGCACCCGCACCCGCACCCGCACCCGCACCCGCACCCGACGCACCGTCGTCCGCCGGCGCGCCGTCCCCTCCCGCGCCACGGGCCGCCGTCGTGCCTGCCGCGAGCGCGAGGTAGCCCGCGACGAGGAGTCCGGCGCCGAGCGGGAGGGAGAAGACCTCGACGCGCAGCTCGCGCGGCGACCACGCGCCGATCGCCGCGGCGAGCGCGAGGAGCCACGTGCACCACGCGGGCGGGAGGTCGTGCACGCCGCGGACGGCGCGCCGCACCCCGACCACGAGGAGCACGAGCAGCGCGACCTCGACGGCCCACACGGTCGCGATGGCGCCCCAGACCGGCCGCACGTTCGCGACGGCCCCGACCACCACGAGCGCGGCAGCGGGCGCCACGGCCCAGCGACGGACGGTTCCGGCCGCGCGAGCGGGCGCGACCCGGGCCGCGACGAGGCCCGCGCCGAGCGCGACGCCGCCCGCGGCGAGCGCCCACGCCAGCCCGACGGCGAAGACCGCTCCCCCGCCCGCGACGTGCGCGACGTGCAGCGACTCGACCGTCCCGGCGGTCGCGGCGAGGACGCCCGCCACGGCGAGGCGCAGCGCGGCGGCGGCCCGCCACCCGCCCCCGGCGGGCGTGCCACGCCCGAGCAGCGCGGCGCCCACGACGGCCCCCGCGCCGGCCACGACGAGGACCGACGCGCGCACGTCCCCGGCGCGCGCGGCCGCCCCCAGGACGAGCACGGACGGCACGACGAGCAGCACGAGGCCCGCCGTGACGAGCCCCCACCAGCGGCGCACCCGGCGCGCGAGCAGAGCCCCCGTGACGACGGCGGCGAGCGCCGGCGGCGCGGTGTACGCCTCGACGAGGCCGACCTCGGTGGCCGCGAGCGCCGTCCACAGCGCGGCGGTCGCGAGGCCCGCGGTGAGCCACCACTCCCCGCGCCGGTCGGGCTCGCGTGCGGCGAGGCCCGTGCCCGCGGCGAGCACGAGCAGCACCGCGACCGCGACGGCGGGCCCCGCGGCCGGGCGGCCGAACGCGAGCCCGACGGCGATCGCCCCGGTCACCCCGGCGCTCGCCTCGACGGGCACGCGGCCCGCCGTCAGGTCGAGCCGTGCGGTCACGGGGCGCGCCGCGGCGAGCGCGGCGGCCACGAGGACGGCGACCACGGGCAGCACGACGGGCGACCCGCTGCCGGGGAGGGCCACGGCGCCGGCGCTCACGACGGCGACCGCCGCCGTCGGCAGGACGAGCGCGGCGGCGATCCCGCGCAGCGCGGTGGTGCTCCCGGGGCGCCGGGACGCGACGAGCACGGCCTCGAGCGCGAGCATGGCGGCGCACGCGCCGACCGACCACGCGCTGCGCTCGTCGACGACCGTGAGGACACCGAGGCCGAACGGGACGGCGGTCACGCCGAGCACCGCCCGCCACGTGTCGCGCTCGACGCGCGCCACGAGCGTCACCGCGAGCGCGACGAGGGACGCGACCCCGGACACCGTGCACAGGACCGCGACGGTCGGGAGCCCGGCCCAGGCGAGGGTCGTGCCGAGCACGAGCAGCACGTAGGCGTACGCGGTCCCGACGAGCGCGGCGTGCAGGCCGCGCGGCGCGGCGGCTCGGGCGGCCAGGAGGAGAGCCCCCACCACGAGCGCGCCCACGGTGGCGGTCGGCCGCGCGACCCACGACCCCGCGACGAGGAGCACGACGGCCGCTCCCGCGCCCGCGACCGCCGCGGTGCGCCACGCGCGACGCTCCGCCCGGCCGACCGGCAGGACGTGGAGCCGGACGGCAGCGCGCGCGTCGGGCACGCGCCGCGTGAGGGGACGCAGCGCGCGCCCGGCCCCGCGCCGGACCGCGCGCACGGTGGCGCCCGGGTCGTGGGCGGACGCCGCGACGGGTCGCGCGGTCGCGACGACGAGCGCGCCGGCGAGGACCGCGAGGAGGGCGAGCGACGTGACGCCCGCGAGGCGCGGGTCCAGCACGAGCGCGAGCACGAGGACGAGGACCAGCCACGGGGCGAGCACGCGACCGGTGCGCACGACCGGGGCCGCGCCGAGGCGGACCGCCCCGGCGACGGGCGGGACCGTCCCCGCGGCGGGCGGGACGGGGCGCGGCGTGCGCAGCGCGAGGCGCGCCCCGACCGCGAGCACGACGATCCCGGCGAGCAGCCCGACGAGCGTGCCGTCGAGCAGCGCGGCACCGGACGCCCCCGGCGCCACGCCCTCGCCGCTCGCCGCGAGGACGCCGACGCCGAGCGGCGCGTCGGTGAGCACGACGGGGATGCCCGCGGTCGCGGTGACGAGCACCTCGACCGCGCGCAGGCCGGCGACCGCGACGGCGGGGGTCGTGGCGGCGAGCGCGACGACGGCACCGCTGAGCAGCGCGTCCGACCGGCCGACCACGGACGCACCGGACGCGCGCGCCCCGCGGGGCGCCGTGACCGCGAGGAGCGCGAGCCACGCCGCGGCGGCGAGCGCGGGCACGAGACCGATCCAGGCGACCTCGCCGCCGGTGCCGAGCAGCGCGCCCGCGAGGACCGCCGCCGCGCCACCGATCGCGTACCAGCGCCGCTCGCGCGTCGCGTGGCGCAGCAGGGTCGCGACGAGCGCTCCCCCGAGCGCGACGAGGGCGGCGCCCGACCCCGCCGGGAGCCCCGGCGGGCCCGGCACGGCGAGCCCGACGAGCACGGCGAGGGGGACGGCCGCCGTCCGTACGACGCCGAGCACGGCCCGCTCGGCGGTGAGGGCGCTGCCGACGCGCGGCCCCGCCGTCTCGGCGACGGGCCGGGCCGGCGTGGTGAGGCAGGCCGTCGCGAGCAGCGCGACCGCCCACCCCCACACGGCGTGCGCGGCGGGCGCGGCGAGCAGGGGGACGAGCGGTCCGAGCACGACGGCGCTCGTCAGCCACGCCCGCACGCGCGCCCGGGCGCCCACGACCCCGAGCACGGCGACGACGGCGGCGACCAGGGCGGCGCGCGCGAGGGCCGCACCCGCGGCGTCGAGCGGCCACGCCTGCAGCACGAGCTCGACGTCGACGACCGCGAGCACGACCGCGAGCGCCGCGACCGCCTCGGCCGACGAGCGCAGGCCGCGCGACCGCAGGAGCACCGCTGCGCCGACGGTGAGCGCCGTGACGACCCCGGTGACGAGGGCGCGCAGGCCGAGGTCGTCGGCGAACGTGAAGAACACGAACACGACCGCCGCGACCGCGAGCAGCCCCGCGCCCGCCCCGGCGAGGACCGGCTGGAGCCCGACCGACCGGGTCTCGGCCGCGCGACCCGGCGCGCCGGCGGTGCGCGGCACGGGCGCGACGGCGCCCGGGGCCCGCGCGGGGACGACGGCCGGGGCCGGACCGCCCGGTGCGGGACGTGCGGCCGTCGGACCGGGGACCGGCGCGGATCGGGGACCGCCCGGGCCCGGCGCCACCGGCCGGGTTCCCGGGACGGCTCGCGGCCCCGGGGCGACGGGCGGGGCCCCCGGCGCCGGGGCGCGCGCGGCCCACGCGGCGGCGGCCGGCTGGCTCGCGCGCAGGGCGTCGAGCGCGACCTGGCGGCGGGCGAGCGCGTCGGCGGCGTCGTTCGACGCGGCCGCGACCTCGAACGCGAGGGGCCCGGTGAGGTCGAGCAGGCACCGGTCGCAGCGCGAGGACCGCAGCGGTGCGGCGCACGCGGGGCAGGAACGCGTCTCGGGCAGCCGCGCCAGCGCGACGTCGACCCACGGCTCTCTCATGCCGCACATCCTGGCGAACCTGTGAGCCCGCTGGGGACGCGTCCCCCGGGGGTCGCGTGGCGGTCCGGTGAAGGTCGCGGGCCGCGGTCAGCAGCCGGAGCGCGCGCGCAGGCCGTCGAGCGCCGCGTCGAGGACCTGGTCGGCGAACTCCTCGGTCAGCGGCCCGCTGCGGTGGAGCCACCGGCTGAGCACCGGACCCCAGACGAGGTCGACCGCGACGTCGAGGTCGACGTCCGCCGCGAGCTGTCCGGCCTCCTGCGCGCTCCGCAGCCGCTGCCGCTTGGCGTCCCGGAGGGGTCCGTCGAGTCGGTCGCGGTACAGCTCGGCCACGGTCGCGTCGTGCACGGCCTCCGCGGCGAGCGCGCGCATCGGGGCGTCGAGCCGCGGGTCGGTGAGCTCCGCGACGGTCGCGCGCAGCACGAGGCGGAGGTCGGCGACGAGATCGCCGGTGTCCGGCAGCACGGGGGCCCGGCCGTCGTCCCCCTCGCTCAGGGCGAGGAACGCGTCGAGGAGGATCGCGGCCTTCGAGGGCCACCACCGGTAGATGGTCTGCTTGCCGACGCGCGCGCGGGCGGCGATGCCCTCGATGCTGAGCCGCGCGTAGGGGACCTCCTGGACGAGCTCGAGCGCGGCGTCGAGGACGGCGCGCCGCGAGGTCGCGCTGCGCCGCGAGGGGTCGGGGGTGGGAGCCATGGGCGCCACCCTACCGTGACGAGACGGACCGTTCCGTCTTGACGTTGGACGCGCGCTTGCCCTACGGTCGCCCCAACGAGACGAACCGTCTCGTCTCACCGACGAGAGGTCTCACCGTGCGACACACCCCGGAACCCCCCGCACCTGGTTCGTCACCGGCGCGAGCCGCGGCATCGGCCACGCGATCGCGGTCGCGGCGCTCGACCGCGGCGACGTCGTGGTCGCCGCGTCGCGCACCGCGTCCGTCGAGGCGTTCGCCCCGGAGCACCGCGACCGCGTGCTCGCGCTCCCCCTCGACGTCACCGACCGCGACGCCGTCGTTGCCGCCGTCGACACGGCCGTCGAGCGGGTTGGGCGGCTCGACGTCGTCGTGAACAACGCCGGCACCCTGTCCATGGGCATGGTCGAGGAGTTCACCGAGGCCGAGGCGCGGGCCCAGCTCGAGGTCAACGTCTTCGGCGCGCTGTGGGTCAGTCAGGCCGTCCTGCCGCACCTGCGACGCCAGGGCTCGGGCCACCTGATCCAGATGTCGAGCGTCGCCGCGCTCGCCGGCTTCCCCAGCACCGGCCTGTACAGCGCGAGCAAGTTCGCGCTCGAGGGCATGAGCGAGGCCCTCGCGACGGAGGCCGCGCCCTTCGGCGTCAGGGTGACCATCGTCCAGCCCGGCGGGTACTGGACCGACCTCTACACGAGCATGGCGAGCACGACCCCGCTCGACGCGTACGCGCCCCTGCGCGCGGAGCTCGAGAAGCAGTGGGCGGACGGCTCGGTCGACAGCGACCCGCGCCTCGCCGCGCAGGCGGTGCTCACGCTCGTCGACAGCGACGACCCGCCCCTGCGCCTCCTGCTCGGCAGCATGGTCTACGACCTCGCGCACGACGTCACGGCGCAGCGCCGGGCGACGTGGGCGGCGTGGGAGGGCGTGAGCCGGGCGGCCGAGCACGCCGTGCCCGCCCCGGGCGCCTGACCGTGCCTGACCGCGCCGGCTCGGGCCGTCAGCCGCCGAGGCGCTCGACGAGCGCGCGCGTCAGCGGGGCGTCGACCCCCGCGCGCTCGGCGGCGCGGACGACCGCCCCGCCGATCGCGTCGGTCTCCAGCGGCCGGCCCGCCTCGGCGTCGCGCAGCATCGACGACTTCGCCTCGGGCCCGAAGCGGTCGTAGAAGGCGAGCGTCCGCTCCGGGTCCGACGGCGCCCCGCTCGCCGTCGCGACGGCCGCGACCTCGCGCACGAGCGCCTCGAGCTCGGCGCGGTGGGTCGTCCGCACCTCCCCGATCGTGGCCCGGTGCGCCGTCGTGAGGAGCGCGAACGGGGCGAGGAAGGCGAGCTTGGACCACAGGAGCGCGGTCTCGTCCGCGTGGACGGTGGTGCGCACGCCGGCGTCCTCCAGGAGGGCGCGCACCGCCTCGACGCGCTCCGGCGCGACGCCGCCCGGGGCGAGGTCGACGTCGACGAACGTGCTCGTGTGCTCGATCTCCCCGGGGGCGACGCGCGTGGACTCGACCCGGATCGTCGCGGGCAGGACGCGCTGCGTCCCGTAGCGCGCGCGCAGCGTGCCCAGGTGGTCGAGCCCGTTGAGGAACGGGACGACGACGCCGTCGCCGAGCGTCTCGGGCGGCACCCGGTCCAGCGCCTCGTCGAGCGTCGTCTGCTTGACCGCGACGAGGACGACGTCGACGGGGGCGTCGAGGCGCGTGGCCGCGCGGGCCGGGACGTGGAGGTCGCCGACCTGCCGGCTGCGCACGTGGACGCCGTGCTCGGCGAGCGCGGCGGCCGTCGCGTCGCTCGCGAGGAAGGTCACCGCGGCACCGGACCGCACGAGGAGCGCGCCGACCAGGCCGCCGACGCCCCCGGGTCCCAGCACCGCCACGTCGCTCGTCGTCACCGTCGTCGTCCTCTCGTCGTGCCGCCCGCGCGCGGGTCAGCGCGCGGCGACCTCGACCCTACCCACGGCGACCGACCCCGCCGCTCCCGCCCCGGGCACGGTGAGCGCCGCGATGCCGGTGGTGACGGGGATGGCGAGCACGAGGCCGATCGACCCGACGAGCGTGCGCACGACCTCCTCCGCGATCTCGCCCGACGTGAGGCTCGTCGCGAGGCCCTGGTCGGACAGGTAGACCGCCATGAGCAGCGGCAGGGCCGCGCCGACGTACGCGAACGCGATGGTGTAGACGGTCGAGGCGATGTGGTCGCGCCCGATGCGCATCGCGCGCGCGAACAGCTCGCGCCGGGTCGCGAGCGGCGCGACGGCGCGCAGCTCCCACACCGCGGACGCCTGGGTGATCGTCACGTCGTTGAGCACGCCCATGCCCGCGAGCACGATCCCGCACAGCACGACGCCCTGGATGTCGAGCGACGGCGCGTACTGCGGGACCCACAGCGACTCCTCCGACGTGAGGCCCGTGATGCTCGCCGCGCCAGACCCCCACCACCCCAGCAGGGCGGTGATCGCGAGCCCCACGAGCGTGCCGAGCAGCGCGGTCGACGTGCGTGCGGTGAAACCGTGGGCGACGTACAGCACGACGAACATGACGAGCGACGACGTCACGAGCGCGACGCCCAGCGCGTTCTGCCCGGTGAGGAGCGCGGGGAGCGTGAACGCCGTGATGACGACGAACGCACCCGCGAGGCCCGCGAGCGCCGCGAGCCCGCGCCAGCGGGCGACGGCGAGCACGACGACGGCGTACGCGGCCGCGAGGAGGCCGATGGGCAGGCCGCGCTCGAAGTCGAGGAACACGTACGGGCTGCCGCCCGCGCCCGCGGCCTCGGCGATGTACAGGACGCGGAGCCGGTCGCCCTCGTCGAACCCGTAGGCGACGTACTCCGGCGGGGCGTTGACGGTGATCTCCTCGCCGCCCACGTCGTCGCCCGCCGCCCGCGAGCCCGCGTCGAGGCGCGCCGGCACGAGGCTCGCCGCCTCGTCGACGGGCCCGACGACCGTCGCGCGAAGGATCGTGCTGCCCTCGGCGGCGACGGGCACGCGGTCCGGGACGTCGGACGCGGCGGGCCACAGCGCGGCCAGACCGGCGAGCGTCGCGAGGAGCGCGGGCACGAGGAGCGCCGCGAGGACGAGGCGCACGCGCCGCGTCGCCGGCGCCGCCGGGCCGTGGCCGTGCGCGGGGGCGTCCCGGCGGGAGGTCCGGTGCTCGGGGGCGACGTCGGTGCTCTCGCTCACGCGGAGGATGCTGCCACGGCGAGGGCGCGGGACCGGGCGGCACGCGCCGTCGCGGCCGGTAGCATCCCGCAGGGCCGGGCGTCCGCCTCGCCGCCGCCACGACGCACGAGGAGCCACCATGGCCACGGTCGACTACTTCCTCTCGGGTGACCCGGAGGTCGCCAAGCAGCACCTGCACGCCGCGCTCCAGGAGCAGGGCTTCGCCGTCACCGTCCGCCCCACGGGCCAGTGGGCCGCGGAGCGCGGCTCGAGGACGAAGACGTTCTGGCTCGGCGCGTTCGCCGGCAAGGCCCAGCATCTCGTCTTCACGGTGGACTTCATGGTCCACGGCGACCAGCTCGTCGCGCGCATCGACCGCCCCACGGGCCACGGCGCGATGGCCGGCGCGATCGGCATCGCCCGCTCGAACACGGCGTTCGCCGAGGTCGACCAGGCGATCGGCACGCGCCTGACGAGCCACGGCGTGCTCGCGCACGTCGTCCACGCCTGAGCACGACCGCAGCACGACCCCGAGCACGACGAAGGCCCGGGACCCTCAGGGGTCCCGGGCCTTCGTGCCGCTGACCGCGCCGACGACGGGCGGTCAGCGGGACGTCACTTGGCGACGGCCTTCTTGAGCAGGCTGCCGGCGCTGATCTTCACGCCGTAACCGGCCGGGATCGAGATCTCCTCGCCCGTACGGGGGTTGCGGCCCGTGCGGGCGGCACGCTCGACGCGCTCGACGGACAGGAGGCCCGTGACCTTGACGGCCTCGCCCTTGCCGAGCGACTCGATGAGCACCTCCTGGAAGGCGTTGAGGGCCTTCTCGGCGTCCGCCTTCGACAGGTCGGCCTTGCTGGCGATGGCCGAGACGAGCTCGGACTTGTTGAGCGACATGCGAATCCCTTCTTCGGTTCACGACGCGCGGTGGTCACCACCCGTCGTCACGGTCTCAGTGTGCCAGCCGCGAGGCCGTGCACCGGGGACAACACTAGGGAACACGCGGAGTTTCACGCGACTTCTCGCGGCTCTCGGCGCCCGCGTGTCTGCGCTCAGCCCTCCGCGGGGTCGTGGTCGTGAGCCGCGTGCGCGTCGCCGTCGTGCTCGTCGGGCGCGTGCTCGCCGTGGTCGTGGCCGTCGTGCGCGCCCGGGTCGGCCGCCCGGCCGGTGACGCCCTGGAGCTCGTTCGGGACGACGTCGAGCACCGCGCTCCTCCACACCTCGCCCGCGACGTAGTCGACCGCGTGGACCGCCCGGCCGGCGGGGTCGGTGACGTACGCGAGGCCGTCCTGGACGAGCAGCGCGGGGCGCGGGGCCTGCCACTCCGCGGGCTCCTCCCACGCGTCGAGCACCGGGATCGACCGCACGAGCGTGCCCGACCCCGGGTCGACGACGTGCAGCGACCCGTCGGTGCCGAGCACGAGCGCCTCGCCCGCGTCACCGCGGCCGAGCGAGCGGAACGTGTAGCTCGCGGGCAGGTCGACGAGCCGCAGGCTCGCGTCGCGCGTGTCGACGAGCGAGACCCGCGTCGGCCGCTCCAGGTCCGCGTCGGGGTCCGACTTGTAGTCGCCCAGGACGACCGGCGACGCCTCGCTGCCCGCCTGGTTGCCGATGCGCCCGTAGGCGTCCGGGCTCGCGACCTTGGTGATCGCGCCGTCCGCGACGACGAGCACGCCGTCCTCGCAGCCGACCACGACGGCCTCGTCCGCGGCGACGGCCTCGCCGTGCACGCCGGGGCACTCGTCGCTCGACACGACCTCCTCGCCCGCCGCGTCGAGGAGGCGCACGCCCGTGCGCGCGTCCTCCGTGCCCTCGGAGACGACGAGCGAGCCGTCGCCGAGCTCGACGGCGACGCCGTGGTGCGGGCTCGGGGTGGTGAGCGTGCGCGCGTCGTCGAGGCCGTGCGGGTCGGCCACCGCGGCGGAGTCGAGCACGGTCACGTCCCCGGTGCCGTCGTCGAACAGCGCGGTGCGGCCGTCGTGGACCACGACGTGCCCCGGCTTCTCGGCCGCGTAGGTCACGTCCGTGAGGGTCGGGTCGGCGGTGTAGTGGTGCGCGTGGTCGCCGTGGGGCTCGGCCCACGTGCCGGCGTCGAGCACCCGGAAGCCGCCCGTCGTCGAGACGAGCAGGTGCCGCCCGTCGCCCGCGGGGTTGAGGCGGGCGAAGCCGTCGAGCGCGAGGTCGCCGACGACCTCGAGCGTCGTCGCGTCGAGCACCTGGACGCCGCCGTCGTAGGTGACGGCGAGGCGCGGGACGGCCGTCGCCTCCTCGCGGGGCGCGGCCGCGGGCTCCTCGGCGGCGGCCGCGTCGCCGGAACCGGGCCGCGCGTCGGTGCCGCCGGTCGAGCAGGCGGCCAGGAGCGCGAGCGGGAGGACGAGTCCGACGGCGGCGAGGGACCGCGTGCGGTGTCGTGCGGTGAGCGTCATGGGCGTGTCGGTCGGCGCGGGCCTGGGCGCGCGCCGACCACTCCTTTCCAGGCAGGGAGGGGCGGACGGTCCGCCTGGGGGCACAGTAACAGTAATGCGACTCATTCTCATTTAGCGGCGCCCGCCGCGCTCCCCGACCGAGGCGGCGTCCGGGCCCCGGACGCGACGGAGGGAGGGCCCGCGGACGGACCCTCCCTCTTCACCTGCCGCTGCGCGGCGGCTCAGCCCTGACGCGACTTCCCGCGCGGGTCGAGCTTGTTGACGACGAGCACCCTGCCGTGCCGGCGCACGACCTTCGCGCCGGGTCGGGACTTCAGCGAGCGCACGGACGCACGGACCTTCATCGCGCAACCCCGCCCTGCGCACCGCGGACGCCGTAGCGCTGGCGGAACTTCTCCACGCGACCGGCGGTGTCCACGACGCGCTGGCTGCCCGTGTAGAACGGGTGGCTCGCGCTCGAGATCTCGACGTCGACGACGGGGTACGTGTTGCCGTCGGCCCAGGCGATCGTCTCGCGCGGGACGCCCGGGCCCTGCGGGTGGTCGCCCGCGAGGGTCGAGCGGGTCAGGAAGGCGAGGTCGGCGGACTTGTCGCGGTAGACGACAGGTCCGTAGACGGGGTGGATGGTCTTCTTCATGGTGGTCTCCTTGCTGCGCCGGGACGCGCCGCGCGGGGCGGCCGCGGTCACCGGCTCGGGGTCGTGGCTCCGGGGGCCCGCCGCGGGCTCGCGGACGGGTGTCGGGCGCGGGGTCAGCGCGCCTCGCGGAAGTCGACGTGGCGGCGCACGACGGGGTCGAACTTGCGCAGGACGATCCGGTCGGGGTCGTTGCGGCGGTTCTTGCGGGTCGTGTACGTGAACCCGGTCCCGGCGGTGGACCGGAGCGTGATCACGGGACGGAGTTCGGTGCGGGTGGCCATCGGTGCTTCTCCCCTCGGACGAGGACCTGCGCCGCGGACGGCGGCGGTCCCCTGGTGGTGGTGAGGTGTCCCGGGTGGGGCGGGCGGCGGGAGCGGCACCGGTCGGTGCCGTCCTTCCCGTCGGGACGCTCGTCGAGACCCGCTGTCGAGAACAGTTCTCAGGTCCCGGTTGTTCCCGCCGCTCCGGACGGGCGTGGGACACCGTCGAAGGATGGCGTATCATCCGACGAATCACCGTCGCCTGCCGGCACAGGCGCACCCAGATCTCGGCGAGGAGAGTCTGATGCGCCCGTCCACGTCCCGGGGTCGGCCGCGCGCGCGGCGCGGCCTCGGCCCTGCTCGCGTCCCTGCTGGCGCTCGCCCTCGTCACGGGCCCGGCCGCCGCGAGCCCCGCCGTCGCCCCCGCCGCGGCCCCCGCCGCCGGGGACGGTGCGCGCGCCGTCGTCGACGTCACCGACTTCGGCGCCGACCCGTCGGGCGCGCAGGACTCGACGCCCGCGGTCGCCGCGGCGCTCGACCACGCGAAGGACCTGGGCGGCCCGACGCGCGTCGTCTTCCCGACGGGCACGTACCAGCTCTACCCGGACCGCGCCCCGGTGCGCGAGCTCTACGTGTCGAACACCGTCGGCGCCGACCAGCGCTACAAGGACAAGCGGATCGCGATCCTCGTCGAGGACATGGACGACGTCGTCGTCGACGGCGAGGGGTCGCGCCTCGTGATGCACGGCGAGCAGACGATCTTCGCGTCGATCCGCTCGCGCGACGTCGTGTTCGAGGACTTCACGGCGGAGTGGGTGGCGCCGCGCACGCTCGACCTCACCGTGGTCGCAGCCGGGACGACCAATGGTCAGACGTATCGCGACCTCCGCGTGCCCGACGGCTACGGCTACGCCGTCGACGGGACGACGGTCCGCTGGTCGGGCGAGACCAGCCCGTACACCGGGCGTGCCGTACTGGACGGACCAGGGTGCGTTCGGGTACCAGCAGGTCGTGGACCTCGCGACCGGGCGCAGCTCGCGCGGCTCGTGGGACGGCGCGTCGACGAACCCGTTCGCCGGGGTGTCCGCGATCACCGACCTCGGCGACGGGCGGCTGCGGTCGTCTACGCGGCGTCGGCCGCGTCCGCCCCGGTCGGGCGCGTGTTCCAGATGCGCCGCACGCACCGGGACACGCCCGCCGGGTTCGTCTGGGAGAGCGAGCGCACGACCGTGCGCGACGCGACGTTCGGCCACCTGCACGGGTTCGGCGTCGTCGCGCAGCTCACCGAGGACCTCACGATCGACCGCGTGCGGTTCCGCGCCGCGGCCGACTCGTGGCGCACGAGCGCCGCGTCGGCCGACCTCGTGCAGGTCTCGGGCGGGCGCGGCACCGTGACGATCACGGACAGCGACTTCGGGTTCGCGCACGACGACCCGATCAACGTCCACGGGACGTACGTCGAGCTCGTGTCCGTCGACGGCCCGCGCACCGCGACGTTCGCCTACCGCCACGGCGAGACCGCGGGCTTCCCCCAGTTCTACGCGGGTGACGAGCTCGCGCTCGTCGACAAGGCGACGATGACCGACGTCCAGGGCGGCACCGCGACGGTCGTCACCGTGGACGGCCCGACCGGCACGGACACGTCGCACGACCTCACGCGCATGACCGTCACGCTCGACCGCGACCTCCCGGCCGGGATCGCGCCGGGCGCGGTCGTGGCGGAGAACGTCACGTACACGCCCGCGGTGGAGATCCGCGGCAACCACTTCGAGTCCGTGCCGACGCGCGGCATCCTCGTCACGACGCGCAAGCCCGTCCTCGTCGAGGACAACACGTTCGACCAGATGGGCATGGCGAGCATCTACGTCTCGGCGGACGCCCGGTCCTGGTACGAGTCGAGCGTCGTGCGCGACCTGACGATCCGGGGGAACACGTTCACGCGCGCGCAGTCGCCGGTGATCTGGTTCGACCCGACGTCCGGGGCGGCGACTCGGCCGTGACCGCGCACGCGGGCGTCGTCGTCGAGGACAACACGTTCGTCGTGGGCGACGTGACGCTCCTCCAGGCGAAGTCCGTCGCGGGGCTCGACGTCCGCGGCAACACGGTCGTGCGCGACGACGCCGCGCGCTCGCTCGCCCTGACGGTAAGAGCGGTGCCGAGGCCGTCGTCGCGTTCCGTACGCGACGCGACGCCTCCCGTCGCGTCGGGAGCGGTCGCGACGGCGACGCCCGGCGCCGTCGAGGCCACGTGGTCGTACGCCGACGCCGACGGCGACGCGCAGGACGGCTCCGTCGTCCGCTGGTACGTCGCGGCCGGCGACGCGTGGGAGCCGTTCGCGACCGGGGCGCGCGTCGACGTCCCGGCCGCGGTGACGGGCCGCGCGGTGCGCGCGGTCGTCGTGCCGCGCGACGCGAGCGGGTCGCTCGGGGCGCCCGTCGCGTCCGCCCCGGTCGCGGCGGTGGCCGCACCCGTGGCCGAGGACGACGCCTCGCTGAGCGAGCTGTCGCTGGGCAACGCCGTCCGCGCGGCGGAGGGGACGTGGGTGGTCGGCCCGTCCGCGACGGCGGTCGCGGTCCACGCCGCGGCGGCCCACCCGGACGCCGAGGTCGCGGTCGTGGGGGGCGAGCCGCTGCCGGGTGGCGGGGCCGTGGTCCCGCTCGCCGAGGGCGGGACGACGGTCGAGGTCCGCGTGACCGCGCCGTCGGGCGCCGTGCGCTCCTGGACGGCCGTCGTCGAGCGGCGCGGGGACCGCGACGCGGGGCTCGCGGAGGCCGCCTTCTCCGTGGGGCTGCCGGGCGTCGGCTCCGGCGCCTTCCACGTCACGCCCGTCGCGGACGACGTCGACCGGTACACGGCGCGCCTCGTGCCGTCGTCCCCGGGCGCGACCGTGTCCGCGCGTCTCGACGGGCGCGAGCTCGCCCCGGGCCCCGACGGCTCGGTCCTCGTGCCCGTGCACCGCGGCGCGACCGTGCTCGAGGTCCGCGTCACGGCGAGCGACGGCGCGACGACGCGCGTCCACCGCTGGGTGACGCTCTCCGAGCGCGCGGCCGCGCCGTTCGTCGCGGTGGACGCGCAGAGCCGGTGCCTCGCGGGCCGCGCGCACGTCGCCGTCCGGGCGGACAACCACGGCACGTCCCCGCTCGACGTGACGCTCACGACCGACCTCGGGTCGCGCGCGGTCACGGGTCTCGCGCCCGGCCGGTCGGCGTACCAGTCCTTCCCGGCGCGCGCGGCGCGCACGGACGGCGGGGTCGCGGGGGTCGAGGTCGCCGTCGACGGGGAGCGGCACCTGGTCACGGCCGCGTACCCGGCGCTCGACTGCTGAGGGCGCGCTGCCGGCGCACCTGCCCGGAGACGGAGGAACCGGTGGCGATCCGCCGCGAGAGCTCCCCCCAGCGAAGCTCTCGTCGCGGACCGCCACCGGTCCAGGTGTCGCCGCGTGACCCGTCGCGGCGACGTCCCCCACCAGAGCAAGAGGCGCCGCGCGCCTGTTCGGGACGCTCACATAGCGTGATGTGGATCACACTACGATGGCCCGCGCCGTCGCGCTCGCCCGCGTCGGCCGCTACGTCCGCCGTGCGTGCCGCTGCGCCGCCCACCCGCCGGCGCCCCCGACGGCGACCGCACCCAGCGCGAGCGCTGCGAGGAGCGGGCCCGTCCGCGTCGGCGACCCGTCGACCGCCGGGCCCGAGGAGACCGCGGGAGCGAGGGATGCCGCCGTCGCGACGAACGTGGGCGCGGGACGCGCGCCGGACGGGTCGGTGTCCGTCCAGGCGTAGGACGCACCCGACGGGCACTCCTGGACGGCGGGGAAGACGAACGCCTGCCCCACGGCACCCGTGACCCGGACGTCGAGCGTGAAGGCGGCCCGCTCGCCGTCGGGCACGGGCTCGCCCGTCCACACCACCGCGTCGTCGGACACGTCGGAGACCCAGCCGTCGGGCTGGCCGGCGGCGAGCGCCTCGACGCCCTCGGGCAGCGTGAGCCGCAGGGCGTCGGTCGGCTCGCCGTCGCACCCGTGGTCGAACGTGAACGTGAGCGTCGACGTCCCGTCGCCGTGAGGGTCCACCATCTCGATGAGGACGTGCGCCGCCGCGGGGACGGCCGTCAGCGCGGCGAGCGCGCCGACGGCGACGCCCACGAGGGTGGCGCGCGTGCCGAACCGGGCCCTGCGGGCCCGCCGGGGACCGGTCATGAGGACACCTCCACGGGGATCTCGGCGATCGGGTTCTCGTACTTGGACGTCCGGACGCTCACGTGGAGGGTCCAGTCGCCGGCCATCGGCAGGTCGAGCGTCGCCTCGTAGGTGCCCGTCCCGGTCCGCGTGAGCGGTCGGGCGAACGGACCGAGCGCCGGGTCGGCGAGGGTCGTCGTCAGCTCGGGCACGGCGACGGGCTCGAGGGGCTGCCCGTCGGCGTCGAGCAGCTCGATCTCGAGCGCGTTGACGCCGACCTGCCCGGGGGTGACCCGCGCACGGAGCGTCCCGTCACCGAGCTCGTCGACCACCTCGACGGCCGGTGCCGCAGGCTCTCCGGTGTCCGCGTCCGTCACGGCGACGGGGCTGCGCGAGACGAGGAGACCGGTGACGGCGAGCACGACCGCGAGCAGCACGGCCTCGGCAGTGACCGTCCGGCCGAGACGACGGCGCGCGGTCGCGCCGGTCGGCCCGCCCGCCGGTCCGCGTCCCCGGACCGCCGGCACGAGCCGGTAGCGGTTCCAGGCGGCCAGGCCGACGAGGCACACCGCGAGACCGACCTTGACGAGCAGGGACCGGCCGTACGCCGTCGACACGAGCGCGTCGAGCGAGCCGAGGACGCGCCACCCGAGCACCGTCCCGGTCACGGCCAGCGCGAGGACGACCCACGCGCCGAGCGCCGAGAACCGGGCGACGGTGACCGCCGCGCGCCGGGGGTCGACGTGCGCGGACGGCGCGAGGACGAGCGCGAGACCGAGCACGCCCCCGAGCCACACCGCCCCGGCGACGACGTGGAGCGCATCCGCCGTGACGACGAGCCACGGCGGACCGTACGTGCGCGTGTGCCCGACGAGCACGAGCGAGGCGAGCGCGAGCGCGGACGCGCCGAGCACGACGCCGGCGGGCCACGCAGCGCGGGTCTCGCGCGCCGCACGCGGGGCGAGCAGCGTCGCGGCGAGGAGGCCGGTGAGGCCGAGCGCACCGGCGAGCGTCGAGTCGGTCGCGAGCCCCGCCGCCCACGTCGCCGGGTCGGCGAGCGCACCCAGTCCGGCGCCGGCCTGCCATGCCGGGGTGAGCGGGACCGCGAGCACGAGCCCCACCGCGGCCGTCGCGGACGCCCAGCCCCGCACGCGCTGCAGCCGGCGCCGCAGCACGGGGGCGGCGCCCGGGGAGACGTGCAGCACGAGGAGCTCGAACGCGGCGAGCCCCGCGACGAGGAACGTCCCGGCGTAGACCGCCGCCTGGTCGAGCGCGCGCACGGCGACGAGCGCCGCCGTCGGCTCGGCCACACGTGCCTCGACGGACGTCGCGCTCGGCGCGCCGACCGAGAACGTGAAGGCGCCCGCCACGGGGTGGGTGTCGAGGGACACCACGCGCCAGCTCACGACGTAGGTGCCGTCGTCGAGCGTCGCGGCCGGGGTGACGACGAGCGCGTCGTCCACCGCGGCGACGTCCACGTCGACGGGCGAGCCGTCGGCCGCGAGGACCGTCGTGCCGCCGGGGACGACCTGGACCGGCTCGTTGAAGGTGATGGTCAGCGCGTCGGGAGGCGCGTCGAGGACGGTGCCGTCCTGCGGGTCGGTGCCCACGAGGACGGCGTGGGCCGCGGCCGGGCCGCTCGCGAGGGTCGCGAGCAGGACCGCGGCCGCGGCGCCGACGACGACGGCCACCACCCGGCGCAGCACCGAGGGGCGGCCCACGGGTCAGGCCCGCGGGCGCGAGCGCACGAACCCGAGCGCGCCGAGCACGAGACCGGCCGCCGCGAGCACGAGCGCCGTCCACGTGAGCGCCGGGGCCGGGCCGGCGGCCGCGCCCGCGGACGCGGCGTCACCCGACGCACCCGCGGCGGCGTCCTCCGACCCGCCCGAGCCAGATCCGTCCGCGACGGGCTTGGCCGCGTCGTCGGGCCCGTCGCCCTCGGCGGCCGTCAGCGTGAACAGCGGCGCGGGGAGCTCGAGGTCGTGCCCGTCCTCGCCGTCCGCCGGGACCTGCACCCAGGCGCTCTCGCCCTCGGCGCACTCCTGGACGGTCGGGAACACGAGGGTCTCGCCCGCCGCGTCGGGCAGCTTGAGCGAGAGCACGAGGGCGTCGCGGTAGCCGTCGGGCAGCGGGGTCCTCGCCGTGTAGACGACCTCGGCGACGCGCTCGGTGTACTGGCCGCCGTGCCCGTCGTCCACGGGCTCGGCGAGGTCCTCCATGACCTTCTCGACGTCCCAGCCCGGGTTGACCGTCGGGGTCACGGTGACGACCTGCTCGGGGACCTGGATGGAGACCGTGGTGGTCGGCGAGTCGCCGCACCCGTGCGGGACGCCGAAGGTGAGCAGGGCGTAGGCGCCCGCCTCGGTCGTGTCCGGGGTGACGGTCACGTGGGCGCTCGCGGCGCCCGCGCCGACGACGACGAGACCGGCGGTCAGGGAGGCGGCGCCGACGGCGCGCAGGGTCTTTCGCATGGTGGTGCCTTTCGGGGAGAAGGAGGTCGGGGCTCCGGCCGCGGGCACGACGGCGTGCCGCGCCGAGGCGTCGGCGGAGCCGGCCGGCGGCGGGGTGGCACGGACGCGCGGGCGCGCGCCGGAGCGGGACGCCGCGGAGGTGTCCGGGAGGGCGTCCGAGGGGTCAGGCCGTGAGCGGGGGACCTCGCCCGGGCGCGGCGCCGCGCACGAGCAGGTCGCGCACCGCAGGCAGCACGCCGAGGACCGGTGCGGCAGTGCGGGCGACGACGCTCCGCGGGCTGCCGGGGACCCGGCACCCGGTGAGCCAGGTCCACAGGCGCCACAGGACGGCGTCGCCGTAGCGCAGGACGACCGCGACGGCGAGCGTGGCCACCGCGTGCGCGCCGAGCATCGTCAGGGGCGACGCGGCGTGCGCGTGCGGGGCCGCACCGGACGGGGACAGCGCGGCGCAGCGCTCGAACACGACGTGCAGCACGAGCTGGCCCGCACCGAGCAGTCCCAGCAGCCGCGGCAGCCCGACCTGGCGCCGCGTGAGGGGTCGCACCGCGACGGCGGTGAGGACGGCGAGCACGCCCAGCGGGACCGCTCCGGGGTCCGCCCCTCCGGCCAGGCCGTGCGCGACGACGGACAGCCCGACGACCGCGGCGGCGAGCAGCAGCACCCGCACGCCGCGGAGCACCCCCGCTCCGGGCGACGTCACGGACGCACCCTAGCGGGAGCCCGCTGCGTCGCGACAGGGTCCGGCGCCGCCCTCCCCGTGCGGGGACGGGCGGCGTGCGCCGGCACCGTCAGTCCTCGGGGTCGTGCGCCGCGTCGTCGGTCCCGGCGCCCCGACGGCGCAGGACGAGCACGACGACCACGGCCGCCGCGACGACGAGCGCCCCGAGCCCCACGAGCACGGGGACGAGCGAGGACGAGCCGTCGCCCTCGGACGCCGCGTCCTCGGTGGGCGTGTCGGACCCGGCGGAGGCGTCGGCGTCGCTCGCGTCCGTGGAGGGCTCGGCGGTCGCGGTCTCCTCGGGCGTCGCGTCGTCGGTCGCGGGCTCCTCGGTCGCGGGCGCCTCCGGCTGGGCCGCGACGGTGAACGCGAACGTGCCCTCGATCGGGTGGCCGTCGGACGAGACGACGCGCCACGCGACCGAGTACGTGTCGCCGCCGAGCGCGACGGCCGGGTCGAGCGCGAGCGTCGCCGTCGTGCCGTCGATCGCCGGTGCGCCCTGCGTGACGACCGTCCCCGCGGAGTCCGTGACCACGACCTGCGGCTCGACGGGGAGCGGCTCGGTGTTGAACGTCAGGGTGATCGCCGTCGGGGGCGTCGCGAGCTGCGCGCCGTCGGCGGGGTCGGACGTGAGGAGCCGGTCGTGGGCGGACGCCGGGCCGGCGGTGAGCGTCGTGAGCACGGCGGTCAGTCCGAGGGCCAGCGCGGCGACGAGGGCGAGCAGGGCGGGCAGGGCCGACGTGGGTCGGCGCAGGGAGAGCGTCATGAGGTTCTTCCGTCCGAGGCGCGGCGGTGCCGCGCGGGTGGTGCCCCGCGTCCCGGCCGTCGCCGGGTCGGCCTCGTCGGGTGCCGCGTCAGGACGCGGCGAGGGGGCGCAGCAGCAGTGCTCCCGACGGGCCGGCGGACGACGGCGGCCCGCGCGTCGGGGCGGTGCGGGGCTGCCACGCGGCGGGCGGGCGCGGCGCGTCCTCGGGGACCGCGCGGCGCGGCCCCGTCGGCGCGAGGACCGGCACGGGGGCGGGCGCGGTGCGCGGCGTCACCCAGGCGAGGAACCGCTCGAGCGCCCACTCCCCGTGCGCGAGCACGAGGGCCAGGACGACGGTCGCGACCGCGTGCGCGGCCACCATCCACGCGCCCGCGGTGCCCGACGTCGCGAGGTGCTCCGGGTGCGCGACGGCGGACCCCGCGCCCAGGCCCGGCACCGCGGCGGGAGCCGCGCACACGACCTCGCCGACCGCAGCGACGTGCCCGCCGTGACCCGACGTGGCCGCCGACGGCGTGCACGACGACCCGGGCGCGAGGACGGCGAGCGCCTCGTGCAGCGCGAGCTGGGCGCCGCCGAGGAGCGCGACGAGCCGGGCGGGCGTGAAGCGCACGCGCGCGGCCGCCGTCGTGCCCGCGAGCGTGAACGCCGCGAGCGCGGCGAGGACGAGCGGGTCCGGGAGGGCGCCGCCGGCGACGCGGTGCGCGAGCGCGCTCAGCGCGAGGACGAGGGTCGCCGCGAGCGCGGCGCGCGCGACGCGCAGCGGACCGACGACCGGGGAGAGCACGTCGGCCACCCTAGCGCGACGCGTCGGCGCCCCCCGCGCCCGCCGCCTCGGGCGTCTCGGACCGGGCGGCGGGCGAGCGCTCCGGGTACCGGCCGATCAGGGGGCCGGTCGGCAGGAGCCGGTCGATCCCGACGATCAGCAGCCCGAGGACGAAGAAGCCCGCCCCGTAGAGCACGACGTTGACGAGCAGCCCCGTCCACCCGAGCGCGTCGAGGTCGACGAACCCGTACGGGTACGCGCTGCCGGGGCTGACGAACCCGCGGATCGTGGTGAACGCGAAGTACGCGAGCGGGTACAGCAGCCAGCGCGCGGCGTCGAGTCCGCGGAGGCGGCGGTGCGCGTCGAGCAGCAGGAAGTCGACGAAGACGGCGACGGGCAGGAGCTCGTGCTCGATCTGGCCGTCCGTGAGGCCGAGGAAGACGGCCGGGGCGTCGGGGTCCTCGGGCGCGAGCACGAGGTTGGCGACGAGTCCGGTGATCGCCGCGAACAGGGTGACGGCGCCCTTGAGCCACCCGGGCGGCTGCCGCCGGCGCAGGAGCGACGCGACGCCGGCCCACGCGAACACGATCGCGATGAGGAACCCGGTCTGGTTGGTGAAGTAGACGAGGCCCTCGATGTCGCCGTCGCGCCAGATGGCGCGCGTCCCGACGAGGGCGAGGACGACGAGGAACAGCCGGAACAGACCGACGACGACGTGCATGCGGGCTCCTTCGCGCGCGGTGCGGTGGTGCGCTCGTGAGCCTAGTGCGCCCGGGGTCGCCGTTCCCGCAGGACGAGCGGGCGCCGTGCGGTCCGGGGACGCCGAAGGGCCGCGCCGAGGCGCGGCCCTTCAGGGGTGTTCCGTCACCCGCGCCGGCACTGCGCGCCGGGCGGGCGGGAGATCACAGAGCCTGGATGTTCGCGGCCTGCGGGCCCTTGGGGCCCTGCGTGACGTCGAACGAGACGCTCTGGTTCTCCTCGAGCGAGCGGTAGCCGCTCGACTGGATCTCGCTGTAGTGGGCGAACACGTCGGCGGTGCCGTCCGAGGGGGCGATGAAGCCGAAGCCCTTCTCGGCGTTGAACCACTTCACGGTGCCAGTAGCCATGGTGCTGTCTTCTCTCGTTGAAACGACGGTCCCGCGAGCGCGGGTCCGGATGCCGCGCCCCGCAGGGCGCCGACGGGTGTGGGGGCCGTCCCGGCGGTCTGCCGGGCGGCCGGGCGGGGCGGCCAGGTGGCGCCGCGCGTGATCGAGGACGGCGACGACGGTCACGGGGCGCGAGAAGCGGTCGTGGACCTGGAAGCCGTCGGGACGCCGGGTGACCAGACCTGCGTACTCGCCGTCCGCCGTCGCGACCCACAGGTCGTCGTCGGCGCGGCGCAGCACGAGGTCGGGTGCGGGGACGGTCGTGACCGCGGAGGCGGTCCCGAGGTCGTCACGCGGCCCGGGATGGACAAGGGTGGAAGAAAGGATGCTGTCTGCTCTCGCTCCGCCACACCGTGGGGCGGAGAATCGTCGGTGGCAGCGTCTGCTGCCCGGTGCGCGCGGTCCGTGCTCCGATGCTGAGGACCGAAGAGGCGCCGCGGAACGGGGTCCCACGACGCGAGCGCGACCTCCAGGGTACACGAGTGCGGGCCGCGCCCCTCACGCGGTGCGCACGGCGACGCTTGCCCGGGGCGATGATGGGCCTATGACGACCTCACCGAACCCCGCCCGCGCCCTCCCCCGCACCGCCCGCCGCAGCGTCGCCGTCGTGAACGGCTACGTCGTGCCCGTGGCCTCCGACCCGATCGAGAACGGGACCGTCCTCGTCGAGGACGGGATCATCACGGCCGTCGGCGCGGACGTCGTCGTGCCCGACGGCGTCCCGACCCTCGACGCGCGCGGCCGCTGGGTGCTGCCCGGGTTCGTCGAGGCGCACGCCCACATGGGCGTCATGGAGGAGGCCGAGGGCTGGGCCGGCAACGACACGAACGAGATGACCGACCCGAACGGCGCGGCGCTGCGCGCGATCGACGCGATCAACGTCGAGGACGAGGGCTTCCGCGACGCGCTCGTCGGCGGCGTGACGAGCGCCGTCGTCAAGCCGGGCTCCGGCAACCCGATCGGCGGCCAGACGGTCGCGATCAAGACGTGGGGCGGCCGCACCGTCGACGAGCAGGTGATCCGCGAGTCGGTCTCCGTGAAGTCGGCGCTCGGCGAGAACCCCAAGCGCGTCTACGGGGACCAGAAGAAGACGCCGTCCACGCGCCTCGGGGTCGCGAAGGTCATCCGCGCCGCGTTCGTCGAGGCGCAGAACTACGCCGCCAAGCGCGACGCGGCCGAGGCCAAGGGCGAGCCGTTCGACCGCGACCTCGCCAAGGAGACCCTCGCGCGCGTCCTCGCGGGCGAGCTCTACTGGGACCAGCACACGCACCGCGCGGACGACATCGCCACGGCGCTGCGCCTCGCGGACGAGTTCGGCTACAAGCTGGTCGTCAACCACGGGACGGACGGCGCCGCCGTCGCGGACGTGCTCGCCGAGCGCGACGTCCCGGTGATCTTCGGCCCGCTGTTCACGTCGCGCTCCAAGATCGAGCTGCGCAACCGCGACATCGCGAACCTCGGGGCGCTCGCCCGCGCGGGCGTGCGCGTCGCGATCACGACCGACCACCCCGTGGTGCCGATCAACTTCCTCGTGCACCAGGCGTCGCTCGCGGTGAAGGAGGGCCTCGACCGCGACACCGCGCTGCGCGCGCTCACGGTCAACCCGGCCGCGTTCCTCGGCCTCGACGACCGCGTCGGCGCGCTCGCGCCGGGCCTGGACGGCGACGTCGTCGTCTGGTCGGGCGACCCCCTCGACGTCAACGCCCGCGCCGAGCACGTGCTCGTCACGGGCACCGAGGTCTACACGTGGGACCCGGCGGCGGACGGCGGCCGCGGCGCCGGCCGCGTCGTCGAGCGGGGCGAGCGCTTCCGCGACTGACCTCCCGCCCGCTCGTCGTCGTCCCGGCTCGCGTGGCACGATCCGGGACGGCGACGGACCATCGAGTCATGCGCACCGGACCCGCAACCCGCCGTCGCCGCGCCGTGACCGGCCCGGCCCTCGCCCTCCTCGCCGCCGTCGGCACCGTCGCCGCGTGCTCCGGACCCGGCCCCGGGGAGAAGGACGTCGAGTACGACTCGCTCGACGCGCTCCACGAGGCCGCCACGACCGCGGGCCTGACCTGCCTGTCCTTCGTGCCCGAGGACTCGGGGACGCCCGACGTCGAGCTCGGCACGTGCGACGACACGACGCTCCTCGCGGTGTTCGCCGGCGGGGTGGAGGAGGCCGAGTTCCTCCGCCTCCTGCCCGTCGAGCCCTCGGAGGAGGAGCAGGCCGCACTCGCAGGGCCCAACTGGGTCGTCGTGGGCGACACCGGCGACCTGCTCGAGACCAAGGCCGGGATCGGCGGCGACTTCCTCTCCGACCGCTGACGCCGCGCGCCGTCGTCACCGCACGGCGGCGCACGCGACGCACGTCAGCGCCGTCGGGCGCGCCTCGAGCCGGCCCTCCGCGATGGGTCGCCCGCACGACGCGCAGACGCCGTAGGTGCCGGCGTCGAGACGCGCGAGCGCGGCGTCGACCTCCTCGACCCGTGCCGCGGCGTCGCGCGCGAGCGCGTCGACCTGGGCGCGCTCGAACGCGATGGTCGCGCCGTCGGGGTCGTGCTCGTCGTCCGCGTTGGAGTCGCGCGAGGCCTCGACGATCCCCTCGACCTCGGCGCGCAGCGCGCGCAGCCGTCCCGTCGCCTCCGCGCGCACCGCGAGCAGGCGCTCGCGCACGGCCGCGTCGCGCCCCGCGGCGCCGCGACCTGTCGCGTCACCGGCTCCTGCTGCGTCGTCCGGACCTGCCGTCATGCCGCTCCCCCCGACGTCGTGGACAGGGTGAAACCGCCCCGCGTGGGGACTCCTGCCCGTGCCCGGAGCATGACAGCGACGGGCGCCGGATGGAAGAGTGGAACCCGCCCGGCCGCCCCGGGCCCGCCGCCCGGTCTCGCCCCCGCGGCGCGCGACCGACGTCCCACGGCGAGACCACAGGGGGTCTGCATGAGCACGGTCGTGGTCTTCGAGGCCTTCGGCGGCCCGGAGTCCCTCCGGGTCCAGGACGAGACGGTGGCCGCGCCCGGCCCCGGCCAGGTGCGCGTCGCCAACCGCGTCGTCGGGGTCAACCCGGCGGACGTCAAGAGGCTCGCCGGGGCGTTCGGAGGCCGCGTGCCCGGCGTGCTGGGGTTCGAGGCCGCGGGCGTGGTCGACGCCGTAGGACCCGACGTCCCCGACCTCGCCCCCGGCGACGAGGTCGTCTGGCACGGGACGGGGGCGCAGCGCGAGCTCTCCCTCGTGCGTGCCGACCACGTGCGGCGCACGCCGGCGTCCGTCGCGCCGGAGCAGGCGGCCGTGCTGCCCGTGGCCGCGGCGACGGCGTTCTCCGCGCTCGTCCAGGCCGACGTCGGCGAGGGCGACGTCGTGCTGCTGCACGGCGCGGCCGGCGGGGTCGGCTCGGCGGCGGTGCAGATCGCGACCGCGCTCGGCGCGCGCGTCGTGGGCACCGCGTCGCCCGCGAACCACGACTACCTGCGCGGGCTCGGCGCCACGCCCGTCGCCTACGGACCTGGGCTCGTGGACGCCGTGCGCGCGCTGCCGGACGGCCTCGACGAGGTGAGCGTCGTCGTCGACCTCGTGGGCACGCCCGAGACGGTCGCCGCGACGGTCGCGCTGCTCGGCGAGGCCCTCGCGCCCGCCTCCCCCGACGACCCGCCGAGCGCGGTGACGATCGTCGGGTCGCAGGAATCGCGCGCCGCGGGGATCGTGGACAAGGTCGACGCGAAGGGCGCGCTGGACGAGGTGCTCGCGCTCGCGGAGGACGGGCGCCTGCGGGCCGAGATCTCCGCCCGGTACCCGCTCGCGGAGGCCGCGAGCGCGTTGCGCCGCGTCGCCGAGGGCCACGTCCGGGGCAAGGTCGTGCTCGACGTCCCCTGAGCACGCGGCGGTTCCCGGACGTTGTGACGCTGCGCACAAGGTTCTCGGGTGATCGGCGAGTTCTCGCGGGTCGGGCACCGTGCCCCGCCCTATTTTCTTGCGCCGCCCGTGCGGGACGGTGTGCAATCGTTAGCATGCGTAAGTTTCTTGCCGCTACCGCGGCGCTCTCCTGTGCCCTCCTGCTGGCGTCCTGCGCCTCGCCGACCGACCCGGCGAGCGACGACGCGGCGACCCCCGAGACCACGACCACGACCGAGGCGGCCCCCGAGGTGACGCCCACCGTCGTCGCCGTGACGACCACGTGCAACACGTTCTACAGCGGCGAGTACTCCGCCGAGCGCCTCGTCGCCGAGACGACGCCGCTCCTCCAGACCCCCGAGGACGAGGAGGCCGCCGCCGCGATCTACACGACGCGCGAGCGCCTCGTCGCCGTCCAGAACTTCGCGGACCCCGAGCTCCAGGAGAACCTCAACGGCATCAAGGCGCCGTTCGAGGCCGCCGTCCAGGGTGAGACCATCTCCACCGCCGGTCTCCAGGAGTCCCTCGACGCCTTCCGCGCGCAGTGCGAGGAGGCCGGGTACGCGTTCGCGTCCTGAGCCCCGCGCCGCGGTCCGGGCGGCCCGTCCCTCGTCGAGGGACGGGCCGCTCGCGCGTTCCCGGAGGTCTCGTGCGCGCGGGGCGAGGCGGCGCGTGGGAGCATCCGACCATGCCCGTCGTCGAGTCCTCGCTCGTGGTCCCCGTCGACCCCGCGACCGCGTTCGCGGTCTCGCAGACGACCGGTGACGTCCGGCTGCGCTGGGACCCGTTCGTGCGGCACCAGCGCTTCCTGGACGGCGCGACCGCGCCCGCGAAGGGCGTGCGCACGTTCACCCGGCACCGCAGCGGCCTGTCGATGGTGAGCGAGTACGTCTCCTACAACCCGCCGACCAACGTCGGGATGCGCATGGTGCGCGGCTCGTGGTTCTTCGAGAACCTCGCGGGCGGCTGGCGGTTCGCGCCCGACCCGTCCGGCGGCGGCACGCGCGCGACGTGGCGGTACAGCTTCCGCTGCCGACCCCGCTGGCTCGCCCCGGTCGCCGAGCGCGTCGGGTCGTGGGTGCTCGGCCGGGACATCGACCGGCGCATCGCCGGGTTCGCGCGCGGCTGCGCGGACCCGGTCGTGCTCGCGGCGGCGCGCGGCGACGCCTAGGCACGACGGCCGGGCCGCTCACCGCGCCAGCGCGGCCGCCTCCTCGACCCCGCCGAGCTTGTGCGGGTTCGCCACCGCGAACAGGCGCGTGATCCGGCCGTCCTCGACCGTCACCGCGACCGCGGTCGCCAGCTCGCCGTCGAGCGCGAGGCGCAACCCGGGCGAGCCGTTGATCCACACGGGCTCGACCGTGACCGCGCCCGGGGACGTGCGCAGCCCGGCCAGGAGTGCCGTCGCGACGCGCCGGGCACCCACGACGGGCCTGCGTGCCGCCCGGGCCAGACCACCGCCGTCGGCGACGGCGACGACGTCGGGTGCGAGCACGTCGAGGAGCCCCTGGAGGTCGCCCGAGAGGACCGCGTCGAGGAACCGCTCGACGACGCGCTGCTGCTCCGTGCGGTCGACCGCGACGCGGGGGCGGCGCGCGGCGACGTGGCCCCGCGCCCGGTGCGCGACCTGCCGCACCGCAGCCGGCGACTTGCCGACGGCCTCGGCGATCTCGTCGAACGGCACGTCGAACACCTCGCGCAGGACGAACACCGCGCGCTCCGTGGGCCCGAGCGTCTCGAGCACGGTGAGCATCGCCATCGAGACGCTCTCGGCGAGCTCGACGTCCTCCGCGACGTCCGGCGTCGTGAGCAGGGGCTCCGGCAGCCACTCCCCCACGTAGTCCTCGCGGCGGCGCGCGAGGGTCCGGAGCCGGTTGAGCGACTGCCGCGTGACGATCCGCACGAGGTACGCGCGCGGGTCGCGCACCTCGGCGTGGTCGACGTCCGCCCACCGCAGCCACGTCTCCTGCACGACGTCCTCCGCGTCGGCCGCCGAGCCGAGCAGCTCGTAGGCGACGGTGAAGAGCAGGCTGCGGTGGCGGACGAACGGGTCGTCCGTCATGCGTCCGACCCTACGGCGCCCGCGGAGCGGGCGGGCAGCGGCGGCAGGCCGCAGGACGCGGCGAACTGCTCGGACCGGATGCCGAGAGCGACGTTGGACCGCGCCGTGGCGTTCATCAGCCCGACGCGCGCGGAGAGCTCGACGAGACCCGCCGGACCGAGGTCCGCGAGCAGCGCCTCGGACAGCTCGTCCGTGACGGCGGGCGGGGTCTGGCTCATCGCCTCCGCGTACTCCATGACGCGTCGCTCGACGGGCGTGAACACGGCGGACTCGCGCCAGCGCGGGACCTCGCGGGCTTTGACCTCGTCGAGACCCTCGTCGTGCGACCGGAAGTAGTGCAGGTCGAGGCAGAACTCGCACCCGACCGTCGCGGCCGACGCCATCACCGCGTACGTCGCGAGGTCCGGGTCCAGGCGGTCCCACTTCTCCGACCTCCGCCCCACGCCCATGAGGTCCTTGAAGACCGCGGGGTGGTGCCACAGCACGCCGATCGAGTCGGGTACGTGCCCGAGCATCGCGCGGGTCGCACGCTTGACCACGGAGCCGTACAGCCCGGTGACCTCGGTGGGCGGCACTCGTGTCGTCATGTCTCCTCCTGATGGGTCCGTGTGGGGTGGTGGACGCGCATGAGACACCGGCCGGCGGACGCGTGTGACACCTGAGGACGACGACGTACGGCACCCCGGTCGGACGCGGCCCGGCCCGCCGCGGCGTAGCGTGCGTCGCATGGGCCCGCTCGACCGTCGCCGCCCCCGGGTGTTCCTCGCCGTGGTGCTCGCGGTGGTCTCGCTCGTCGGGACGGTCGGCGCGACGCACGGGCAGCCGTCGGCGCGACCGCTCGACCTCGCCGCGGTCGGCCTGCTCCTCGTGTCCCCGCTCGTGCTCGTGCTCCTCGTCCCGCGTCCGGCGGTCGCCGTCGTCGTGTCGGTCGGTGCGGCCGGGGTCTTCCTCGTCGCCGGGTACGCGTGGGGGCCGGTCCTCGCGGGGCCGGTCGGCGTGCTCGTGGGCGTGCTCCTCACCGGGCCGGCGGAGCGCGCGCGGCGCGTGGCGTGGGGCGGCGCCGTGCTGCTCGCGGGCGCCGTCGTCGCGGCGGCGGCCCTGCGCCCGGACTCGCCGCCGCGCGCGACGCTGCTCGGCGGGACGGCGTGGACCGTCGTCGTGCTCCTCGTCGCCGGGGCGGTCCGCGACCGGGCGGCCCGCATCGCGGCGGCGCGCGAGGCCGACCGGGTCGCGCGCGCCGAGCGGGAGCGCACCGCCGTCGCGGACGAGCGCCTGCGGATCGCGCGCGAGGTGCACGACGTGCTCGCGCACTCGCTGTCCGCGATCACCGTGCAGGCCGGCGTCGGGCTGCACCTGCTGGACCGCGACCCCGACCAGGCGCGCAGCGCGCTCGCAGCGATCCGCACGACGAGCGCCGAGGCGCTCGACGAGGTGCGCGCGGTGCTCGGCGTGGTGCGGGGCGACGGCGGGGACGGCGCCCCGCTCGCCCCGACGTGGGACCTCGCGGCCCTGCCGCGGCTCGTGCAGCAGGCGGAGGCGGGCGGCGTCGCGGTCGTGCTCGACGTGGACGACGCCGCAGCCGACCTGCCCGACCGGCTCGCGGGCGTCGTCTACCGCGTCGTGCAGGAGTCGCTGACGAACGTGCGGCGCCATGCGCTCGACGCGACGCGCGCGGAGGTCCGGGTGCGGGCGCGGCCCGGCCCGGAGGGCGCCGTGACGGTGACCGTGACGGACGACGGCGCCGCCGCGTCGTCCGGCGCCGAGCCGGGGTACGGGCTGCGCGGCATGCGCGAACGGGTCGAGAGCGTGCGCGGCACGCTCGACGCCGGGCCCGTGCCGGACGCGGCAGGGTCTGGACGCGGCTTCCGGGTGCGGGCAGTCTTTCCCTGGCCGGGCACGACGCCCGCGCCGGGCACGACCGGACGGCCCGAGGAGGCGCCGCACCGGGCCGAGGAGGCACCATGATCGACGTCGTGCTGGCCGACGACCAGGCGCTCGTGCGCGGCGGGTTCCGTGCGCTCATCGACTCCGAGGACGACATGCGCGTCGTCGCCGAGGCCGCGACCGGCGACGACGCCGTCCGCCTCGCGCTCGAGCACCTGCCCGACGTGGTGCTCATGGACATCCGCATGCCCGGGCTCGACGGGCTGGAGGCGACCCGGCGCATCGTCGCCGACCGCGCGGCGTCGCACGTGCACGTCGTGGTCGTCACGACGTTCGAGCTCGACGAGTACGTGACGGACGCGATCCGCGGCGGCGCGAGCGGGTTCCTCGTCAAGGACACCGAGCCCGTCGACCTCGTGCGCGCGGTGCGCGTCGCGGCCCGCGGCGACGCGCTGCTGTCGCCCACGGTGACCCGGCGCCTGCTGTCCCGGGTCGCGGACGCGACGCGCACCGTCGGGCCCGTTCCGGGCGTCGGCGACCTCACGCCGCGCGAGCGCGAGGTGCTCGTCGAGGTCGCGGGCGGGCTGTCGAACGAGGAGATCGCCGGGACGCTCTACCTGTCCGAGTCGACCGTGAAGACGCACGTGTCGCGCGTCATGGCGAAGGTCGGCGCGCGCGACCGCGCCCAGCTCGTCGTCGCGGCCTACGAGTCCGGCCTCGTGCGGCCCGGCTGGGCCGGCTGACCCGCCCGCACGAGACCGGTCACCGCTCCCGCGTCACCCAGTCCCGGAGCCGTCGCGCGAACCAGTCGGGTCGTTCGAGCGGGATGGTGTGGCCGCACCCGTCGACGACCTCCAGACCGGTGCCCGGGAGCAGGGCGGCGAGGGTGCGGGCGGAGTCCCGCATGACGCGGCGCTCGCGCCCGCCCACCAGCACGAGCGCGTCGCCGGGGAACCGCGCCCACCCGTCCGGCGGGGTGAAGCGGATGTTCTCCCCCACCGCGGTCGACAGCGTCCGCACCGAGACGGCCCGGGAGGTGCGCAGGTAGTCGTCCTGGAGGGAGGGCGGGATCCGCAGCTCGCGGGCCTGCGCCCGGGCGAACCACTCGTACCTGGCCAGGGGCGCCGCCAGCCGGAGGAGGCCCAGGGTCGCTCCGGGAGCCCTCGTCGGCACCGCCTGCGCGCTGACGGCCACGACCTTCTCCACGAGGTCCGGGCGGCGTGAGCCGAGCAGCACCGCGAGCTGCGCCCCGAGCGAGAACCCCACCACGGTGACGGGTCGGTCCGTGGCGGCCTCGACGATCCCGGCCAGGTCGTCGACCGTCCGGGAGTGCGAGACGTAGTCCTCGCCGGAGCTGCGCCCATGACCGGGGAGGTCGGGCACCAGCAGCCGGACGTCGTCCGGGAGGCGTTCCGTCGTGGGTCCCCACATCCATCCGGCCACCCCGCCGCCGTGCAGGAACAGCAGCGGGCGGGCGTCTCGCTCACCAGAGGCGGTGACGTGCACGGGCGATCTCCTCGGGCGTCAGGGTGCGGGCGTCGAGCCGGGCGCGGTGATCTCGCCGAGCTGGCCGCCGAGCCACCGCGCGTGCGCCGTGGTGTCCGGGACGTCGGGGGCCGTGTCCGCGGCGCCGGACCCGTCCCCGGGAGAGTCTGCCTCGTGACCGGACCCCTCCGCCGCCGCGACCAGCGCTCGGGCCCCGGCCGGCCGTCGGCGCGCGACGGGTCGTGCGGCGTGCCGTCCCACGATCCACCACCCTGTCGGACCGGCACCCCGGGACGAGGCGGGTCGGCACGCCGGGTTGACGACGCGACGCCGCGCGCCGGGAAGCCTGGAGGTGCGGCCGGATCGCGGCCGTCCCCGCCCGCGGCGGGGCGCACCGACACCGGAGGTCGTCATGCTCACCGCACTCACCGGAGCCGCCGTGGTCCCCACGGAGGCCGTCGCGCACGTGGCGCACGCCGGCTGGGGGCCCGGGCCGTGGTGGTTCGTCTTCCCCCTGCTGTGGTTCCTGCTCTTCGCGTCCGTGATCGTCCTCGTCGCCCGCCGCGCGCGCCGCGGCTGGGGCCCGGGCGGACCCGGCGCGTGGCGCACCGCCGGCCCCGACCCCGTCGCGGTCCTCGGCGAGCGCTACGCGCGCGGCGAGATCGACGAGCAGGAGTACCGCTCGCGCCTCGCCGTGCTCCGCGAGGGGCGCACCCAGCCCTGAGCCGAGAACGACATTGCTGCCGTCATCCCGGGGGACGACGGCAGCAACGTCGTGCTCGACGGCGATCGCCGGGTCGGCGTCAGGCGGTGGCGCCCACGGGCTCCTTGGTGCCCGACGGCGTCGTCCCGGCGGTCTCGTCCGTCGCCGTGGCCCCGGTGGTCTCCTCGGACGACGCGTCGTCGTCCTCGTCCACGAAGAGGTCCTCCGCGCTGGCGGCCTCGTACTGCTCGACGTCGAGGATGCCCTCGCGCTTGGCGACGATCGTCGGGACGAGCGCCTGGCCCGCGACGTTCACCGCGGTGCGGCCCATGTCGAGGATCGGGTCGATCGCCAGCAGCAGGCCGACGCCCGCGAGCGGCAGGCCCACGGTCGAGAGCGTGAGGGTCAGCATGACGATCGCGCCGGTGAGGCCCGCGGTCGCGGCGGAGCCGACGACGGACACGAACGCGATGAGCAGGTAGTCGGTGACCGACAGGTCGATGCCGAAGATCTGCGCGACGAAGATCGCCGAGATGGCCGGGTAGATCGAGGCGCAGCCGTCCATCTTGGTGGTCGCGGCCAGCGGCACGGCGAACGACGCGTACTCGCTCGGGACGCCGAGGTTGCGCTCGGTGACGCGCTGCGTCACGGGCAGCGTGCCGATCGAGGAGCGCGAGACGAACGCGAGCTGGATCGCGGGCCAGGCGCCCTTGAAGTAGCTCGAGATCTTCAGGCCGTTGGTGCGCAGCAGGACCGGGTAGACGACGAACAGCACGACCGCGAGGCCGACGTAGATCGCGACGGCGAACCACGCGAGCGACGCGAGCGACGTCCAGCCGTACGCCGCGATGGCGTAGCCGATGAGGCCGGCGGTGCCGATCGGCGCGAGGCGGATGATCCACCACAGCACCTTCTGCACGATCGCGAGCGCGGAGCGGTTGAAGGCGAGGAACGGGTCGGCCTTCTTGCCCGACTTCAGCGCCGCGATGCCGATGACGAGCGCGACGACGAGGATCTGCAGCACGTTGAAGCTCACCGACGTGCTCGCGGACGCGCCGCCGTCGGTCACCTCGACCTGCGTGCTCGCGCCGAGGCCCAGCACGTTGCCCGGGATGAGGCCGTTGAGGAAGTCGAGCCACGTGCCGGTGCGGCCCGGCTCGGACGCGGCGTCGAGCGAGACGGACGCGCGGTTGCCCGGCTGGAAGAGCAGGCCCAGGCCGATGCCGACGGCCACGGAGATCGCGGCGGTGATGGCGAACCACAGGAGCGTCTGGCCGGCGAGGCGCGCGGCGTTGGTGACGGTCCGCAGGTTCGCGATCGACGCGACGATCGCGGTGAAGATCAGCGGCGGCACGACGGCCTTGAGCAGCGTGACGAACGACGAGCCGATCGTGTCGAGGGTCGTCGTCAGGCCGTTCGGGACCTCGCCGTCCGCGTCCTGCGGGCCCATCGCGAGCGCGACGGCACCGAGGGCGACGCCGACCGCGAGGCCGAGCAGGATCTGGACGCTGAACGACGGGAACCGGCGCTTCTTCTTCGCGGGCGCCGCGGCCGGGGCCCGGTTCACCTGGTGCTGGTCGGCCGACGTGGGGGCCGACGAGGGGGTCGAGGACACGGGGGACCTTTCGGGGTGACGCGGGCGCACGAGCGCCCGCTCTCGGGAGAGGGGCTCGGGACGTCGTCGCGAGGTGTGCCCGGCGGTGGTGCGCACCCGGGCCGGGCCGTCAGGTCACGCGGGTGAGCTGCGGTCGTGTCGGTACGGGTGCGCCACGCGCGTCAGCGGCTCGGGTCGGCGAGCGACCCGGGGAACGGTGACGGGGTGCGGAGGCGGGAGGGCGTCAGCGGCGACGTGGGGTCAGCGACACAGCGCGCTGGCGACTCGACGCAGGTCGACGTCGCGGCGCTGGGTGAGCTGCCAGGCAGGCACGCTGACGAGCACGAAGGCTTCTCCCGGAACGGTGGGTTCTCGCTGGACGCGGGCAGACGGACGCCCGCGGCAACCGATCATACCCGTTGATGCACAACCTGCCGTCCCCGCCGCCTATTCCCCGGCCCGGCGCGCGGGTCCGGGCGCCGCGTCCGCGGCCGTCAGGAGTTCGGCATGTCGAGGAATGCGTGCATGAGCGGGCCGGCCGTGACCGCGCCGCCCTCGCCCGTCTCGACGAACACCGCGACCGCGAGGTCGCCCTGGATCGCGATCATCCACGCGTGCGACTGGCTCCCGTCGCCGTACTGCGCGGTCCCCGTCTTGGCTCCGACCTCGCCCGGGAGGTCGGCGAGGATCGCGGCGGATCCGTCGGTGACGACGGCGCGCATGAGCCCGCGCAGCGTCGCGGCCTCCTCCTCCGTGAGCGTCCCGGCAGGCTCCTCGTCGGCGACGGTCTGCACGTCCGGGTGCACGAGGACCGGCGAGACCGTGCGCCCGGCCGCGACGCTCGCCGCGACCGTCGCCATCGCGAGCGGCGACGCCTGGACCTTGCCCTGGCCGATCATCGACGCGGCGTGCTCCGTCCCCTGCGAGTCCGTCGGGACGTCGCCGAAGAACGCCGGCGCCCCCAGGTCGGACTCGACGCCCAGCCCGAGCGACGCGGCGGCGTCGTGCAGCGCCTGCTGCGTCACGGTGTCGCGCTGCCCGATCATCGCGGTGTTGCACGAGTTCGCGAACGCGGTCCGCAGCGGGACGTCGCCCAGCGCGGAAGTCGGGTAGCCGGGGACGTTCTGGAACTCGCGCCCGTCCACGGTGATCGTCGGCGGGCACGCGACGGTCGTCTCGGGCGTGAGCCCGGCACGCAGCATCGCGAGCGTCGTCGCGACCTTGAACGTGGACCCGGGCGCGTACTGGCCGGTCGTCGCGGTGGACAGGCCCTCCCCCGCCGTCGAGCTCGCCGCCGCGAGCACCTCGCCCGTCGACGGCTGGATCGCGACGATCGCGCTCGGCCCCTGCCCGGCGAGCACCGCCTCCGCGGCGACCTGCATGTCGGGCCGCAGGGTCGTGCGCAGCGGCGTGCCGTCCACGGGGTCGACCGAGAACACCTCGGTCGGCTCCCCCTCCGCGTCGCTCTCGCTCGGCACGATCTCGACCGACAGGCCGGGGACGCCCCGCAGCTGCTCGTCGTACTGGCGCTGGAGGCCCGAGAGCCCCACCTCGTCGCCCGCGGCGATCGCGCCCTCGGACTCCTCGACGATCTCCGCCGTCGCGTCGCCCACGCGCCCGAGGATGGGCCGCGCGAACTCGCGCGTCGGGGCGAGGGGCAGCTCGTCGTCGACCACGCGCACCCCGGCGACGGCGCGCGCTGCCTCGACGTCGATCCCCGCCGTGTCCTGCGTCCGGACCGTGATCGCCTCGACGAAGGCCTTCTCCCCCGCGGCCGCGACGCGCTGCGCGTACTCCTCGGGGTCCAGCCCGACGACGGCGGCGAGCTCGCGCGCGGCACGGTCCCACGCGCCGGAGGCGACGAGCGTCTTGTCGACACCGATGCGCAGGACCGGCCGGTCCTGGACGATCGGGACGTCGTCGGCACCGAGGATGCCGGCGCGCTGCGCGGGCACGCGGCTCACCGCGAGCCGGTCACCCTGGCCGAGCTCGGGGACGAGCACGTCCGGCTCCCACACGACGTCCCACGCCCCGGGCCCGTCCTCGCCCTTGCCGGCCTCGGCGAACGTCAGCTCCGCCGTCGTCGTGTACTCCCACGCCTGGTCGCCGCCCACGTCCCAGCGGTAGGCGAGGGTCGCCGTCGCGCGGTCCCCGGCGTCGTCGCCCTCCTCCACGACGTCGACCGTCGTGACCTCGACCGTCCGCTCGTACGCCGAGAGCGGCTCGAGCACCGCCTCGAGGTGGCCCTGCACGTCCTTCGCCGCGCCGTTGCGGAACTCGAGGCCGGTCACGTCACCCGCCTCGATGCCCCGCGCCAGCGCGGCCGCGGCGTCCTGCGCCTCCGGGCGGTCGGGCGTGCACGCCGCGAGGGGCAGGGCCAGGACGGGGGCGAGCGCCGCGGCGGTCATCCAGCGGGCAGCCCGCCGGCCTCGCCTGGTCGTCCGGCCGTGGTCGTGCGCGCCGATGCTCACTCGCTGCTCCCCTGCTCCGTGCCGTTCGGGACGGGAGGGACGCTACCCGACGCCCCGGACGTGCCGGACGTCCGGGGCGAACCGGCCCCGTTCGTCCCCGGCTTCTTCACGTCCGGCGCCTCCCGGCGGCGGCGTCAGTCCGGGGTGACCGGGCTGACGGCGTACCAGAGGCGGATGCTCTCGTCGCCGCCGGGCCCGGGCTCGTGGCTGATCTGGACGGACGTCACGACGTCGCCGTTCGACCCGTTGATGCCGGTGCGCTCGCGCGTGCCCCCCGCGCGCGAGGCGTCGAGCGACGCGGGCAGCTCGTCGAGCCACCGGTCGACCTGCGAGCGAGGGAAGCCGAGGACCTCGGCGTCGGCGACGAGCTGGTCGTGCACCGCCTGCGCGCCGGAGAGGGTGCGGAACACGTTGATCGTGCTCACGTAGCCGCGGCGGGGCTGGATCGTCAGCTCCTCGGCCGTCGTCGTCCACGTGCCGTCGGGGAGGACCAGCTCGACCTCGGCGGCGCCGCCGGGCACCTGCACGACGGCCATCGACTCGCCCAGCCCCACCGACTCCGCGGTGATCGGCCTGCTCACGTCCCAGCGCACGGTCTCGCCCCTCTCGATGTCGTCGATCGTCGTCCCGGTCCCGCCGCCCGACGGCGTCCCGCCCGTCGCCGTGCTCGTCCCACCCGTGGCCGGGTCGTCCGGGCCGCCGAACGAGACCGAGCACGCGGTCAGCGCGAGCGACCCGGCGAGCAGGAGGGGGACGACGGCGGCCCGCGCCGCCGCCCGTCGTCGCCCGCGCCCACCGGCCGGGCTCACTGGTCCACGTCCACGTCCCACTCGGTCAGTCTGTCAAGGATGCGCCCGATGCGTGCGGGGTTGGTGAGGCGGTACTCGTCGATCCGCTCCGACACGTCCGTGCCGATGATCTCCGCCGCACGGTCCGGCTGCTGGGTGATGAGCTCCTGGTACGCGGGGAGCGTGTCGTTCGCGATGTAGTCCCAGCGCGTCGCCTGGTCGGCGATGTTGCCCCCGGGGAACGGCGTCCCGACCGTCACGGTGCCCTGCACGGGGTTGTCGAACGAGATGCCGGTGAACGGGATACCGATGCTCTCGGGGCCGGGCGTCTCCACGCGCACCGTGAACGGGTCGTGCTGCGCGTACGTCCCCGCGCCCTCGATGGACGGCTCGCCCACGAGCGTCATGAGGTACGTGAATGCCTCGCCCGTGACCGGGTGGTCGCGCATGGTCTGCCAGTCGTCGGCGATGATCTGGTTCTGCTCGCGCCACAGCAGGGCGGTGTTGCCGTCCGCGAGCGCCTGCGCGTCGCCCGCGCGGCCGGCCTCGACGTCGGCCCACGCCTGGTACGCGGCGTCGTCGATGACGCCCGCCTCGAGCAGCCGCTCCATCTCCTCCAGGCCGCCGGACAGGTACGCCTCGTGCATGACGGCCTGGTCGACGAAGATCTCGCGCTGCATCGACAGGAACTGGTTCTCGTAGAACGCGAGCTCGGCGTCGGACATCTCCGCGATCGCCTCGAGCGCCGCCCGGTCGACGCCCGGCGGGAGGTGCTCCGCCCCGGCGGCGACGGCCTGTGCGACCTGCCGCATCTGGTCGAGGTCGAAGAACCCGGCGGCGAAGGACGGCCCGATCATCGCGGCCATCCCCGCCCACTGCATCCACGGGTTGTCGAGGTAGAGCTCGCCGTAGTACGTGTAGACGTCCTCGATGATCTCCCGGTTGGCCGACGCCCCGGCGGACGGGTCCCAGTCGGCGAAGTCGAACCCCGCCTCCCCCGCGGCGACGCGCGTCCAGTGCGCGACGGCGAGGTCGGCGAATCCCGGCGAGTCCGGGTCGACGCCGAGGCGCACCATCTGCGCGTAGAGCGCCGCGACCTGCGCGTCGCTCGCGTTCGCGAGCCACTCGGCGCGCTCGGCGGCGTCCATCGCCCCCCACTCGCCGGGCGTGGGCGTCGCGACGGGCGACGGCGCACCACCGCCGGGACCGGCCCCGGGCCCCCCGGTGCCGCCGGGGCCGCCGCCCGTGTCGTTGCTCGCGGACTCCTGCTGGTCGGCGTCGGCGGCGAGCTGGTCGGCCGCCGCGTCGAGGAGGCTCGCGGTGCTCGCGAGCGACGGGCCGAGGGTCGAGGCCCACTCGCGGCGGAACTCCGCGGCGTCGGGGCCCTCCCACCGGGTGGCCGCGTCGACGACGGACGTCACCTGCGCGCGGTGGGTCCGCAGCGTGTCGGCGCCGGCCCGCAGCCCGGAGGCGAGCGCGCGCAGGGCTCGGACGTCGGCGCCCCACATCCCGCTCATGCCGCCTCCTCTCGCAGCCGCGCGTCCCCTCGCGCGCGCGTCGACAGCCTCGTCACGGACGGTCGCACGCCGACGCTACGCGGCACCCGCGCGTGCCGCGATGGGGAGCGCTGCCCATGCCCGGCAGGTGCGGGGCGGGTCTTCCGCGTAGCCTCGTCGGAGACGTTCCGGACGAGATCCCCGAGCGATGACGACCACGCGGACGCAACGAGGACTGGACCGCGTCGTGAGCTTCACCGACGCGGCGGTGGCGATCGCCATCACGCTGCTCGTCCTGCCGCTCGTCGACCTCGCGGCGACCGAGGACGTCTCGTCCGTGCGCGAGGTGTTCGGGGAGCACTGGTCGTCGTTCCTCGCGTTCGCCGTCACGTTCGCGGTGATCGGCCGGTTCTGGGTCGTGCACCACCGGCTGTTCGAGTCGCTGCAGGACTACTCGCCCGCGCTCCTCGTCGTGAACCTCGTGTGGATCGCCGGCATCGCGTTCTTCCCGTTCTCCGCGCAGCTCGTCGCCGACGTGTCGGACGACGACCCGACGTCCGTGGCGGTGTACGTCGGGACCATGGTCGTGGTGTCGACGTGCCTCGCGACGATGGCGTGGATCGTGTCACGGCACCCCGGGCTGGAGCGGGCCGACGTCCGCGGCTCCGTCCGGGTGCGCCACTCGCTCGTGCCGACCGGGCTCCTCGTCGTCGCGCTGCTGCTCGCCCTGCTCGTCCCCGCGGGCGGGCTGCTCTGGCTCCTGCTGCTCCTCCTCACCGGCCCTGTGTGCCGCCTGGCCGACCGGGCGCTCGACCGCTGACCGGCCGGACCGGCGCGCTACCCGCGCAGGGACGCGCCCATGCGCGCGACGGCCTCGGTGAGGACGTCGACGTTCGTCGCCAGGTTGAGCCGCACGTGCCCCTCCCCTCCCGACCCGAACCGACGCCCGTCCTCCAGGGCGACGCGCGCCCGGTCGAGGAACCAGGCGCGCGGGTCGCGGCCCGCGTCGCCGGGAAGGCCGCGCGCGTCGATCCACGCGAGGTACGTCGCGTCGCCGGGTCGGTACCGGACGTCGGGCAGGTGCTCGGCGAGCAGGTCCGTGAGGAGCCACGCGTTGCGCTCGACGCCCGCGAGCACGGCGTCGAGCCACGCCTCGCCGTGGTCGAGCGCCGCGACGTGCGCGAGCACGGCGACGTGCTGGACGCCGTGGCTCGCCTCCTCGGGGATCCGGCGCAGGTCGTCCACGGCCCCCGGCCCGGCGACGGCCGCAGCGGCCTTGAGACCCGGGAGGTTCCACGCCTTGGACGCCGAGACGATCGCGACGGCGGTCTCCGCGCCCGGGACGGCGAGGAGCGGCGTGTGGGTCGTCGCAGGTCGGCCGTCGAGCCCGGGCCGGGTGAGCGGCGCATGGATCTCGTCGGCGACGACGCGCACCCCGTAGCGTGCCGCGAGCGCGAGCCCCGCCTCGACCTCGGCGGGCGCGTGCGTCGTGCCGGTGGGGTTCTGCGGGTTGCACACGAGCCAGACGGCGCGGCGCCCGCTGCCGGGTCCGCGACCGTTCGCGGCGACGCCGGTCGCGTCGGCGAACGCGCGCTCGAGCGCGTCGAGGTCGAGCCGCCCGTCGGCGCCGAGCGGTGCCTCGACGACGCGGCGCCCCTCGTTCCACGTGAAACCGTAGAACGGCGGGTAGACGGGCGGGTTCACGACGACGGCGTCACCCGTCCCGGTGAGCACGCGCAGCACCTCGACGACGGCGATCATGACGTCGGGCAGCGTGCGCGACGTCGCCGCGTCGAGGGCCCAGCCCCACCGGCGCTCGGCGAACCGCGCGTACGCCTCGGCGTACGTCGTGCCGACGTCGTACCCGGTGTCGCCCGCGCGCAAGGCCGCGGTCACGGCGTCCACCACCGCCTCGCACGGCGCGACGTCCATCTCCGCGACGAAGAGCGGCAGCACGTCCGGGTCGAACGCGCGCCACTTCACCGACGTGCGGCGGCGCAGCTCGTCGAGCGTGTGGACGTCCAGCGGCGTGTCGCGGGGTCTCAGGTCCATCTCGTCAGGCTACGAACCCGCACACCGCGCCTCCGTCAGCGCCACGTCGCCGGGCGTGTCCACCGAGGTGCGGGCGCGGGGTCACCGGGACGACGACGCCGGGTCTCAGCCCTCGTCGCGAGCCGACGCCCCGCGGCCCGTGCGCGCGTGGGCCGGGCCGGCGTCGTCGTTGACCCAGCGCCACACGCGCGTCACGACGAACCACACGACCGCCGCGGCGACGACCGCGATCACGACCTTCTGCAGGACGCCCGCGTACTGCTCCACGACGTGCCAGCGCTCGCCGAGCGCGTAGCCGGCGTAGACGAAGATCGTGTTCCACACGGCGCTGCCCGCGGCGGACAGCGCGGCGAACTTCCACAGCGGCATGCGCTCGACCCCGGCCGGGATCGAGATGAGGCTGCGGAAGATGGGGATGAAGCGGCCGAAGAAGACCGTCGCGCCGCCGTGGCGGAGGAAGAACTGCTCGGTGCGGTCCACGTCCTCGACCTTGACGAGCGGGAGCCGCTCCGCGATCCAGCGCGTGCGCTCGCGTCCGACGACCGCGCCGACCGCGTAGAGCGCGAGCGCGCCGACGACCGACCCCGCCGTCGTCCACAGGATCGCCTCGACGAGGCCGAAGCTGCCCTGGCTCGCGGTGAAGCCGGCGAGCGGCAGGATGATCTCGCTCGGCAGCGGTGGGAACAGGTTCTCGAGCGCGATCGCGATCGCGGCGCCGACGGGGCCCAGCGTCTCCATGAGGCCGACCGCCCACCCGGCGACGCCGTCGAGCGCGGGCTCCGCCGTCGAGGCGGCGGGGAGGGCGAGAAGTCCGGCGGTCACGGTCACCGACCCTACGTGAGCGCTCTGCCCGCGAGGCGTCCGGCCGATCGAGACCCTGTGGAGGTGTGGTGGACGGGGTGGCCGCACGGCGCCACGCGCCCGCACCGGCCGCGGCGGGCCCGACCGTATCGGTCGGACCCGCCGCGGCGGGGGCGCGCGGTCAGGCGCAGTCGAGCGCGTCGAACGCGACGTCCTGCGACCCGCTGCCGCCGTCGGCGGTGCCCGTCACCGTCACCGATCCCGCGTCGAGACCGGTCGACCGGGCCGAGAACGACTGGTACGCCGCAGCCCCCGGGGCGACCCCCGCGAACTCCCGGCCGCCGAAGGGCGTGTCGACCGCGACGTCGACCGGCGCGTCCCCGCCGTTCGTCGCCCGGACCGCGAGGTACGCCGTGCCCGCGAGGCACCGCGGCTGCACCGTGACGTCCAGCGCCACGCCGGTGTGCGGGCCCTCGTTCGACACGTCGAGCACGAGCGGCGCCAGCGCCAGCGTGTCGAGGTTCGGTGCCCAGCCCGTCGCGTTGCCGAGCGTGAGCGCACCGTCGTCCGTGGCGAGGTCCAGCGCGATCGTGTGCGTCCAGAAGCCCTTCCACGAGTAGTTGTGCCGGAACGCGCCGCGCGTCGTCGACCCGCCCTCCTCGGTCACGTCCAGGAACCGGCTCACCACGTCCGTGTTGTACGCGTGGCCGGTGTTCTTCTCCGCGTTGGCGTACCGGACGACCAGGTCGTACTGACCGGCGCCGAGCCCCTCGGGGCGCTCCCACACGGCGACGCTCTCGGCGCTGCCGCCGAGCCACGCCACCTGGAGGCCCGAGACGTCCGTCGGCTGCGACACGGACTCGAGGCGCGCCCCGCCCGCGAGCGCCAGGACGTCCTCCGCCTCGACCGGCGCCGCGGCGTCGTCGGCGTCGGCGGCACGCACCGTCGTGAGCGACGTCAAGCGCACGCCGTCGGGCGACGACACGGTGAGCTCGGTGATCCCCTTCGCGAGGTGGACCCGCGCGGTCGACGTCCGCTCGCCCGGCGCGTCGGCGCCGAGACCGGCGACCTCGCGACCGTTGAGCAGCAGCCCCACCGACGCCGGGGCGTCCGCCGCGTAGTCGAGCGTCACGTCGTAGTACCCCGTGTCGCGGGCCGCGACGTAGAACGTCGCCGTCGCGTCGCTGTGGAGCTCGACGCTCCCGGGACGCTCGCCGTCGTACGACGGGACGGTGCCGTCGAGCCGGGCGAGGTGCGCCGGGTACACGGTGGTGTCGGGGCCGTCGACCCGCTCGAGGTCGAGGCGGTCGAGCGCGACGTTCGCGCCCGGCAGGAGCGTGCTGCCGTCGGCGCTCGCGCGCACCGACAGCTCGCGCGTGCCCGCCTCGAGGTCCACCAGGGCCTCGGCCTTGCCCCGGTACGCGTCGGAGAAGCCCGCCTCGTAGCGGATCGTGCCGGCCTGCTCGCCGTCCACGAACAGCGCGTGCGACCCCGGCCCGACGCTCGGCCCGTTCACCGCGGCGATCACGGAGAGCCGGTACGTCCCCGTCGTCGGGACGTCCACCGACCACGTCAGGGACGAGGACGCCGAGGTGAAGCCGCGGACGTCCTTCGCGCCCGACGCCGCGAACGTCCAGGCGTCACCGGCCGGGCGGTCCACGACCGTCAGACCGGACAGCTGCGTCGCCTCGGCCTGGACCTGCGCCGTCCACGTGGGGTCGACCACCGGCTGCTCGTCGAGCGCGGGCGTGAGGACCACCTGGTACGCGGAGTGGCGGTCGCCGTTCGGGACGTCCACCGTGACCGTGCCGTCGACCACGTCGACGCGCTCGGCAACGACCACGGGCGGGGCCAGCGCCTCGCCCTCCTGGCCGGAGAACGCCGCGCGCCGGACCTGCACGTCGACCGTCTCGCCGAGCAGGTCCGTGTCGACGCCCTCGATCTCGACCCGCACGTCCCGCGAGCCACCGCCGAACAGGACGGTCGCCCGGCGCGCGTCGGCGTCGAGCGCGGCGATGCCCTGCAGCGTGTCCACGACGTCGAGCGCCGGCGGCGTCAGCTCCACGGTCTCGCCCGTGAGGTCGCCGTACCACTTCAGCAGCCACCACGCGCCGTTCGCGCTGTTGTTCTTGGCCATGTTGTCGTTGAGGTTGCCGGCGTACGTCCAGTAGGCGGTCTGGGCGTCGACCTTCTCGTCCTCGAACATCGCCAGCCACTGCACCAGCTGGCCCGGCACCCCCATGTCACGACGCATCGCGTACTCGGTGATGTTCACGGGAAGCGGTCCGACTCCGACCTCCTGCTCGATCTGCCGGAACTCGGCGAGGTGGCTGCGGAACGTCGCCAGGTTCTCGACGCCGAGCTCGTGCCACGTCCAGATGTCGGGCAGCACGTCGTTCGCCTTGGCGAACGTGAGGATGTCCCGGGTGCTCTCGCCGTGCCACCACGCGTCTCCCGGACCGGCGATCCTCGCCTCGGGGTAGATCTCCTTGATCGTCGTGTAGGCGGCCTCCCAGTCGGCGAGGAACGTGTCGCCCATCGTGCCCCAGCCGCTGTACCAGTTGATCCCGTCCGGCTCGTTGAACGGCGTGAACACGTACCGCTCCGGGTGGTCGGACTCCTCGACGATGCTCGTCACGACCGTGCGGACGATGTCGAGGTAGCTGTCGAAGTCCTCGGGCCGCCGGCCGCCGTTGTAGGGCCAGTCCGGGTAGTAGTCCTGGATGTTGACCATGAGGTAGTCGCCGCCGTTCTCGAACAGCGACCGCTCCACGTCCAGCGGGTCGCCGTTCGGGTGCTGCGCACCGTGCGGCGCCTTCTGCGTGACGTTCGTCGGGTGGGCGCCCGCGACGATCGGGTCCGTGGGCACGCCGTCGTCACCGAGGCCGTAGAGCATGCCGCTGGCCCCGCCCTGCACCGCGCCCGTGGACGCGGACAGGTCGACCTGCAGCACCTCGACGTCCTCCGCGGCGACGGACGTGACGGACGGGGCCACCAGCGCCCCGGCCGTCAGCGCGACCAGGCCGACGGAGGCGGCCGCCCTGCGCAGGCGGTGAGCCCTCGTCCCTCTCGGGTCCGGGGCGGGGAACGGCTGTCTCATCGAACTCACACTCCTTCGTGCTCGTTGGCGCCGCCCCGGCCGGGACGGCTCTCGGGACCCGTCGCCCGGCGTGCGCCGCGGCGAACGGGGTGGTGCTGCGTGCAGCGCCCGGCCCGCGGACGGCGTCGCGCAGGACGCGGCACCGGCGCCGGCCTCGGGCGAGGTCAGTCCTCGAGCACCGCGTTGATCTGCTCGTTCGCGGCGGTGAGCGAGGACGAGTCGGCGTTGCCGAGCGCGATGTCCTCGAACGCGACGGACGCGATCGCGTTGACCTCGCCGGCGCGGACGGTGATCGGCGGGAGGAACGTGCGGCCCTCCTCGCGGTAGCTGAAGAACGCGGACACGTCCCAGCCCTTCGCGTCGAACGCGGCGAGAGCCTTGTCCGCCGAGCTCGGGATCGCGGGGAAGACGACGGCGTGCTCGGCGACGATGTCCTGGCAGTCGGCGGACCCGAGGAACGCGACCCACTCCCACGCGGCGTCCTGCTTCTGGGACGACGCGCTGATCGAGTCCGCGACCCCGTTGAACAGGGACGCGCGCTCGCCCGTGGGACCGACCGGCCCGGGTGCGATGCCGACCTCGATGCCGTCGAGGGACTTGAACGACCCCGTCGCCCAGGAGCCGTTGGTGCCCATGGCGACCCTGCCGGAGCCGATCTGCGTGAGCGTCTCCTCCGAGAACACGCCCGCTGCGGGGGCGAAGCCCTTGTCCGCCAGCCCGTAGAACCAGTCCACGGCCTTCTGGAACTCCGGGTCGTCGAAGTTGTAGCGCGTCCCCCACGGGTTCTCGTCCAGGTAGTCCCAGTCGAGCGTGCCGGTGAAGTTGGCCCACTGCATCTGACCCGTCTCCTCGAAGTTCGGGTTGATGCCGAGGCCGTACACGGCGACGTCCGACGCGTCGAACCCGGGCTCGTCCCCGCGCACGCCGTGGGCGTCGACCGTCAGGTGGGCCACGATCTCCTCGAACGTCCCGCCGTCGTCGGGGTTCCAGTCGGCGGCCCACAGGTCCTCCGCCGTGTACCCCGCGTCGGCCACGAGCTGCTCGTCGTAGAAGAACGCCGTCGTGTCCCAGTCCTTGGGGAGCCCGTACAGCGACCCGTCGGCGTACCGCCACGGGTCGACGAGCCCGTCCGCGTACACGGACGTGTCCACCGCGTCCCGCTCGACGAGGTCGTCGAGCGGGACGATCTGCCCCTGCGCGGCGAACTCGCCGTACTTCGACAGGTGGTCGACGAACACGTCCGGACCCGAGCCGCCCACGAACGACGCCGTGAGCTTGGTCCAGTAGTCGTCCCAGGCGAACTGCTCGATCTTCACCGAGACGTCCGGGTTCTTCGCGGTGAACGCGTCGGCACACGCCTGGTACGCCGGGACCTGGTTGGAGTCCCAGAGCCAGTAGGAGATCTCGTCGGCCGAGCCGCCCGAGCCCGAGCCGCCGCCCGAGGAACAGGCGCCGAGCGCCAGGACGAGGGACCCTGCCACGGCGACGTGGACGGACTTTCGCATCGTTGTTCCCTTTCGCAGACATCCGCGTCGATGGTGCGGAATGGTTGTCGGGTCCGACGGCCGCCGTACCCGCACGCCCCCTGCCGCCGAGCGGCTACTTGATTCCGGTGAAGCCGATCGAGTTGACGATCCTCTTCGCGAACGCGAGGAAGAGCAGGAGCATCGGCAGCGCCGCGAGGAGCGTCGCCGCCATCAGGCCGGCCCAGTCCGGGGCGGACTGCGGGGCCTGCGCCCGGAAGATCCCGAGCGCGAGGGTGAGGACTCGTGAACCGTCGGACTGGCTCACGAGCAGCGGCCACAGGTAGTCGTTCCAGGCCGTGATGTAGGTGAGCACGGCGAGCGTCGCCACCGCGGGGGACGCCATGGGCAGGACGACCGTGAAGAAGGTCCGGAACCGCCCGGCACCGTCGAGCTTCGCGGCTTCCTCGACCTCGACGCTGATGCCGGCGAAGAACTGCCGCAGGAAGAACACCGCGAACGGCGTCATGAGCATCGTGGGCAGCGCGATGCCCGGCAGGGTGTCGAGCAGCCCCAGGTCGCGCACGAGGAGGAAGTTCGGCAGCAGGGTGAAGACGGTCGGCACCATGAGGCCCGCCAGGAACACCGCGTAGACGGCGTCGCGCCCGGGCCAGCGCAGCCGCGCGAACGCGTAGGCCGCCATCGCCGAGAAGAACACCTGGCAGACGGTCACCAGGGTCGCGACCACGACCGAGTTGAGCAGGTAGCGCGGGAAGTCCATCGAGGCTCCGGAGCCGCCGTCCGCGAGCGACTCCTCGACGCTCGCGAGGCCCAGCGCGCGGCGGAACCCCTCCGCGCTGAGCCCCACCGGCACCGGGTCCGCGGCACCGCCCGGCAGCGCGGCGTTCGTCGACAGCGCGGTGCGCAGCATCCAGTAGAACGGGAAGAGCGTCGCCAGCACGAGCACGGCGAGGACGGCCCAGCCGAGGACGCGGCCCGCGGTGGGGCGTCGGCGACGACGGCGGGCCGGCGGCGGCGGGGGCGTCGGGTCCGCGACGGGGGCGGCGGGCGCTGGTGCGGTGGTGGTCATCGGTGCCTCACGCCATGTCGTTCTGGTTGGCCCGGGTGAGCCGGAACTGGACGATGGAGATCGCGGCGAGCACGACGAGCAGCGCGACCGACATCGCCGACGCGTACCCGAAGTCGTAGCCGCGGCTGAACGCGACCTCGTAGATGTAGTACTGGATGACGTTCGAGGCGTTCGCCGGCCCGCCCTGCGTCGCGACGGACACCGTGTCGAACACCTGGAACGAGCCGATCATCGTCACGATGAGCACGAGCCCGAGGTAGGGGCGCAGGAGCGGCATCGTGATCGAGCGGAACATGCGCAGCTCGGACGCGCCGTCGACGCGGCCCGCCTCGTAGAGGTTCTCCGGGATGGTCTGCAGCCCCGCGAAGAGCAGGAGCGCCGTGTACCCGAGGTGCCGCCAGACGTTGACGAGCGCGATCGTGGGGATGACGAGCGCCTGGTCGCCGAAGAACATGACGCGGTCCCAGCCGAGCCCCTCGATCAGCTCGTTGACGAACCCGAGCCGGTAGTCGAGCAGCATCAGGAAGAGCATCGCCGCGACGACGTTGGAGACGAGGTACGGCGTGAGGATGATGCCGCGCACCACCATCGAGCGCGTGAGCCGGTGCATGAGGACCGCCAGGAGGACGGCGAGGACGGTCTGGAGGCCGATGTTGAGCACGACGTACCAGAGCGTGACCTGGAACGCGTTCCAGAAGACGGGGTCCGCGACCATCCGCTGGTAGTTCTCGAGCCCGACGAACCCGCCGGTGCGGAACGCGGTCGAGTCCGTGAGGCTCAGCCAGACGCCGCGCAGCGAGGGCCACAGGAAGAAGACGACGAAGCCGGTGCCCGCGGGCAGCAGGAAGAGCAGCGCGGCGGGCAGGTCGCGCAGGTCCCGGGAGCGACGCCGGGTGCCGGGAGCCGCCGCACCCGGGCGCGTCGCGGTCGTCGCGTCGCTCATCCCTCCACCTCCACGTGGATCAGCACCGCCTGGTCAGGGTCGAGCGCGGGCACGCTCAGGCCCACCGACCCGAGCACCGCCCCGCTCAGGCGCGTGCCGTGGGCCCACCAGGCCGGGGTCGTGCGCGGGTCGTCGCCCCGGAGCACGGGGGGACCGCCCGGCCGCACGACGTACGTCGCGTCCGGGTCGAGGCCCGGCAGACGCACGCGGCCGGCGGGCCAGGTGACGTGGCGCTCGCGCAGGGTCAGCCCGTACAGCGCCTCGCGCCGGTCCGGGCTGACGGCGCCGTGCAGCCACAGGTCACCGCCCTCGAGCGAGCGGCGGACCACGCGCCCCGTGTGCACGAGCCCGCGCACGCGCTTGTAGTAGTCGACCCAGAGCGCGAGCTCGCGTCGCTCGTCGTCGCTCGCCTCCGACAGGTCCCACTCGATGCCGAAGTGCCCGAAGAGGGCGGTCGCCGCGCGGAACGACAGGTCGAGCCGTCGGCCCGTGGTGTGCGCGCGGTCGGCACCGACGTGGCTGCCCACGAGCTCGGGCGGCAGGAGCTGCGCCGTCCAGCGCTGGATCTGCTGGCGCTCGTGGGCGTCGATGCAGTCCGACGCCCACACGCGGTCCGTGCGCTCGAGGATCTCGAGGTCGACGCGCGCGCCTCCGGACGAGCACGACTCGATCTCCAGCCCGGGGCAGCGCGCGCGGACGTCGTCGAGCAGGCGGTAGGCGGCGAGCGTCTGCTCGTGCACCCCCGCTCGACCGGTGCGGGTGGACCCCGCGTCGACGAGGTCGCGGTTGTGGTCCCACTTGACGAAGTCGACGCCGTGCTCGTGGACCACCCGGACGATGCTCGCCAGCACGTGCTCGTAGGCGCCCGGGTGGGACAGGTCGAGCACCTGCTGGTTGCGCGCCTCGACGGGCAGCCGGCCGGCGACCTGGAGGAGCCACTCGGGGTGCCGGCGGGCGAGGTCCGAGTCCAGGTTGACCATCTCGGGCTCGAACCACAGGCCGAACTCCATGCCGAGCCCCTTGACGTGCCGCACCAGGTCGGCGAAGCGTCCGTCGCCCCAGACCTCGTCGGACACGACCCAGTCGCCGAGTCCCGCGGTGTCGTCCCGGCGCCCGCCGAACCAGCCGTCGTCGAGCACGAACCGCTCGACGCCGACGCCCGCGGCGAGGTCCGCGAGCTCCCGGAGGCGGTCGAGGTCGTGGTCGAAGTAGACGGCCTCCCACACGTTCATGACCACGGGGCGCGGCGAGCGCGGGTGCCCGGGCCGTGCCCGCAGGTGCTCGTGGAAGCGGGCCGCGAGGGCGTCCGTGCCGTGCGCGTGGCTCGCGTAGAGCCAGGGCCCGGTGTACGCCTCCTCGGGCGCGAGGACGACCTCGCCGGGGAGCAGGAGCTCGCCGCCCAGGAGCAGGCGGCGCCCGTCGAACGTGCGCTCGGCGGCGACCACGTGGTTGCCGCTGAACGCGACGTGGATCCCCCACGTCTCGCCCGCGGCGAAACCGAACCCGGGCTCCCCGGCGACCAGCACGGTCGCGGCGTCGGCGCCGGTCCGTCCGTGGCGCCCCTCGCGCACGTGCGACCCGACGACGAACGGCGCGCGCTGCGGCACGCGCTCCTTGGCCCAGCGCCCTGCGAGGTCGAGCAGCTCGTCCGCGTGCGTCGGGACCGGGAGCGCGAGGCGCAGCGCGTCGAGCGTGTACGGCTCGTCGGCCGTGTTCGTGACGCGGCCCCGTGCTCGCAGCAGGCCGGACGCGAGCATCTCGAGCTCGAGCGTCAGGCGCAGCCCCGCCGCGTCGTCGTGGGCGTCGACCCGCACGCTCCCGCCCTGCTCACGGACGTCGACCTGCACGTCCGACGGCACGAACCGCGGGGCCCAGCTCGCGCCCGCGCGGTGCCCGCTGAGGCCGGGCGTCCCGGTCCAGCCCGTCCACGCCTCGGGGAGGAGCGCCACGCGCACGCCCTGGTCGACGCCGTTCGTCGCGAGCACGGGGCGCGTCGCCCGTTCGAGGTGGTCGAGGTCCTCGGGCCGGTCGCCGGGGTCGGCTCCCCAGTGGAGGACCTCGGGGAGGGCGCCGTCGGGGAGGAGGAGGACGGCGGCGGCCCCGGCCGCCGCGAGGCGGACCACCCGCGGCCGTGCGGGCACGCCGTCCGCGCCCTGGACGTCTTCGGCCACCGTCGTGCTCACCACGTACGCGCACTCCTTCGTCGCCCCGCCACCGTGCGGACTCTGCAAACGTTGGTCAGAAGTTAGCGCACACAGGGACCGCTCTGCAAACGTTGGTCAGAACGCAGCGCACCTGCCGCCGGCGCCCGCGGGCGGGGGGACGGGGACGTCAGCCGCGCGGTGGTGCGGCGCTCTCGCGCACGACGAGGGTCGGCTGCGCGGCGCTGTCCTCCGGGCGCTCGCCCGTCTCGACCCACCGGGCGAGCATCCCGAGCGTCCGGCGCCCCAGGTCCACGAAGTCCTGCGCGACCGTCGTGAGCGGCGGGCTCCACATCCGCGCGAACGGCTGGTCGTCGAACCCGACGACGCTCACGTCCTCGGGCACGCGGCGCCCCCGCTCGGCGAACGCCCGCATGACCCCGATCGCGAGCTCGTCGTTGCCGCACAGCACGGCCGTGACGGACGGGTCGTCGACGAGCGCGAGCCCGGCGGCGTAGCCGGAGTCGGGGTCGTAGCTCGCCTGGACGACCTCGGGCCGCTCGACCCCGGCGCTCTCGAGCGCACGGCGCCAGCCCCACGTGCGCCCGCTGCGGGGCCGCGTCGAGGGGATGGCCACGTGGTGGACGGTGCGGTGACCGAGGCCCAGGAGGTAGCGCGTCGCCTCCTCGCCGCCCGCCTGGTCGTCGAGGAAGGCGTGGGGCCGGGGACCCGGGCGCCGGCGCGCGCCCGCGGCCGCGACGACCGGCAGCGCGTCGGGCAGCGCCTCGAGCGTGCGGACGCCCAGCGAGTCGAACTCGACGACGATCGCGCCGGCGAGCGACTGGGACAGCACGAGGTCCACCGCACGGTCGAGGTCGCGCGGCGCCTCCGACTCGACGACCGCGATCGACACCACGTAGCCCGCGGCGCGCGCCGCCTCCTCGATCCCCTGGAGGGTCGCGGCGTACCCGTACCGCAGCGTGTTGCGCGCGAGCACCGCCACGGTCGAGCGCCGCCCGCTCACGAGCGTCTGCGCCGCCGCGTTGGGCCGGTAGCCGAGCTCCGCGACGGCGGCCTGCACCTTCTCGCGGAGCGCGGCGCTCACGGGGGTGCGGCCGGTGAGCACGCGCGAGACCGTCGAGATGCTGACGCCCGCGAGGGCCGCGACGTCCGACAGCACGGGCGGCTGGTGTCCTCCACTCGTCACGAGGGAAGGGTACGTCCTTGCGGCGACCAACGTTTGCACGCCGGTCGCCACCCGGTGTGGCGGCGTGGTCAGCCGCGCACGAGCGCGTCGATCCACCGGACGGGCGACCAGGCCCCGGACTCGTCGTTCGCCAGGACGGCGACCGTGACGCCCGGCGCGGCGGCGGGCGGCAGCGCCGCCGCGCCGTCGTCCACGCCGCCGGCCACGCCCGCGCCCGCGGCCGGGTAGTGGCGCAGCATCGCGCTCACGCCCGTGTTGATGCCCTCCTTGTACGCGGAGCGCACCGACCCGTCGGCGAGCAGCTCGAACTCGAGCCCGAACCCGTAGTGGACGCTCGCCGCGCGCTCGGCCGACGGCGCGTCCTTGTCGTCGGTCTCGTCGGTGTCGGCGTCGTCGTGCTTGACCTGGGGCGTGAGGAACGCGCGCGTGAGGTCGGGCGGCAGGAGCTCGCCCGCGCGGACCGCCGCCCAGAACCGGGTGAGGTCGCGCGCGGTGACGTGCGCGCCGCCGTCGGGCGAGCCGACGGGCGGGTACGAGTAGATGTTCTGCCGCCACCCGGTGACGCGGCCGGGGTCTGCCGCGTCCGCGCGAACGGGCTCCCAGCCCTCCGCGACGTCCGGCTCGGCCTCGTCCATGCGGAAGAACCCGGAGCGGTCCATGCCCGCGCGCGCGAACACGTGCTCGCGGACGTGGTCGCGGTACGTGGTCCCCGTGACCGCCTCCAGCGCGAGCCCCGCGAGCACGAAGCCGACGTTGCAGTACCGGCAGCCCTCGCCGGGCGGGAAGTTCGGCTCCTTGTGGACGAACCCCGGCAGGAAGTCCGCCGTCCGCGTCACCGAGTAGCTCGGCCGGTCCACCCACAGCGCCTCGTACGACTCGCCTGCCTCCTCGTCCGCGTCGTCGGCGATGCCCGACGTGTGGGTGAGCAGGTGCCGGATCGTCACCTCGCGCGGGATCGTCGTGCCCGCGAGGTCCACGTGGTCGTGGACGCGGTCGTCGAGCCCGAGGCGGCCGTCGCCGACGAGCTGGAGCACCGCGACCGCCGTGAAGAGCTTGGTCACGGAGGCGACGTCGAACCGCGTGCTCGGTCGCACGGGCACGCCCCAGCGTCGCGACGCGAGGCCGTACGCACGCTCGAAGACCTCCGCGCCGTCGCGCTCGATCCGGACGACGCCCGAGAACGCGTCGGCGTCGGCCGCGGCGCGCAGGCGGGTGTCGAGGTCGGCGAGGGCGGAGTCGTCCAGGGTGGTCATGCCTCGACCGTAGGGCGGAGCGGCCGCGCCGGGCCACGGCTTTGCCGCCGGCTCCGGCACCTCCTCGGCGCCCGGTCGTGCCGTCGTGCCTGGTGAGAGCGCTGTCAGGGTACGGTCTCGGCATGGCGACCTCGACCCCCGCGCTCGGCGTGGTCCTCCCGCGCGACCTGCCCGCCGACCGCATCGTGCCGTTCGCGCGCCGTGCCGAGGAGGTGGGTCTCGACGAGCTGTGGGTCGTCGAGGACCTCGCGTTCCACGGCGGGATCGCGCAGGCCGCGACGGTCCTCGCGACGACGCGGCGACTGACGGTGGGCATCGGGATCCTGCCCGCCGCGACGCGCGCGCCGTCGACCACCGCGATGGAGGCCGCGACGCTCGCGGCCCTGCACCCGGGTCGCCTGCACCTCGGGATCGGTCACGGCATGCCGGCGTGGATGCGGCAGATCGGCGTCTGGCCGACGAGCCCCCTCGCGATGCTCGGGGAGACCACCTCGGCCGTGCGGGCCCTGCTGCGCGGCGAGCGCGTCACCGTCGCGGGGCGCTACGTGACGGTCGACGACGTCGCGCTGCACGCCCCGCCCGCGTCGCCGCCGCCCGTGCTCACCGGCGTGCGCGGACCGCGCTCGCTCGAGGTCTCGGGGCGCGTCGCCGACGGGACGATCCTCGACATGCCCGTCACCCCGGAGTACCTCGCCGTCGCGCGCGCCGCGATCGACGCCGGGCGCGCGTCGGCCGGTGCCGCCGCCCCGCCCGCGCACCGGGTCGTCGCGTTCTCGACGGGCGCCGTGCACGACGACGCGGCCACGGCTCGCGCCGCCGTCCGGCCGTCGCTCGGCGTCCTGGGCGAGCCCGACTGGGCCGCACAGGTCGACCCGCTGCCGTTCGCCGCCGACTTCCGCGCGCTGCGCGACGCGAGCGGCTCGCCGGACGCGTTCGGCGCCGCGATGCCCGACGCGTGGGTCGACGCGCTCGCCGTCGTCGGCACGCCCGACGCCGTGCGCGCGCGGCTCGCCGAGCTCGGCGCGCACGGGGTGTCGAGCGTCGTCCTCGTGCCGACGAGCCCGGACCCCGCGCGACCCGACGACCCGTTCGCGGCGCTCGACGCGCTGGCTGCCGTGACCGCGACCCCCACGCGCTCGGAGTAGAGGGAGGGACGCCGCAGGCTCGGACCGTCGGCGGCGGTCACGAGGTCACGAGGTCTCGGGGTCACGAAAGTCACGAGGTCACCAGGGCCACGTCGCGACGACGACCAGGGTCACCACGACCATGAGGGCTCCGAAGGACAGCAGGGTGAGCTTCCGGACGCGCGCCTCGTCGAAGCCCGACCGCAGCCTCGGCAGCGACGACAGAGCGCGCCTCGGCTGGCGACGCAGCACCGACCAGACCGGCGACGCGTCGAGCAGGTCGCAGAGCGCCGCGACGTCGGCGAGGGTCCGGTGCCACCGACGTCCCGAGCCGGTCGACACGGGCCACCGCGCGTGCAGGAACATCGCGTCGCCCACGATCTCGATGCAGTACCGGTGGCTCAGGCGCGTGAGGACTCCGAGCGCGTCCGCCGTGAGCATCCCCCGCACGACGTCCGCCGTCTCGGCACGTGCGTACACCCGCAACGCGGTGTCGGGTCCCAGCTCGAGCCGGTCCTCGGGGCGCGGGTGGAAGCCGACCCGCAGACGCAGGACGCTCCTCGACGTCATGACGACGTGCGGGAGCCGGGCCGGCAGCCGGACGGCCACGTAGCCCGGCAGGACGGGGAGCGCTCGGTACGGGGTCACGTAGTACCGCAGGTTGCCGAGCTCGACCGGGTAGCCGTGGACCTCGCCCGCGACCACCATGCGGCGCTCCTGCCGGGTGCCCATCCGGAAGGTGCTCCCGGCGTGACCCGGTGAGGCCTTGAGGGCGTCGAAGGTCCACCCGTTGTCGTCGGCGAACCGGCTGATCCGTGCCGCCGCCGATCGGCTGACCTGCCACAGGGTCACGACGCCCGTGGGCACTCCCACGACACCCGCGGACACCAGCAGGAAGGTCAGCCTGTTCCAGCCCTGCAGCCCGAGGACCAGCAGCATGACGCCGACGAGCGCGGCGAGCACGCAGCCCACGACCGCGACGAGACGGGTGGAACGCTCCCTCCGCAGCGGGTCGGGCAGGGCGACCCGCGGGAGGTCTCGGCGCGCGGAGTCGAAGGCGCTCAGGTCGAGCGGCGCGGTGCTCAACGCGCCGGGCCCTCGCATCGGTACGTCACGGACGCACGCTAACCGACGGCGAGGCGGGCACCGACCACGCGCCGACGGCGCGGCGGGGCTCCGGGAGCAGGTCCCCGTGCTCGCACCGCAGGCCGGTCGACCTGCGAGACCGCCGCGCAGCGCCGACCATGGGGAGGTGAGCGAGCACGCACCGACGTACACCGAGACCTGGCCGCTGCTGAGCCCGGGCGACCGCCGCCGCCTCGCCGAGCTCGACGACCTCGAGACGGACATCCTGCGCCAGCTCGCCGGGGCCTTCGCCGACGAGGTGGACGCGCCGACGCTCGGCGAGCTCCAGGTCGAGCGCTTGCGCGTCTACCGCGACGCGCAGGCCCGGGCCCGCCGCCAGCGGTCGCGGTCCGACCGGTAGCCCGGAGCGTGCGGGGCGGGCCCGCCTCGCCCCACCGCTCAGTTCCGCACGGCCCGACCGTCGTCACAGGGGTCACGTCCCACCACGACGAGGAGGCCGTCATGGCCGCGCAGCTCAGCCCCTACCTCAACTTCGACGGCGACGCCCGCGAGGCCGTCGAGTTCTACGGGCGCGTGTTCGGCACGACGCCGGACATCAGCACCTACGACTCCGTGGGCCCCGTGGACGACCCGGCGCTCGCGGCGAAGGTCCTGCACGCACAGCTCACGATCGAGGGCGTGGGAACGCTCATGGCCTCGGACGTGCCTCCCGGGACGACGCTCACCGACCGTGCGTCGGTCGCGCTGTCCGGCGAGACCGGGGACCGCGAGCGCCTGCGTGCCTGGTTCGCGGCGCTCTCCGAGGGCGCGCAGGAGCTCACCGCGATGGAGACGGCGCCGTGGGGCGACGAGTTCGGCATGCTCCGTGACAGGTTCGGCGTCGGGTGGCTCGTGAACGTCGCCGCGCCGACGCCCTGAGCCTCCCAGCGAGCGGGTGACCACGGTTCTTCTACGATGCGCGGATGGACGCGGAGTGGTTCCTCGAGGCGACGGCGCACTGCGCCGTGGGCCGGCAGGCGCGCGAGATCGCATGGGACCAGACGCCGCTCGGCCCGCCCGAGGAGTGGCCGCACGCGCTGCGGCACGTCGTCCGGCTGTGCTTCTCCACGCGCTTCCCGGTCATGCTCGTCTGGGGTCCGGACCTCACGCTGATCTTCAACGACGGCTACGAGGAGATGCTCGGCACGGCCAAGCAGGCCGGCGCGCTCGGGGCGCCTGCGGAGGTCGTCTGGCACGAGATCTGGGACGTCGTCGGACCGCTTTTCGAGAGCGTGCTGACCACGGGCGAGGTCTCGTCCCACCGCGACCTGCGCCTCGTCATGAACCGCTCGGGGCACGACGAGGAGACGTTCTTCACGTTCTCCTACAGCCCACTGCGCGACGACGACGGGCGCATCGCGGGCGTGCTCGACATCTCCACGGAGACGACGCTCGAGGTCGTCAACCAGCGCCGCCTGCGCACGCTCGGTGAGCTGCAGACGGCCCTGCCGACGACGTTCACCGACCTGCGCTCGTTCGCGCGCCCCGTCCTCGACGTGCTCGACGAGAGCGCCGACGTGGCGCGAGCCGCGTTCTACGACGTGCGCGGCTCGCGCCCGGTCGTGATCGCCTCGACCGGACCGGAGCCCGGCGAGACCGAGGCCATGCTCGTCGACCGCGTGTTCCGCACGCGGCAGCTCGTCGTCTCGGCGGGGCTGGTCGTCAAGCCGCTGCGCGACGCGGTGCGCGGCGGCGTCGCGGGGATCCTCGTCCTCCAGGCGAGCAGCCTGCGGCCCTGGGACCGCGCGTACGCGCGCTACCTCACGGGTCTCGCCTCGACGGTGGGCGCCGCGCTGCGCGACGCGGTCCGCCTGCGGACGACCCTGGACGCGCTGCGCCAGCGCGCGCAGCGCTCGGAGGAGCAGATCGCGCAGATGCGCGAGGTCGCGCTCGCGCTCCAGCAGGCGGTGCTCACCGAGCCGCCCACGCCCGACCACCTCGAGGTCGCGGTGCACTACCAGCCGGCCGCGCTCGACCGGGACATCGGCGGCGACTGGTACGACGCGTTCGTCACGCCGGACGGCGCGACGACGCTCGTCATCGGCGACGTCGTGGGGCACGACATGTCCGCCGCGGTGACGATGGGCCAGCTCCGCGGGCTCGTGCGCGCGATCGGCTTCGACAGCCGGGAGTCGCCGGGGCGCGTGCTCGAGCGCGTCGACGCCGCGGTGCGCGGTCTCGCGCTCGGCACCGGCGCCGTCGCGACCGTGCTCGTCGCGCGCATCGAGCAGAGCGAGGAGGAGCGGCGCCGCGGCGCGCGGACGGTGCGGTGGTCGAGCGCCGGTCACCTGCCCCCCATGGTCGTGCGGTCCGACGGCGCCGTCGACACCCTGACGCGCCCCAACGACCTCCCGCTCGGCCTCGCGCCGGGCCGTCCGCGCACCGAGCACACCGTCGAGCTCCACGCGGACGACACGCTCGTGCTCTACACGGACGGGCTCGTGGAGCGCCGGGGGCACAACCTGCGCGACGACATCGCCGACCTGGCGCGCGCGCTCGAGGGGTCGCACACCCGCTCGATCGAGCAGGTGGTCGAGGCGGCGCTCGAGCGGATGCTCCCGGGCCCGGGCGAGGACGACGTCGCCCTCGTCGTGCTCCGGACGGGACCCGAGGACCCCGGCCCGGTCGTGCCCGCGCCCGCCGCGGCGGCGCGGGTCGTCACCGCGTGAGGGCCGCCCCTCGCCCGGGTGGGCGAGGGGCGGCCCCGGTGCGGGTGCGTCAGCCGCAGGTGACCGCGTCGTAGGCCGCGGTGACCTCCGTGCCGACCTGCTCGCCGTCGACCGTCGCCGTCGCCGTGACGGTCGCCTCGCCCGCCTCCGCGGACGGGGCGCGGACCGCGAACGACTGGTACGCGTTGGCCCCCGGCGCGACACCGGCGACCTCCTTGGTGCCGAACGGCGTCGCGAGCGTGACGTCCACGGGGACGTCCTCGCCGTTCGTCGCGCGCACGGCCACGTAGGCCTTGCCCGCGAGGCAGCGGGTGTCGGCGGTGACCGTCACGTCGAGCGCCGGCTCCTCGCCGTCGTCGCCCTCGTACACCTGGGCGACCTCCGCGTCGGACAGCGCGCGGTCGAACACGCGCACGTCGTCGATCGTGCCCGGCCAGTAGTCCGTGGGGTTGCCGCCCCACTGCCCGCGCCCGATCGTCAGCGGACCGGACGGCGTGGTGCCGCCGCACACGTCGGACTGCCCGACGAGCTCGCCGTTGACGTAGAGCTTGAGCTTCTGGTCGGCCGCGTCGCGGACGCCCACCACGTGGTACCACTCGCCCAGCACCGGCTCCACGACGTACTCGGCGCGCGGCTCGTCCAGGTAGGAGAACGCCCACCGGCCCCCGCCGCCGTACTGGAGGTAGAACGCGCTGCCGCCCATGACGGAGTCCTGGCCGACGATCGTCGACCAGTTGCCCGGCAGCTCGTCGAGCTGGACCCACGCCGAGACCGTGTACGAGCCCGTCGTGTCGACGACGGGGCCCTCGGTCGCGAAGTGGTCGTCCTCGCCGTCGAGGTGGATCGCGGTGCCGGTGCCGTCGTGCCCGGTCACCCACTCCCCGGTGCCCGACGCCGCGTGGTCGCCCACGCTGTCGGCCGCCGTGGTGCCCTCGCCCTCGTCGAACAGCCACCGACCCGTGCCGGTCAGGCCGGGCGTGCCCGGGTCGACCGGCGCGGAGCCCTGCTTCGCGGCCGCGACGACGCGCTCGTTGACGTCCTTCACGCGCGCGGCGTCCATCTTCAGGACGCGGCGGTCGTACGTCCAGAAGCCGTTGAGCTCGTTCTCGACGTCGGAGATCTCGGTGTACACCGAGCCGGACAGGTAGCACTGCGCCGGCCGCACGAGGCGTTCCGTGTTCTCGACGTACGCGTTCGTCAGCGCCTCGCTGTCCGGGACGCCGCCGTACGGGTTGGCGGAGACGCCCGGCCACATGTGGCCCGGGACGCTCATCGAGAAGCCGCCGTGCTCGCCGTCGATCGCAGCGCGCGTGGCGTCCGGCTTCGGCAGGGCCGGGCCGGTGTACTGGTGCCAGTCGATGATGTCGCCCGTCTTCGAGTCGCCCTTCGACGCGCAGCAGTTGTAGCCGGAGTGCGTGTTGAGGATGCGGCTCGGGTCGTAGGCGCTGATCGTGTTCCCGATCCGCGCCGTCTCCGCGAGGTCCCACTCGCCCCAGCCCTCGTTGAACGTGACCCACCCGACGATCGACGGCACCGAGCGGTGCTGGTCGATGATCGTCTTCATCTCCTGCTCCCAGAAGACCCGCGACAGCGGGTCGGTGTCACCGTTCGCGAACCAGCCGCTCGGGATGTCCTGCCAGACCATGAGGCCCAGCGTGTCGGCGTGGTAGTACCAGCGCGCCGGCTCGACCTTGATGTGCTTGCGCACGGTGTTGAACCCGAGGTCCTTGTGGGCCTGGAGGTCGAACGCGTACGCCTCGTCGGACGCCGGCGTGTAGATGCCGTCCGGCCAGTAGCCCTGGTCAAGCGTCGACATGAGGAAGGTCTTCTCGCCGTTGAGCAGGATGCGCTGGACGCCGTCGACCTCGGAGACCTCGATCGAGCGCATGCCCGCGTACGACGCGACCGTGTCGGTCGAGCCGCCGTCGGTCAGCGTGACGTCGACGTCGTAGAGGTACGGGTCGTCGGGCGACCACAGGTGCGCGTCCGGGATCTCGACCGCGAGGAGCTCGTTCACCGCGCCGTTGGCGGTGCCGACCTCGTTGCCGTCCGCGTCCCGCACGACGGCGGTGACCTCGGCGGCGTCGGACGCGGAGGCCGACTGCGCGGTCACCGCGAGGACGCCCGCCTCGACGTCGGGCGTCGTGACGACGGCGTCGATCGCCGCCGCCGGGACCGGCTCCATCCACACCGTCTGCCAGATGCCCGACGTCGGGGTGTAGAAGATGCCGCCCGGGTTGAGCGTCTGCTTGCCGACGGCCTGGTTGCTGCCGTCCGTCGTGTCGACGACGCGCACCACGAGCTCCTGCTCGGTGCCCTCGACGAGCGCGTCGGTGACGTCGAACGAGAACGCGTCGTAGCCGCCGCGGTGGGTGCCGACCTCCTCGCCGTTGACGTACACGGTCGCCACGTAGTCGACCGCGCCGAAGTTGAGGCGCAGCCGGTTGTCGCCGCCCACGGCCCAGTCCTGCGGCACCTCGAACGTGCGCCGGTAGAACATGTCGTCCTCGCGCCGCTCGATGCCCGACAGCGCGGACTCGACCGCGTAGGGCACGACGATCTCCTCGTCGAGGTCGCGGCCGGTCGGCACGGCGTCGTCGGACTCCGCCGCCTCGAACTGCCAGACGCCGTTGAGGTTCTGCCACGCGTCGCGCGTGAGCTGCGGGCGCGGGTACTCGGGCAGCGGGTTCGTCGGGTCGAAGTCGTCGGCCCACGGGGTCTGGATGCGGAAGTCCGACCCGTTCGTCACCGGCAGGTTGAGCGAGCCGACAGCCTCGCCGCCCACGGCCAGGTCGCCCTCGCCGTCGTAGACGAGGCGCACGGTCGACGCGCGGTCGACGGGCTCGGCGAGCGTGACGCCGAGGACGTCGCCCTGCGCCGCGACCTGCGCGACGGGCCACGTGAGCTGGTCCACCTGCACCGTGAGGTGCTCGACGAGGCTCTCGTCGACGCCGCCCACGGCGCCGTCGAACGTCACGTTGAGGCTCGTGCCGTCGGTCTCGACCGTCGCCTGCGCGGGGAAGACGACGAAGTCGTCCGGGTAGGTGAACGCGTCGGTCGGCACGATCTCGCGCTCCTGCGACGGGCTCTGCCACCGCAGGCGCAGGTGCGACCCGCCGGTGTTCTGGAACATCTCCATGCGGAACGCGTACTCGCGGCCCGCCTCGAGCTCGACGGGCGCGGACGTCTGCTCGACGTCCCAGTCGTCGACCCAGTGGTCGATGACGACCTGGTCGTCGATCCACAGCCGGAAGCCGTTGTCGCCGATCGCGGAGAACGTGTACGCCTCGCTGTAGTCGGGCGTGATCTTGCCGGTCCAGCGCGCCGCCGTCCGCTCGCCGCGCCCCGTGAGGCTGGTGAACGTGGGGACCAGGTCGGGGAACTCGATCCGCTGGTCGGGGATGGTCGCCTTGAGGTCGGTGAGCGGCCAGGAGGGGCCGCCGGACAGGAAGTACTCGCCCTTGAGGCCGTTGTCGAGCGCGAGGTCCTGGGCCGCGACGTCCTGCGCGGCGCCCTCCTGCGTCGCGGTCGTCGCGGACGGGGACGCGGTCGCCCCGATCGCCGTCGCCACGGCCAGGGGGACCGTGAGCGCGGTGGCGAGCGCCGCCGCGACGATCCTCGCCGGTCTGCCCCGTGGGGGTGCTACCGCTGTCATGGACTGCATCCGTGCTTCCTCCTCGTCGAGTGAATCCAGGGACTGCTCGGACGCGGCGGCGAGCCGGGCACCGGTGCTCCGGCGGTCGCCCTCCTTGGCGCACCGCACGACGTCTCCCCAGAATCAAACAACTTCCACCAGAAAAAGACAACAGGTGACAGCACGCAACACGCTCACGCGGGCTCGCGCACCTCGATCTCGTCGCCCGGGTCGACATCGCGCAACGCGCCCGCGGGCACCTCCAGCAGGGCGGTCGCCGGGCCGGGCGCGGCCCACCGCGGGCACGTCGTCTGGTCGTGCTCGGTGCACGGGTCGAGCGTGGCGACGCCGACCACGCGGTCGCCGTCGATCCACGCGACGTCGACCGGCACCTCCATGCCCGCCATCCACATCTGGTGCTCGGCGCGCTCGGGGAACGGGAAGAGCATGCCCGTCCCGGCCGGCACCTCCGTGCGCCCGGCGAGGCCCTCCTTCTGCTCCGCGACGCTCGTCGCGAGCTCCACGACGAACACCGCGTCCCCGACCTCGACGGTGGCCTCCGGCTCGGGCTGCGCGTCGCACGCCCCCGGCGCGAGCACGCCACCCAGCACGCCCACCAGCGCGGCGACGCGGGCGGCCGACGTGCGCGGAGCGCGTCCGGCGCCGCTCGTGGGCATGGGCGGTCAGCGGTGGATGTGCGACGTCCAGTCGGCGGGCACGCGGTCGGCCGGGCCCGGCGACGTCTGCTCCGGCGGTCGCGAGAGCGGCGCGGCGAGGTGCGGGCCCTCCAGCACCTGCTCCGTCCCGTAGTCCCAGAACCAGTCCTCGCCCGGCTCGAACGACCGCATGACGCGGTGCCCGGTCGCGCGGTAGTGCGCGGTCGCGTGCTGGGCCGGTGACGTGTCGCAGCACGCCACGTGCCCGCACGTCGCGCACCGGCGCAGGTGCACCCACCAGCCGCCCAGCTCGTCGCAGTCGGCGCAGCCCGTGCCGCTCGGCGGCACGTCGACGTCGACCGCAGACGCGAGGGCGGCCGCCAGCACCGGGTCGTCGAGACCGTCGCCGTAGACGCTGGGCGCGCGCTCCGTCGTCACCGCGCCGCCGCACCGGCGGCGCGGACGACCGGCGCCCACGCCTCGGGGTCGAGAGCCGGTGCGGGCTCGGCCGCGGCCCACGTGCGGCAGTCGTCGATCGTCGCGGAGAGCAGGGCCCGCAGGCGCTCGTCCGGGTCCGGCACGCACGCCTCGGCGATGCCCTGCACCGCCGCGGAGATGATGCTCGGCGCGGCGTCGCGCACGAACCGGTTCGGCCGCAGCCTCGCGCCCTCGCAGAACCGCTGCGCCCAGCGCGCGGTGCGCGGGCAGCTCGCGAGCGCGTCGGCCGACTCGGCGCTCAGCGTCCCCGCGGGGCGGTCGTCGAGCACGTCGAGCATCTTCTCGGCGCCGATGATCGCGACGGCGAGCGTCTGCTGGCGGTCCGCCGGGGCGATGGGCAGCGCCGTCACCGCGGCGCGCAGCGCGATGCGCACGTCCCAGTGCGGGTCGTCGCTCGTCAGCCCGATCACGGACGGGATGAGCGGCGCGAGCCTGGGACGCTCCGGGTCGACCGTGAGGTCGTTCACGGCGCGCGCGAGCATCGCGAGCAGCGGGTGCGTGCACCGCGGATGGTCGCTCCACCGCTCCCCCGCGAGATAGGACGCGAGCTCCATGAAGCACGCACCCTTCTTCGGGTTCCGGTGCTTGCCACGGCCCAGCATCGGCAGCATGTCGTAGGTGTCGGTCACGAGGGTCACCCCCACAGCGGGTCCGGTACTCCGTCCAGTCTGCGCCGGGCCACGGTCGTTGGCAACGGGATGAGTGACCTGGGTCACGCCGCACGTCGCTTTCGCTTCCTCCTGCGCTCCGCGCCCGTGTGTGATAGGCGTGGTCGAGCACGGCGTCGGGCAGCGCGAGGCACCCAGCCGACCGCGCGACGCCTTCTGGGGGCACGATGAGCGGCACCGCAGAAGAAGCACGCGTCACCAAGCTCGCCCTGCCGGCGCTGACCGCGATGGTCGTCGGCTCCATGGTCGGCGCGGGCGTCTTCCAGCTCCCCGCGCGCTTCGCCGCGCAGACCGGCGTCTGGGGCGCGACCATCGCGTGGACGGTCGCGGGCCTGGGCATGCTCACGCTCGCGTTCGTCTTCCAGGCCCTCGCCGTCCGCAAGCCCGAGCTCGACAACGGCGTCTACGTCTACGCGCGAGCGGGCTTCGGCGTCTACCCCGGCTTCCTCTCCGCGGTCGGGTTCTGGGCGTCGGCGTGCGCGGGCAACGCCTTCTACTGGGTGCTCATCATGACCACCCTGTCCCAGCTCTTCCCGGAGCTGGAGCCCACGCTCGGGCAGGGCGACACGTGGCCCGCCTTCGCGATCTCGGCCGTCGCCGTGTGGGGGTTCTTCCTCCTCATCCGCCGCGGGGTCAAGGAGGCGGCGGCGATCAACGCGATCGTCACCGTCGCCAAGCTCGTGCCGCTCGCGCTGTTCCTCGTGCTCGCGATCTTCTTCCTCGACGCCGACGTGTTCGTCGGCAACCTCACCGGCGGGTACGACGTCGCGGGCGGCGAGCCGTTGTTCCTCCAGGTCCAGGGCACCATGCTCGTCACGGTGTTCGTGTTCCTCGGCATCGAGGGCGCGAGCGTCTACTCGCGCTACGCGAAGCGGCGCAAGGACGTCGGGCGCGCGACCGTGCCGGGTTCCTCTCGGTGCTCGCCCTGTTCGCGAGCATCTCGATCCTGTCCTACGGCATCCTCCCGCAGGCCGAGATCGCCGGCCTCAACCAGCCGTCCGTGGGCGGCGTGCTCGAGGCGGCGGTCGGGCCGTGGGGCGGCACGCTCATCCGCGTCGGGCTCATCGTGTCCGTGCTCGGCGCGTACCTCGCGTGGCAGCTCCTCGCCGCCGACGTCGTGTTCGCCGCCGCGAGCGACAAGGACCTGCCGAGCGCCCTCGGCCGCACGAACGACCGCGGGGTCCCGGAGAACGCGGTCCTGTGGACGTCGATCATGGTCACCGTCATCCTCTTCGCGGTGCAGTTCGTCGACGACGCGCTCGACTTCACGCTCGACCTCACCGCGGCCCTCGCCCTCGCGCCGTTCGCGCTCGCGAGCGCCTACGCGCTGAAGATCGCGCTGCGGCGCGACGGCTACGACGACGTCGCGCCGCGGGTCCGCCACCGCGAGCTCGTCGTCGCGGTGATCTCGACGGTGTACACGCTGTTCCTCCTGTGGGCGGCCGGCTACGTGTTCTGGTTCCTCGCGTGCCTGCTGCTCGCTCCCGCCACGCTGCTGTACGTCGCCGCCCGCCGCGAGCAGCGCGCGCCTCTGTTCACCGCGCCGGGGCTCGCGACGTTCGTCGGGGTCGCCGTCTTCGCGGTCGTCGGAGCCGTGCTCCTCGCGACGGGCGCGGTCCAGATCTGAGCCACCCATCCCGGAGGAGACATCCATGTCGCAGGTGACGTACGGCGTCCACTCGGAGGTCGGCACGCTCCGCAAGGTGCTCGTGTGCCGGCCGGGGCTGGGGCACGAGCGCCTGACCCCGAGCAACAACGACGCGCTGCTGTTCGACGACGTCCTGTGGGTGCAGAACGCCAAGCGGGACCACCAGGACTTCGTGCTCAAGCTGCGCGACCGCGGGGTCGAGGTCGTGGAGCTCCACGACCTGCTCGTCGAGACCCTCCGGGTGCCGGGCGCCAAGGAGTGGCTGCTCGACCGCAAGATCGTCGCGAACGAGGTCGGTCTCGGCCTGCTCGACGACACGCGCGCGTTCCTCGAGTCCCTCGACGACGCGACCCTCACCGAGCACCTCGTGGGCGGGCTGTCGACGCGCGACCTGCCCGCCGACTTCCGCTCCGGGTACCTCGCGCTCGCGCGCGAGTCCCTGGGCGTCAACGAGTACCTCATGCCCCCGCTGCCCAACACGATCTACACGCGCGACACGACGTGCTGGATCTACGGCGGCGTGACCCTCAACCCGCTGTTCTGGCCCGCACGGCACGACGAGACGCTGCTGATGAAGGCGGTCTACGAGTTCCACCCGGACTTCACGGGCAGCACCGTGTGGTGGGGCGACCCGGAGCGCTCGTGGGGGCAGGCGACGCTCGAGGGCGGCGACGTCATGCCGATCGGCAACGGCGCCGTGCTCGTCGGCATGAGCGAGCGCACGTCGCGCCAGGCGATCACGCAGCTCGCGGCGCGGCTGTTCGAGGAGGGGGCGGCCACGCGCGTCGTGGTCGCCGGGATGCCGAAGCTCCGGGCGGCCATGCACCTCGACACGGTGTTCACGTTCGCCGACCGCGACCTCGTGACGCTCTACCCGGACATCGTCGACGGCATCCACACGTTCTCGCTGCGCCCCGCGGACGACGGCGGCGTCGAGGTCACCGAGGAGTCGGCCCCGTTCGTGGACGTCGTCGCCGACGCCCTCGGGCTGCCGCGGCTGCGCACCGTCGAGCCCGGCGGGGGCTGGTACGCCGGCGAGCGGCAGCAGTGGGACAGCGGCAACAACGTGGTCGCCGTCGAGCCCGGCGTCGTGTTCGCCTACGACCGCAACACCCACACCAACACGCTGCTGCGCAAGGCCGGCGTCGAGGTCGTGACGATCGTCGGCGCCGAGCTCGGGCGCGGGCGCGGCGGCGGCCACTGCATGACGTGCCCGATCGCGCGCGACCCCGTCGAGCTCTGACCGCCGGACGAGCGCGGGGCTCAGTCGCGGCGGGCCGAGAGGCAGAACTCGTTGCCCTCGGGGTCGGTGAACGTCGACCACGCGTAGTGGTCGACGACGTACCTGCCGACGAGCGTCGCGCCCGCCGCCTGGAGACGCGCGGACTCCGCCTCGTAGTCGTCCGTCACGAGGTCGAGGTGCGCGCGGTTCTTGCCCGGCGTGGGGTCCGCGACGTACCGGAACCCGATCCGCACGCCCGACGCGTCGTCGATCATCGCGAACGACGTCGTCGCGCCCGGCCGGACCCTGCTCCCGGTCTGCTCCGCCCACCACGCGGACAGCGCGGCCACGTCCGTCGCGTCGATGGTGACCACGTCGACCGACATCGTCACGCCGGTACCTCCTCCTCGGTGCGGACCCGCTCCCGTCGCGGGCCTCCTCGGGCCCAGGACCGTAGCCGGACCGTCCGACACGACCGCGGGTGCCTCAGGCGCGGGCACCCACCTCAGACGCCTCAGGCCGGCAACGGGCCCCCGCCTAAGGCACCTGCCCGTCAACCGTGCGCGGTCGACCGATGCGTGGCCCTCCGGCTCAGGACGAACGTGAGTCTCGGACAGGCAGGGTGCCTGCAGGAACGGGGGACACCACCATGAGCGCTCAGCTCGACCCGACCTTCGAGGCGGATCTCACCTACCGCGCGCAGCGCCTGCGCGAGGAGTTCCGGCACGACGAGCCCACGCTGCTGCACTGGTGGCGCGGGCGCCGCCAGCGCCACGACCGCGCAGCACGATGACCGCGCCGCCCGACGCCGTCGACGAGACCCTCGTCGACGGCGTCGCCGCGTCCGGGCGTCTATCCGGTGGTCACGTGTCGGTCCCCGCTGCGAGGATGGGGGGCGTGCCCCGACCCTCCTCGCGCGCGCCCTTCGTGGCTCGCGCCGCCGAGCTCGACGTGCTCGCGGCGGCGGTCGAGCGCGCGCGCCGCGGCGAGCCGGGCGTCGTGCTCGTGGGCGCCGACGCGGGCGTCGGCAAGACCCGGCTCCTCACCCGGGCGGCGGAGCTCGCCGCCGAGGCGGGCGCGACCGTCGTGTGGAGCCACTGCGTCGACCTGGGCGAGGTCGGCCTCCCCTACCTCCCGTTCTCCGAGGCGCTCACGACGCTGCGCTCCCAGCACCCTGCCGTCGACGAGACGGTCGCGGCACGTCCCGCCCTCGCGCGCCTGCTCGACGCGGGCGCCCCCGCGGACGACGAGCAGAGCCAGGGCGAGCGGCTCCAGCTCTTCGAGAGCGTCGCCGCGGCGCTCGCCGCGTCCGGCACCCCCGAGTCCCCGCTCGTCCTCGTCGTCGAGGACCTGCACTGGGCGGACCCGTCGAGCCGCGACGTGCTGCGCTTCGTCGTCGCGCGCCTGCGTGCCGAGCACGTGCTCGTCGTCGCGAGCTACCGCGCGGACGACCTGCACCGCCGTCACCCGCTGCGGCCCGTGCTCGCCGAGCTGCTGCGCCACCCGCGCGTCGAGCACGTGCAGCTCGCGCCGTTCACCGAGGCCGAGCTGCGCGAGTTCACCACCGCGCTCGCGGGCGCGCCGCTGCCGAGGGATGCGTTCGAGTCCGTCCGGACGCGCTCGGAGGGCAACGCGTACTTCGCCGAGGAGCTCGTCGAGTCCGGCCTCGGCGACGAGCTGCCCTGGTCGCTCGCGGACGTGCTGCGCGCACGCCTCGAGGTGCTCGACCCCGCGGTGCAGCACCTCGTGCGCGTCGCGTCCGTGTCCGGTCGGCAGGTGAGCGAGCCGCTCCTGCGCGCCGCGCTCGCGCACGACGCCGCGGCGGGCGGGGCCTCGCCCGCCGACGTGGGCGGGCCGTCCGGGCGGTCGTTCGACGCGGCGCTGCGCGAGGCGATCGCGCACCACGTCCTCGCCGTCGAGGGCGACGGCGCGCGCGACGTCGTCGTGTTCCGGCACGCGCTGCTCGCCGAGGCCGTCGCGTCCGACCTGCTGCCGGGCGAGCGCGTCGGCGTGCACCGCGCGTACCTCGAGGCGCTCACCGCCGACCCGGCGCTCGGCTCGCCCGCGCTGCGCGCGCACCACGCGCTCGCGGCCCACGACCTCCAGGCCGCGCTCACGGCGTCGCGCGCCGCCGCCCGCAAGGCCGCGCGCGTGCTCGCGCCCGCGGAGGAGCTGCGCCACCTCGAGCAGGTCCTCGCGCTGTGGCAGGCCGTGCCCGACGCCGAGACCCTGCTCGGCGAGGACCGCGTCACCGTCGCGCTCGCCGCGGCCGGGGCGGCGAGCCGCGCGGGCGAGCCGGACCGCGCCGTCGCGCTCGCGCGCCGCGTCGTCGAGGGCACCGCGGACGACCCGCTGCGCCAGGCGTCGCTGCGCCACGTGCTGTCCCGCTACCTGCTCGGCACGGAGGAGGTCGAGGAGACCCTCGCGCACACCGAGGCCGCGCTCGCCGTCCTGCCGGTCGAGCCGCCGTCGCTGGACCGCGCGTGGACCCTCGCGATGCGGGCGCGCGCCGCGATGAACGCGGACCTCGACGAGCTCGCCGCCGAGGTCGCGACCGAGGCGATCGACGTCGCGCACCGCCTCGACGCCCCGGACGTCGAGGCCGACGTGCTGACGACGATGGCGATCCTCGAGGTCGCCGACGACGACCGCGCCGCCGTCCTGCTCGCCCAGGCGCGCGAGCGCGCCGTCGAGGCGGGCGACATCCTCACCGAGCTGCGCTGCTGGTACAACATCGCGGCCAACCGGTACTACGCCGGTCGCATCGACGAGGCGCTCCAGGTCACGTACGACGGCCTCGACCGGGCGCGGGCGACGGGGCTCGGGTGGAGCGCGTACGGCGTCGAGCTGCGCCTCTTCCGCGACCTCGTGCGCTACGTGCTCGGCGACCTCACTCCCACGGACACCACGGGCGAGACCATGCCGGAGGGGTCCGCACCGCAGCTGTCGTGCGTGCAGCTCTACGCGGCCGTCGCACGCGGCGACGCCGACGCGCTCGCGCGCGGCACGGCCCTGCGGCGCGACTGGTTCCGGGACGGGCAGATCGCGCTCATCTCGGGCGGGTGCTCGATCGACGCGCTGACGTGGTCCGGCCGGCACGAGGAGGCCGTCGCGCTCGCCGTCGAGCTCGTGGACCACCTGGGCCGCACGTGGAGCGACTACTTCCTCGGCCGCATCTGGATCTCCGCGCTCGCGCTGGCCGCGCTCGCCGACGCCGCGGACGCGGCCCGCCTGCAGGGTGCCTCGGGGTCGGCCGCGGTCGCCGAGCTCGTCGCGCGCGGCGCCGAGCTGCTCGACGCCGCCCGCACGACCGCGGAGCGCGGCCGCCCGCGCGGCGGCCGGCTCGGGCCCGAGGGGCGCGCGTGGCTCGCGCGCGCCGCCGCCGAGCACTCGCGGCTCACCGGCGACGGCGACCCGGCCCTGTGGGAGGAGACGACGCGTCTCTTCGACTACGGCTACCGCTACGAGGTCGCGCGCTCGCGCTTCCGGTGGGCCCAGGCGCTGCTCGGCGCGGGCGACCGCAACGCGGCCGAGATCGAGGCGGGCCAGGCGCTCGAGGAGGCCGAGGCCATGGGCGCGGCGCCGCTCGCCGAGGCCGTGCGCGCGCTCGGTCGGCGCGGGCGCCTCGACCTGCCGGGCGTCCGGCGGTCCACGACGGCGGTCCTCACCGAGCGCGAGGAGGAGGTCCTGCTGCTCGTGGCCCAGGGCCTGACCAACCGCCAGATCGGCGAGCGCCTGTTCATCTCCGCGAAGACCGTGAGCGTGCACGTGTCGAACGTCCTCGCCAAGCTCGGCGCGTCCGGGCGCGCCGAGGCCGTGTCGCTCGCGCACCAGCGCGGGCTCCTCGAGGTCTGACGCGTGGCGCCGTCGGAGCCCTCGCCGGGCGCGCCCCGGGGACCCTCCGGCGGTCGGGACGGCGGGCCGGGCGCGCTCGTGCTCGTCCGGCACGGGCAGAGCACGTTCAACGCGGACGACCGCTTCACCGGCCTGCTCGACGTCCCGCTCTCGGAGGTCGGGGTCGCCGAGGCCGGCCGCGCCGCACGGCTCCTCGCCGACGCGGTCGCGCGCGAGCCGGCCCTCGCGCCCCGGCGCGTCGTGACGTCCCCGCTCGTGCGCGCGTTGACGACGGCCGCGATCGTCGCCGACGCGCTGCCCGGACCGCCGCCGCTCGCGGTCGAGTGGCGCCTCGTCGAGCGGCACTACGGCGCGTTCACCGACAAGCCGCGCGACGTCGTCCGCCGCGACTACGGCGAGGCCGCGTACTGGCGCTACCGCCGCTCGTACCTGCACCGGCCGCCGCCGCTCGCCGACGACGACCCCGCACGCGCGCTCGTCGAGGACACCCTCGGGCGCCTGCCCGACGCCGCGCGCGCCGCGCTGCGCCCGGACGCCGAGTCGCTCGCGGACGTCGTCGAGCGCCTGCGTCCCTTCTGGGCCGCCACCCGTGCGCGGGTCGCGCACGGCGAGGCGGTGCTCGTCGTGGGGCACGGCAACTCGCTGCGCGCGCTGTCCGTGCTCGTCGACGACCTCACGCCCGAGGAGGTCCAGGACCTCGACGTGCCGACCGGGCACCCGCTCGTCCACCGCTTCACGGCCGGGCCCGACGGCGCGCTCGTCCCCGAGGTCCGCGGCGGCACCTACCTCGACGCGCACGGCGCCGAGCACGCGCTCGGCGACCTCAGGTCGCGCGGCGGCGCCTGACCGGACCCGCGTCGGCTGCGGCGGACCCGGTCGTGTTCTCGTCTCACGAGCGGTACACGCACGTCCCCTGCCCGACGTTCCGTCCGTCCCGATTTCACCCGGTGAGGATCCCGGGAGGGCGTCTTTGCACTGTTTGACCACCCTCGTCCTGGTGATACTGGATCATGACCGACGCCCAGGCGATGAGCGAGCTCGCGCAGGCGGGCCTCGCCGAGGCGACGGCCGACGAGTCGTTCGACCGCTTCGCCCGGCTCGTGCGCCGCCAGCTCGGGGTGTCGTCGGCGCTGGTCACGCTCGTCCTCGACGAGGAGGCGGTGCTCCCCGGCGCCCAGGGCCTCCCCGAGCCGTACCAGTCGGAGCGCCGCACGCCCCTCACCCACACGTTCTGCCAGTTCGTGACGAGCGACGCGCGCCCGCTCGTCGTGGCGGACGCCCGCGCGGAGCCGCACCTCGCGTCCCTGCGCGCGGTCGACGACGTGGGCGTCGTCTCCTACGCCGGGTTCCCGATCTTCGACCCGCACGGTCACGCCGTCGGCTCCCTGTGCGCGTTCGACGGCGAGCCCCGCCCGTGGTCGGACGAGGACCTCGCGACGCTCGCCGACCTGGCCGCCGCGTGCACGTCGGAGCTCCGGCTCCGCCTCGCCCGCGCTCGGGCCCGCCGCATGCAGCGCGTCGCGCTCGCCGCCAACCGCCGGTCGCGCCTCCTGCTGGAGCTCTCGGAGTCGTTCGCCGCCGCGACGTCGGTGCGCGACGTCGCCGAGCGGCTCGCGGCCGTGGGCGCCGTGATCGGCGCGCGGTACGCCGGGCTCGCCACGCTCGACGCGAGCGGCACCCGGCTCGAGTACACGACGCTCGACCACCTCGAGCCCGGCATCCCCGCGTCCTTCCGCCGCATGCGCCTGGACGCCGACCGCGCGAGCGCCATCGCGGCGCGGACCCGCGAGCCCCTGTTCTTCCGCGACCACGCGCAGTACGCGGAGCGCCTGCCCGACGCCGCCGCGCTCATCGTGAACCACGAGGTCCAGGCCCGCTCGTTCCTCCCGGTGCTCGCGGAGGACCGGCTCGTCGGCGTCGTCGCGCTCGCGTGGGACACGGCGCGCGAGTTCGACGAGGACGCCGTGAAGACGGAGACGGCCATCGCGTCGTACGTGGCGCACGCGCTCGACCGCGTCCGGCTCCTGGAGGAGCGGCACCGGGTCGCGGCGACGCTCCAGGCCGCGATGCTCACGGAGCTCCCCTCGGTCCGCACCGCGGAGCTCGCCGCGACGTACGCGTCCGCGACGCGCACGGACCAGGTCGGTGGCGACTGGTACGACGCGGTCGTGCTCGACGACGACGCGTGCGTCCTCATGATCGGCGACGTCACCGGCCACGACATGGGCGCGGCCGCGCAGATGGGCCAGCTCCGCTCGATGCTGCGGACGTTCGCGTGGTGCCAGGACGAGCCGCCCGCCGTCCTGCTGCGTCTCCTCGACCGCGCCAACCGGGGGCTCGCGCTGCACTCGACCGCGACGGCCGTCGTCGTGCGGCTGGACCGCACGCCGCGAGGGTTCGACGTCACGTGGTCGAACGCGGGTCACCCGTCGCCGCTCGTCCTGCGCGCGGACGGCACCATCGACACGCTCGACGCGCCGCCCGACCTCATGCTCGGCGTGCTCCCGAGCACGCCGCGCCACGACCACCGCGCGCGCCTCGCGCACGGCGACACGCTGCTCCTCTACACCGACGGGCTCGTCGAGCGCCGGGGCAGCCCGTACGCGGACCGGCTCGCCGGGCTCCGCGAGGCGCTGGCCGAGCTGTCGAGCACGGCGACGTCCGCGCTCCCCGACGCGCTCGTGCGCCGGCTCGTGTCGGGCCAGCGCGACGACGTGGCCGTCCTCGCGCTGCGCGTGCGCCACACGGCCCCGCGGCCGCCGGGTCCTGGACGCCCGGCCGTCCTCGCCCGCGCGGTCGAGCACGCGTCGACGGCGATCGGCCCCTCACGGCGGTGGGTCGACGACCTCCTCGAGAGCTGCGACGTCGCGCCGGCCGTGCGCCGCATCGCGATGCTGCTCACGAGCGAGGTGCTGACGAACGCGGTGCAGCACGGCACCGCACCCGTCGAGGTGCAGGTCGAGGTCGCGCACCGCGTCCTGCGCGTCGGCGTGCGCGACGGCTCGACGGCGCTCCCCGTGCTGCGGTCCCCCCGGCCGCACGAGACCGGGGGCCGGGGCGTGCAGTTCCTGGAGCGCTGCGCCGCGCGCTGGGGCGTCGACCTGCGCGCCGACGGCGAGGACGCGCAGGGCTTCCGCAAGACCGTGTGGTTCGAGCTCGACCTCGCCGACTGAGCGCACGGGCTCCCGGCCCGCGCGCCCGGCCTCGCGGCGACCGCCCCTGTGCTGTGTCGGAGGCCGGAGGTAGCGTGTGTGAGGTGGGCCACTCCCCCTGGTCCCGTGCGATCCCGTGACCCCTCGAGAACGTCGACACAATCGAGTCCTGAGAGGCAGCACCATGACCGACCTCGCCAGCCCCCCGAGCGTGCGCGCGGACGCCACCGCGACCGGCCCCGCTCCCCTGCCCGACCGCGCCGACCTCGACGCGGTCCTCGACGGCTTCCGCCGCGAGATCACGGGCTACTGCTACCGGATGCTCGGCTCCGCGTTCGAGGCGGACGACGCCACGCAGGAGACGTTCCTGCGCGCGTGGCGCTCGTACGACCGCTTCGAGGGCCGGTCGTCGCTGCGGTCGTGGCTGTACCGCATCGCGACGAACGTGTGCTTCGACGCGCTCGGCGCGCGCAAGCGGCGCGAGCGGCCGATGGGGCTGGGCGGTCCGCAGGCGCCGGAGGCCGAGAACCTGGGCCAGGTGCTGCCCGAGGAGACGTGGGTCGAGCCCGTCCCGGACGACCGGGTGCTGCCGCACGACGGCGACCCGGCGCAGGTCGCCGTGGGCCGCGAGAGCATCCGCCTCGCGTTCGTCGCCGCGCTGCAGTTCCTGCCGCCCCGCCAGCGCGCGGTGCTCCTCCTGCGCGAGGTGCTGCGCTGGCAGGCGAGCGAGGTCGCGGAGCTCCTCGACACGTCGGTCGCGTCGGTGAACAGCGCGCTCCAGCGGGCGCGCGCCACCCTCGCAGCACGCGCCCACTGGGACAGCTCGGGCCTCGGGTCCGACGCCGAGCCCGCGCCGGTCGCGTCGAACGAGGGTCTCGGCGACGAGGAGAAGGCGCTGCTCGAGCGCTACCTCGACGCGTTCGAGCGGTACGACATGGACGCGCTCGTCGCGATCCTCCACGAGGACGCGACGCTGTCCATGCCGCCGTACCCGCTGTGGATGCGCGGGACGGACGACATCGTCGCGTGGATGACGGGACCGGGCTACGAGTGCGCGGGCTCGCGCATGATCCCCGTCGCGGTCAACGGCACGTTCGGGTTCGGCCAGTACCGCCCCGCCGCGGGCGGGGGGCACGAGCCGTGGGCGCTGCAGGTGATCGAGACCGAGGACGGCCGTGTCACGGCGATCAACGCCTTCCTCGACACGGCGTCCTGGTTCCCGCTCTTCGGGCTCCCCGCGCGCCTCGACGACTGAGCCTCAGCCGAAGGTCTCGATGAGCGCGCTGCGCTCGGCCTCGGTGAGGTTCGTCGCGACGAGGGTCCCGTGCACGCCGTGGAACCGCTCGCCCACACGGTCGAGGTCGCCGTCCTCCGTGACGACGAACAGCGCGGACGTGCCCGGCGTGACGCCCTCGCGGATCCGGTCCAGCTGGTCCTTGTCGATCCCGACGGCGGCCATCGCCTTGCTCGACGCGCCGATCGCGGCCCCGGCGGCGGCCCCGAGCACGGGCGCGAAGAACAGCGACCCGAGCAGCAGGCCCCAGAACGCGCCCCACCCGGTGCCGCGCCACTCGTCCTGGTGCCCGTGGCGCGTCGTCGGCTTGGCCGCACCCTCGGGCCACGACACGACCGCGGTGTCGATGATCCGTACCGCGTGCTCCGACGCGGCGTCGTGCAGGATCCGGGACGCGGTGTCGGCGCCCTCGGGGGAGTCGAACCTCCAGACGGTGAACGTGGCCATCGCGCTCTCCTCCCCGCTCAGCCGAGCAGCTTGGCCTTGGCGGCCGCGAACTCGGCGTCGGTGAGCACGCCGGAGGCGTGGAGCTGGCCGAGGCGCTCGAGCTGGCCGAGCAGGTCCTCCTGGGGTGCGGGCCCGGCCGGTGCCGCGGCCGCCTGCTGGGCGGCGGCCTGCTGGGCGGCCGCCTCGATGCTTGCCTGCTCCTGCGCGGCCTGCGCCTGCTGGGCGTCCCACGACTGCTGGGCCTTGGCGTTCTGCCGGCGCGAGACCGCCCCGGCGGTCGCCTGGGCGGTCCCGGCGATCACCGCGGTGCGGGCCGCGGTGCCGATGAGGCCCGGGCGCCCGATGCGACGGATGGGCATGGTTCCTCCTGAGGGTCTGCCGGCGCCCGCGGTCGTGCGGGGCACCGGTGCTGGTGTGCGGCGGGCCGTCAGCCCTCGGCGAGGGCGAGGTCCGCGACCTCGTTGACGACCTCTGCCGGGATGCGCTCGCTGAGCACGACGATCCCGTCGGCCGCGCGCGTCGCGGCCACCACGCCGCGCGCCCACGTGTGCTCGACGACGAGCACGAGCGCCGTCGTCCCCGGAGCGAGCACCCCGGCGACGTGCTCGAGGTCCTCCTGGCCCGCCAGGCCGGCGCCCGGGAGCTCGACGTCGGTCAGCTCGACGACGTCGCCGAGGTCGGACACCTCGAGGATCTCGACGTCCCCGGAGTCCGACTGCCGCACGACCACGAGGTCGAGCAGCGTGACCGTGCCCTCGACCAGGACGTCGAGGACGGCGGCACGCACGTCGACGGGGACCCGGTCCGACGGGAAGGCGACCGCGACGATCTCGACGGGCCCGAACGTGGATGCTGCCATGCGCTGCTCCTGTCTGCCGGCGGGCCGGGCCCTGGTCGGGCCCGGGTGCCCTCGGTGCTGCGGGTGTCAGACCTCGCGGGCCGCGCGCTCGGCCTCGTCGCCGTGCACGACGAGCGCCCAGAGGACGAAGACGTCGAGCACGATCGTGACGAGCGACCACCACGGCGTGACCTGGAGCGTCGTGAACTGGGCGATCGCGTTGAGGACGACGAGGACGATCGCGACCATCCGCGCCCATCCCTTGCCCGCGAGGAGCGCGAAGCCGGTGAGCACGAGCAGGACGCCGATGAGGAGGTGGATCCAGCCCCAGGTCGAGACGTCGAGGACGACGATCCCCGCGTCGCTCACGCCCACGAGGCTCTTCGGGGAGAAGACCGCGACGAGCCCGCTGATCGCGTTGAAGAACCCGATGGTGACGAGGACGATCCCCGCGAACCAGACCCAGCCGACCCATGCCGTGACCTGCGACGAGCGTGCCATGCGAGTCCTCCTGAGAAACCGTCGGCGACGACCGGACGAGGGTGCGCGTCGATCGTGGCACCGGCGGCACGGTTCGGCATCCGGAAGGGTCCGGCGTGCCGGTCCCGGGCGGCCCCGAGCCCGCCGCTAGGTTCGTGCCATGACGACGCCGACCCGCTCGGACGACCCCTGGTCGGGGGTGCCGGACAGCGGCACGCGCCCGGTCCAGCACGACTCGCGGCGACCGCCGCGGTGGGTGCCGCGGGCCCTCGCCATGGCCGTGGTCGCCGTGTTCGTCGGTCTCTTCGCGTGGGACGCGATGCGCGCGCTGCAGGGACTGGGCGTCAACATCCTCATCGCGTTCTTCCTCGCGCTCGCCCTGGAGCCGATCGTCGTGTGGCTCGTGCGCCACGGCTGGCGACGCGGGGCGGCGGCGGCCGTGGCGCTCCTGGGCTCGGTCGTCGTCGCGCTCGTGGTGCTCGCGCTCTTCGGCAACCTCTTCGTCCAGCAGCTCGTCCAGCTCGTCCAGACCCTCCCGGACCTCTACGCGAGCGTCCAGGTGTCCGTCGCGGAGCGGTTCGACGTGGTCATCCCGGACTCCGACGACCTGCTGCGGCAGGCGTTCGACCAGTTCGGGGAGGACGTGGCGTCGGGCGCCCTGCTCGTCGGCACGACGATCCTCGGCGGCATCTTCGCGAGCCTGACGATCATGCTCGTCACGTACTACCTCCTCGCCGCCGGTCCGGCGTTCCGCGCGGCCGTGTGCCGCTGGCTCACGCCGAACCGCCAGGAGGAGGTCCTGCGGCTCTGGGAGATCACGCAGGTCAAGGTGTCCGACTTCATCACCTCGCGCATCGTGCTCGCCGCGCTGTCGAGCGTCTTCACCTTCGTGTTCCTCGCGATCCTGCAGACGCCGTACGCCCTGCCGCTCGCGGTGTTCACGGGCGTCGTGTCGCAGTTCGTCCCGACGATCGGCACCTACCTCGGCGGCGCGCTGCCCGTCGCGGTCGCGCTCACGTCCCAAGGGCTCCCGCAGGCGCTCGGCGTGCTGGGGTTCGTCATCGGGTACCAGCAGCTCGAGAACCTGTACTTCTCCCCCAAGGTCTCGGCGCGCGCGCTCGAGATGAACCCTGCGGTGAGCTTCGTCGTCGTGCTCGCCTTCGGCGCCGTCTTCGGGGCGCTCGGCGCGTTCCTCGCCCTGCCCGTCGCCGCGACGATCCAGGCCGTCGCGAACACCTACCTCCAGCGGCACGAGCTCATCGAGTCCCACATGCTCCACGACCCGGGCCGCGGGCCGCGGTACGGGGCGCCGCGGGACGGGGGCTCGCCCGACGACGCGGAGGCGGAGCCCTCGGACCGCGCCTCGCGCCGCCGTCGTGCCAACCGACGGGCGGCGCGCGAGGCGGCCGAGGAGGTCGAGCGGCGGCACGAGGACGGGGTCGAGTAGCAGCGACCGCGTCGCCGGGCGGACGGCTCAGGCGTTCTCGTCGAACGCCGCGCGCAGCTTCGCCTCCTCCTCGGCGGAGAGGTTCGTCTGGAGGAGCTCGCCGTGGATGCCCTGCCCCTGCAGCGCGTCGTGCACGCGGTCGACCACGGCGCCCGACGTGAGCACGAACAGCGCCGACGTGCCCGGCGTGACCTTGCTGCGCACCGAGTCGATGAAGTCGTCGTCGATCCCCACGTCGGTCAGCGCCCCCGCGATCGCGCCGGACGCGGCACCGATCGCCGCGCCGAGCAGCGGGACGAAGAACAGCAGGCCGAACAGCAGGCCCCAGAACGTCCCACCCAGCGCCCCGACCGCCGTCGTGCTGGTGCCCTGGCGCGTCCTCGGCTTCTTGCGGCCCTCCTCCCAGGACACGACGGCCGCGTCCTGGACCTGGACGAGCTCCTGCTTCTGGAGCGCGAGCAGCGCGTCCTCGGCGCGTTGCGCTCCCTCGGGGGTGTCGAACTTCCACACGGTCAGCGTTGCCACGGTCAGCCTCTCTCCACGGTTCGTTCCGGTCAGGCCCGCCCGACGCGCGAGCGGTTCGACGCTATGGCGGCGCCGGACGCACCGCCACCGGACCGCGTGGCCCGGTCTCCCGGGTTTCGCGGGTAGGCTCGGCACCCCGAGTCTGGACCTGGCTCGCCACGCACGACGATGTGGAGAGCACCATGTCCATCGACGACCCCACGACCGAGCAGCTGCTCGCCCAGGGTGCGCACCCGCAGGTCGGCGAGTTCCGCCTCGACCTCCCGGCCGGCACCTGGTGGTGGTCGCCCGAGACCTACCGCCTCCACGGCTTCGCGCCCGGCGAGGTCGTGCCCACGACGGCCCTCGTCCACGCGCACGAGCACTCCGACGACCGCGACCGCGTGCGCCGGGCCCTCGAGCGGGCACGGACCACGGGCGCGCCGTTCTCGAGCGTGCACCGGGTCGTCGACGCGCGGGGCGCCGAGCGCGTCCTCGTCATGGCCGGCACGGGGCGCCGGGACTCCGCGACGGGCGCGGTCGTCGCGGTCGTCGGCTGCTTCGTGGACGTCACGCGCGCCGTGGCCGAGCACGCGCACGAGCGCGCGCGCCGGGACATCGCCGCGGCCGCGGCGACGCGCGGCACGATCGAGCAGGCCAAGGGCGTCCTCGCCGTCGCGTACGGCGTGCACCCCGAGGAGGCGTTCGCGCGGCTCACGCAGGCCTCGAACGACCGCAACGTCCCGCTGCGCGAGCTCGCGCGGCTCGTCGTGGCCGAGGCCATGAGCGGGCCGGACTGCGTCGAGCGCGTCGACGCGCTCCTGCGCCACCGCGGCGAGCGCCGTGGTCGCGCCCCGGTCAGCCCTTCGCCGTCGCCTGGCGGATCGTGCGCTGCTCCTGACGTCGGTCCCACCAGCGCTTGAGGACGAGCCACCCGAGGAACCAGCCGCCCAGGGCGCCGATCACCCAGACGACGACGGTCGCCCCGACCCACGTCCCGGCGCCCGTGATCTCGATCGAGTCGCCGACGAGCGTGGCGACCCACAGCGCGAGGAACGTCGACACGAGACCGATCCCGCCGAGGATCGCGGAGGCGTACTTGCGCGCCACGTTGAAGACGAAGGGCGCGAGGACCGCCTGGGCCACCGCGAGCACCAGGACGGCGACCACGAAGCCGGAGGCGTGAACGGTGACGCCGTCGAAGAGGCTCGACGCCACGAGGAGGCCCACGGCGGCGAGGACCACGTTGATCGCGAAGCTCAGCAGGAACCGGATCATGCCGCAACGGTCGCGCCGCGGCACGCGTCGCGCAACCAGAAGTACACGTCCGCGACGCCGATCGGCCTGAGCTGGGCGTGCGGCGGCACGTGCGACGCCGACCGGTACTACGACTGGGAGCCGACGACGACGGTGCCGGGCGGCATCGACGAGGAGTCCGTCCTCGGCGTCGAGGCGCCGCTGTGGTCGGAGACCGTCCGCGGCGGCGACCAGCTCGAGTACCTCCTCCTGCCGCGCGCGGCGTCCGTCCTCGAGACGGGGTGGACGGCACGCGAGGACAAGGACGTCGACTCGTTCATGCAGCGCCTCGGCGACTACGGCGCGCACCTCACGGTCCAGGGGCGCGGCTACTACGAGTCGCCCCGCACCACGTGGGCCGCGACGAGCGCGTCCGCCGACCTCGACGCCCGCACGGGCGCGACGGCGGCCTGGCCGGTCGGCTACGTCGCCGCGCCGGGCACCAAGCTCGCCGCCGACGGCGCCCGGATCGAGCCCGACCTCACCGCGGACGACGGCGACCCCGCGTCCCGCAGCGCGCTCACCGAGCCGCTCACCGCGGAGCTCGTCTGCCCGGCGCGCACCCTGCCGGTGACGTTCACGACCGACGCGCCGCGCGACGCGCTGCACCCCTCGGGCGTGTACACCGCGACCGTCACGGCGGCGTTCGACGCGGACGACGCGTGCGAGCTCGTCACGTCGCGCGGCGAGCGCGGCCCCGTGACCGTCGACACCGACCCGGCCCACGCGCTGCCGCCGGACCCGACGGTCGAGCCCGGCGACCCGACCGTGTCGCTCGGCGACGGGGGGAGCGTCGCCGCGGGCCGCTGGGAGCCGTTCGCCCTCGCCGGGTTCGAGCCCGGCCACGTCGAGGTGCTCGTCGACGGCGCGGTGCGGTTCACCGTCCGCGCGCTCGCGGACGGCACCTTCACCGGGTACGTCCCCGTCCCGGCGGCGACGTACGCGGGCGAGCGCGTGTTCACGGCGCGCCAGGGCGAGCGCGAGGTCTCGACCACGCTCGACGTCGAGTCCGACCTGCGGCCGCTCGCGAACCCGATCGACCGGTCGCTGCTGTCCGTCCACGACGTGTCCAGCGAGGAGACCGTGGGCGAGCAGGCGCCGGCGACGAACGCGATCGACGGGGACCCGGACACGTTCTGGCACACGAGGTGGGCCAACGGGTCGGCGCCCTACCCGCACCACATCACGCTCGACCTCGGGGCGCAGTACGACCTGACGGGCCTGCAGTACACGACCCGCCAGAACTCGGCGAACGGTCGTATCGCCGCGTACGAGGTCTACGTCTCGGCCGACGGCGTCGAGTGGGGCGAGCCCGTGGCGACCGGGTCGTTCACCGCGACGCTCGCGCCCCAGACCGTCGACCTCACGGGCACGGGCCGGTACCTGCGGCTCGTGGGCCTGAGCTCGATCGCGGGGAACGAGTTCGGCGGCGCCGCGGAGATCAGCGTGGGCGGCGTGCCGGTGCGGGAGGTCCCGGTCACCGCGACCGCGACGACCCGGTGCCTCGCCGGCACCGCGTACGTCACCGTCCGTGCCGACAACGACGGGGACGCCCCGCTCGACGTCGTGCTCGAGACGCCGTTCGGGACGCGCGAGGTCGCGGGCGTCGCGCCCGGGCGTGCGGCGTACCAGTCGTTCAGCACGCGGTCGGCGCACGTCGACGCGGGCGAGGCTGCCGTCGTCGTGGACGGCACCCGGGTCGTCGCGCCGTACGACGCGCTGACCTGCTGATGTAGCGCGCGAGATCGGCAGCCCCGGTCGGGTTCGGCAGTCTGGACCGCCGACCCCGCAGCGGGCTGCCGATCTCGCCGCCGCCCCCGCGGCCGCGCACCTGCCCGTGTCGGGGCCGTGCGGCAGGATGGCGCCATGACGCAGAGCACGGACGACGGCGACCGCTCCGGCACCCCGGGCCCGACGGGCGGGGAACTCATGCTCCTCGACACCGCGAGCCTGTACTTCCGCGCGTTCTTCGGGGTGCCGGACTCGATCCGGGCCCCCGACGGCACCCCGGTCAACGCGGTGCGCGGCCTGCTCGACACGATCGCGACGCTCGTCGCCGACCGGCGGCCCACGCGCCTCGTCGCGTGCTGGGACGTCGACTGGCGGCCGGCGTTCCGCGTCGAGGCGATCCCGTCGTACAAGGAGCACCGCGTCGCCGAGAAGGTCCCGGGCTCGACGGGCGTCGAGGAGGTCCCGGACAAGCTCGTCGCGCAGGTGCCCGTGATCGTGGACGTGCTCGCCGCGCTCGGCATCACGCGCGTCGGGGCCTCGGGCTACGAGGCCGACGACGTCATCGGCACGCTCACGGCACGCGAGGTCGCGCGGCGCGCGGCGGCGGGCGAGGGGCCGGACCCGTCGGGGCGCGCCGCGGTCGAGGTCGTCACGGGGGACCGCGACCTGTTCCAGCTCGTCGACGACGCGGCGGGCGTGCGCGTGCTCTACCCGACCAAGGGCGTGAGGAACCTCGACGTCGTCGACCAGGCGCGCCTCGCCGAGCGGTACGGCGTTCCCTCGGGGGCCGCGTACGCGGACATGGCGGTCCTGCGGGGCGACCCGAGCGACGGCCTCCCGGGCGTCCCGGGCATCGGGGAGAAGACGGCGGCCGCGCTCCTCGCACGGTACGGGAGCCTCGCCCGCGTGCTCGCGGCGCGCGACGAGGGCGACCCCGGCCTCACCGCGACGCAGCGGCGTCGGCTCACCGAGGCGGCCGGCTACCTCGAGGTCGCGCCGCTCGTCGTGCAGGTGGCGCGCGACGCCCCGGTCGGCGAGGTCCGTGACGCGCTGCCGGCCGGCCCGGCCGACCCCGACGCGCTCGCCGACCTCGCCGAGCGCTGGAACCTCGGCTCCTCGGTCCAGCGGCTCCTGGACGCGCTCCGCGGCTGACCGACGGTCGGCGGTCGACCGCACGGTCGGTGCGGGTCGCGTCGTCGCGGGACATGGCACGAACACGCGCCACGCCCCTCCCTACCCCCGGGGCTCGTGTCACACACCACGCCCGCGCGTCGTCATGTCGGTGACCGCACCGGACGTCCGGACGCGCTTCGCGACGAAGGGAACCTGCACCATGACCACCTCGCCCACCACGATCTCGAGCACCGACGTCGCCGCGCTGCGCGACCGCGTCACCGGTCGCGTCCTCGCGCGCGACGACCTGCCCGACGGCGGCCCGACAGCGGGCGAGGCCGTCGCCCCGCACAGCACGCTCGTCACGCACGACCCGGACGTCGCGGTGCTCGCGGCGACCGAGGCCGACGTCGCCGAGGCCGTCCGGTTCGCCGCGGCCCGGGGCCTGCGCGTGCGGGCCCACGCGACGGGCCACGGCGCGGCGTCGGACGTGTCCGACGGGCTCGTGCTCGGCACGAGCGACCTCGCGGGCGTCGAGATCGACCCGGGGACGCGGATCGCGCGGATCTCCGCCGGCACCCGCTGGAAGACGGTCGTCGAGGCGGCTGCCGAGCACGGGCTCGCGCCGGTCACGGGCTCGTCGACGGGCGTCGGCGTCGTCGGGTACACGCTGGGCGGCGGGTTCGGTCCGCTCGTCCGCAGCCACGGCCTGACGACGGACTGGGTGCGCGGCTTCCGGGTCGTGCTCGCGGACGGCTCGGTCGTCGAGGCGAACGCCGGGTCCGAGCCGGACCTGTTCTGGGCGCTGCGCGGCGGCAAGGGCGGGTTCGGGATCGTGACGCGCGTCGACGTCGAGCTCGCGCCCCTGCGGACCCTGTACGCGGGCGCGCTCACGTTCGCCGCCGAGCACGTCGAGGACGTCCTGCGGGGGTGGGTCGAGTGGACCGCGTCGGCGCCCGACGACGTCACGACCTCGGCCGTCGTGCTCGCCCTGCCCGACCTCCCGTTCATCCCCGAGCACCTGCGCGGGCAGACCGTGCTCAACCTGCGCTTCGCGTACCCGGGCGACCCGGCCGAGGGCGAGCGCCTCGCCGCACCGCTGCGGGCGCTCGCGCCGGTCTTGACCGACGCCGTCGGCGAGATCCCCACGACGGCCGTCGCCTCGATCCACTCCGACCCCGAGGACGCGTCCCCGTCGTGGGTGTTCGGCGCGGGGCTGCGCGACGTCGACGGCGCGTTCCTCGACCGTTTCCTCGCCGACCTCGGCCCCGGCAGCGGCTCGCCGTTCGTCGCCGCGGAGATCCGGCACCTCGGCGGGGCGGGCGCGCGCGACGTCGAGGGCGGGTCGGCCGCGGGCGGCCGCACGGCCGGCTACCTGTTCAGCCTCGTCGGCGTGAACCCGCCGCGCGTCCCCGACATGGTCGAGGCCGCGGCGTCGTTCACGCAGTGGTCGCAGCCGTGGGCGGCGAGCGAGACGAACATCAACTTCCTGCCCGGCCCGTGGACGGACGAGGCGCTCGCGCGGGCGTGGTCGCCCGAGACGGCGTCGCGTCTCGCCGCGGTGCGCTCGGCGTACGACCCGACCGGGCTCTTCGCCTGGCGCGTCTGAGGCCGTCTTCCGCGGCGCCCGCCCTCGGGCGGGTGCCGTGGTCGTCTCGTCCCGGTCTCAGCCGCTCACGGCGTCCCGGTCCCGGTGTGCCGGGCGAGGATCGCGCGCGCGTCGGTGCCGCCCGGCAGGACGCCGTACCCGTGGCCGCGGTCGTCGCCGAGCCGTGCGGCGACGAACGCGTCGGCCGTGGCCGACGGCGCGTGCCGCACCACGAGCGACGCCTGGAGCGCGAGCGCGAGGGACTCCACGACGCGACGGGCCTGCGCCTGCTGCGTCCCGGCGTCGGACGCGGCGACCTGCGCGAGCAGACGGCGCGTGCGCGCGACGTGCGCGTCGAGGACGGGGTGCCCGCCCGCGGTCGTGGCGAGCTCCGCCTCGAACGCCGCGACGGACGCGGGCTCGCGGCCCATGGCGCGCAGCACGTCGAGCGCGATGACGTTGCCCGACCCCTCCCAGATCGCCATGACCGGCTGCTCGCGGTAGCGGCGCGCGAGGGGGAACGCCTCGGTGTACCCGTTGCCGCCCAGGCACTCCATCGCCTCGTACGCGTGGTGCGGGCCGCGCTTGCACACCCAGTACTTGCTCACGGCCGTCGCGAGGCGACGGAACGCGCGGTCGTGCTCGGACTCGCCGTCGTGCGCGGCGGCGAGGCGCACGGACGTGAGCGTCGCGGCCTCGGACTCGAGCGCGAGGTCGGCGAGCACCGCGGTCATGGCGGGCTGGTCGACGAGCGCCGCACCGAACGCGCTGCGGTGCCGCGCGTGCCACAGGGCCTCGGTCACGGCCTGACGCATCCCCGCGGCCGAGCCGTGCACGCAGTCGAGCCGGGTGCGCGACACCATCTCGATGATCGTCCGCACCCCGCGCCCCGGCTCCCCGACGAGGAACCCGACCGTACCGTCGAGCTCGATCTCCGACGACGCGTTCGACCGGTTGCCCAGCTTCTCCTTGAGCCGTTGGATGCGGAACACGTTGCGCGTGCCGTCCTCCAGGACGCGCGGCACGAGGAAGCACGACGGCGCCCCCTCGCCCGGTCCGCCCGGCACCTGCGCGAGCACGAGGAACGCGTCCGACATCGGCGCCGAGCAGAACCACTTGTGCCCCGTGAGCAGGTAGGCGCCGTCCGCGCCGGCGGGCACGGCCGTCGTCGCGTTCGCGCGCACGTCCGAGCCGCCCTGCTTCTCCGTCATCGCCATGCCGACGAGCGCGCCGGGCTTGCTCCCCGGGGCCGCGAGGGCGCCGTCGTACCCGCGGGACAGCAGGCGCGGCTCCCAGACCGCGGCGAGCCCCGGCGCGTGCCGGAGCGACGGCACCGCCGCGTGCGTCATGGAGACCGGGCAGGCGTGGCCCGGCTCGACCTGCGCGAACAGCGAGAACACCGCGCCCCGCACGACGTTCGCCCCCGGCCCTGGCTCCGCCCACGCGCTCGTGTGCGCGCCGTGCGCGACGGCCGCCCCGAGCACCTCGTGGTACGCCGGGTGGTACTCGACCTCGTCGACGCGGTTCCCTCGGCGGTCGTGCGTGCGCAGCACCGGCGGGTGGACGTTCGCGAGCTCGGCCGCGCGCTGGAAGCGCTCGCTGCCGACGAGCGACCCGACCTCGACGAGCCGCTCCTCGCCCCACGCTCCCCCGTACGCGTGCACCGCCTCGCGCAGCACGGGCTGGTCGAGGTACTCGTTCACGCCCACGCGCTCGGGCGGCTGGTTCGTCACGCGGTGCGTCACGTGCGGCGCGGGTCGCGGTCCGGTGGTCGTCACGGCGTCCTCCTGCGGCGCTGCGGGCGGGTACTCGTGCGGTCGGTGCCGCGGTCAGGTCGGTTCGCGCGCCGGCACCCGGGCGCCCACAGCACCCAGGCACACGCGCAGGATCGTCGCGACGACGGCGTCCCGCGCGTCGGGGTCGGCGGGCGCTCCGTCGCCGTCCTCTCCCCCGGCGGCGAGCGGGGACAGCGGACCGGTGAGCGCCTCGCCGATCGCGCCGACGAGCGCCGACGCGACGACGTCCACGTCCTGCTCGGGGAGCTCGCCCGCCGCGACGCCGTCGCGCACGACGCCGGCGAACGTCGCGGCGTACGCGCGGCGGTACTCGAGCCGCGCCACGTCGACGGCGGGGTCGACCGGCTCGAGCAGGAGCGCCCACGCGAGGGTCGGGCCGCGCAGGGCGCGGCGTGCGAACGTGTCGACGGCGCGGGACAGGCGGGCGACCGTGCTGCCGTCGGGCGGGTCGTCGCCCTGGGGGGCGGCGGCCGCGCGGACCGCGTCGAGCTCGACGTCGACGGCCTGCCGGAACACGGCGACGAGCAGGTCGGCCTTGGTGGGGAAGTACGAGTAGACGCCGCCCGTGCTGACCCCCGCGCGCGAGGCGAGCGCCTGGACGCTCGCGCCCGCGAACCCGCGCTCCGCCACGATCGTGCGCGCCGCGTCGAGCAGCGCCTCGCGCTTGCGCTCGCGGGCAGCCCGCGTGGCGGGGGTCTCGCGATAGGGCACGGTGCCTCCGTGGTCGTCGCACGGGCCGCCTCGGGCGGCTCCCACGAAGAAGTGAAGCACGGTTCACCGGGGTGCTCCCAGCGCCGTGCCCCGGCACACGTCCCGTCGCGGCGAGGGCGGGGGCCGTGGACCCGGCCGCTCCGGGACACGCGCCGTCAGGGTCGCGCGTGCTCGAAGATCACCGTCGTGCTCGTCCCCGCGACCTCCGGCCGGACGCTCAGCGTCTTGGAGACCAGGTCGCGCAGCGCGTCCGAGTCCGCGACGGCGACGTGCAGCAGGAAGTCGCGGTCGCCCGTCACGAAGAACACGCCCTCGACGTCGGGCAGCGTGAGCAGGTAGTCCCGGAACGCCTCGAGGCCCTTGCGCGCGCCCGCCTGGAGGCGGATCGCGATGAGCGCCTCGAGCCCGCGACCGAGCGCCGCCGGGTCGACGTCGGCGCGGAAGCCGCGGATCACGCCGCGGTCCACGAGGGAGCGCACGCGCGCGTGGCACGTCGAGGCGGCGATCCCGACGCGGGCGGCGATCGCCGCGTTCGTCGCCCGCGCGTCGGTGGCGAGGACGTCGAGGATGCGGCGGTCGACGTCGTCCAGGACGGCGGGTCGAAGATCCTTCGGCACGGCGGGTCTCCTGCGGTCGCGGTTCGAAGAGTCGTCGTCGACTGCGGCCCTCGACGACGATCCTGCGTCACATCTTGCCGCACACCGAAGGATCGACCACGCTGAAGGCGTGCGGCACCATCCCGCCGCACACCAGCCACGCGCCCGCCCCGCCACCCGCGGGGCGGGCGTCGGTCGAAGGAGCCCGGCGTGAGCACCACCTCTCGTCCCCGTCCCGGCCGGTCCGCGTCGGACCGGCACCCCGCACCCCGGACCGCCGTCGTCGTCGGCGCCGGCATGGTCGGCCTCGCCACCGCGTGGCACCTGCAGGAGCAGGGCGTCGAGGTCACCGTCGTCGACCGCGCAGGCGTCGCCGCCGGCTCGTCGTGGGGCAACGCCGGGTGGCTCACGCCCGGCATGGCGATGCCACTGGCCGACCCGTCGCTGTGGACCTACGGTCCGCGCGCGCTCCTCGACCCGGCCGCGCCCCTCCACGTCCCGGTCCGGTTCGACCCGCGCCTGTGGTCGTTCTTCGCGCGCTTCATGGCGCACGCGACGCAGCGCCGCTGGGACCGCGCGATGGCGGCGCTCACCCCGATCGACCGCGTCGCGCTCGACGCGTTCGACGAGCTCGCCGCCGGCGGGAGCCTCGGTCACGGCGTCGAGGCCGGCACGACGCCCGGGCCGTTCACCGTCGCGTTCGAGCACGCGCGCGAGGCGCGCCCGTTCATCCGCGAGCTCGAGCACGTCGCCGCCGCCGGGCAGACCGTGCCGCTCCGGCGCGTCGAGACCGGCGAGCGCGCGCACCAGCTCACCGACCGCGTCTCCACCGTCCTCGCGCTCGAAGGCCAGCGATTCATCGAGCCCGGGCCGTACGTCCACGCGCTCGCCGACTCCGTGCGCGCCCGCGGCGGGACCGTCCTCACCGGGCTCGAGGTGCTCGACGTCGAGCCCGGCCGGCTCGGCGCGTGCGTCTTCGCGCGGGCCGTGCACCCCGACGCCACCCCGCACCTCGCGCGGGCCGGCGGGTCCGGGGCGAGCGCCGCCGTCGGGCAGGACCGGGCGGCCGGGGCGAGCGCCGCCGTCGGGCAGGACGCGCGCGGCGGGCGACCCGGCGCGCCCGTCGGGCAGGACGCGCGCGGCGGGCGACCCGGCGCGGCGCACGGACGGGCGACCGGCTCCCCCGCGGAGCGCGAGGAGGGCGTCGTGCTGCGCGGCGACGTCGTCGTGCTCGCGACCGGCGCGTGGCTGCCCGCGCTCGCCGCACCGCTCGGCGTGCGCACGCGCGTGCAGGCGGGGCGCGGCTACTCGTTCACGGTGAAGACCGACGAGCCCGTCGAGACGCCGATCTACCTGCCCGCGCGTCGCGTGGCCTGCACGCCGTACCAGGGCCGCTTCCGCATCGCGGGGACCATGGAGTTCCGCGGCCCGGACGAGCCGCTCCAGCCCCGGCGCATCGAGGCGATCCTCGCGTCCGTGCGGCATCTCTTCCAAGGCGTCGACCTCGACGACCGCCACGACGAGTGGGTCGGCTCGCGGCCCGTCACGCCCGACGGCCTCCCGCTCGTCGGCGCGACCCGCACGCGCGGCGTGTACGTCGCGGGCGGCCACGGCATGTGGGGCATGGTCCTGGGCCCCGCGACCGGCCGCGCGCTCGCGCACCTGGTCACCACGGGCGAGACCCCGCCCGAGATCCGCCCCTTCGACCCGCTGCGCTGACCGCTCTCACCCGCCGAGCACGGGGTTGGTGTCGTCATCCCGCCGATCACGTCACCAACCCCGTGCTCGACGGCGAGGAACGTCGTGCTCGACGACGACGCGCGGCTCGAACGACGTCTACTCCGGGCGCGGCGCGTACATGATGACGGCGACGCCGACGAGGCACAGCAGCGCGCCCGCGACGTCCCACCGGTCGGGGCGGAAGCCGTCCACGACCATGCCCCACGCGAGCGACCCCGCGACGAACACCCCGCCGTACGCAGCGAGGATGCGGCCGAAGTGCGCGTCCGGCTGGAGCGTCGCGACGACGCCGTACAGCCCCAGCGCGACGACGCCCGCCCCGATCCACAGCCACCCGCGGTGCTCGCGCAGCCCCTGCCACACGAGCCACGCCCCGCCGATCTCCAGCAGCGCGGCGAGCACGAACAGCGGGACGGAGCGTGCGAGGTCCATGCGCGTCAGCGTAGGGCGCCGCCCCGCCGAGCCACCGCCCCGCCGACGCCGCCCCGCCGACGCCACCCCGCCGACGCCGCCCCGCGGCCCGCCGAGCCACCGCCACCCCGGCCGAGCCACCGCCGTCCGCCGCCCGCCGAGAACGGGCTTGTGCGCCGTCGAGCACGGGGTTGCTGTCGTTATCGCGGGGATGACGACGGCAACCCCGTGCTCGGCGGGGAAGCGGCACCCGCGCTCGTGGCAGCGCGGGCGGGGACGCGGTCCTCGGGGCGCTGGGCGAAGGGGCGGATGCGCTCGAGGTAGTCGGCGATGGCGTCGCGGTTCTTCTCGAGGATGCGGATGCGGTCCTCGAGGCGCGCGAGCTCGGTCTCGAGGAGGGCGATCTTGTCCGGGTAGGCGTTGTGCAGGTGGATCTCCGGGGCGTTCCCGAGGCAGGGCAGGAACTCCTTGATGATCCGCGTCGTGAAGCCGACCTCGAGCAGCCCGCGGATCTGGAGCACGCGGTCGACGAGGTGCTCGCCGTACTCGCGGTACCCGTTCTCGGCCCGCTCGGGGGTCAGCAGGCCCTGCTCCTCGTAGTAGCGCAGGAGCCGCGTCGGGGTCCCGGTGCGCCGGGACAGCTCGCCGATCCGCACGTGATCCACCTCGTCTCAGCCAGGTGCTTGACCTTCACATCAATGTTAGACATCGATGCTAACCCCATGTCCACGACGAGCACACCCACGCACGACGTCACCGCCTCCGTCCCGGACCCCGGCACGCCCTCGTCCGGCGCTCCGCACACCCGGTCCCGCCTGCGACGCACGCTGCCCGTCGGCGCGCTGCTCGCGCTCGCGGCGTCGGGCTTCCTCACGCTGCTGACCGAGATCCTGCCCGCGGGCGTGCTGCCCGCGATGGCCGCCGACCTCGGCGTCGGGGCCGGCGCGGCCGGGCAGACCGTCACCGCGTTCGCGGTCGGCGCGATCGTCGCCGCGATCCCGCTCACGCGCGCCACGGCGCGGTGGGACCGCCGCACGCTGCTCCTCGTGACGATCACGGGGTTCGTCGTCGCGAACACCGTGACGGCCGTGTCGTCGTCGTTCACGCTGACGCTCGTCGCACGGTTCGGCGCGGGTCTCGTCGCCGGGCTCACGTGGGCGCTGCTGCCCGGGTACGTGCGGCGCATCGTGCCCGCCGAGCGCGTCGGGCGTGCGATGACGATCGCCATGGCCGGCGGGCCGCTCGCGCTCACGCTCGGCGTCCCCGCGGGCGCCGTGCTCGGTGCCGCGCTCGGATGGCGCTGGACGTTCGGCCTCCTCTCGCTCGTCGCGCTCGCCCTGCTCGCGTGGGTCCGGCTCGGCGTGCCGCGCGCGGCGGGCACCTCGCGCGACGACCGCCTCACGATCCGCGCCGTGCTCCCCCGCCCCGGGCTGCGGCCCGTGCTGCTCGTCACCGGGCTCAACGTGCTCGCCAACACGTCGCTGTACACGTACGTGGCCGTGCACCTCGCGCACCTCGGCCAGGAGTCGCGCACGAGCGCGCTGCTCCTCGTCCTCGGCGCCGCCTCGGCGGGGGCGCTCGTGCTCGTCGGCGCGCTCATCGACCGGCGACTGCGCGCGCTGACGCTCGGGTCCGTCGTCGTGTTCGCGCTCGCCATGCTCGCGCTCGGCCTCGCGCCGACGTCGACGGTGGTCGTCGTGCTCGCCGTCGCGGCGTGGGGCTTCGCGTTCGGCGGCGCCGGGACGCTCTACACGACCGCCGCGGCGCGGGCCGCGGGCGACGGCGCCGACGTCGCGCAGTCCGCGCTCGTGACCGTGTGGAACACGTCCGTCGCGCTCGGTGGGGCGGTCGGCGGGGCCGCGCTCGCCGTCGCCGGGCCGGCCGGGCTCCCGTGGGTCTCGCTCGCGCTCATGGTCCCGGTGCTCGCGACCGTCGTCGCGGGCAGGCGGCACGCTTTCCGCTGACCCGGCGAGCACGACCTTCCGCGCGGTCGACCACGGGGTTGCTGTCGTTGTCGCCCCGAGAACGACAGCAGCCCCGCGCTCGGCGGGGTGTGCTTGGATCGGCGCGTGGCCATCGACGTCCCGACCGGCAGGGGGCCGACGCACGGCGTCGGAGCCGGAGACCTCGACCCGAGCCTGCCCGGGCTCGACCCGCCCGTCTCGCGCGACGCGTACGCGAGCTGGTCGCGCCGCGTCGTCGCGTCGCTGCTCGACACGGCGATCGTCGCGGCCGTGCTGTTCGTCGCCGTCGGCCCGGCCTACGAGGTGGCCTGGATCCCGGTGATCACGTTCGGCGTCACCACGGAGCAGCTCGTCCCCGGAGGCACGTGGTGGGCTCTCGGCACCACCGCCGCCCTCCTCGCGCTGCAGGCCTGGACCGGTGCGTCGCCGGGCAAGCGGACGGTGGGGATCGTCGTCGTGCACGCCACGACCGAGCGCCCCGCCGGCCTGGTGCGCACCGTGCTGCGCGACCTCGCGCACGTCCTCGACGCGCTGCTCTACCTCGGGTTCCTCCGGCCGCTGTGGCACCCGCAGCGGCGCACGTTCGCCGACTCGCTGTGCGACACCGTCGTGCTGCGGCGCGTGCGCCCGCCCGTCCCGTTCCTCGGCCCGGGCACCGGTCCGGGCGGCCCGACGCCGTCGCGCGCCGTCACGGGCGCGGCCACCGTGCTCTCGGTCGGCAGCGCGGTGTTCGTCCTCGGCCCGGCGACGGTCACGAGCGGCGAGGTCTGGGCGTCGTCGTGCACCCCGGCAACGACCGCGGGCTCGCCGCTGACGGTGGACGACGTGCACGTGACCGGGTGGGCGATGCCCGGCACGGTGACCCGGTGGGGCGTGACCCGCCCGTCGCCGCTCCCTGCGGGCGCGTCCGACGAGCCCGGCCTCGACGCCTCGTTCGCGCTCGACGTCGCGCCGGGCACCGCCGTCGACGGCCCGCTCGACGCGGCGCTCGAGCTGCGGCTCGAGACCTGGGACGGGAGCGACCTGGGCGAGTACCGGTCGCCGTTCCGCGTCGAGCGGACGGCGGACGGCGCGATCTCGGGGGAGGTCGTGCCGCCGACGCCGGACGGGTCGGGACTCGACGCCGTGCACGTCCCCGCGGCCGCGCTCGCCACGCTGCCCCCGGCGTGGCACTGGGCGGCGTCGGTCGACGTCGAGGGCGAGACGGTCGCCGCGTGCCGCGGCCGCGGACCCTCCTGACCCGAGCACGACCTTCCTCGCGGTCGAGCACGGGGTTGCTGTCGTTATCGCCCCGATAACGACAGCAACCCCGTGTTCGGCGCGGGGCGGGTGGGCGCAACACGACCGAAACGCCGCGGACGGCACGGGGAAACGTCGCGGTCGCACGATGGAGGTGCGCCGGGCCCCGGGCCCGGCGCACCACATCCGTCCCGACCTCCGCGGTCGCCGTGCGCGACCGCGGCCGAGGAGGCCACCGTGCCGGACCACCGCCCGCTCTTCTCCGCCCCCGCGCCCAGCACCCCCGTGACGGGCCCGACCGTCGGCGCCGTCGCCTCGCGCACCCCGAGCCCGGAGCACGGCGCGGGCGAGCTCAACACGCACGGCGAGCCGCGACGTCGCGCGAACGCGGGCGACGAGCTCACGATCGACCCGGCCGACCGCCGTCGCCGGGCCCGCGCCGCGCTGCTCGACCTGCGTCGCGACGTCATCCGCCGGGGCAGCACCGGCTGGTGACCCCGGCGCGATCCTCGGCGTCGCGACGTGGCCGTCCGCGGCGCGGCGTGGGCGGGGCCGCGTAGGTTGGTCCCATGCGGATCGGAGCCCACCTCGACCAGTCGGACGTCATCGCGCAGGCCGCGAGCATCGGTGCGGACGTCGCCCAGATCTTCCTCGGCGACCCGCAGTCCTGGAAGGGACCGGAGTTCACGTTCCCGGGCGGCGCGGAGGCCCTGAAGGACGCCGCCGCGGCGGCTGGCCTCGAGCTCGTCGTGCACGCGCCGTACGTCATCAACGTGGCGAGCACGAACAACCGCATCCGCATCCCGAGCCGCAAGCTGCTGCAGCAGATCGTCGACGGCGCGGCGGCGGTCGGCGCGGTCGGCGTCGTGGTCCACGGCGGGCACGTCACCGCGAAGGACGACCCGGCGAAGGGGTTCGACAACTGGCGCAAGGCGATCGACGCCCTGGAGACCGACGTCACCGTCTTCGTCGAGAACACCGCGGGCGGCGACTTCTCGATGGCGCGTCGCCTCGACCGCATCGAGGGCCTGTGGGCGGCGGTCCAGCAGGCCGACGGCGCCGCGAACGTCGGGTTCTGCCTCGACACGTGCCACGCGTGGGCGGGCGGCATCGACCTCACGACGGCGGTCGAGCAGGTCCGCGCGATCACGGGCCGCGTGGACCTCGTGCACCTCAACAACAGCCGCGACGCCGCGGGCTCCGGCGCGGACCGGCACGCGGGCCTGACCTCGGGCTCGATCGACCCTGACCTCCTGCTCGGCGTCGTGCACGCCGCCGGGACGTCGGTCGTGTGCGAGACGCACGCGGACGTCCCCGCGGACGTCGCGTGGCTGCGCGAGCAGGTCGGCTGACGGTGCACGACCCGCGGCCCCTGCGCCTGCGCAACGTCACGGTCGACGCGCGCGACCCGCGCGGGCTCGCCGAGTTCTACCGCGGCCTCACCGGCTGGGAGTACACGCCCGGCCACGAGGAGGTCGACCCGGAGGGCGACGACTGGCTCTCGCTCCAGGTCCCGGGCGGCGCGTCACGCCTGGCGTTCCAGCGCTCCGACGCGGCCGTGCCGCCGTGGCCGGGCGGCGCCCGGGTCCACGTCGACCTGGACGTGCCGGACCTCGCGGCGGCGCACGAGCACGCGCTCGCGTGCGGGGCGCGCCCGCTGACGGGCACCCCGGCGGAGGAGGGCCACCCCGACGACCTGTTCCGCGTCTACGCCGACCCGGAGGGCCACCCCTTCTGCCTGAGCTCGCCCCCGCTCGACCACCGGTGACTCAGTCGTCGTCACCCGGGACGTACGGGCCGCGGCGGATCTCGAGGTCGATCTGCTCGGCGTCGAGCAGGTCGAGCGCGTGGCGCAGCGCCTGCGAGCTGTAGGCGCCGGACGTGCGGGCCTCGAGCAGCGTGGCGCGCTGCGCGGCGATCGCGCGCAGGCGCAGCTCCTTGTACTGCGCGAACAGGTCGGCCGACGTCGCGGCGTCGGTGTCGCGGTTCTCGAGCTCGCGCACGACGTCGCGGCGCACGCGGGCGACGACGTCGCCGTCGTAGGGCGTGCCGTCGGGGCGCCGCAGGTCGGGCGCGTCGATGACGGCGACGGCGGCGGCGTCGAGCTCGGCGCGCACGGCGCCGCGGTCCTCGTCGGCGCGCGAGTGGCCGCCCGAGAGTCCGAGGCGGCGCACGACCCACGGCAGCGTCCCGCCCTGGACGACGAGCGTCCCGGCGGCCACGCCGAACGCGACGAGCACGAGGAACGAGCGCTGCGGCGTGTCGAGCGGGAGGGTCTGGGCCGCGGCGAGCGTGACGACGCCGCGCATCCCGGCCCAGACGAGGAGCGTGCCCTCGCGCCACCCGAGCCGTTCGGCCGTGAGGTAGTCGATGTCCGCGGCGCGGCGGCGCAGCGACAGGCGGATGCGCCCGACGCGGGCCTCCGGCACCGCCCCCGGCCCGCCGGTGCGCGTGACGTCCTGACGCTGCCCCGACGGTTCGACCGCGGCGAGCGGCGCCTGCGGCGGGCCGTACTTCGCGTCGAGCTTCTCCTGCATGCCCGCGATGACGCCGCGCAGCGACTCGCCGCGTCGCGCACGCCGCGCGAGCGACCGCAGGAGCGTGGTGACGTAGGCCGAGCGGACCGCGAGGATGACGACGGCGGCGAGGGCCGCGATGCCTGCCGCGCGCCACAGGCTCCCGTCCGCCTCGCGGACGTCGGTGACGAGGGCGAACAGCTCGAGGCCCATGAGAAGGAACACGGCGCCCTCGAGCAGCAGCTCGACCGTGCGCCAGTTCGACTCCTCGGCGAGCCGGTGCTGGGGTCGCAGGTACTTGGCCGCGCCGTTGCCGGTGACGAGTCCCGCCGTCACGACGGCGACGAGGCCCGACGCGCCGAGCTCCTCGGACGGCAGGTACGCGAGGAACGGCGCGACGAACGAGACCGCGGTGCTGAGCGCCGGGTTGGCGAGGCGCCGCCGGACGAACAGGCCGACGAAGCCGACGACGAACCCGATCGCGACCGCGACGACCACCGCGAAGACGAAGTCGCCCGCGACCGCCCAGAGCGACACCGGCACGTGGTCCCCGTCGTGCGCGAGCGACACGCCGATCGCGGCGATGGCCGAGCGCAGGAGCACGAGCGCGGACGCGTCGTTGAGCAGGCTCTCGCCCTCGAGCAGCGTGACGACGCGCGGTGAGGCGCCGAGCCGTTTGACGATCGACGTCGCGACGGCGTCGGTGGGGCTGACGATCGCGCCGAGCGCGAACCCGGCGGCGAGCGGGATGCCGGGGATGAGCCACGTGAAGAGGTACCCGAGCAGCACCGTGCTGAGCACCACGAGCACGACCGAGAGCCCGCTGATCGCCGTGAAGTCGCGCCGGAAGTCCATCGTCGGCAGGCTCACGGCGGCCGAGTAGAGCAACGGTGGCAGGATCCCGGCGAGGATCCACTCGGGCTCGATCTCGATCTCGGGGACGACGGGCACGAAGCTCACGACGACGCCGACGGCCACGAGGACCAGGGGCGCCGCGACGCCGGCCTTGGGCGCGAGCGCGTTCACGACGACGATCGCGACGACCGCGACCGTGCCCACGACGATGAGCGAGAGGATCTGCTCCTCGGTGAGGCTGAACGGGAACTCCATCGGCACCTCCGGCTGGCACGGCGCCGCGCGCCCGGTGCGGCGCGCGGGGACGGGACAACGCTAACCGCCTGCCGACCGGGACGGGCGCGGCGACGGCGCCGGACGACCACTTCTGCGACGAGGGCGGCCACCACCCTGGTCGTGCCTGACGGCTCCCCGAGCGGGACGGCGGTGAACCGCCCCCACGTCGAACGGTGCATGTCAAGAACTCTTGACACGATGTCCGTTTTTCTTTACCGTCGTGATGTCAGCAATCTTTGACTTCGAGGTCACGTCGAGACGGGAGCGGCCATGTCCTACGAGGAGAAGGGCACGTGGGTCTACCTCGTCGTGAGCGTCGTCGTGTACGCCGCGTACGTCGGGGTGGTGCTGTCCCGGGCCGACGGCGGCCCGCTCGCCGACGTCGCCTACGTCGGCCCTCTGCTGTGGTCGGTCGCGGGCGCCGTCGTCGCCGGGATCGTCGTGCGCATCGTGGTCGAGATCGCCCGCCCCAGCGAGAGCCTCCGCACCGACGAGCGCGACCGCGACCTCGCGCGCCGCGGCACGCTCGCCGGCCAGTGGGGCGTCGTCGGCGGGGCGCTCGGCGCGCTCGTCCTCGCGCTCGCCGACGCGGACACGTTCTGGATCGCGAACACGATCTACCTCGGGTTCGTCGTCATGGCCGTGGTCTCGTCCGTCGTCACGCTCGTGGCCTACCGGCGGGGGGTATGACGTGGGCGGCAAGCCGACGCGCGTCACGAACGCGATCCGGGCGCTGCGCTTCGCGCGCGGCGAGATGACGCAGGCCGAGCTCGCGGAGCGCGTGGGCGTCACGCGCCAGACCGTCATCGCGATCGAGCAGGGACGCTACTCGCCGTCGCTCGAGACGGCGTTCCTCATCGCCCGCGCGCTCGGCACGACGCTCGACGAGGTGTTCGCCTACCCCGACGACGACACCGACGCCCCCGCCGGCCCCGCCCCCGGTGACGTCGACGGGGCCACCGACGGGCGCGGACCGCGCAGGCGGAGGACGACCCGATGAGGGCGGCGACGGCCCCGGTCTACGGCGGGCCCGACGTCGTGCGCGTCTCGACGCTCCCCGACCCGGTGCCCGGGCCGCACGACCTGCTCGTGCGCAACCGCGCGAGCACGCTCGCCGCCGCGGGGGTCGCGGCGCGCGCGGGCTCGCCGTGGTTCGCGCGCCTCGCGTTCGGGCTGCGCCGGCCACGCTCCCCCGTGCTCGGCGGTGAGGTCGCGGGCGAGGTCGTCGCGGTCGGCGAGGAGGTCACGCGGTTCGCCGTCGGCGACCGGGTCACGGCGCTCACGCGCATGGGCGCCGGGGCGCACGCCGAGCTCGTCGTCGTGCCCGACGCGAGCGCCGTCGTCCCGACGCCCGACGCGCTCACCGACGTCGACGCCGCGGTCCTCGCGGCGGGGCCGCTCACCGCGCTGCCGTTCCTCACCGACCACGCCACGGTGCGCCCGGGGACGCGCGTGCTCGTCGTCGGCGCGTCGGGGTGCGTCGGGACGGCCGCGGTCCAGGTCGCCGCGCACGCGGGCGCGCACGTCACCGCCGTGACCGGCCCGCGCGGCCTCGACCTGGCCCGGGCGCTCGGCGCGGCCGAGGTCGTGGACCGGACCGTGCGGGACGTGACCGCGCCGGAGGCGGACGACCCGGGGCGCCCGCGCTACGACGTCGTCTTCGACGTCGCGGGCGCGTCGTCGTACCGGCGGTGCCGGCACCTGCTCGCGGACGACGGCGTGTACCTCACGACCGTGCCCTCGGCAGGCATCCTGTGGCGCACGGTGTGGACCGCTCGCCGCGCGCACGGGCGGCGCGGTCGCGTCGCGTTCACCGGGCTGCGGCCGACCGACCTCCAGCGCGCGACCCTGCACGACGCGCTCGCGCGGGGCGCGGCGGGCACGCTGCGGGCCGTCGTCGACCGCGCGTACCCGCTCGACCGCGTGGCCGACGCGCACCGGCACGTGGAGCACGAGCACAAGACGGGCACGGTCGTCGTCACGCTCGGCTGACACCGTTCGGGTCGCGACCGCGCGCGGCTCGTCGGAGGCTGCCGGGAGGTGACCGACGACGAAGGGGGACACGTGGACGCCCGCACGCTGCTGGAGGACCTGTTCGGACGGATCGGCCCGACCGTGACGCGCGCGGTCGACGGGCTCGGCGAGGAGGCGCTCGCCGCACGTCTCGACCCGGGCGCCAACTCGATCGCGTGGCTCGCGTGGCACCTGGCCCGCGGCCAGGACGCGCAGGTCGCGGCCGCCGTCGGGCGCGAGCAGGTGTGGACGCGCGACGGCTGGGCCGTGCGGTTCGGCCTGCCGTTCGACGACGACGCGACGGGCTACGGGCAGTCGGCGGCCGACGTGGGGCGCGTGCGCGCGAGCGACGACCTCCTGCTCGGCTACGCGCACGCCGTCCAGGTCGAGTCGCAGGACGTGCTCGCCGCGCTCACGGACGACGACCTGGACCGCGTCGTGGACGACGCGTGGGACCCTCCGGTGACGCTGGGCGTGCGGCTCGTGAGCGTCGCCGTCGACAGCCTGGAGCACGCGGGCCAGGCCGCGTACGTCCGCGGCGTGCTCGGACGCCGCGGACGCGCGTGACGCCGGTCAGCGGTCCCCGGGCTCGACCGCGCCCACGAACCACGACGTGATCGTCGTCGGGTGCGTGATGGCCGTGCCCACGCACACGCTGAACGCGCCGCGCGCCATGGCCTCGGCGGCGTGGGCCGGGGCGTGCACGCGGCCCTCGACGACGACGGGCAGCGAGCACGCCGCGACCACCTCGTCCACGAGCTCGAGGTCCGGGCCCTCGGTCTGCGGGCGCTCGCCCGTGTAGCCCGCGAGGGTCGTGCCGAGCAGGTCGACGCCCGCGTCCTGCGCGGCGAGCGCGTCGTCGAGCGACCCGCAGTCGGCCATGACGAGCGCGTCGGTCGTCTCGCGCAGGCGCGCGACGGTCTCCGCGAGGGTCAGCCCGTCGGGGCGCGGGCGGCGCGTGCCGTCGAGCGCGACGACGTGCGCGCCCGCGTCCGCGACGGCGCGCGCGTGCTCCAGCGTCGGGGTGATGAAGACCCCGCCGTCGCCGTCCTTCCACAGCCCGACGACCGGGACGTCCACTGCGGCGACGACCGCCGCGACGTCCTCCAGGCCCTGCGCGCGCACGGCCGCCGCTCCCCCGGCGACGACGGCGCGCGCCATCTGCGCGGTCGTGCGCGGGTCGCGCAGCGGCTCGCCCGGGTACGCCTGGCAGGACACGGTGAGGCGCCCGCGCATCGCGTCGAGCACGCTCTCGCGCGTCCAGGTGCGGGTCTCGTGCTCGGTGCTCATCGCGTCCCTCCGACGGTCGTGACGTCCTCCACCAGGTTCCACGCGCCGCGCGCCGCGCCGACCACGGCCGCCGCGTTCCCCAGCGCGGCGGGTCGCAGCGGCAGGTCGGCGAGCACGTCGACGACCTCGGCGCGCAGCGTGTCCTCGAGCGCGGACCACCACAGGTCCCCCGCGCCCGCCATGCCACCGCCGACCACGACGACCTCCGGGTCGAGCACCGTGACGACGGCCGCGACCGCCCGGCCCACGGCCTGGGCGGCGTCGCGCACGACCGAGGCCGCGAGCTCGTCGCCCGCGACGGCGCGCGCGACGACGTCGCGCGTGTCCGGGCTCGCGGCGTCGCCGCCGAGCGCGAGGTAGCGGCGGTGGATCGCGGGGCCCGCGCCGATCGCCTCGACGTGACCCTCGCGCCCGCACGTGCAGCGCATGAGCTCGGCGCCTGGCACGGGCGCGTGGCCCAGCTCGCCGGCGACGTGGTGCGCCCCGCGCAGGGGACGGCCGTCGAGCACGACGGCGCCCCCGATCCCCGTCCCGACCGCGACGAGCAGCGCGCTGCGCGCGCCCGCGGCCGCGCCGAGCCAGACCTCGCCCGCGGCGTGCGCGTCGACGTCGTTCTCGACGAACACGGGCAGGGGGGCCGGATTCCCGGTCGCGTCCGGGACGGCGAGGTCGGCGAGCCGGCGGCGCAGCCCGCCCGCGACGTCGGTCCCCGGCCAGCCGGGGAGGGTGTCGGTCGCCGAGACGACGACCCCGCGGCCGACGTCGATCACGCCGGCCGTGCCGACGCCGAGCCCGCGCAGGCGCGCGACGTGCCCGGCGCGCACCGGGACGGCGGCGACGACCTCGCGCACGAGGCCGGCCACGGCGTCGAGCACGGCGTCCGGTCCGGCCGGGCCGGGCGTGGGCACCGTGCGCACGGGGCCGAGAGCGCCGTCGGGGCCGACGGTCGCGGCGGCGGTCTTCGTGCCGCCGAGGTCGACCCCGACGACGACGTCAGTCACCCAGGAGCCCTGCGGCACGCGTGATCTCCTCGACGCGGGCCGCGACGTCGGCGTCGAGCGCCTCGACCGGGAACGCGAGCGTCGGCGTGTCGATGAGCCCCTGCGCGCGCGCCGCGATCTTGAACGCCCCGACGCCCGCGGCGTCGCCCGAGCGGCCCTTCGCCTGGAACACGATCTCGAAGAGCGCCGCGATGCGGTCCTGCTCGAGCTTCGCGTCGTCCCACTTGCCGGCCTGGGCGAGGTCCCACAGGCGCACGTAGCCGCCCGCGTCGACGTTCGCGAGGCCCGGGACGACGCCGTCGGCGCCGAGCAGCAGCATCCCGTCCACGACGACCTCGTGCCCCGTGAACAGCGCGAGCGGCGAGCCCGCGGCCGCGTTCGCGGCGACGAGGCGGCGGAAGCCCACGTCGTCGCCCGAGGAGTCCTTGACGCCCGCGAGGACGCCCTCGACGCCGAGACGCACGAGGAGGTCGGCCGGGAGCTTGGTGCGCACGCGGACCGGGATGTCGTACGCGAACAGCGGGACGTCCACGGCGGCGGCGACCGCGCGCAGGTGGCGCTCGATCTCGTCGAGGTCGTTGAGCGCGTACACGGGCGCCGTCGCGACGACCGCGTCCGCCCCGGCCGCCACGAGGGCCTTCGCCCGCTCGACGACGCGCGCCGTCGTGAGGTCGATCGCCCCGCCCATGACGGGCACGCGGCCGTCGGCGGCGCGCACGACCGTGCGCACCACGAGGTCGCGCTGCTCGTCGGTCAGGTAGGCGACCTCGCCGGTCGACCCGAGCACGAACAGGCCGTGCACGCCCTCGGTGACGAGGTGGTCCACGAGGCGCTCGAGCGACGCGACGTCGACCTCGCCCTCGGTCGTGAGCGGGGTGAGGACGGGCGGGACGATCCCGCGGAAGGTGGGGCTGGTCACGAGGTGCTCCGGTTCTGGGTTCAGCGGTGTGTGGGTCTGGGTGGGTCCCGCCCCCGCGAGGGGCGCGCCGCTCACAGCAGCGCGGGCGCCGCGGCGAGCAGCGTGCGGGTGTAGTCGTCCTGCGGGTCGTCCAGCACGCGCGCGGCGGGGCCCGACTCGACGATCCGGCCTCCCTGCATGACGACGATCTCGTCGGACACGTGCCGCACGGTCTGGATGTCGTGCGAGATGAAGACCATCCCCAGGTCGAGCTCGGCCTTGAGGTCGGCGAGCAGGTTGAGGATCTGGGCGCGGACCGACACGTCGAGGGCGGACGTCGGCTCGTCGGCGACGATCACGTCGGGCTCGAGCGCGAGCGCCCGGGCGATGGCGACGCGCTGGCGCTGACCGCCCGAGAGCTGGCCCGGGAGCGCGTCGAGGGCCGACTCCGGCAGGCCCACGAGGTGCACGAGCTCGCGCACGCGTGCCTCGCGGGACGCCGCGTCGCCCACGCGGTGCACGTCGAGCGGGTCGCGCAGCGCGTCCCGGATCCGCATGCGCGCGTTGAGCGCGGTCGCGGGGTCCTGGAAGACGACGGACACGACGCGGCCGACCCGGCGGCGCACGTCGGCCGTGTACTTCGACACCGCCGTGCCGCGGAAGCGGATCTCGCCCTCCGTCGGCGCCTGGAGGCCGACGAGCACCTTCGCCATGGTCGACTTGCCCGAGCCGGACTCGCCGACGATGCCGAGCGTGCTGCCGCGCCGCACCTGGACGCTGACGTCGTTCACCGCGTGCACGCGGTTCGCGCGGAACAGCGAGCCCGTGCGGGACGTGAAGACGACGTGCACGTTCCGCAGCTCGACGACGGGCGTCTCGCGGTCGTCCGCGGCGCCGTCCCCGGTGCGCGGGGTCGTGTCGGTGGCGCTCATCGCGTCCCTCCCGTGGTGATCGGAGCGGTGCCGGCGCCGACCGGCTCGGCCGGCGGCATCGCGACGAGGTGCTGGCCGTCGTCGTCCACGGCCCGCAGGACGGGCCGCACGTCGAGGCCGCGGTCGGGCTGCGACGAGCGCGGCGCGAACCGGTCGCCCGTCGGGAAGTCGCGCGGCGACGGGACGGTGCCGGGGATCTGGTGCAGTCGCGTCGAGCGCTGCTCGATCGACAGCACCGCGCCCAGCAGGCCCTGCGTGTACTCGTGGCGCGGGTCGGCGAGCAGCTCGCCCGTGGGCGCCTGCTCGACGACCTGGCCCGCGTACATGACCGTGATGCGGTGCGCGATCTCCGCGACGAGCGCGAGGTCGTGGCTGACGAAGACCATCGCGAAGCCGAGCTTCTCGCGCAGCTCGTCGAGCAGCGCGACGACCTGGGCCTGGACGGTGACGTCGAGGGCCGTCGTCGGCTCGTCCGCGATGATGAGCTTCGGGTCGCGCGTGAGCGCCATGGCGATGAGCACGCGCTGGCGCTGGCCGCCGGAGAGCTCGTGCGGGTAGCTCTTGAGGGTGCGCTCGGGGTCGAGGCCCACGAGCTCGAGGAGCTCCTCGGCCGTGCGGGTGCCGCCGCGGCGCGTGAGCTGCTTCATCTGGGCGCGGATGAGCATCGACGGGTTGAGCGAGCTCAGCGCGTCCTGGTAGATCATCGCGATGTCCGTGCCGCGCAGCGACGCGCGCTCGCGGTTGCCCATGGCGAGCAGGTTCTTGCCGCCGTAGAGGATCTCGCCGCTGATCTGGGCGGACGCGTCGAGCAGGCCCATGACGGCGAGCGACGTGATCGACTTGCCGCAGCCGGACTCGCCGACGAGCGCCATCGTCTCGCCGGGACGCACCGAGAACGACACGTCGTCGACGACCGCGACGTCGCCGTGGCGCGCGGGGAACCGGATGGACAGGTTGCGCACCTCGAGGAGCGGCTCGGCGTCGCCCGTGTACACGTGGCGGTCGGAGCGTGCGCTCTCGGTCCCGCGCAGCACGGCGAGGCGCTCCGCGAGCGGGATCGCCCGGCCGACGTGCTCGACCTCGGGCTCGACGTCCTGCACGACGGGCTCCGACTCGACGAGGCGCGCCTCGTCGGCGGTCTCGACGGGCTCGTCGGCGTCCATGGCCGTGAGCTCGGCGGAGACGGCGACGGCCGTGGGATCCGTCGCGGCGGCCTTCGCCGGCGTGGCGCGGGTCGCCCGGGGGGCGGCGACCATCGCGTCCGTCATGCCCTCGGACAGGATGTTGAGGCACAGGACGGTGAGCATGATCGCGAGGCCCGGGAAGAACGTGGCCCACCAGTAGCCGCCCATGACGAGGTCGCGGCCCGCGGCGATGACGTTGCCCCACGACGGCTCGGGGTCCGGGACGCCCGCCTGGATGAACGACAGCGACGCCTCGAGGACGATCGCGTCGGCGACGAGGACCGTGGTGAACACGAGCACCGGCGCGGCGCAGTTGCGCGCGACGTGCTTCGCGAGGATCCACGACGTCCGCGCGCCCATGACGCGCGTCGCCGCGACGTAGTCCTCGCCGTACTGGTCGAGCACGTTGGCCCGCACGACGCGCGAGAGCTGCGGCACGTAGAGGAACGCGATGGTGAGGACGAGCACCGGGAGCGAGCGGCCGAAGACGGACACGAGCACCGCCGCGAGCGCGATCCCGGGGAACGCCATGATGATGTCGAGGACGCGCATGAGCGTCTCGGAGACCTTCTTGTTCGCCGTCGCGGCGATCGAGCCGAGCACGGCCGCGACCGCGAGGGCGATCGCCGTGGCGCCGAGGCCGATGACGAGCGAGTAGCGGGCGCCGTAGACGACGCGCGCGAAGATGTCGCGGCCCTGGCGGTCGGTGCCGAACCAGTTCTCGGCGCTCGGCGGCTGGACCGGGGTCCCCGTCGTGAGCGGGTCGTGGGTCGCGACGAGCGGCGCGAAGATCGCGGCGAGCGCGACCAGCGCGACGAAGGCGAGGGCGATCTTGGAGCCCAGCGGCAGGGCGCGCAGGCGCAGGCCGGGGCGGGAGAGTCGTTCGGTGAGCTGGCGTCGCACGTCACACCGTCCTGATCCGCGGGTTGACGAGCACGTAGAGCATGTCGACCACGATGTTGATGAGCACGAAGGCGAGGGCCACGGTGAGGGTCACGCCCTGCACGAGGTTGGGCTCGTTGTTCGTGACCCCGTTGAGGATGAGCGTGCCCATGCCGGGCAGCGCGAAGATGACCTCGATGACGACGGCGCCGCCGATGAGGTAGCCGATGCGCAGGCCGAGCACCGTGATGGGCGTGATGAGTGCGTTGCGCAGCACGTTGCGCCCGATGACGGTGTGGCGCGGGATGCCGGCGCCGATCGCCGTGCGCACGTAGTCCTTGTCGAGCTCCTCGACGACGGAGGTGCGGACCACGCGCGTGAGCTGGCCGACGACCGGGACGGCGAGCGCGAGAGCCGGCAGCGCCATGCGCGCGAGGTACCCGCCGAGGTCCTCCGACGGCTCGGGCAGGGGGCCGCTCGCCGGGAGCCACCCGAGGCCGAGCGTGACGGCCTGGATGAGGAGGACGGCGAGCCAGAACGACGGCGTCGCGAGCGAGGCCACGGAGACCACGCGGATCGCCTTGTCGGGCCAGCGGTCACGGAAGAGCGCCGCCAGGACGCCGAGGACCAGCGCGAACACCACCGCGACCGCGAGGCCGAGGAACGTGAGCTGGAGCGTGATGGGCAGGGCGCGCGCGATCTCGTCGAAGACGGGGATCTGGCGCGCGCTGAACGTGCCGAGGTCGCCCTGCAGCAGGCCGCCCAGGAAGGCGACGTACCGGACGAGGAGCGGGTCGTTGAGACCGTTCGCCTCGCGGTACGCCTCGCGCGCCTCCACCGACGCACTCTCGCCCAGCGCCGTGATGGCCGGGTCGACGTTCGAGAACGACATCACGACGAACACGAGGAACGTGATGCCGAGGATCATGATCGGCAGCTGCAGGAGGCGGCGACCGACGAGGCGCAGGATCGCGCTCACGGGTGTCCTCCCGGGGTGGCGGTGGTGCGGTGCATGACGGCTTCCGTTCTGGGGACCGGTCCCCTCGCCAGGGGCGTGGCGAGGGGACCGGTGGTCGGGCTACTGCGGTCCGGCTACTTGACCACGCCGGCGTCGAGGAAGGACAGCCCCGTGACGGGCAGGGGCTTGAAGCCCTGGATCTGCGAGCTGTCCCACGCGGTGGGCAGCTTGCGGTGCAGCAGCGGGTACAGCGGCACCTCCTCGGAGATCAGGTCGTACGCCTGGTTCCACAGCTCCTGCTGCTCGTCGCCCGAGGTGCGGACGGCGGAGTCGAGGATCGTCTGCAGCTCGGCGAACTTCGGGTCGTCGTTCCAGCGGTAGCGGGACTGGGACCACACGTTGTCGCCGAACCACCAGCGCATGAGCAGGTCGGGGTCGTTGCCGAAGACCGACGGGTCACCGGGGGCGACCATCACCTGCAGGTCGCCGTTGTCGACCTTGGAGTACTGGCCCGCGGACTGGCCGATGTCGAGCGTGGTGTCGACGCCGATCGCGTCGAGGTTCTCCTTGATGAGCGGCGCGATGTCGGCGACCCAGCCGGTGTCGGTCGTGAGCAGCGTGATCGACAGGTCGGACACGCCGGCCTCGGCGAGCAGCGCCTTGGCCTTCTCGGGGTCGTAGTCGTACTGCGTGGAGGCCTCGTGGTAGTTCGGGTGGCTCTCCGGGAGGAAGCTCGTCGCCTTGGCGCCGTTGCCGAGCAGGCCGTTCTCGATGATCTTGTCCATGTCGAGCGCGTGGAAGAACGCCTGGCGGACGCGGACGTCGTCGAACGGCGCGAGGTCCGTGTTGAACATCATGAAGAGCGTGCCGAACGACTGGACGGACTCGACGTCGACGGTGCCCTCGAGGGTCGGGACGTCGATGTAGGGGACGTCCTCGATCGCGCTGACGGTACCGGAGCTCATGGCGGTGACGCGCGCGGCCGGGTCGGACAGCAGGTTCCAGACCATGCCCTTGGCGAGCGCGGGGCGACGGCCGTTGTAGTCGTCGAAGCGCTCGAAGGTGATCTTGTCCTCGGGGGTGGCGCCCGTCATCGTGAACGGGCCGGTGCCGACGGGGAGGGCGTTGAAGCCCTCGTAGTCGGCCTCGACGAGGGCCTGCGGCACGATCTTGACGACCGCGAGGCGCTCGGGCACGAGGCTGAACGGGTACTTGAGGTTGATCGACACCGTGTCCTCGTCGACCGGCGTCACGGACTCGAGGAAGTCGATGAACCCGGCGTAGAGGGACGCGTTCTCCGGGTCGAGCACGCGCTCGAAGCTGTAGACGACGTCGTCGACGGTGACGGGCGTGCCGTCGTGGAAGAGTGCTCCCTCGCGGATGTCGACCTCGTAGTGCGTGTCGTCGACCTGCTCCGGCAGGTCGGTGCCCAGCGCGGCGTACACGTCGCGCGTCGCGGGGTCGATCTCCGTGAGGCCTTCGAAGACGTGCCAGTTGGCGGCTACTGTCACGGCACCGCTGGTCGTCATCGGGTCGAAACCACCAGAGAGGGCGTACGAGATGCCGGCTTCGATCACCCCGTCGGGGTCGATCTCGCCCTGGGCCGCGCTGCCCTGGGTCTCCTCGTCCTGCGTGGCGCCGCCCGTGGAGCAGGCCGCGAGGCCGAGGGCGAGGACGACGCCTGCGGCCAGGGCGGCAACACCCCTGCGACCGGGAGGCGAGCTGACATGAAGCTTCATTGGTTCTCCTGACAGGAAAGACGACGACTCTTCAGAGAGAAGATGTCTGATGTCTGACGTTGTGTAGCATGACACTAGGACCAGAAACCGAAGGGGTCAAGATGGCGACACCACGGCGGAGGAGCTTCGCGACGCTCGACGCCTCCACGACGAGCACCAACGGCTCGAGCGCACCGCGGCGCACGACGACGGCCGACCGGATCAAGGACTTCATCCTCGGGGAGGGCCTGCGGCCGGGCGACCCGCTGCCGACCGAGGCCGAGCTGTGCGAGCACCTGGGCGTCTCGCGCTCCAGCGTGCGCGAGGCGATCCGCACCCTCTCGACCCTCGACATCGTCGAGGTGCGGCACGGCCACGGGACCTTCGTGGGCAACATGTCGCTCGACGCGCTCGTCGAGGCGCTCGTCTTCCGCGGCGTCCTGTCCCCCGGCGACGACCTGCGCGCGCTGCGCGACGTCGTCGAGGTGCGCCAGGCGCTCGACCTGTCGATGGCCGAGCGGATCGTCGCGAGCCTCGCCGGGACCTCCAACCCGGACCTCCACGCCCTCGTGGACGAGATGGTCGACGCCGCCGCCGACGGCCTGTCGTTCGCGACGCAGGACCGCGCGTTCCACACGGGCCTGCTCTCCCGCCTCGACAACTCGCTCGTCGGGCAGCTCGTCGCCGCGTTCTGGGACGTCCACACCGCCGTCATCCCGAAGCTCGGGATCTCCGTCGCCGCGGACCTCGACCAGACGGCGCGCGCGCACGGCGCGATGCTCGACGCCGCGGAGGCGGGCGACGTCGAGGCGTTCCGCGCCGCCGTCGCGTCGCACTACCAGCCCATCGACCGCGCGCTCGGGGTGACCACGGCGTGAGACCTCCCCTCCCGGCGGACCGTCCGGGACCCCGCGACACCCGCCCGGCCGTCGGCGTCGCGGTCGTCGGCATCGGCGCGTTCGCGCGCGAGCACCTCACGGCGCTCGCCGCCCTCCCCGGGGCGGACGTGCGCTGGGTCGTCGGGCACGACCTCGCACGGACCCGGGCGCTCGCCGCGCTCGTCCCCGGCGCGCGGGCGACCACCCGCCTCGACGACGCGCTCGCCGACGACGCCGTGTCCGCCGTCGACGTCGTGACGGCCACGCCCACGCACGCGCCCGACACGATCGCCGCGGGCGAGGCCGGCAAGCACGTGCAGGTCGAGAAGCCCGCCGCGCTCTCGCTCCCCCAGCTCGACGCCATGGTCGCCGCGACCGAGGGCCGCGGCACGACGCTCGTCGTCGGGCAGACGGTCCGCTTCCAGCCTGCGGTGACCGCGCTCGCCGCGGCCGCGCGGCGCGGCGAGATCGGCACCCCGCGCCTCGCGCACCTCTCCTGGTACACCGGCCACGCGTGGCCGGGCGGGTGGCGCGGCTGGCAGCTCGACCCGGAGCTCTCCGGCGGTCACCCGGTGCACAACGGCACGCACATCATGGACGCCGCGACGTGGCTTCTCGACGACGAGCCCGTCGAGGTCTTCGCGCGCGGGTTCCGCACGTTCTCGCCCGAGATGGAGTCGCCGGACTCGTTCCACGTGCAGCTGCGCACCGCGTCGGGCGCGCTCGCGACGCTCGAGCTCTGCTACGCGCTGCGCAGCCGCGGCGAGCTCGTGCGGCGCGTGGTGCTCGTGGGCACCGAGGGCACGCTCGCGCACTCCACCACGGAGGAGGACGGGCTGCACTCCGACGCGACGACGGCGCCGCCCGTGTCCGTCGAGGGGGCGCTCGGCCTCCAGCTCGCGCACTGGCTCGACGTCGTGCGCGGCGACGCGGCGCAGGTCGTCACGACGGCCCAGGTCCGCGCCGCGCTCGCGACGGCGCTCGCCGCGCAGCGCTCGCTCGTCTCCGGGCGCCGCGAGCGCGTCGCCGACGTGCCCGGCTACGCGGAGCCCCTGCCCGCCGAGGTGGTGGCATGACCGCCCCGCTGCGCGTCGCGTTCGCCTCGGCCGTGCGCCACGCCGCCGACTACCTGCGGATCCTCGCCGCGGACGAGCGGGTCGAGCTCGTCGGCGTCGTCGAGGAGGCGGGCGCGCCCGGCCGGGTGCGCGACGACTCGCGCGCCGTCGCCGAGCGCGCCGGGGTCGCGTGGGCCGAGGTCGCGGACGTCGCGTCCGTCGGGGACGCGCTCGGGTCGCCCGTCGACCTCGTCGTCGTGTGCTCCGAGCCGACGCGGCACGCACGCCTCGCGACCGCGCTCCTCGAGGCCGGCCTCGACGTGCTCGTCGACAAGCCCGTCGCGACGACCCTCGCCGACGCCGACCGCCTCGCCGAGGTCGCCGCCCGCACGGGCCGCACGTGCGCCGTCGTGAACCGGACGCACGCGCCCGCGCTGCGCCGCCTGCGCGCGTGGGTCGACGCCGGGCACGTGGGCCTCCCGCGCCACCTCGACCTCGAGTTCTTCGCCTCCGGCGCGCACTTCGCGACGTCGGTCGAGCGGCCCGAGCTCGTCGTCGACCGCGCGCTCTCGGGGGGCGGCGAGCTGCTGAACTTCCTCGGCTACTGCGCCGACGCCGCGCACCACCTCACGGGCCTGCGCGCCGTCGAGGTGCACGCGTTCGCGGGGGCGCTCTTCCTCGAGCCGCACCGCGCGGCCGGCGTCGAGGACACGGCGGTCGTCACGCTCGAGATGGAGCGCGGCGTCACGGCGACGATCACGCTCGGCCGCGTCCCGTTCGCGCCCGGTGGCACGCCGACGACGTCGTCCGTGCGGCTGCTCGGCTCGCACGGCCACGCGGTCGCCGACGACGACGCCCCGGCGGTCTCGCGGTTCGGGCCGGGCGGGCGCACGGCGATCGCGGCCGACGCCGGGCAGGTCGCCGCGGCGGCGTACCTGCGGCACGTGGTCGACGCGCTGCTGGCCGGGGACCGGCCGGACTACGGCATCGAGGAGGCGCGCGCGACGCTCGCCGTGATCGACGCGGCGTACCGCTCGGTCGAGGTGGGGGACGTCGTCGCGGTGGAGCACCGCACGGTGCACGAGGGAACGAGGGTCTGATGGAGGTCGTGATCGCTCCTGCGGAGCGGTTGGCGGTGCTGGCTGCGGACGCGGTCGAGGCGGTGGTGCGGTCGCGGCCGGAGGCGGTGCTGGGGTTGGCGACGGGGTCGTCGCCGTTGCGGGTGTACGACGAGCTGACGCGTCGGCATCGTGAGGAGGGGTTGTCGTTCGCGGGGGTGCGGGCGTTCATGCTGGACGAGTACGTGGGCCTGGCGGACGACCACCCGCAGCGGTACCGGAACGTGATCGAGACGGAGATCGCCTCGCGGGTGGACTTCGCCGAGGGGGCGGTGCAGGGTCCGGACGGCAACGCACAGGACCTGGTCTCGGCGTGCGCGGCGTACGAGGAGGCGATCGCGGCGGCGGGGGGTGTGGACCTGCAGATCCTGGGGATCGGCACGGACGGGCACATCGCGTTCAACGAGCCGGGGTCGTCGCTGGCGTCGCGCACGCGGATCAAGACGCTGACGGCGCAGACGCGCGAGGACAACGCGCGGTTCTTCGGTGACGACGTGGAGCAGGTGCCGCGGCACTGCCTGACGCAGGGGCTGGCCACGATCATGGGTGCGCGGCACCTGGTGCTGCTGGCCACGGGCAAGGGCAAGGCCGAGGCGGTGCACCAGCTCGTGGAGGGGCCGGTGAGCGCGTTGTGGCCCGCGACGATCATGCAGATGCACCCGCACGCGACGGTGCTGGTCGACGACGCCGCGGCCTCGCGTCTGCAGCTCGCGGACTACTACCGCCAGACGTACGCGTCCAAGCCCGACTGGCAGGGCCTGTAGGCGCCCTTCTTCTCGCGGGTCCTCCCGCGACGCACAGCCGCCCGCCGACGCGCGGTCCACGCCCCTGGGCCGCGCGTCGGCGGGCTCTTTCCGTGCCCGCGCCGGGGCGCGCGGAGGGCGACGAGCGGGCGGCACCCGCCCGAAAGGGGGCGCAGATCGAGCCTCTGGGGCCGGGCGGACGTGGCCGACGCCTCACGCGCGCACGGCCGGGTGTCGGCGTCGCGACGTAGACTGCACCCCATGACCGAACTCCGTGCGAGCACCGCCCCCGGGGGTCCCGAGGACCCGTTCCGGAACCCTGCGACCGAGCCGACGACCGGCACGTCGACCGGGGTGCTCGAGCGCGAGGAGACGCGCGAGCAGACCGAGCCGGGCGACCACGAGCGCTTCGCGCACTACGTGCGCAAGGAGAAGATCATGGAGTCGGCGCTGTCCGGCAAGCCCGTGATCGCGCTGTGCGGCAAGGTGTGGGTCCCGGGTCGCGACCCGAACAAGTTCCCCGTGTGCCCCACGTGCAAGGAGATCTACGACGGTCTGCGGGACCCGCAGGACGGCGAGGGTGACTCCGGCAAGTGAGCGGGGAGCACCACTCGACGTCCACCGGTCACTCCGCCCCCGACTCCCGTAGCAGGACCAGCCCGCCCGCGCCGCAGAGCCCCTCGTCGGCTGCGGCGTCGCACCTGTCGCCCGCGTTCCCGCGCCGTGCCCCGTGGGGCTCGGCGTCGAAGCTGCGCGCCTGGCAGGCGGAGGCGCTGGAGCTGTACCGCACGCGCGCGCCGCGCGACTTCCTCGCCGTGGCGACGCCGGGCGCCGGCAAGACGACGTTCGCGCTGCGGGTCGCGACCGAGCTGCTGGAGCAGGGCGTGGTGCGGCGTGTGACGGTCGTCGCGCCGACCGAGCACCTCAAGCACCAGTGGGCGGACGCGGCGGCGCGCGTCGGCATCCGGATCGACCCGAACTTCCGCAACAGCCAGGGCCGGCACGGCGCGCACTACGACGGCGTCGCGCTCACCTACGCGCAGATCGCCGCGAAGCCGGCGCTGCACGCGGCGCGCACGACCGCCGACCGCACGCTCGTCATCCTCGACGAGGTCCACCACGGCGGTGACGCGCTGTCGTGGGGCGACGCCGTGCGCGAGGCGTTCGAGGACGCGACCCGGCGCCTGGCTCTCACCGGCACGCCCTTCCGCTCGGACACGGCCGCGATCCCGTTCGTCGAGTACGAGCGCGGGCCGGACGGCATCCGGCGGTCGCGCGCCGACTACACGTACGGCTACGGCGACGCGCTGCGCGACCACGTCGTGCGCCCGGTCCTGTTCCTGTCCTACTCGGGGAACATGCGCTGGCGCACGAAGTCGGGCGACGAGGTGAGCGCGCGTCTCGGCGAGGCGCTCACGAAGGACATGACGGGGCAGGCGTGGCGGACCGCGCTCGACCCGAACGGCGAGTGGATCCCGTCGGTGCTCGCGGCGGCGGACAAGCGGCTCACGGAGGTGCGGCGCGCCATCCCGGACGCGGGCGGCCTCGTCATCGCGACCGACCAGACGGACGCGCGCGCCTACGCCGGCCACCTCGCGCGCATCACCGGCGAGTCGCCCACGGTCGTGCTCTCGGACGACGACGGCGCGAGCAGCCGCATCGAGGAGTTCTCCGACGGCGACGGGCGCTGGATGGTCGCGGTCCGCATGGTGTCGGAGGGCGTGGACGTCCCGCGGCTCGCCGTCGGCGTGTACGCGACCTCGACCGCGACGCCGCTGTTCTTCGCGCAGGCCGTCGGGCGCTTCGTCCGTGCGCGCCGCCGGGGCGAGACGGCGTCGGTCTTCCTGCCGAGCGTGCCGCACCTGCTGGAGCTCGCGAACGGGCTCGAGATCGAGCGCGACCACGCGCTCGACCGGCCGCTGACCGCCGAGGAGCAGGGCGAGGGGTTCAACCCCGAGGACGCGCTCCTGGCGGAGGCGAACCGCGAGGAGAAGGCGTCGGGGGAGCTCGTCCAGGGCTCGTTCGAGGCGCTCGAGGCGCAGGCGTCGTTCGACCGCGTCCTCTTCGACGGCGGCGAGTTCGGCACGGGGGCGGACGTCGGCTCGGACGAGGAGCTCGACTACCTCGGGCTCCCGGGGCTGCTCGACGCCGACCAGGTGACCACGCTGCTGCGCCAGCGCCAGGCGGACCAGATGAGCCAGCGCTCGAGGAGCGCACGGTCCGCGGAGCAGGAGCGTGCGGAGATGGACCACCGCCGCGCGGCCGAGCTGCGCAAGGAGCTCCAGCAGCTCGTCTCGGCGTGGGCGCGGCGCAGCGGGCAGCCGCACGGCTCGGTGCACAACGAGCTGCGACGCCGGTGCGGCGGCCCCGAGGTGCCGCTCGCGACGGTCGAGCAGCTCGACGCGCGCGTCGCGACCGTGCGCGGCTGGTTCGTCGGCAAGCGCTAGACGCCCACCGCCCGGTGCGGCGGCACGACGGGGCACGACGGACGTCGGTCAGCCCGGCCCGACCGACGGCCGGGCGGCCCCGAGCCCGCGCGAGCCGCTCAGGGGAGCGTGTGCACGACCGTGGGGATGGCCGGGTCGCCGGCGGAGAGACGCCGCGCGCCGCGCGGGAGCTCCGCACGGGCCTCGCGGTGGCGGTGCGCGGCGTTCTGCACGCCGTACGAGCCGACCCACCGCGAGTCGACGGCGCCGTCGACGACGAGCGGCACCTGGAGGCGGCGCAGGTCGCCGTCGTCGGGCTCCCACTCCTGGACGGCGAGGTCGGCGCCGGTCACGACGACCTCCTCGACCGCGCGCCCGTCGGCGTCGTAGCGGCGAGCGGCGCACTTGCGGCCGCCCGTGCTCGTCTTGGCGGTGGACGCCTTGGCGACCGGCTGGAGCACTCCCGAGGAGTCGGCGCGCGCGACGAGCTTGTAGACCATCCCGCACGTGGGAGCGCCCGAGCCGGTGACGAGCGACGTGCCGACGCCGTACGAGTCGACGGGCGCGGCGGCCAGCGACGCGATGGCGTACTCGTCGAGGTCGGACGTCACGGTGATCTTCGTGTCGTGGGCGCCGAGTGAGTCGAGCTGACGGCGCACCTCGACGGCGAGGACGCCCAGGTCGCCCGAGTCGAGGCGCACGGCGCCGAGCCGTCCGCCGGCGGCGCGGACCGCGTTCTGCACGCCCTTGCGCACGTCGTAGGTGTCGACGAGGAGCGTGGTCCCGGGCCCGAGCGAGGCGACCTGCGACGCGAACGCCGACTCCTCGTCGTCGTGCAGGAGCGTGAAGGCGTGGGCGGCGGTGCCGATCGTCGTCAGGCCGTAGCGGCGGCCCGCCTCGAGGTTCGACGTCCCCGCGAACCCGCCCACGACGGCCGCGCGGGCCGCGGCGACGGCCGCCTGCTCGTGCGCGCGGCGCGCGCCCATCTCCAGGCACGGCCGCTCGACGGCGGCGCTCGTCATGCGCGACGCGGCGGACGCGACCGCGGAGTCGTAGTTGAGGATCGACAGCACGAGCGTCTCGAGCAGCACGGCCTCGGCGAACGTGCCCTCGACGGTCATGACGGGGGACTGCGGGAAGAAGACCTCGCCCTCGGGGTACCCGGTGATCGAGCCCGTGAACCGGTAGTCGGCGAGGAACTCGAGCGTGCGCTCGTCCACGACGTCCTGCGACCGCAGCCAGTCGAGCTCCGCGGTCGAGAAGCGGAACGACGCGAGCGCCTCGAGGACGCGGCCCGTGCCGGCGAGGACCCCGTACCGCCGGCCCGGGGGCAGACGGCGCGTGAAGACCTCGAACAGGCAGTGCCGCTCGGCGGTGCCGTCCGCGAGCGCGGCCTGGAGCATCGTCAGCTCGTACCGGTCCGTGAGGAGCGCGGTCGACGCCGACGGCCAGTAGGGCGGGCGCGGGGGGGAGGTGAGGCGGGCAGCGCTGTCGGCGGCGAGAGGGGCGACGCTGCCCGGGTCGGCGATGCTCATGCGGACCACGGTAGGGCAGCGACGCCCGCCGTGGGTGCTGAGAACTCCCCGAATACAGTGGTGACGTGAGACCTCAGCCGATCTTCACCCGCGCCGGTGGCGCGCGGGCGTCCGTGACCGTGCCCGAGGAGGCGACGCGCGCCGACGAGGCGGCCCGGCTCGACAGCCCGTGGGCGACCGTCGTGTGGAACGACCCGGTGAACCTCATGAGCTACGTCGCCTACGTGTTCGAGTCCTACTTCGGCTACCCGGCGGCGCGCGCGCACGAGCTCATGCTCCAGGTGCACCGGGAGGGGCGCGCCGTCGTCTCGACCGGCGACCGCGAGCGCATGGAGGTCGACGTGCAGGCGATGCACTCGTTCGGCCTGTGGGCCACGCTGCAGAAGGACGGCGAGCAGTGAGGCCGTTCCGCGCCGAGGCGCACGGGTACGTCGCGGAGCTCGAGCCGTCGGAGCGGATCGTGCTCGCGCAGCTCGCGGGCGACGTCGCGCAGATGCTCCAGGAGGGCGTGCCGGGTCGCGGTCCGGGAGGGGCCGGCCCGGGGGCGGGCGAGCCCGACGACGCGTGGTCGCCGCCCGGGTGGACCGGCCCGGTCCCGGGCGGGCCCGGTGGTGGTGGGGGAGCGGCGACGCCCCCGCCCGACCCCGCGGTGCGGCGTCTGCTCCCGGACGCCTCCGACGACGCCGAGGTGGCCGCGGAGTTCCGGCGCTTCACGCAGGACGACCTCGCGGCGCGGAAGGTGGGCCGGCTCGTGCTGCTCGCGCGCAGCCTCGTGGACCACGAGCCGGCGGGGGCGGCGCCGTACGTCGTGGGCCGGGACGAGGCCGAGGACGTCGCGGCGGCGCTGACCGACGTGCGGCTCGTGCTCGCCGAGCGGCTGGGCCTGCGGACCGACGAGCAGGTCGAGGGGCTCTACGACGAGCTGGACCGCGAGGGGGACGACGGCCCGGACGACGGCGAGGTCGGCGGCGCGCCGCGCCGGTTCCTCGTGAGCGTGTTCCTCCTCACGGGGCTGCTGCAGGAGTCGCTCGTCGACGGGATGCTCGCGGACCTGCGTGCGGGGCGCGGGCGTCCCTGAGCAGCGCGGACCGTCGTCGGGCGCCCGTGCGTCGCGTCGCTGCTGCGGCACCCTGTGGGCGCTGCCACAGCGGTGCGGCGCGTCCGGGCGCGCCGCGCGCGCGGACGCGCCAGTAGGCTCGGGCGGGTGAACGACGCTCCCATCGGGATCTTCGACTCGGGCGTGGGCGGCCTGACCGTGGCACGCTCGATCCTCGACCAGCTCCCGAACGAGGCCCTCCACTACATCGGGGACACCGCGAACGGGCCCTACGGTCCCAAGCCGCTCGCGGCCGTCCGGGCGATGGCGCTGGCGATCATGGACCAGCTCGTCGACGACGGCGTGAAGATGCTCGTGATCGCGTGCAACTCGGCGTCGTCGGCGGTGCTGCGCGACGCGCGCGAGCGGTACACGCAGCGTCACGGGCTCCCTGTGGTCGAGGTGATCCTGCCGGCCGCGCGGCGCGCGGTCGCGGCGACGCGCACGGGCCGGATCGGGGTCATCGGGACGCGCGCGACGATCACGTCGCGCAGCTACGAGGACGCGTTCGCCGTGACGCCCGGCCTGAGCCTGACGACGCAGGCGTGCCCCGAGTTCGTGCCGCTCGTCGAGCAGGGCGTCACGTCCGGCCCGGAGGTCCTGGAGGTCGCGCACCGCTACCTCGACCCGGTCAAGGCGGCGGGGGTGGACACGCTCGTGCTCGGCTGCACGCACTACCCGCTGCTGACGGGCGCGATCTCCTACGTCATGGGCGAGGAGGTCACGCTCGTGTCGAGCGCGGAGGAGACCGCCAAGGACGTGTACCGCACGCTCGTCGCGCACGACCTCGAGCGGTCGCGCGACGCCGGGCCGCCGCGGCACCGGTTCCTCGCGACGGGGAGCGCGGAGCCGTTCGAGCACCTCGCGCGGCGGTTCCTCGGGCCCGAGGTGCTCAGCGTGGAGGCCCTCTGATGCGCCTCGTCACGGTCGGCTGCTCCGGGTCCTTCGCGGGCCCGGCCTCGCCCGCGTCGTCGTACCTCGTCCAGGTCCCCGCCGCCGAGGCGGCCGCGGCAGGCGCCGAGGCGCGCGACTGGAACGTCGTGCTCGACCTCGGCAACGGCGCGCTGGGCGCGCTGCAGCGGTTCGTCGACCCGCTCGACGTGGACGCCGTCGCGCTGTCCCACCTGCACCCGGACCACTTCGTCGACGTGTGCGGGCTGTACGTCTACCTGCGGTACCACCCGGAGCGCGGGTCGGTGCGCACGGGCGTCCCGAGCCGCCTGCGGGTGCTGGGCCCCACCGGGACGGCGGCCCGGATCGAGGCGGCGTACGGCGCGGAGCCCGGGGACGGCATGGGCGAGGAGCTCGACGTGCGCACGTGGGAGCCGGGCGCCCCGGTGCAGGTCGGGCCGCTCACGCTCGAGCCGTTCCGCGTCTTCCACCCGGTCGAGGCGTACGGCGTGCGCGTCACGGGCCCGTCGTCGCTGCGCCCGGGCGAGCAGGCCGTGCTCGCGTACACGGGGGACACCGACGCGTGCGACGGCGTCGTGGACCTCGCGCGCGACGCCGACCTGCTCCTCTCGGAGGCCGCGTTCCACGAGGGCCGGGACGACGGCGTCGAGCGGGGCATCCACCTCACGGGCCGCCGGGCGGGCGAGGTCGCGACGGCCGCGGGGGCGCGCCGCCTCGTCCTCACGCACCTGCCGGCGTGGAACGACCCGCAGCGCTCGCTCGCCGAGGCGCGCGAGGTCTACGACGGCCCGCTCGACGTCGCGAGCACGGGCGCGGTCTTCGACGTCTGACCGCGCTCGGCGGACGGGGGCGGTCGGTAGGGTTGGCGCCATGACCACCCCTGACTCCTCCGGCACCTCCGCGTCCGTCGTGCGCGCCGACGGCCGCACGCCCGACCAGCTCCGCCCCGTGACCATCACCCGCCACTGGCTCGACCAGGCCGAGGGCAGCGTGCTCGTCGAGTTCGGGCGCACGCGCGTGCTGTGCGCGGCGTCGTTCACGGAGGGCGTGCCGCGCTGGCGCAAGGGGTCGGGCGAGGGCTGGGTCACGGCCGAGTACGCGATGCTGCCGCGCGCGACGAACGAGCGCAGCCAGCGCGAGTCCGTGAAGGGCAAGATCGGCGGGCGCACGCACGAGATCTCGCGCCTCATCGGCCGGTCGCTGCGCGCGATCATCGACGTCTCCGCGCTCGGCGAGAACACCATCGTGCTCGACTGCGACGTCCTGCAGGCCGACGGCGGCACGCGCACCGCCGCGATCACGGGCGCCTACGTGGCGCTCGCCGACGCCGTCGCGTGGGGCCAGCGGCACGGGCACGTCAAGGGCGGCAAGCCCGTCCTCACGGACTCGGTCGCGGCCGTGAGCGTGGGGATCATCGACGGCACCCCGATGCTCGACCTCCCGTACGTCGAGGACGTGCGCGCCGAGACGGACATGAACGTCGTGGTCACCGGGTCGGGCACGTTCGTCGAGGTGCAGGGCACGGCCGAGCACGCGCCGTTCGACCGCGCCGAGCTCGACGCGCTGCTCGACCTCGCGGTCGCGGGCACGGCCGACCTCGCCGCGATCCAGCGCGCGGCGCTCGAGCAGGACGCCCGGTGAGCGACGCCGTCGCGGGCGCGGGCGGGAGCGGCGTCGTCGTGCCCGACGGCGCGCGCCTCGTCCTCGCGACGCACAACCGGGGCAAGATCGCCGAGCTGCGGGCGATCCTCGCGGCCGAGCTCGACGCGCACCCGGGTCTCGAGCTCGCGCCCGGGGCGATCGTCGGCGCGAGCGACGTCGGGGCGCCCGAGCCGGTCGAGGACGGCGTGACGTTCGCCGAGAACGCGCTCCTCAAGGCGCGCGCGCTCGTCGCCGCGACCGGTCTGCCCGCCGTGGCGGACGACTCGGGTCTCGCCGTGGACGTGCTGGGCGGCGCGCCGGGCATCTTCTCCGCGCGCTGGGCGGGGCGCCACGGCGACGACGTCGCGAACCTCGAGCTCCTGCTGGCCCAGCTCGCGGACGTGCGCGCCGAGCACCGCGCGGCCGGGTTCGTGTGCGCGGCGGCGCTCGTCGCGCCGGACGGCACCGAGGTCGTGCGCACGGGCGAGATGCGCGGGACGCTGCTCACCGCGCCGCGCGGCACGAACGGGTTCGGCTACGACCCGATCCTGCTGCCCGACGAGCAGCCGGTCGACGGGCCGCCCCGGTCCGCCGCGGAGCTGAGCCCGGCCGAGAAGAACGCGATCAGCCACCGCGGGAAGGCGTTCCGCGCGCTCGCGCCCGACGTCGTGGCCGTCCTCGGCGCGCGCTAGGGACGCGCGGCAGGGGAGCGGGGCGGCGACGGGGCGCGCGCCCGCCCGGTCCCGTCAGCGGGACGGGCGGGCGCCGTCGCGCGGGGCGCGGCCCGCGAGCTCCGCGGCCCGGCGGCGCCGCTCGGCGGGCCGGAGCACGCCGACGAGCGCGACGACGCCCCGCCAGCCGAGCATCGTCACGGCGAGGAAGCCGAACGACACGACCTGGAACGCCGGCGCGACGCCCTGCCCGGTGAGGACGCGCAGGAGCACCCCGAGCGCCCACGCACAGCCCCACACCACGACGCCCGTCGGCCACGGCCGTGCGGGGTGCCGCCACGCACGCGTGACGAGCCAGCCGACCGCGGCTCCCGCCGCGAACGGCCACGCGACGACGAGCAGCCGCGCCGCGCCCTCGTCGGCCGCGTGCGTCGCGAGACCGCCGCTCGCGAGCGCGAGGACGCATGCGGCGTCGGCGAGGGCGGCGAGGACGACGGCCGCGGGGCGCGCGCGGCCCGCAGGGGCGGGGCTCATGCCGTCGACGCTACCGCCTGCCGCGGCCCGACAGGGATGCGCCGACGTGGCGTGCGACACCCCTGCCGACGCTCCTCACAGGGGGCGCAGCCCCGGGACCTGCCACGCGCCGTCGAGCACCTCGGGGCGCGGCCGGTAGAGCCGGACGAGGAAGTTCCAGCCGTCGGGCACGGGGATCGCGTTCGGCTCGTCGGCCGGGTCGTCCGGCGGGACGAACCGCACCGTGACCGCGCCGTCGGCGTCGCGGACGCCCGTGATGCTGTTGACGGAGTAGCGGCCCTGCGGGTTGGGCGCGAAGAAGCCCTGCGCGTCGTACACGGACACCGACCAGAACGCGTCGACCGGGACGTCACGCAGCGTCAGCGCGTACCGCCCGACGGGCAGCCCCGGGTCGACCCCGACGTACGACGCCTCGCTCGTCGGCAGCCCGCCCCACCCCGCGGCCGTCCCGACGAGGTGCCGTACGGGGTCCACCTGCTCGCGCGTGCCGAACATGCGGTCGAACCCGCGCAGCCCCGCGGCGAGCCGCAGGAGCGCGCCCCGCGTCGCGTCGAGGCTCGCGGCGTCCCAGTCCGGCGCGACGAACGGCTCGGCCGATCCCGCGGTGAGGGTCAGCGCGTCCTGGAGCGCGGTCACGGCCGCGACGTCGCCCGGGTCCTGAGGGTCGACGAGGACGCGGACCGCCACGACCGCGTACCGCGTGCCGACCCGGGCGGCGTCGAGCGGGTACGCGCCCGGGTCGTGCAGCACGTCGCGCACGAGGTGGTCGTTGTCCAGCACCATCGCGGACAGGTAGCGCCCGCCCGCGTCCGGCAGCGTGAGGGTCGCGCCGCCGGCGAGGTCCACGACGGCAAAGCTGTAGAGCGTGTCCCGGTTGAGGCGCACCACGGTCTGGCGGTCCACCGGCGCGGGCTCGCGGTTGTGCCGGAACCGGTTGACCCCGCCCGCGTCGCGCTGCAGGTCGGCGAACATGCGGTCGGTCTCGGCGCGGACGAACGTGTCCACGTCGACGTGCTGGGACATGGGTCCTCCTGGGCGGACGGTGCGGGCGGTGCGGGCGGTGCGGGCGGGAGAAGCGAAGCACACGGGCCGTCGTCGTGCGCGCCGAGGACGGCGCCTAGGGTGGTCCCCGTGCACCTCGCGGCCGACGACCTCGCCTTCTCCTACCCCGGACGACCCGTCCTCGACGGCGTGGGGCTGCGCGTCGCGCCCGGGACCCGGCTCGGCGTCGTGGGCGAGAACGGCACGGGCAAGTCGACGCTCCTGCACGTGCTCGCGGGCGACCTCGTGCCGAGCCGCGGCGAGGTGCGCCGCGCGGGCTCGCTCGCGCTCGTCGAGCAGGAGCTCACGATCGAGCCCGGGCAGACCGTGGGCACGCTCGTCGCCGGGACCCTCGCGGGGCTGCGCGCCGTCGCCGCCGAGCTGGAGGCCGCGGCCCGCGACTTCGACCACGAGGCGGGCGACCTCGCCGAGCTCACCGAGATCCTCGCGCGCGCCGAGCACCTCGCCGTGTGGGACGCCGACCGCCGGGTCGACGTCGCGCTCTCGCGCCTCGGCGCGTGCCGCGACCGCGACCGCGAGCTCGCCACGCTGTCCGTGGGCGAGCGCTACCGCGTGCGCCTCGCGTGCCGGCTCGCCGAGCGCGCCGACCTGCTGCTCCTCGACGAGCCCACCAACCACCTCGACGCCGGCGGCATCGACTTCCTCACGGGCGAGCTCGTCGCGTGGCGCGGCGGCGTGATCATGGTCACGCACGACCGGCAGCTGCTCGACGACGTCGCGACCGAGATCCTCGACCTCGACCCGTCGATGGACGGCAGGCCGGTGCTCTACGGGCAGCCGGGCTACCTCGCCTACCGCTTCGCGAAGAACCAGGCGCTGCACCGCTGGCGCCAGCGGTTCCGGGCCGAGCAGAAGCGCGCCGAGAAGCTCGCCGCCGTGCTCGACGCGTCGTACGAGGGGCTGTCGGACGAGTGGCGCCCGCCCAAGGGCAGCCAGAAGCACCGCCGCGCGACGCGCGCGCGGATCCACGTCAAGGCCGCCGACCGGCGCCTGCAGCAGCTCGAGGCCGAGGCCGTCGAGGTGCCCGTGCCGCCGCTCCAGCTCGTGTTCCCCGAGCTGCCCGCGATGTCTCCGGGCTGGGACCCGGGCGACCCGGTGCTCGAGCTGCGCAGCCCGCGCGTCGGGCCCGACGGCGCGGCGCGCCTCGACCTGCCCGGCACCCGGGTCGCGCTCCCGCCCTCCGGGCGCCTGCTCGTGACGGGCCCCAACGGGAGCGGGAAGTCGACGTTCCTCGCGGCGCTCGCGGGCCTCGTGCCGCTCGACCGCGGGGCGCGCACCGTGGTGGACGGCGCGCGGCTCGGCGTCGTCGCGCAGGAGGGCCCGTCGCTGCCCCCGGAGGCGGAGGCGCGCACGGGCTTCGACGAGTACGCGCGCGAGGCGCTCGACCTGCTCGACGCGGGCCGCCTCGACCCCGACCACCTCGTGCCCGTCGCGTTCCTCGGCCTGCTCACCGAGGAGGACCTCGATCGCCCGCTGCGCGAGCTGTCCGCGGGCCAGCGCCGCCGGTTCGACCTCGCGCGCGCCCTGCTCGCGGCGCCGCACGTGCTCCTGCTCGACGAGCCGACGAACCACCTGTCGATCGACCTCGTCGACGAGCTCACGCAGGCGCTGCGGGTGACGCCCGCGGCCGTCGTCGTCGCGACGCACGACCGCCGCATGCGCGACGACCTCGAGGACTGGCCCCGGCTCGAGCTCGGCGGCTGACAGGGCCGGCGCCGCGGGTCAGCGGCCCGCCGGGGCGCTCCCCGCCGGGACCAGCACGTGGCCCAGCGCACGGCCCCACGCGCGCGCCCGGTCGAGCTCGCCCTCGTCGAGCGGCCCCTCGACGTCGCCGACGTAGAACGACGCGGGCGGCACGACGAGCCGGAAGCCCGCCCGGCGCAGCACCTTCGCCGCACCGCGCGCGGCCGACCCGGGCAGCGGCTTGACCTTCGTGACGCGCGTGTCGAACGTCGCGGCGAGCCGCGGCTCGCTCTGGCGGGGGACGGACTCGACCCACTCGCGCAGCCCGGTCTCGCGGTCGGACACGGCGCCGCTCGCGCGCTGCACCGCCTCCGCGCGGGTCGACGGCCGACTCATCCCGAACGCGTGCGTCGGCCCGCCCACGACGAGCAGCCGGACGTGGCGCAGCGCCTCCGGAGTCGCGGCAGCCTCCTCGACGTCGAGCACGGTGACGCGCACGGCGTCGCACAACCCCTCCGCGACCGCGCGCGCGACCTGCTCGCTGTTGCCGTACATCGACTCGTAGACCACTGCGGCGTCCATGGCGTCCCCTTCGTCACCACGCCGCCGCGACCCGGCGGCGCCTCTCCCTCCAGCGTCGGCCAGGGCCGGCCGCCAGACCTAGGGCCCGACGGGCCGGGGGCGGGGGCCGTTGGTCCCGTCCGGGCGCGAGCGTCAGGGAGCGGCGCGCAGGCGCGCGTCCACGACGCGCACCAGCCACGCGAGGCCGACGAAGACGACCGCCACGACCGCGGTGTTGAGGAGCGCCGGGGCGAGGCCGAGCGTCGTGACGTCGAGGAACGGGTACGGGTACCAGCCGACGACGGCGCCGCGCACGAACGTGTACGCGATCCACGCCAGCGGGAACGCGAGCGACCACCACACGGTCGCGGCGTCCACCCGCGGCCTCGGGCCGACCAGCACCCACGCGACGAGCGCGAGCAGCGGTGCGAGCAGGTGCAGGAGCAGGTCGGACACCTGGCCCGCGGCGCTGAGCTCCGCGATCCCTCGCAGCACCGTCTGGTAGACGATGCCCGTCACCGCGATGCACAGGAGCGCGTCGAGGCGCGCGACCCGGAAGACGGCGCCGTCGCGCGCGGGCCGCACCACGAGCAGCACGGACACGACCCCGACGAGGAGGTTCGACTGGACCGTGAAGTAGGAGAACAGGCGCACGAGCCGCTCGGCCTGGCTCGGCGCGGTGCCCGGGCCGTCGACGAGCGCGATGACGAGCTCCATGACCACGCCCGTGAGCGCCGCGAGCGCGACGAGCGCGTGCAGCACGCGCGCGACGACGAGCCGGCGACCGGGCGCGGCGACGCGCGGGGCGGGCGTCACGGGAGACGGCCGACGTACGCCATCGCCTGGCGCAGCAGCACGCCCTGCCCGCCGCGCATCTCGAGCTGGACCTCGTCGCTGCACGCCTGCTCGGGCGTGAGCCACGCGAGCTCCAGCGCGTTCTGCTGCGGGCGGCAGTCGCCCGTCACCGGCACGACGTACGCGAGGGACACCGCGTGCTGGCGCGGGTCGTGGTACGACGTGATGCCCGGCGTCGGGAAGTACTCGGCCACGGTGAACGGCTGCGGCGAGGCGGGCACCTGGGGGAGGGCGACGGGCCCGAGGTCCTTCTCGATGTGCCGCAGGAGCGCGTCGCGGATGCGCTCGTGGTACATGACGCGTCCCGAGACGAGCGCGCGCGTCATCATGCCGTCGGGCGTGACGCGCAGCAGGAGCCCGACGGCGACGACGTCGCCCGAGTCGTCGACCCGCACGGGCACGGCGTCGACGTAGACGAGCGGGAGCTGGGCGCGCGCGACCGCGATCTCCTCCGGGCTGAGCCAGCCCGCGGGTCGCGGGTTCTCGTGGGAGAAGTCGTCGGGCGGGAAGTCGGCGGTGTCGGTCACGCGACTGTTCTACCCCGAGCGGTGCGGCGGGGCGAGTCCGCTCAGCGCGGGGCGCCGTCCGGGGGCGGCTCGGCGACGCGCGCGACGATCTCGAGGAGGGCGCGCTCGGCGACCGGTCCGGGCAGCACCTCCAGGAGGGCCATGAGCGGGGCCAGGCTGTCGGGCAGCACGCCCACGCCGGGGTCGGCGTCGTCGCCGGCGGCGAGCAGCGGGCCGAGCGCCGCCCAGACCTCGTCGGAGGTCGGCGCGCCCGCGGCGGCCCCCGGCGCCGCGGCGAGCGAGCCGGCGACCGCGGCCAGCGCGGCGCCGACGTCGGGCCGGGGCGCGCCGCGCACGGCGTCGGCCCCGTCGACGAGCGCGGGGACGAGGCCGTCGAGCCCGGCCTCGGTCACGGGGGTCACGGTGAGGTGCGTCGTGTGCGGCAGTCGCGTGCCGTCCTCCTGGACGAGCCCGGGCTGCGGTTGGAGGACCCACCCGCGGGACCGGACGGCGTCGGCCCACAGGTGGGGGTCGACGCGGCGCTCGGGCGCCACGGACTCGTCGGTCGCGACGGCGACGAGCGGCCCCGTGGGGCGCCCGACCACGCGCAGTCCCTCGATCCCGTCGACGGCCGCGTGCAGGGCGCGCGTCGCACGCACGCAGCGCGCCGTCAGCGCCGTGTACCCGGCGGTGCCGAGGGCCTGGCTCACCGCCCACGCCGCGGCGAGCGGGGCCGCCGACCGCGAGCCGGAGATCGTGGGGTTGACGACGGGGTAGCCGGGCCAGCCCGTCGTCGCGAAGAACTGGCGGCGTTGCCGGTCGCGGCCGCGCACGAGCAGGACGGACGTGCCCTTGGGGGCGTAGCCGTACTTGTGCACGTCCGAGGAGATGCTCGTCACGCCCGGGACCGAGAAGTCGAACGGCGGCGGGGTGTCGCCGCCCGCGGCCGCCCAGAACGGCAGGACCCAGCCGCCGACGCACGCGTCGACGTGCACCGGGACGCCGCGCGCGTGCGCCGCCGCCGCGACGTCGGCCACCGGGTCGACCACGCCGTGCGGGTAGGACGGCGCGGACACCACGACGAGCGCGACGTCGTCGTCGAGCGCGGCGACGAGGTCCGCGGCGGCGGGCGTCCCCGTCCCCGGGTCGACGGGGACGAGCGTGAGGTCGACGTCGAGGTACTGGGCGGCTTTGCGGAACGCGGCGTGCACGCTCACGGGGGCCACCACGCGCGGGCGCGCCCCCGGGTGCGCCTCGCGGTACGCGCCGCGCGCGATCTTCACGGCGAGCAGGCAGCTCTCGGTACCACCCGACGTCACGGAGCCCACGACGGCGTCCGGCCCGTCCGCGGGCCCGGAGAGCATCTCGCGCGCGAGCGCGACCAGCTCGCCCTCCATGACCGCGACCGACGTGAACGTCGTCGGGTCGAGGCCGTTGACGGGCTGGACGGCGCGCGCCGCGGCGGCCGCGAGCTCGTCGAGCTCGGGGAGCCCCGGGTCGTAGACGTAGGACAGGACGCGGCCGCCGTGCGTCGGCGCGTCGGCCGCACGGAGCGAGGCGAGCCGGTCGAGGATCCCGTCGGTGCGCAGCGGGACGTCGCCGCCCGGCGCGGCCGCGGGGTGCGGTGCGTCGGCCGACGGGTCAGTCGCGGGATCGGTCGGTCGGTGCGGGGTGGTCACGCGGCAGCTCCGGTGCTGTGTCGTCGATGTCCCCCTTGCGAAGACCGTACCGTACGAGCGGGACCAGGCTCAGCAGCACGAGGACCGCCGGGACGACCGAGAACGCGAGCGCGATCCCGTCGACGGCGGCGGCGGGCTGCGTCGCGACCTCGTCCGCGCGCGTCGAGACGTAGCCCGTCACGCCGAGGACGAGCGACAGCACGGCCGCGCCGAGCGCCATGCCCGTGGTCTCGCCCGCCGTCCACACGCCGCTGAACGCCCCGCCGCGGCCCTCGCCGTGCGTCCGCGCGTCGTGCGCGATGACGTCGGGGAGCATCGCGAGGGGGAGCGCCTGCATGCCCGCGTACGCGACGCCGGCGAGCGCCGTGGGCACGTAGACCCACGCCCCGGGGACCCACAGGAGGGGGATCATCCCGAGCGCGGCGACGGCGAACAGGACGGTCGCGACGACGAAGCCGCGCTCCTTGCCGTCGCGGCGCGCGAGGCGGGTCCACAGCGGCATGCACAGCAGCGCGGGCGCGATGAGGGCGGCGAAGAGGTAGCTCACCGCGGCCTCGTCCTGCAGCACGTAGCGCGCGACGTACGCCGCGCCCGCGAGCATGAGGCCCGTGGCGACGGCCTGGAGGAAGAACGCGACGAGCAGCGTCCGGAAGGGCCGGGACCGGCGCAGGGCGTCGGCCGACTCGCGGACCGCGAGCGCCCACGCGCGCGAGGCGGTCGTCGAGGGCGGGGGAGTCGCGGGCGCGGCTGCCTCGCCGCGCGGCCGCCGGGGCGCGACGCGCGAGGCGACGAGCATGCCCGCTCCGATGACGACGCCGGACACGACGCCCATGACGAGGTAGCCCGTGGTCGAGTCGCCGCCGCCGCGCAGGGCGGGCCCGCCCGCGCCGAACAGGAGGATCGCGAACGCGAGCGCCGCGACGCGCCACGCGAGGAGCCGGGTGCGGCCGTCGTAGGTGGCGTCGAGCTCGGCGGGGAGCGCGATGTACGGGACCTGGAAGAGCGAGAAGGCCGTGGCGGCGAGGAGGAACGCGACGAGCACCCAGATCGCCGCGGCGGTGGGGCCCGCCCCCGCGGGCGCGGCGAACGTGAGCGCGAAGAGCACGGGGAGCGCGAGGGCGCCGACGGTCATGAACCGCCGTCGCGACCCGGTGCGCGCGAGGTCGCGGTCGGACCCGTACCCGATGAACGGGTCGATGAGGACGTCCCACACCTTGGCCCCGGTGACGATGAGCCCGGCGACGGCGGCGGGCACGGCGAGCGCGTCGGTGAGGTACACGAGGAGGACGAGGCCGGGCAGGGTGCCGAAGCCGCCGGTGCCGACGGAGCCCGCGGCGTAGCCCGCGATCGTGGCGCGCGAGAGTCGGGTCGTGGTGGTGGTCGTCACAGGGGCAGCGTAGAGGCTGGTGGGACGCGCGGCCGGGCGTGCGCCCGTGCCTGCGGGGAATAGGTGGGGGACGATCGTTGCTCTACGAGGCAGAAACCCACCGTCCAGGAGGATCCCCCATGGCCACGCAGGCACTGACCGAGTCCACGTTCGAGCAGACCATCACCGAGAACGACATCGTCCTCGTCGACTTCTGGGCGGACTGGTGCGGGCCGTGCAAGATGTTCGCGCCGGTGTTCGAGGCGTCGTCGGAGGAGAACCCCGACGTCGTGCACGCCAAGATCGACACGGAGGCGGAGCGCGGCCTGGCCGCGGCGGCGAACATCACGTCGATCCCCACGCTCATGGCCTTCCGCGAGGGCATCCTCGTCTTCTCGCAGCCGGGCGCGCTCCCGGCTCCCGCGCTCAAGCAGGTCGTGGACGCGGTGAAGGGTCTCGACATGGACGACGTGCGCCGGCAGATCGCCGCGGCGAGCGACGGGACGCCCGCGCAGGACGCCTGACGCGACCCGGGGCGCACCGCGCGCCCCAGCACGAACACGCACGGCCCGGCACCCTCGAGGGTGCCGGGCCGTGCGTCGTCTCGGTCAGAGCCGCCACGCGCGCGCAGGGTGCGTGTGGCAGAGAACCGGTGCCCGCACCGGCAGGGGGCAATGGTGCGGGCACCGGCTCTGCCGTCACGCTAGACGGTCAGTTGGACGGTCGTCCAGGTGAGGGGCGGGTGAAGTTTCCCGTTCAACTTTCTGAGAGAGCGCTTACCACCGACACTGGCGCCATGGGGCTGCACTGGAAGCACAAGGACGACGGTACGTACGAGGCGCAGGCGCGTGAGGGCGTCTACCGGATCGCGGCGCGGCGCGAGGAGTGGTGCCTCGAGAAGCCGCACCCGGTGCCGGGACGCATCGGCGGCTTCCGCTCACCCGCAGAGGCGATGGCGTGGGGCGAGGACCTGCACCTCGCCGCGACCGGTCCGCGCGTGCGCACGCCGCAGCCGGCGTGGCCGACGGTCGACGAGTTCGCGCGCGTCGTGGACGTGCAGCCGACCGTCCTGCGTGCGTGGATCGCCGTCCACGCGGGCAGCTCGACGAGCCCCCGCCGTCGGCTCGACCCGACCACGCAGGAGCGGATCAAGGCCTTCTTCGAGGTCAGCGTCGTCCGCTAGGGGTGCCGCGCCGCCCGCCGGGATCCGGCGGACCGACGCCCCGCCCGGCGTCGACAGGACGAGGCGCCGGCGTGCGGTACCGGCGAGGCGCCGGCCTCAGGACCCCTGGAGGATCTCGTCGAGCGGCCCGACGTCGCGGGTCCCGCTCCGTGCGGCCTGGTCGACGATCACCCGGGCCACGTCCCGCAGGGGGACGTTGCGGTTGTTCGAGCAGTGGCGGATCCGGGCGAACGCCTCGTCCGCGTCGATCCCGTAGGCGCCCATGAGGACGCCCTTCGCCTGCTCGATCCCGCCGCGGGACCGGGCGGACGCCTCGATGTCGTGCCGCGCCCGCTCGTTCGCGATCGCCGCGATCCTGGCGGTCACGTCGACGACGTAGCCCATGAGCTCGACGACCTCGCCGCTCTCGCGCTCGCGGCGGCCCTGGCCGAGGAGGACGAGGTGCTTCTCCCGGCCGTGCGCGTCCATGATGCGGTGCACGCTCGCGAACGCCTCGCCGGTCTCCTGCGCCCTGCGGAGCATCGCGCGGACCCGGTCGCGGTCGTCGGGGTGCTTGTGGGCCAGGACCAGCTCGGTCGTCGGCACGACCTCGCCCGGCTCGAAGCCGTGCACCCGGTACGTCCCCGACGACCACCACCAGGTGCCGGTACCCAGGTCGAGGCGGTACTGGCCGATCTGCTGACCCGCCACGGGTGTCAGGAGGTGGTCGGTGGCATGGTCGTCCACGGACATGCCGTTGCTCCGGCTTCTGCAGAGAGATGAGGAGCCAGGTCCAGACTCGACCCTTCGACCGTACGCCCCTTCGGGGAGAAGCGACAGGCGGGGCGCGGGCGTCGGCCGGGCTGCGCGGGGCGCCGCGGACCGCGGCGGAGGCTGCGTCGCAGGTGGGGGCGTCGGGCGACGTCCACGCGGTGCGCGAGGCGGGACTCGAACCCGCACGTCCGAGGACACCAGGACCTAAACCTGGCGCGGCTGCCAGTTACGCCACTCGCGCGCGGGGGTCAGTCTACGGCGCGAGCGCCGCGCCCCGGCCCGGTCGCTCCGCCCCGGGGGCGGCGACCGGGCGGCGGCGCGGCGCCCGCGCGGGTGGGACTACTTCGGGTCGATGCCCAGGTCGCGGCGCAGCTTCGCGACGTGACCGGTGGCCTTGACGTTGTACTGCGCGAGCTCGACCGCGCCCTCGGGGTCGACGACGACCGTCGAGCGGATCACGCCCACGACCGTCTTGCCGTAGAGCTTCTTCTCGCCCCACGCCCCGTACGCCTCGAGCACCGTCCTGTCCACGTCGGAGACGAGCGGGAACGTCAGGTGCTCGGCCTCGGCGAACGCGGCGAGCTTGTCCACCGGGTCGGGGGAGACGCCGACGACCGCGTACCCGGCGCCCTGGAGCGAGGCGAGGCTGTCGCGGAAGTCGCAGGCCTCGGTCGTGCAGCCGGGCGTGCCCGCCGCCGGGTAGAAGTAGACGACGACGTGCTTGCCGCGCAGGTCGGACAGCGTCACGGTGCTGCCGTCGGCGGCGGGCAGGGTGAAGTCGGGAGCGGTGTCGCCGACGGTGAGGCGCGTGGACATGGATCTCCTTCGGTCCGGCCAAGGGTGTGCTTCGAGCGTAGGTGAGGCTCCGCGGCACCGGTAGCGTTGTTGCTGTGAGCAAGACGACGTCCGCCCCCTCGACCACCGCGCGCCCGGCCCGCACGGCCGCGCGCGACCTGCCGATCCGCATGCTGCACGACCGCCTCCTCGTCGAGCCCGAGGTCGACGCGAGCGAGCGTCAGAGCTCGGCGGGCCTCGTGATCCCCGCGACCGCCGTGGGCCCGAAGCGGCTCGCGTGGGCCGTCGTCGTCGCAGCAGGTGAGCACGTGCGCCAGGTCGCGGTGGGCGACCGCGTCCTGTTCGACCCGGACGACCGTGCCGAGGTGGAGCTCGGCGGCAAGGACCTCGTGCTGCTGCGCGAGCGCGACGTGCACGCGGTGTCGCAGGACGTCGAGGAGGACGGGCCGACGGGCCTGTACCTGTAGTCCCGCGCCTGGTCCGGGCGTCGCGGCCGGTGTCGCCGACGTCACACGGGCCGGGGCGGAACGGATTTTCCCGGCGCGCCCGCGGCTGCTAGTGTTTTCTCTCGCGCGCCATTAGCTCAATTGGCAGAGCAGCTGACTCTTAATCAGCGGGTTCGGGGTTCGAGTCCCTGATGGCGCACCACCACCGACCGGGCCGTCCGCACGCGGGCGGCCCGAGCCGCGCCGGTCGAGAGCCGGTGCGGGCGGCGGTCCGGATCCCTCGCGGGACACGGGCCGGCCGCTGGTAGGGTTCCCTCTCGCGCGCCATTAGCTCAATTGGCAGAGCAGCTGACTCTTAATCAGCGGGTTCGGGGTTCGAGTCCCTGATGGCGCACCCCTCCTGACCAGGCCGTCCACCCTCGCGGTGGGCGGCCTTCGTCGTCGGTGCCGCGGTCGCCCTTCCCTCGTCCTGCGTGCCCGCCGCAACCGTCGCCGTCCGTTTCGCCGGAGTTCGCCCGGCACCGACCTCGCGTTCACCCCCGCCGGGAAGGGTCCGGTGCGGGCGTCGTCGCCGCTCGGCAGCGCCGCCCGTCGACCCGTTCGCCACGGAAGGGAACCACGATGGACACGTCCGTGCCCACGCACAGGACTTCGAGACGGACCGCGGGACGGACCGGCGGCGGGGCGCGGCGTCGCGCCGCGCTCGCGGGAGCGATCGGGACGGTGCTCGCCGCCGGGCTGATCGCGCCCGGAGCGACCGCCGCCTCGCCCACTCCCCGGACGGCCGCCGGCGGCACCGCCGTGACGGCCACGCAGGAACGACCCGCGCTGACCCCCACGACCGGCACCTACCTCGACGGCACCGTGCGCGTCGCGGGCGACCCGGTGCGCGCGGGCGATCCGGTCACGGCGCTCGCGGTCGACGGCACGGCGCTCGACGCGAGCGCGACGCCCGCGACCGCACGCCTGCTGTTCGACGTCGGCAGCAACTCGGTCGAGAAGCGGTACGGCAGCCACGTGCTCGTCAACGGCGAGCGCCTCGAGCTCGACCGCGACATGGTGTCCGAGCGCGTCGCGCTCGACGTCCCGGCGCAGTGGCTCGTGCAGGGCGAGAACCGGGTGCGGTTCGTCGTCGGCGCGGTGACGACGTCGTGCGGGACGAACTACGACGACTACGACCTCACGGACGTGTCGCTCGAGCTGCTCGGCGAGGTCGCCGACGGCTCCGCCAACGCCTTCTCCTACGCGTTCGGCGACGGCTCGTGCGGCACGAACACCGCCCGCGTGCTCAGCGCCGACCTCACGTTCGACCTCGACCAGGACCCGGCCGCGACGACCGGCCTCGCCGCGGACCTCGACACCACCACCCTCGAGAACGGCGCGCACACGCTCACCGCGACCACGCTCTCCGGTGCGGTCGCCACGAGCGCCGTCACCGTGAACAACGGCGCCCCCGGCGCCCCGGCGCTCGTGCCCGCGGACGGCGCGCTCCTCACGGGGGAGCAGACCGTCCTGGCGACCCCGCCCGCGGGCGGCGACGCGCCCGCCGGGATCGCGCTCGACGGGACCCCGCTCGAGACGGTCGCGACCCACGGCGCGGGCTCGTCCGCGTTCGTCTTCACGGTCGGGTCGAACTCGATCGAGGCCCGCTACACGAACCACCTGCTCGTCAACGGGCAGCGCATCGACCTCGTCGACCGCGACTACGTGAGCGAGACGGTCCGGGTCGACGTGCCCAACGCGTACCTGTCCCCGGGGCGCAACACGATCCGCTTCGTCACGGGCACGTACCCGACGTCGTGCGGCGACAACCGCGACGACTTCGCGATCTCCGGGATCGCGCTCGACCTCACCGACGGCACGGCGACGGGCGTGGGCGTCGCACCGTCGTACTCGCTGGGCGACGGCGACTGCGGCACGAGCACGACGAAGCCGCGCGAGGTCGACCTCGCGTTCGACGTCGTGCGCGACGCCGACGCGCCCGCGACCGGGCTGCGGGCCGACGTCGACACCGCGACGCTGGCCGACGGCGAGCACACGATCACGGCGGCGACGGCCGCCGGCGCGGCCGCGCGCCGTACCGTGACGACCGACAACACCGGACCCGCGGTCGTCTCCAGCACCCCGGCCGCGGGCGCCGAGCTCGCGAGCGCGACGAGCCTCGCGGTCGAGCTCGCGGACGCCGCGGGCGTCCTGTCCGGCCCCGACGTGACGCTCGACGGCGAGCCGGTCGCGCTCGGCGCTCCCGTCGGCCCCGGGCTCGCCCCGGGTGCGCACACGCTCGTCGTCACCGCGACGGACGTGCTCGGCAACGCGAGCACGCACGAGATCGGGTTCACGAGCCTCGGCGTGCCGGACGTCCCGACCGACCTCGCGCCCGCGCACGGCACGCGCGACGTCGCGGGGAGCGTCGACCTGTCCGCGCGCGTCGCGGCGCCCGGCGGCGGCGACGTCACCGCCACGTTCTCCCGCGCCGACGTCACCGCCCCCGTGCTCGTCGCGCAGGGCGAGTCGGCCGAGGTCCCGACGACGCTCCCGATCGAGGGTGAACAGCCCGCCGGGGCCGACGCGCTCGCCCCGGGCGACGACCTGACGCTCGACTCGCCCCAGAGCCGCGACGTCACCTACCAGCGCTTCGAGCTGCCCGCCGACGGGACGACCGCCGGCCAGGTCGTGCGCTGGGAGGGCGTCGTCGACCCGCAGCGGCTCGCGACCCTGCACGTGTGGGACGGCGAGCGGTGGGAGCCGCTCGCGTCCGCGCGCGGCGCGGTCGAGGGCGCGACGTCGCTGAGCACCGTGCTCCGCGACGGTGCCGCGGTCGACGGGACCGTCCACGTCCTCGTCACGGGCACCGACCCCTTCGCCGACGACATCGCGGCGGGCGGGTCGCGCGAGGAGACCGACTTCGCGCCGCGCGACGCCTACGACTTCTCGCTCGTGCACCTCACCGACACGCAGTACCTCTCCGAGGGCGCGGTCGAGCAGGAGACGGCCGAGGAGCGCGCCGTGTGGGCCCGGGCGTACACCGACCTCACGCAGTGGGTCGTCGACAACGCCGAGGAGCGGGGCATCGCGTACGTCGCCCACACGGGTGACGTGAACGAGAACTACACCCGCGTGCCCGCCGACGACGCGGCGGTGGAGCAGATCCGCGGCGAGTACGCGTTCTCCTCGTCCGCGCAGCGGATCCTCGACGACGCGAACATCCCCAACGGCGTCCTCGCGGGCAACCACGACAACCTCACCGGCCAGGACAACGGGCCCGGGGCGCTGTTCAACGAGTTCTACGGCCCCGAGCGCTACGAGGCCCTGTCCGCGGGGTGGGAGAACGCGTCCTACGGCGGCCCGTGGCGCGAGGGCGACAACCAGAACCACTACGACCTGTTCAGCGCGGGCGGGCTCGACTTCGTCGCCGTCTACCTGTCGTACGGCGTGACGGACGAGGAGGCGGCGTGGGCCGACGGCGTGCTCGAGCAGTTCCCCGACCGGAACGCGATCGTGCTCACGCACGACTACCTCGTGCCGAGCACGAACCCCGACGGCCGTGACTCCGAGATCTCGACGCCCGACGGCCGCCTCGTGCACGCGAAGGTCGTCGAGCCCAACCCGAACGTGTTCCTCGTCCTCGCGGGGCACCGGCACGGCGTGGGCATCAACGTGCGCCAGGACGTCGGCACGCCGGGCAGCGGCGTCGTCGAGCTGCTCGCCGACTACCAGTTCTACGAGGTCACGGCCGAGGAGGCGGGGCTCACCGAGATCGGCGGGTACGCGCCCGACGAGGGCCTGCGGCTCGGCGCGAGCTTCCTGCGGCTGCTGCAGTTCGACGTCGACCGCTCCGAGATGATCGTCGACACCTACTCGCCGTGGCTCGCGAACTTCGGCGCCACCGAGTACGACGACGAGCAGCGCTACGACGGCCGCGAGGACGACTTCACCGTCCCCGTCGACCTCACGACGCGCGTGACGAGCCTCGCGACCGACGCCGTGTCGCTCTACGCGCCGGGCGAGGAGATCGGCCGCGTGACCGTCCCGTCGGGCGAGGTCGCGACCGTCCCGTGGGACGGGCTGGTGCCGGGAGCGCTGCACGCGTGGACCGTCACCGCCACGAGCGCGGGCGGCGGCACGGCCGTGTCGCCGGTGAGCACGTTCACCACCGCGCCCGCCGGGGGCGGCCTCGTCGTCGAGACGACGGCGCGCGCCCAGTGCCTGGCCGGCACGGCGTACGTCGTGGTGCGCGCGACCAACGCGGACACCGTCCCCGTGGACGTCACGCTCAGCACGCCGTTCGGCGAGCGCACCGTCCCGGGCGTGCGGCCCGGTGCGTCGGCGTACCAGGCGTTCTCCGTCCGGGCGTCCGACGTCGTGGCGGGCACCGCGCACGTCACCGCGAGCGGGGACGGCCGGTCCTTCGCCGCGGACGTCGCGTACGACGCGCTCGGGTGCGGCTGACACGTCGCTGACCCGTCGCCCGCGCACCGCCGACCCGGTGCCGACGGCATGACGGCGGCCCCCGGACCTCACGGTCCGGGGGCCGCTGCGTCGCTCGCCCGGTCCGGGGGCCGGTGGTCCGGACCGCGACCGGGCGGTAGGGTCTGCCCCGTGACGCACCCGTCCGTGACCTCCTGGTGGCCGACCGCCTGACGGCCGGTGACCTCCTCCGGCCGTGCCCCGACGACGTGGGCGGCCTCGGCAGACCCCGGTGCGCACGTCGTCGGCCCAGCGGCCGTCCCCCGAGCTGGAGCCCCCCATGACGACACAGCAGACCACGCCGACCTCCCTGCCCGTCCGGTCCCTCGAACCGACCGGCGCCGAGGTGCCCTCGACCGTCCCGACGCACTGGTACAACCTCGCGGCGGACCTGCCCGAGCCGGTGCCGCCGCACCTGCACCCGGGCACGCGCGAGCCGCTGACGCCCGACGACCTCGCGCCGCTGTTCCCGCTCTCGCTCGTGCAGCAGGAGGTGACGACCGAGCGCTACGTCGAGATCCCGCAGACCGTCCGCGAGATCTACGCGCTGTGGAGGCCGTCGCCGCTCGTGCGCGCGCGCCGCCTCGAGCGGGCCCTGGGCACCCCGGCCCGCGTGTACTACAAGTACGAGGGCGTGAGCCCGGTCGGCTCGCACAAGCCGAACACGGCCGTCGCGCAGGCGTACTACAACGCCCTCGAGGGCACGACGAAGCTCACGACGGAGACCGGGGCGGGCCAGTGGGGCGCGTCGCTGTCGTTCGCGGGCGCGCTGCTCGGGCTCGAGGTCGAGGTGTGGCAGGTGCGTGCGTCGTACGACGCGAAGCCGTACCGTCGCGCGCAGATGGAGGTCTACGGCGGGGTGTGCCACCCGTCGCCGTCGGACCTCACCGAGGCCGGGCGCGCGATGCTCGCCGCGGACCCGGACACCACCGGCTCGCTCGGCATGGCGATCAGCGAGGCCGTCGAGACGGCCGCGAAGGACCCCGCGGCGCACTACGCGCTCGGCAGCGTGCTCAACCACGTCATGCTGCACCAGAGCGTCATCGGCCAGGAGGCGCTCGTGCAGCTCGACGAGGCGGGCGAGGGCGCGCCGGACGTCGTGTTCGGGTGCGCGGGCGGCGGGTCGAACCTCGCGGGCCTCACGTTCCCGTTCCTCGGCCGCAACCTGCGCGAGGGCACGACGACGCGCCTCGTGGCGTGCGAGCCGGCCGCGTGCCCGTCGCTCACGCAGGGCGAGTACCGCTACGACTTCGGCGACGTCGCGGGCCTCACGCCGCTGCTGAAGATGCACACGCTCGGCAAGGACTTCGTGCCGCCGGCGATCCACGCGGGCGGGCTGCGCTACCACGGCATGTCGCCGATGGTGTCGCACGCGGTGAACCTCGGCCTCATGGAGGCGACCGCCGTCGAGCAGGACGACGCGTTCGCTGCGGGGACGCTGTTCGCGCGCGCCGAGGGCATCATCCCGGCGCCGGAGTCGACGCACGCCGTGGCTGCCGCGATCGCGCACGCGCGCGCCGCGACGGAGCCCGAGGTGATCGTGCTCGGCCTGTCCGGCAACGGGGTGCTCGACCTGCCCGCGTACGCCGCGTACGTGTGACGGACGGGGCGCCCCGCGCACGGCGCGCGCGGGGCGCCCCGTACCCTGGTGCGGTGCCCGAGCCGACCCCCGAGACCCTCGACGACGCCCCGACCGACATGACCGCGCCCGCTCCCGGCGCGAGCGACCCGACCGGCCCCGCCCGGCCGCGCTACCGCACGCAGCCCGTGTCGTTCGTGCGGCGCAGCGGGCGCCTCGCGCCGCGCCAGCAGCGCGCGTGGGACGCGCACCGGGACCGCTACGTCGTCGACGTGCCGCGCGACGTCGCGCGCACGTCCGTCGACCCGGCGTGGGTGCTCGACCTGCCCGGCACGTTCGGCCGCGCCGCGCGGCTCGTCGTCGAGATCGGCTCCGGCCAGGGCGAGGCCGTGGTCGCGGCCGCCGAGCGCGAGCCCGGCACCGACTTCCTCGCCGTCGAGGTGTACACGCCCGGCCTCGCCCAGACCGTGCTCCGCGCGTCGCAGCGCGGCCTGACCAACCTCCGGCTCCTGCAGGCGAACGCGGCCGAGGTGCTCGCCACGACACTCCCCGAGGGCAGCGTCGACGAGCTCTGGGTGTTCTTCCCCGACCCGTGGCACAAGTCCCGGCACCACAAGCGGCGCCTCGTGACGCCGTCGTTCGCGGCGCTCGCGGAGCGCGTCCTGCGCGCCCCGGACGCCGACGGCGAGCGGCCGGGCGGGGTCCTGCGCCTCGCCACGGACTGGGCCGAGTACGCCGAGCAGATGCTCGAGGTGCTCGACGCCGCACCGGGCCTGCGCAACGCGCACGGCCCCGGGGGCGTGGCGCCGCGCTTCGAGGGGCGCGTCCTCACGGGCTTCGAGCGCAAGGGCGAGCGTGCCGGCCGTGCGATCACCGACCTGGAGTACGTGCGCGTCTGACGCGCGCCGCGCGCGGTTCTTGCGGACAGAAGTGATCTACGGCACATTGTGCCGGGGGTGAAACGTCGCCCCGGGCACGCAGTGTCGCGTGCGGTCGTTCCCGAGGCGGCCGGCGGGGCCTCGCGAGTCCTCCATGAGCCAACGGAGGCGTCATGACCGACGTATCGGCCGTCCCCGGACCGGGACCCGCCGAAGAGACCGACTACCAGCGCGTGCAACGCTCGCCCGAGTTCCAGGACCTGCGCAGACGCTTCCGGAACTTCGTGTTCCCGATGACGGCGCTGTTCCTCGTGTGGTACTTCCTCTACGTCCTGCTCGCGAACTACGCGCACGACCTCATGAGCACCAAGGTCTGGGGGAACATCACCGTCGGGCTGCTCCTCGGCCTGGGGCAGTTCGTGTCCACGTTCGCGATCACGATGATCTACGCGCGCTGGGCCAACAGGCGCTTCGACGCCGCGGCGGACGAGCTGCGCCGCGAGATCGAGGAGGACGAGCTGTGAGCCCCCACCTGACGGCCGCGGAGGCCACCGACGTCGGCAACCCGGTCGTCAACATCGCGATCTTCGGCGTCTTCGTCGCCGTGACGCTCGTGATCGTGCTGCGCGCGTCACGGCAGAACAAGTCGGCCGCGGACTACTACGCGGGCGGGCGCTCGTTCACCGGGCCGCAGAACGGCACGGCGATCGCGGGCGACTACCTGTCCGCCGCGAGCTTCCTCGGCATCTGCGGCGCGATCGCGATCAACGGCTACGACGGCTTCCTCTACTCGATCGGCTTCCTCGTCGCGTGGCTCGTCGCGCTCCTGCTGGTGGCCGAGCTCCTGCGCAACACGGGCAAGTTCACGATGGCCGACGTGCTGTCGTTCCGGCTCAAGCAGCGCCCCGTGCGCATGGCGGCGGCGCTCGCGACGCTCGCCGTCGTGTTCTTCTACCTGCTCGCGCAGATGGCGGGCGCCGGTGGGCTCGTGGCGCTCCTGCTCGGCATCGACTCGACCGCGGGCCAGAGCCTCGTCGTCGCCGTCGTGGGCGCGCTCATGATCCTCTACGTGCTCGTCGGCGGCATGAAGGGCACCACGTGGGTGCAGATCATCAAGGCCGTGCTGCTCATCGCGGGCGCCGCCGTCATGACGCTGTGGGTGCTCGCGAAGTTCGGGTTCAACCTCTCCGAGCTGCTCCAGGGGGCGATCGACAAGGCCGGCGTGGGCGGCGAGGCGCTCATCGAGCCCGGCAAGCAGTACGGCGCGACGGGCACCACGAAGCTCGACTTCCTCTCGCTCGCCCTCGCGCTCGTGCTCGGCACGGCGGGCCTGCCGCACGTGCTCATGCGCTTCTACACCGTGCCGTCGGCCAAGGAGGCCCGCCGGTCGGTCGTGTGGGCGATCTGGCTCATCGGCATCTTCTACCTGTTCACGCTCGTGCTCGGTTACGGCGCCGGAGCCCTCGTCGGGCCGGAGACGATCAGCTCGGCGCCAGGGGGCGTGAACTCCGCCGCGCCGCTGCTCGCGTTCGCGCTCGGCGGCGAGATCCTCCTCGGGTTCATCTCGGCGGTCGCGTTCGCCACGATCCTCGCGGTCGTCGCGGGCCTGACCATCACCGCCGCGGCGAGCTTCGCGCACGACATCTACGCCAACGTCATCAAGAAGGGCGAGGTCAAGCCCGACGGCGAGGTCAAGGTCGCGCGGATCACGGTCGTCGTCATCGGCGTGCTCGCGATCCTCGGCGGCATCTTCGCGCAGGGCCAGAACGTCGCGTTCCTCGTGGCGCTCGCGTTCGCCGTCGCGGCGAGCGCGAACCTGCCGACGATCCTCTACTCGCTGTTCTGGAAGCGGTTCAACACGTCCGGCGCGCTGTGGAGCATGTACGGCGGGCTGATCTCGTGCGTCGTGCTCATCGCGTTCTCGCCCGTCGTGTCCGGCAAGGTGGACCCGGTCACGGGCGCGAGCCTGTCGATGATCAAGGACACGAGCATCGACTTCGCGATCTTCCCGCTGAGCAACCCGGGCATCGTCTCGATCCCGCTCGCGTTCCTGCTCGGGATCGTCGGGACGCTCCTGAGCAAGGAGAAGCCGCACCCCGAGAAGTTCGCCGAGATGGAGGTCCGCTCGCTCACCGGTGCCGGCGCCGAGAAGGCGGTCGTGCACTAGCGGCGGACCCCGCGCCGTGCGGCGCCCCGACCCTGCCGGGCCGGGGCGCCGCGCGTCGGCCGGCCCGGACGTCGCGCCGCCCGCCGCGCCGGCACGACGTACCGTCCTGCGCACGCCCACCCCCACCGGGCCCGACGTCGTCGCCGCGCCGAGGGGCGCCGATCGCCGCCGCGCGTGAGGATGGGCCCATGACGAGCGACACGGAGCAGGAGACGGCTGCCGACGAGACGTTCGACGTGATCGTGATCGGCGGTGGCCCCGTCGGCGAGAACGTGGCCGACCGCGCGGGCCGCACCGGGCTGAGCGTCGCGCTGGTCGAGGCCGAGCTCGTGGGCGGCGAGTGCTCGTACTGGGCGTGCATCCCGTCGAAGACCCTGCTGCGCCCGGGTGCGGTGCGCGCCGAGGCGCGCGGCGTGCCGGGCGCGGACGTCGCCGACGGGCTCGACGTCCCCGCGATCCTCGCGCGCCGCGACACGATGGTCGCCGACTGGGACGACGCCGGGCAGGTCTCGTGGGTCGAGGGCGCGGGCATCACGCTCGTGCGGGGCCTCGGGCGGATCGTCGGGCCGCGCCTCGTCGAGGTCGTCCCCGAGGACGCCGACGCCGACCCGGACGGGCTCCCGCGGGCCCGCCGGCTCGCGGCGCGTCACGCGGTGGTCGTCGCGACGGGCAGCGTCCCGGTGCTGCCCGACGTCCCCGGGCTCGCCGACGTCAACCCGTGGACGAGCCGCGAGGCGACCTCCGTCGAGGAGGTGCCGGAGTCGATCGCGATCGTCGGCGGCGGGGTCGTCGCCGCGGAGATGGCGTTCGCGTTCACGGGCCTCGGGTCGCGCGTCACCGTGCTCTCGCGCGGCGGGCTGCTCGGGCGCACCGAGCCGTGGGCGGGCGAGGCCGTCGCGGCGTCGCTGCGCGACCTGGGCGTCGACGTGCGCCTCGGCGTCACCACCGAGTCCGTCGAGCCCCTGCCCGACGGCGGCGCGCGCCTCACGCTCGCCGCGGCACGCTCGCGCGGGGACGACGACGCGCCGGACCTCTCGCCCGTCTCGGCCGCGCGCGTGCTCGTCGCGACGGGGCGCGTCCCGCGCACGCACGACCTCGGCGTCGACGCCGTCGGGCTCGCCCCCGGGCGCGCGCTCACGGTCGACGACACGATGCTCGTCCAGGGGCTCGCCGAGGACGCCGGGACCGGCTGGCTCTACGCGGCGGGCGACGTCACCGGGCGCGTCGCGACGACCCACCAGGGCAAGTACCAGGGCCGCGTCGTCGGCGACGTCGTCGCGGCGCGCTTCGGCGACGCCGGCACCGAGGGCGCCCCGACCGCGGGGGAGGAGCCGCCCGCCGTCGGCGCCGCACCCGAGCCGTGGTCGCGCTTCGCCGCGACGGCCGACGCCGTGGCCTCGCCCCAGGTCGTCTTCACGCGGCCCGAGGTCGCCGCCGTCGGGCACACCGAGGCGTCGGCGCGCGACGCCGGGATCGACGTGCGCGTCGTGCGCTACGACCTCGCGAACGTCGCGGGCGCGTCGGTGCGCGCCGCGGACTACGCGGGGAGCGCCCAGCTCGTCGTGGACGCCGCGCGCGAGGTCGTCGTCGGGGCGACGTTCGTGGGCCCGGACGCCGCGGAGATGCTGCACGCCGCGACGGTCGCCGTCGTCGGCGAGGTCCCGCTGCGGCGCCTGTGGCACGCGGTGCCGTCGTACCCGACCGTGAGCGAGGTCTGGCTGCGCTTCCTCGAGGAGTACGGGCTGTAGTCGCCGGAGGACGTCCGTGGTCCCGCCGCCCGCGCGCGCCCGCCGTCGCCTAGGCTCGGGTGCGTGACGACCGAGACCTCCGCCCCGCGCGTCGCCCTCGCGACGTGCTCCGTCCTCCCGCACCTCGACCCCGACGACGCCCCGCTCGTGCGCGCGCTCGACGCGCGCGGGGTCGCCGCCGAGCCCGCGGTGTGGGACGACCCCGACGTCGACTGGTCGGCGTTCGACGCCGTCGTCGTGCGCTCGACGTGGGACTACTCCGCCCGGCGCGACGAGTTCGTCGCGTGGGCGGCGCGCGTCCCGCGCATCCTCAACACCGAGGCCGTGCTGCGCTGGAACACCGACAAGGGGTACCTGCGCGAGCTCGAGGCCGCGGGTGTGCCCGTCATCCCGACGCTCTGGCTCGACCCGGCGCGCAACCTGTCCTCGCGCGCGATCCACACGCGCCTGCCCGCGCAGGGCGACTTCGTCATCAAGCCCGTCGTGAGCGCCGGCGCGAAGGACACCGGCCGCTACCAGGCGGGCGAGGCGCACTCGCGCGGGCTCGCGATCCAGCACGCGAAGAACCTGCTGGTCTCGGGCCGCGAGGTCATGGTGCAGCCGTACGTGACGAGCGTCGACACCGCGGGCGAGACCGGGCTCGTGTTCGTCGACGGCGAGTTCTCCCACGCCGTGCGCAAGAACGCGCTCCTCACGGGCCCGCACCGCCCCACGCGCGGGCTCTACCAGGAGGAGGAGATGAGCCCGTTCACGGCGAGCGAGGAGCAGTTCGACGTCGCGCGCCGGGCGCTCGCGGTCGCGGCGGGAGCCGTCGGCGGCGGGGACGTGGCGGGCTTCCTCTACGCGCGCGTCGACGTCGTCACCGGCAACGACGGGGGCGTCGTCGTCATCGAGCTCGAGCTCACCGAGCCGTCGCTCTTCCTCTCCCTCGCCCCGGGCTCGCTCGACCGGTTCGCCGACGCGATCGCCGCGCGCGCCGCGCGCTGAACCGCTCCCGACCTCGCGTCGGACCTGCCGAGCACCCGCGCCGCGGCTGCTCGGCAGGTCCAGCCGCACGACGGCGGCCCGCCCCGGGACCGGGGCGGGCCGCCGTGGCGCGTGCGGGGACGGCTCAGGCGAGGCCGTTCTCCGCGAGCCAGTCGGCCGCGATGTCCGCGGACGAGCGCTGCTCCTCGGTGGACTGCACGTTGAGGGCGACGAGGCCCTCGGGCGTGAGCGCCGCGCTCACGGGGTTGATGACGTCCGCGATCTCGTCGGCGAGGTCCGCGTTGACGAGCGGCACGACGTTCGACGCGAGGAACAGACCTTCCGGGTCCTCGAGCGTGACGAGGTTCTCGGTCTGGATGCGCGGGTCGGCGCTGAACACGTTCGCCACGTTCACCGTGCCGGCGACGAGGTCCTGCACGGTCGTGTCGCCCGTCGCGACGAACGACACGTCGACGCCGTACACGTCCTTGAGCCCCTGCGGGCCGTACGGGCGCTGCTCGAGCTCGGCAGGGCCGCCGAGCGTGAGCGGCACGTCGAGGTCCGCGAGGTCCGCGATGCTCGTCAGGTCGTTCTCCGTGGCGAACGACTCGGTGACGTTGTAGGAGTCCTGGTCGGTCGCGCTCGACTGGTCGAGCACGGTCAGCCCGTCGGGCAGCGCCTCCTGCAGCGCGGCGTACACGTCCTCGGGCGAGGTCGCCGTGGCGTCGGGGTCGAAGAACTGCAGGAGGTTGCCCGTGTACTCGGGGAAGAGCTGGACCTCGCCGTCCTCGAGCGCGGGCATGTACGCGTCGCGCTGGCCGATCGAGAAGTTGCGCTCGACGGTGAAGCCCTCGGCCTCGAGCGCCTGGGCGTAGATCTCGGCGATGATCTCGTTCGAGTAGTACGCCTGGGAGCCCACGACGATCGCGTCGGACGAGGCGCTGCCGCCGTCGAGCGGGTCGGAGCCGCTGCAGGCGCCGAGGGCGAGGACGGCGGTCGCGGCGGTCGCGACGAGGGCGGAGCGTCGGGTGGTGCGCATGTGTCTGCCTTTCTGAGGGCCGTCCCGGGACCGGGAGGGGAGTGGGTCGGGGCCGCGGCGCGGTCGGCGGGGGAGCGCCGCGGGTCAGGCGGTCGTGGGGTCCGGGAGGCGCCGCCTGCGCCGTGCCGGGGCGTCGTCCGGGGCGCGGCCGGCCGCCACGCCGCGCGGCACGACGACCCGTTGCAGGATCGCGAACAGCGCGTCGAGGACGACGGCGAGCACCACGATGAGGAGGGCCGCCCCGAGGATCTGGGAGAAGTCGCGGATCTGGATGCCCTGGACGATGTAGAAGCCGAGGCCCCAGTTGCCGACGTAGCCGGCGAGCGTGACGGTCGCGACCACCTGGAGCGTCGCGGACCGGAGCCCGCCGATGAGCAGCGGGAGCCCGAGCGGGACCTCCGCCTTGAACAGGACCTGGCGACCGGTCATGCCGACGGACCGCGCGCCGTCGACCACGCGCCGCTCGACGGCCTCGACGCCCGCGTAGGCGCCCGCGAGGATCGGCGGGATCGCGAGCAGCACGAACGCCGTGACGGACGCGGCGACCTTGTGCGTCACGCCGAGCACGAGCACCAGGAGCAGCACGAGGCCGAACGAGGGGACCGCCCGCGCGGCGCCCGAGAGCGCGACGGCGATCTCGCGCCCCCGCCCGGTGTGGCCGATCGCCCAGCCCGCGGGGATCGCGACCGCCGCGGCGATCAGCACCGCGACGAACGTGAACGCGAGGTGCGTCCAGATCGCCTCCGGCAGCGGGAGCGCGCCGGTGAGCCGGTCGGGGGAGAAGATCCAGGCGACCGCGTCGGCGAAGACGTTCATGCGCGCACCTTCCGGGACCAGGGCATGAGCGCTCGCCCGGTGAGCACGAGCAGCAGGTCGACCACGAGCGCCACGAGCACGACCGCCACGACGCCCGCGAGGATCTCGGCGACGATCTGGCGCTGGTAGCCGTTGGTGAACAGGTAGCCGAGGTTGTCGATGCCGATGAGGATGCCGACGGTCGCGAGCGAGATCGTGGAGACGGCCGTGACGCGCAGCCCCGCGAGCACGACCGGCCCGGCGAGCGGCAGGTCGACCTGCCAGAAGCGCCGCCACGGGCCGTAGCCGACGGCGAGCGCCGCCTGCCGGACCGTCGGGTCGACGGACGCGAGCGCGTCCGCGACGAACCGCGTCATGATCGCGACCGCGTAGATCGTCAGCGCGACGACGAGGTTGACCTCGGACAGGAAGCTGATCCCGAGCAGCGGGGGCAGGAGCGCGAACAGCGCGAGCGACGGGATCGTGTAGAGCAGCCCGACGACCGTGAGCACGAGCCCGCGCGTGAGGCGGAACCGGAACGCGAGCCAGCCCGCGGGGATCGACACGAGGAACCCCAGCACGATGGGCAGCACGCACTGGCGCAGGTGCTCGACCGTGAGGCGGCCGATCAGGTCGAGGTTGTCGAGCACCCAGGTCATGCGCCGTCCTCGACGAGGTCGTCCACCAGCACGCCCTGGGTGCGGCCGCGGCCGTCGACGAGCACCGTCCCGTGGTCGGTGTGCTTGGTGCGCAGCGCCCGGGCGCCGCGGTCGGCGCCGATGAAGCTCGCGACGAACTCGCTCGCGGGGTTCTCGAGGATCTCGCTCGGGGACCCGATCTGCGCGACCTGCGCGCCCTTCTCGAGGATGACGACCTGGTCGCCGAGCAGGAACGCCTCGTCGACGTCGTGCGTGACGAACACGACGGTCTTCTCCAGCTCGCGCTGCAGCCGGATCGTCTCGGTCTGCAGCTCGGCCCGGACGATCGGGTCGACGGCGCCGAACGGCTCGTCCATGAGCAGGATGTTCGGGTCCGCGGCGAGCGCGCGCGCCACGCCGACGCGCTGCTGCTGGCCACCCGAGAGCTGGCTCGGGTAGCGGTCCGCGAGGCCGCGGTCGAGGCCGACCGTGTCGAGGAGCTCGAGAGCGCGCTCGCGCGCGGGCCCGCGCGGTGTGCCCTCGAGGCGCAGGACGGTCGTGACGTTGTCCACGACCTTGTGGTGGGGGAGGAGCCCGCCGTTCTGCAGGACGTACCCGATGCTCCGGCGCAGCTTCACCGGGTCGCGGTCGAGGATCGACGCGCCGTCGATCTCGATGACGCCCGAGGTCGGCTCGACCATGCGGTTGATCATCCGCAGGAGCGTCGTCTTGCCGCTCCCCGAGGACCCGACGAGCACCGTGGTGCGGTGCGGCGGGATGACGAGGTCGAAGTCGGCGACCGCCGCTGTGCCGTCGGGGTACGTCTTGGTGACCGATCGGAACTCGATCATGGGGCGCTGCCTCCCGACAGTCGGTGAACGGCTTCCACCCAACCACGACCGCGACGCGGTCTGCGAGCGCAATGCGTCGCCTGTCTCAGAACGTACGACGCCCCACCGACACGCGGCACTCGCACCGGTACGTCGGCTTCGCACTCTCGTCGGCGCCGCGGCCGTCCGGAACTCCCGTGACGCGCGTCACCGGGAGACCTATCGTGAGCGTGTGCCGCCGCCGGACGCCCTGCTCGCCTTCGCGCTCGCGTCGCTCGTGATCGTCGTGGTCCCGGGCCCCAGCGTGCTCTTCGTCGTGGGCCGCTCGCTCTCGCTCGGGCCCCGGGGCGGCGTCCTCAGCGTGCTCGGCAACGAGCTCGGCGCGCTCACGCTCGTCGCCGCCGTCGCGCTCGGCGTCGGCACGGTCGTCGCGACGTCCGTCGCGGTGTTCACGGCCGTCAAGCTCGTCGGCGCCGCCTACCTCGTCCACCTCGGCGTCCAGGCGGTCCGGCACCGGCGGGACGGTGCGGTCGGCGTCGCCGTCGCGCCCGTGCGCGAGCCGTGGTGGCGCGTCGTGCGCCAGGGCTACGTCGTCGGCGCGACGAACCCCAAGACCATCGTGTTCTTCGTCGCCGTCCTGCCCCAGTTCACGGACTTCCACGCCGGGCGGGTGCCGGCCCAGATGATGGTGCTCGGCGTGGTCTTCACCGTGATCGCGTTCGTGTGCGACGGCGCGTGGGCGCTCGCGGCCGGGGCGGCCCGGGCCTGGTTCGCGTCCTCGCCCGGGCGCCTGAGCGCGGTGCGCGCCACGGGCGGCGGCATGATGGTCGGCCTCGGCGGCCTCCTCGCCGTCGCGACGCACCGCAGCGCCTGAGCCGCCGGGACGTCCCGGGACGCGACACGGCAGGACGCGACGAGGGCCGGTCTCCGTACGGAGACCGGCCCTCGTCGTCTGGGGTGAGTAACGGGACTTGAACCCGCGACCCCCTGGACCACAACCAGGTGCTCTACCAGCTGAGCTATACCCACCATGCGGGACGTGCCCACGCGACCGGCGCGTGGAGCACCGGCCGTCGAAAAGTGTACCCGCTCCGCGGGGTGCTCCAGGACGCCCCGGCCGGGTCAGGCGTCGGTCGTCCCTGTGACGGTGGCCACGGACTCGTCCGCGGCCGGTCGGGTGCGTCCCCGGGCCACGCTCGTCGCCACGACCTCCTCGGCGAGGCGGCGCGCCGTCGCGGAGTCCGGGCCGGGCTGGGGGACGAACACGGCGGCGCGGTAGTACCGCAGCTCGTCGATGCTCTCGAGGATGTCCGCGAGCGCGCGGTGCCCGCCCTGCTTCTCGGGCGACGCGAAGTACGCGCGCGGGTACCAGCGGCGCGAGAGCTCCTTGACGGACGAGACGTCGATGATCCGGTAGTGCAGGTGGCTCATCAGAGCCGGCATGTCGCGGTCGAGGAAGCCCTTGTCGGTCCCGACCGAGTTGCCCGCGAGGGGCGCCTTGCCGGGCTCCGGGACCCACGTGCGGACGTAGTCGAGCACGCGCTGCTCGGCCTCGGCGAGCGTGAGCCCCTCGTCGAGCTCGTCGAGCAGGCCCGACGTCGTGTGCATCTGGCGCACGAAGTCGCCCATCTGCGCGAGCGCCTCCGCGGGCGGTCGGACCAGGACGTCCACCCCCTCGCCGAGCACGTTGAGCTCCGAGTCGGTCACGACGGCGGCGACCTCGACGAGGGCGTCGGCGCCCAGGTCGAGCCCGGTCATCTCGCAGTCGATCCAGACGATGCGTTCGTTCGCGTTCACAGGACTCACCCGCACAGCCTAGTCGTGGCGTGCGGCCCGTCCCCGCGCGTCGGCCCGGCTGCGCGGGGGCCGGGTACGACGAAGGCCCCGGTGGTCCGGTCCACGGTGGGTCCGGACGGCCGAGGCCTTCGACGAGGTGCGCCGCCGCCTGTCGGGGTGGGACCCCGGCCCGGCGAGCGGTCGGTGCGCGTCATGCGGAGCGGCGCGGCAGGCGGGCCTGCCGGGTGTGCGCCGGGACGCGGGTCGTGGTGCGGCGCAGCTGCGACCGGCGCAGGGTCTGCTCCTGCAGCTGCTCGCGACGGCTGAGGGCCGCCACGTCGTACGTGATCAAGGGATGCATGGTGAGTGCTCTCGTGACGCTGGGTTTCGTGGGTCTGGCCGGACCCTCCACCGCCCGGTACGGACCGGACGGACGCCACCGCGGTGTGCTCCTAGAGGACCACGCGCGGCGGGGGCGGCGCACGGCTTTTTCGCCACGAGCGTCGGAGCGCCCCGCACGACGCCGCCCGGCCGGCCTGCGTGGTCGGTCCACCCTGCGTAGCCTCCGGGCATGGGTCCGAGAGGCGGGGCAGCGGGAGGCGCGTCCGCGCGCGAGGTGCTCGCACGGGTGTGGCCGGGGCTCGCGCTGGTCCTCGTCGGCGCCGTGGGCTTCGTCGTCCTGCTCGACGCCGTGCGCGACCAGGACGACCTCTGGGTGCTCGACGACCCCCTGCTCGCGTGGATGGTCGCGCAGCGCTCGCCCGTCGCGACGACGGTCCTCACCGTCGTGACGACCGTGTCCGGGCCGTACGTGCTCCCCGTCCTCGTCGCGCTGGGCTGCGTGCTGTGGGCCTGGCGCTCGGGCACGTGGTGGGAGCCCGGCATGCTCGCGGGGGCGATGGTGCTGTCCACGCTCGTCTCGACGGTGCTCAAGGCGGTGGTCGCGCGCCCGCGGCCGCCCGACGCGTCGATGGTCGTCGCGGGCGTCGAGCGCTCGTTCTCCTTCCCGTCCGGCCACACGATCGGTGCCGCGACGCTCGTGCTCGTCGGGGGCTACCTCGTGTGGCACCGGCACCACGACGGGCGGGTGCTCGCCGTCTGGGTGGCCGTGTCGGTGGTCGTGGTGGGCGCGGTCGCCCTGAGCCGGCTCTACCTCGGGTACCACTTCCTCACGGACGTCCTGGCGGGGATGGCGCTCGCGGTGGCGGTCCTCGGCGTCGTGGTCGTGGTCACGCGCCTGCACGACGCGCAGGCGGGCGGGCGCCCGCGCGTGGCCGCCCGGCCGGCGGGGACGGACGGCGACGTTCGCTAAAGAAGTCTTGCGCAAGAAGTCTTTCGTGAAGTAGCGTGCCCGCATGAGCACGTCAGGACCCGCGCCGTCCGGCCCGCGGCAGGCCGCCGGCCAGGTCGTCGCCACCGACCCCGCCAGCATCCGGGCCCTCGCCCACCCGCTGCGCCTGCGCATCCTCGCGATCCTCGACGACGAGGGCGAGGTCACCGCGACGCGCTGCGCCGAGGTCACGGGCGAGTCGGTCGCGAGCTGCTCGTTCCACCTGCGCATGCTCGCGAAGTACGGCTACGTCGAACCCGCAGAGCGGCGCGGCAAGGAGCGCCCGTGGCGCTCCGTCGGACGCGGCCGCCAGACGCGCTTCGACCCCGACGTCCCGGAGTCGCTGCACGCGGCCGGCGCCGTGGCGGGCCTCGTGCTCGACCAGGAGGCCGACCGGGTCCGCGCGTGGCTCGCCGCGGCGCCCGCCGAGGACCCGCAGTGGCTCCTCGCCTCGACGATGAGCGGTGCGTCGTTCTACGCGACGCGCGAGGAGCTCGACGCGCTCGCGCGCGAGGTCGAGGCGCTCACCGACCGCTTCGCCGGCCGCTGGGACGACCCCTCCCTGCGACCCGCGGGCGCACGCCCCGCGCGCCTGTTCGCCGTCGTCAACGCCGACCCCCGCAGGACCCCCCGATGAGCGCACCGGACGGACCGGCGGGCACCACCCCGACCGGCACGAGCGCGAGCGGCACGGCGGCGAGCGGCGTCGCGCCGACCGGGACGACGGCCGGTCCGGCCGAGGACGCCACCGCAGGCCCCGCGCGCGCCGCGCTGCGCGGCCGCCCGTTCCGCCTGCTGTCGGTGGCGTGGGCGTTCACGAACTTCGCCGACTCCGTCCTCGCGATCATCCTCGCCGTGTGGGTCAAGGACCTCACGGGGTCCAACGGCGCCGCCGGCCTCGTGTTCGCCGCGCTCGGCCTGCCGGCGCTCGCGTCGCCGTTCCTCGGGCAGCTCGCCGACCGGGTCTCGCGGCGCCGGATGCTCGTCGGGGCGTACGCCGTCGGGGCGCTGAGCGTGCTCGCGCTGCTCGCCGTGCGGGGCCCCGGGCAGGTGTGGCTCGTGTTCGTCGTCACGGTGCTCTACTCGACTGTCGGCTTCGCGACGGCCGCTGCCCAGTCGGGTCTCGTGCGAGACATGCTGCCCGACGACGCGCTCGCGCCCGCGAACGGCCGCCTCACGACGATCGACCAGGTGTTCCGCCTCCTCATGCCGGTCGTCGGCGCCGGCGCGTACGCGCTCGCGGGGGTGTGGCCGCTCGTCGCCGCGGCGTCCGTCGCGTTCACGGTCGCGGCCGTGCTCGTCGGGCGCATCCGGGTCGCCGAGACCCCGCCGACCCCGGCCGACGAGCGCGAGCCCTACCTCGGCGAGGTCACCGCGGGCTTCCGGCACCTCGTGCGGACCGCGCCGCTCGGCGTCCTCACGCTCGCGCTCGTCGTCGCGTTCGCGGCCGTCGGCCTGCTCAACGCGGTGAGCCTCGCGATCGTCGAGCACGGCCTCGGCCTCCCCGCGGCGCTCCTCGGCCCCATCGCGTCCGTCCAGGCGCTCGGGGCGATCGTCGCCGGGCTCACCGCGGCCCGGCTCGTCGCCCGCTGGGGCGCGCAGCGCGTCGTCGCGCTCGGCCTGCTCGTGCTCGCGCTGGGCATCGTCCCGACGACGGGCACGAGCGTCGCCGCGATCGTCGTGGGGCTCGGCGGGGTCGGGCTGGGCGTGACGTGGGCGGTCGTCGGGTTCGTCACCGAGCGCCAGCTCCGCACGCCCGGCACCCTCCAGGGCCGTGTCGCCGCCGCGAGCACGATGCTGCTCAACGTCCCGCAGCTCGTCCTCACCGTCGTGGGCGCGGCGCTCCTCGGGGTGCTCGACTACCGCGTGCTGCTCGTCGTCACGGTCGCCGGGGTCGTCGTCGCCTCGGGTCTCGCGCTGCGCGGCCGCCGAGCCGCTGCGGCGGTCGCCGAGTAGGGCGCGGCGGCGTCGGCCCCGGGATCAGTCGTCGAGACCGCGGGCGCGCAGCGCGTCCCCGAGCGCGTCGGCCTGACGCAGGGCCCCGACGACGAGCGGGACGGCGTAGGCACGCACGTCGCGCTCGCGGCCGCGGGCCCGGCACGCGTCGCGCACGCGGTGCGCGAGCGCGGTCACCACGGGGACGCACCGCACGGCGAGCGACAGGACGAGCGCGAGCCGGCCGACGTCGACCCCCACGCGCGCGAGCGGGCGCAGGCCCCGGCCGATCGCGGCGAGCACGGCGGACGTGCGCGTCGTGAGCAGCACGAGGCCCGCGAGCGCGACGAGCGCGACGAGGCGGGACGTGAGGACGAGCGCGGGCACGGGACCGAGGGTGAGCCACTGCACCGCGAGCAGCACGGGCACCACGAGACGCAGGGGCCGCACCTGCGCCCAGGCCGCGCGCAGGCCCACGCCCGCGACGGCGTACAGGGCCGCGACGGCGCCGACGACGGCCGCGACCGTCCCGGGCGACGTCGCCGCGAGCGCGACGGCGGACACGCCCGCGAGCCCGGCGAGCTTGGCCCCCGCGGGCGCGCGATGCACGAGCGACGTGCCCGGGCGGTACGTGCCGGGCGTCACGACGGCCGCCCGTGCGGCGCGACGTGCACGGCGGGCCTCGGCGCGGGCGAGCCCGTCACGACGCGCCCCGGCGGCTCGCGGGTGCGGCCTCGTCGACGAGGCGCCGGTAGTGCGCGACGGCCGGCCCGGGTGCGTCGTCCGCCACGACCCGCCCGTCGTCGACGACGAGGACGCGGTCCATCGCGTCCATGAGGGTCAGGTCGTGCGAGACGAGGACGACCTGCTGGGGCAGGGCCGCGAGCTCGGCGGCGAACCGGCGCGTGTTGCGCAGGTCGAGGAGCGTCGTCGGCTCGTCGGCGACCACGAGGCGAGGGCGCGCCGCGAGGACGGACGTGAGCGCGAGGAGCTGCTTCTGCCCGCCGGACAGGAGGTGGGCGGGGTGGTCGGCGTGGTGGGCGAGGCCGCGCGCCGCGAGCGCGTCCCGCACGATCCGGTCGCGCTCGGAGGCGGGCACGCCGCGCACCGAGTACGCGACGTCCTCGGCGACGGTCGGCATGACGATCTGCGCGTCCGGGTCCGTGAACACGAACCCGACGCGGCGCCGGACCGCCGCGCCGTCGCGACGTGTGTCGAGCCCGTCGACGAGCACGCGTCCCGCCGTGGGGACCACGAGCCCGTTGAGCAGGCGCGCGAGCGTGCTCTTGCCCGAGCCGTTGGCGCCGACGATCCCGACGCGGCGCTCGGTGAGCTCGACGTCCACCCCGCGCAGGACGTCGCGCTCGCCGAGCCGCACGTGCACGTCCTCCAGCCGGACGACGCACCCCGTCGCCGCGTCGGCGGGCACGGCGCCGGCGGGCACGACGCCCGAGGGCACGGCGTCGGCCGGGACCGGGGGAGCGGCGCCGGGCGTGCGCGCCCCCCGGTCGGCGTTCCGGCGGCGGGCGGCCGCGACCGCGCGCGCGATCACCGGACCACCTCCACGAGCGCGGCGACGCCGAGCCCGCCGCCCACGGCCGCGGTCGCGAGGCCGAGCGTCCCGGCGGGGGCGCCCGCGCGCACGAGCCGCGAGAACAGCCGGACGATGACGAGCGCACCGCTCGCGCCCCACGGGTGCCCGAGCGCGAGCGCGCCGCCGTCGGCGCACACGCGCGCGTCGTCCGCGGCGTCGCCGAGCGGGTCGAGCCCCAGCGCGTCCGTGACCGCGAGCACCTGTGCGGCGAACGCCTCGACGACCTCGACGGCCGCCACGTCGTCGAGCGCGACGCCCGCGCGGGCGAGCACGGCCCGGACGGCGGGCACGGGCCCCCAGCCGGGCAGCGCGGGGTCGCAACCGACCGTCGCGGACGCGAGCACGCGCAGGCCTGGTGCGCCCAGGTCGCGGCGCACTCGCTCGGGCACGACCGCGACGGCCGCGGCCCCGTCGCTCACGGGGCTCGCCGTCGCCGCGGTCACGGTCCCGTCGGGCGAGAACGCGGGCGCGAGCCGGGCGAGCACGGCGGGGTCGAGGCGGCGCGCCCGCTCGTCGCGCGCGAGCGCCCGTCGCGGCGCGCCGAGCCGCACGGTCTCCGCGTCGAGGCGCCCGGCCCGGTGGGCGGCGAGGGCGCGCGCGTGGCTGCGCAGCGCGTACGCCTCCTGGCGCGCCCGCGTCACGCCGCGGCGGCGCGCGAGCTCGTCGGCGGCGGCGCCCATCGCGGGATCGGCCCACGGCACGGGGGCGAACGCCGCGCGCTCGAAGGGGACGTCTCCCCCGGGCGTGCGGTGGGCGCGCGCGGGCGCGCGCGACGCGCTCTCCGTGCCGCCCGCGAGCACGAGGCGCGCCTCGCCCGCGCGGACCTGCTGGGCCGCGACGAGGACCGCGGCGAGCCCGGACGCGCACTGCCGGTCGACCGTCAGACCGGGGACCGCGACGCCCGCGCCCGCGGCGAGCGCCGCGACCCGCGCGACGTTGCCGCCCGGCCCCGTGCAGCACCCGAGCACGACGTCCGCCGGGTCGTCCGCGACGCCGAGCGAGCACGTGTCGACGAGCGTCGCGCGCAGCGCTCCGGCGGCGAGGTCGACCTCGGTGAGCGCGCGGTGCCCGTGCCCGGCCGTGCCGACCCACGTGCGCCGCGCGGCGACCACGACCGGCGCGTCCGCGGGCACGCCCCGTGCGCCGGTCATCGCAGCGGCTCCAGCCCTGCCGACGCGGGATCCGCGCCGCCGAGCGCCTCGCTCACCGCGCCGCGCGCGGGCTTGCCCGACGGCGTGCGGGGCAGCGCGCGCGTGCCGTACCAGCGGCGGGGACGCTGCGCGGGGGCGAGCGCGCCGCGCGCGACGCGCTCGAGGTGCGCGCGCAGGCCCGGGCGGTCGTCGCACTCGACGACGGCGCTCACCACGGCGCCGAGCCGGCGGTGCGCCGTGCCGAGCACGACGACGTCGCGCACGCCGGGCACCGCGCGCAGCACGACCTCGACGTCCTCGGGCACCACGGTCGACCCGCCCGTGAGGATCGCGCCGTCGCCGCGACCGCGCAGCACGAGCGCGCCGCCGTCCGGCGGCAGGGGGTCGGCGAGGTCGCCCACGGTGCTCCACGCGCCGTCCCGCCGCAAGGGGCCGGTCGCGCGCGCGAGGTAGCCGCGCGACACCCACGGGGAGCGCACCCAGACCTCGCCGACGCTCGCGGCGGGCAGGGGCCGCACGTCGAGCTCGACGCCGGGGAACGGCCGCAGCCCGGACCCGTCCGGGTCGTACGCGACGAACGACAGCTCGACCGCCCCGTAGTACGCGAGGACGTCGACGCCGAGCGCTGCGGCGCGGGCCCGGGCCCCGGCGGGCAGGGACGCGCCGCCGACGACCGCGTGGCGCAGCCGCGAGGGCGCACCCGCGGCGACCGCGGCGAGCACGTCGTCGAGCACCTGCGGCACGAGGTGCACGACGTCGCAGCGCGCGAGCGCCGTCGTCGTGGCGGCCGGCGTGCGCGTGAGGTACACGCCCGCGCCGACGGCCAGCGCGTGCACGGCGGCGAAGCAGTACAGCGAGGACGCGAGCGGCCCGGGGACGAGCACCGTGTCGGCGGGCGTGAGGTCGACGAGCCGCGTGACGTCGTCGAACGAGCCCGCCCACGAGGCGCGCGTGCGCACGACGGCGCGCGGGCGGCCCGTGCTGCCCGACGAGAAGCCGGCCCACGCGAGGTCGCCCGGCTCGGGCGCGCGGCCCGGCGCGGGGAAACCGGCGGCGGGGCCCGTCCCGCGGGGGAGCGGCACCTCGACGAAGGTGCGCGGCGCGAGCGTCCGCAGGACCTCGGCGCGGTGCGCGCGCGGCCACGACGGGTCGCACACCAGCGGCGTCGCGCCGAGGTGGTCGACCGCCAGCACCGCGGTCAGGCAGTCGAGCGGGTCGGGCAGCGAGACGGCCACGAGGTCGCCGGGCCGCGTGCCCGTCGCGCCGAGGTGCGTCGACCCCGCGCGCACGTCCGCGGCGAGCGCGGCGTACGTGCGCGACCGCTCGGGCGTGCGCAGCGCGACGCGGTCGCGCGCGGCCGGGTCGGCGGCGTGGGCGAGGACGTGAGGGGCGACGGGCACGCGGACACTCTCGCAGGCGTCAGGACGTCGCGCGGGCGCCGCCCGCTGTGCGGCGGGCCGGGCGGGCGGCCGGGTAGGCACGCACGACGCCGACCGTGATCGCCGCGGCGGCCAGCGCCTTGAGCACGTCCCCCGGGACGAACACCAGGGAGAGCTGCGCGGTGGTCGCGAGCGGCACGCCGGTGACGAGCGCCTGGACGGGCACGCCGATCGCGTAGACGACGGCGACGCCGCCCACGAGGGCCGCGACGAGGACGCGGCCGAACACGACGCGCGCGAGCCGGTCGACGAGCCAGCCCACGACGGCCGCGCCCGCGAGGAACCCGAGGAGGTATCCCGCGGACGGCCCGACGAACGCGCCGAGCCCGCCGCGCCCGCCCGCGAGCACCGGCAGCCCGGCCGCCGCGAGCGCGAGGAACGTCGCGACGGCGAGCGTGCCGCGCCACGCGCCCAGGATCGTGCCCGCGAGCATCACGCCGAGCGTCTGGAGCGTGATCGGGACGGCGTTCCCGAGCAGCGGCAGCGACCCGGGCATGCCGAGCGCGGCGATCAGCGCGGCGAACGTCGCGATGCGCGCGGCGTCGCCCGCGTCGAGCGCGAGTCGTCCGCGGGCACGACCGGGTGCGTCGGCGCCGGCCGCGGAGGCCGTGGGCGGGGCGGGTGCGGTGGTCGGGGAGGGGGTCATCGGGGCTCCTGCGGGGTGAGGTGGACGGTGGCGAGGTCCACTCTCCCGAGCCGCGACGCGCGGCGGCGTCGGTGGCGCGGACGACGCGGGCGGCGCGCCGTGCACGGTTCCCACAACCGGTTGGAGGGTTCTCACAACGCCCACCCGGGCGCGTGGGGGCGGTGTCGTCGACCGCGCACAAACGGGGCCCGTACGAGGGCCGCGGGTGCGCCCCGAAGGGCTTGGCACTCTCGGGGTGAGAGTGCTAATAGTGGAGGTGTAGCCACCCGCGAGGTGCCTGCCTCGCGGGAGCACCGATGCGGTCCCGGACGGTCCGGGACCGACCGACGAGGAGGTGAGAGGTGTGGCTGCGATGATCGACCCGTTCTCGACCACCTTCGACGCGATGGACCGCCTGGTCGGGCAGCTCGTGTCCGGGGTGCGCTCGACCGCGTCCGCGTCCGCGGCCGCCGGCATGCCGCTCGACCTGTTCCGCACGGGCGACCACTACGTCCTGACGATGGACCTCCCCGGCGTCGACCCCGGCACGATCGACGTCTCGGTCGAGGACCGCACGCTGACGATCCGCGCCGAGCGCAGCCCGCGGACCGACCCCGACGTCCAGTGGCTCGCGCGCGAGCGGCCGACCGGCACCTACGCGCGCCAGCTCACGGTCGGCCGGGGCCTCGCGCTCGACGAGATCACGGCCTCGTACGAGGACGGCGTGCTGTCGCTGACGATCCCCGTCGCGGAGGAGGCACGGCCCCGTCGGATCGAGGTCGCGCACCACGCCGGAGGCGGGGCGCCGACCCAGATCACGTCCGGGGCCGAGTCCCAGGCGGCCGAGAGCTGACCGCTCAGGCCTCGCCCGGGAGCGCCTTGCGGACGACGATCCGCGTCCAGGCGCCGAGGTAGATGCGGTCCCCGTCGGCCAGCTCGCGCCGCTGGCCGGCGGGGACCGGGTCCGTGGGGAGCGGCTCCCCGGCCGGGCTCACGTACGTGCCGTTCGCGGACTGCAGGTCCTCGACCCACCAGCGCTGGCCGTCCGTGCTGAGCTGGCAGTGCCGCCGCGAGACGCCGGTGTCCGCACCGCAGTCGACCTGCGGGTGGATGCCGCGCGACACCGACGGACGCCCCACGAGCACGCTGCGCTCGCGCAGGACCACGAGGCCCGGGAGCCCGGCGGACGGCATCGGGTCCTCGGGCTGTTGCGCGGCGTACCAGTCCGGGTCGATCCAGATCTCGGCGACCCACTGGTCCGGCCCGGGGACGGGCGGCGTCGGCAGGTGGGTGCCCGACGTCGCGGGCTCGCCCGCCTCACCGCCGGTCGTGCCCGCGGGCGCCTGGCCCGGCAGCGGGGGCGGCGTCGCCGCCGACGCGGGCGACGGCCCGGGGTCGCCCGGCGCGGGCGTGCCCGGAGACGGGGCCGGGGCGCTCGACGACGGCGGGGGCGTCGGGGCCGACGGCGGGTCGAGCGACAGCGCGGACGGCGGCTCGACCGGGTCGGGCAGCGCGCCCGTCGTGAAGTCGTACCCGCAGTTCTCGCAGAACAGCGCGCCCGGAGGGGCCGCGAACCCGCAGTGCGGGCACTGCGCGGGCTCGGCCGCGGGGGAGGCGGCCGACGCGGCGGGCGACGGCGCGCCCGCGGGTGCCGCGGCCGGCGTCGACGCGGCGCCGATGGGCTCGCCGCACACGTCGCAGTAGTCGGTCGACTCGGACGGGTGCCCGTTGGGGCAGACGACGGCGCTCACCGGCGGACCCGCGTGGTCTTCGTCGAGGCCGTGTCGAGGGCCATCTCGTCGAGGGTCGACGTGTTGCGCTTGAGCCGCACGGTGCCCTGCTCCTCGTTGTCGATGTCGACGACCTTGCGCAGGCGCGAGGTCGCCTCGTCGTTGCCGGTCTGCTGCGCGAGCTGCACGGCGCGCCCGAGCTTGACGGTCGCCGTGGCCTCGTCGCCCGCGGCCTTGGCCGCCAGGCCCTCCTGGATGGCCGCCGCGAGCTCCGTCTGGCCCGTGTAGTGCGCGACCTCGGGGTTGATGCGCGTGGTGAGCGACTCGTCGTCCGACCACTTGGCCTTGACCAGCCCGGACGAGACGACCTCGCCGTTCACCGCGAGCTGCACGCGCGCGGCGAGCTGCTCCGCGCCGACGGGCTTCGACGCGACGCGCACCGCGACGTGGTAGTCGCGCGACTCGTCGCCCCACGAGCCCGTCGGGTAGGCCCCCGTGAGCGGGTTGACCTCCGCACGACGGTTCGTCAGGTCCTCGACCGTCGGCGCGACCTGGCGCACGAACAGGACCTGCGCCCCCTGCGGGGCCCACACGCGCAGGTCGGCCGACGCGACGCCGCGCGCCATGGACGCCCGCATGAGCTTCTCGAAGTCGGCGGCGATCTCGGCCGGGTCGGCGATGAGGTCCACCGTGCCGAGCAGCGCCGTCGAGATCTCGCGGAGCTCGTCGACCTGCCATCGCGAGCCCACGCCGCGTGCGTCGCACTGGAAGTGGCCCGTGACGTCGCGGACCGCGGCCGAGAGGTTCGCGCGCGGCTCCGACTCGTTCTTGCCGTCCGTGAGGAGGATCGCGTGCCGCTGCGTCGCCTGCGGGACCGTCGCGAAGAGCTGGTCCGCGAGGCGCAGCCACGTGCTCATCGCCGTGCCGCCGCCGGGCGTGAGCATCGAGATCGCGCGCTTGGCCTCGGCGCGCGCGCCCGGCTCCATCTGGACCATCGCCATGCGCGCGTTGGGGTAGGGGAACGCGCGGTTCGCGACGTGGCTGCCGCCGACGATCGCGAACCACGTGCCGTCGAGGATCTGGTCGACCGCGACCTGCGCCGCGTGCTTCGCCGCCTCGATGTTGCGGCCCGACATCGACCCCGACGTGTCGACCATGATGATCTCGGCCACGCCGCCCGCGCCGCCGCCGGCGCTCCCCGCGCTCCCCGCCCCCGTGCACGTCACGGTGACGATCGCGTGGACGTCCGTCGCGCCCTCGGACAGGAACTCGTTCTGGTAGACCTCGGCGGCGAACTCGGCCATGGGGGCTCCTTCGGTGGTGCGGGTGTTCGTGCAGGCTATCGGGTCGTCGGGCCCGGGCGCGCGGCCCGGGTCAGGTCGTGGGGATCGTCGTCTCGAGGTCCGGGTCGAGGCCGTCGGGAGCGGGGGCTGCGGACCGGACGAACCGTGCGAGCGTCGCGGTGATGTTGTCCCGCCCGCCCTGCGCGTTCGCCCAGTCGACGAGCGCGCCCGCGAGGGCCTGCGGCTCGCCGCCGACGCGCTCGTGCGTCGCGCGCACGAGGCCGGCGAGGTCCGCGGCGGGCGAGCAGTAGTTCCACAGCCCGTCCGAGCACACGAGCACCCAGCCGTCCCGGTCGGGCAGCGTCGCGGCCGTCCGGGCCACGGGGTCGGGCGCGTCCGGCCCGAGCCAGCGCGTGATGGCGTGGGCCTGCGGCGACGTCTCCGCCATCGCGCGGGGCACGCCCTGCGCGATCATCTCCTGCGCCCACGAGTCGTCGACGCTGAGCTGCCGCGCCTCGCCCTCGTCGGGGACCCAGTACGCGCGCGAGTCGCCCACCCAGCCCGCGACGACGAGCGGCCCGTCGACGACGGCCGTCGCGAACGTGCACGACGGCGGGTTCTCCCGGTCGGCCATGTCCCCGACGGTCGCGAGGATCGCGCTCTGCGCGGCCCGTGACGCCTCGCCGACGAGCGCCGACCAGGCGCCGATGCGCGCCGACGGCTCGCCCGTGACGGGCGCCGCGCCCTCCTGGGAGCCCGAGGCGAGCACGTCACGCGCCGCGCGCGCGGCGGCCAGGCTCGCGACGTCGGAGTCGGGCGCCGAGGAGACGCCGTCGCACACGACGAGCGCGGCGAACGCGCGCTCGTCGTCCGCCGACGGGCTCGCGGCGAGCGCCATCGCGTCCTCGTTGCGCGAGTGCCGCACGCCGCGGTCGCACACGCCCGCGACCCACGCCGCGGGGCGCTCGGCCCAGTGGTCGCGCTCGGACGCCGCGGGCTCGCCGCACTCCGTGCAGTACCCGTCCTCGGCGACGGTGCCGCCGCACCGCACGCACGGGCGCGCCGCGGGCGCCGCCGGGTCGGACGTCGCCGGCTGGGTCGCGGCGGCGTCGTCCGTCGCCGGGTCGTCGTCCGTCGCCGGGTCGCCGGTCGACGCCGGGTCGCCGGTCGCCGGGTCGCCGGTCGACTTCGGGTCGCCGGTCGACGTCGGGTCGCCGGTCGGGGCAGGGTCGCCGCCCGCGGGCGGGAGCGGCGCGAGCGGCGTGCCGCACGCCTCGCAGAACCGGGCGCCGTCGTGCGACGGCTCGCCGCACGCCGGGCACGCGAGCACCGACGACTCGGCGACGGTCTCGCCCGGCGCGGTCGAGGAGGAGTCGCTCATCGGACCGTCCACCGCCGCACCTCGTTCGCGCGGTCGACGAGCACGATCCGCTCGTCGCGCGAGTCGGTGAGCGCGGCGAGCTCGCGGTACGCGCCCTCGAGCGCGTCGCGCAGGGCAGGCTCGTCCGCCGGCACGCCGGCGATCCGCGTCGTGGGCTCCGGACCGCTCGTCGTGACGGTCTCGAGCGCGGAGCGCAGCACGCCGACGGCGAGCTCGGCGCGCTCGCGCGGCGCGATCGACACCGCGGCGACGCTCGCCATGGCGTCGGCGAGCGCGGGCAGGCCGCGGCCGGACTCGGCGAGCAGGTGCGCGCGCAGCGTCCGCGACTCGACGTACGAGCCGCGCGTCGGCCCGACGAGGTCGAGAGCGTGCAGCGCCCCGTCGAGGTCGCCGCGCGCCTCGCGGATGCGCATGAGCCCGAACGCGGCGGGCGCCGTGTAGTTGGCGTCCGTGCGCGCGCAGATCACGTAGAGCGACTCGGCGATGTCCGGCTCGCCGCTCAGCTCGCACGCCGCGGCGAGCGCGAGCTTCGGCGCGAGCTCGCCCGGCACCTGGCCGTAGACCGCGTTGAACGACGCGCGCGCGGCGACCGCGTCGCCCTGCGCGAGCTCGCCCAGGCCGCCCACCCACGCGGCGCGCCACTCCCACGGGTCGTCGGCGAGGATCCGGGCGATCGTGTCCCGCAGCACGTCGAAGCGCTCGGCCTCGATGGCCGCGCGGGCGCGCGCGAGGCGCACCTCGACGGTGTCCTCCGGCGCGTCCGCGAGCGCGGCGAGCCGCGCGTCCGGGTCCACGACGTTGACGCCCGCGAGCCAGCTCGCCATGGGGTCGTGGTCGTCGCGCCGCAGCGACGGGAGCTCGTCCCACGCGAGCGGCCGGCCCGCGACGTCGGCGACCGGGGCCTCGAACAGCACCGACGCCGCCGAGTGCAGCGCGGGGTTGCCCGGCCCGGCGTCGGCCGCGACGACCTCGCGCAGGACGCCGAGGAGCTGCGTGCGCATCTCGTCGGCCGTCGCGAACCGGTCCGCCGGGTCGAGGGCGCACGCCTTGGCCAGCAGCCGGTAGAACGAGTCGTATTGCTGGAACACGGGCGTGTCCGCGACGGGCGGCAGCGACGCGACGTACGTCGTCGTGTTGCCGCGGAAGTCGAGCACGAGCGTCGCGAGCGTGCGGCCGATCGTGTAGATGTCGGACGCGACCGACGGGCCGACCTCCGCCACCTCGGGCGCCTGGTAGCCGACGGTGCCGAAGATCGCCGACGTCATGTCGTCCGCGCGCCGCACGCCGCCGAGGTCGATGAGCTTGACGCCGTCGCCCTGCTGGATGACGTTCTCCGGCTTGAAGTCGCAGAACAGCAGGTTGTGGTCGTGCAGGTAGGCGAACGCGGGCAGGATCGCGAGCACGTAGGCGAGCGCCTGGTCCACGGGCATCGGGTCGATGACCCCGTTGTTCGCCTCGCGCCGCGCCTGGAGGATCTCCTTGAGCGACTCGCCGCCCACGTACTCCATGACGGTGTAGCCCGCGCCGTCGTGCATCGCGAAGTTGTAGATCTCGACGATGAGCGGGTGCTCGACCTCGGCGAGGAACTGCCGCTCGGAGATCGCCGCGGCGTACGCGTCGGGGTCGCCCGAGTTGAGCAGGCCCTTGAGCACGACCCACCGGCCGGACACGTTCTGGTCCCGCGCGAGGTAGATCCAGCCGAGGCCGCCGTGCGCGAGGCAGCCCACGACCTCGTACTGCCCGCCGACGAGGTCGCCCGGCTTGAGCTGCGGCGTGAAGTCGAAGCGGGTGCCGCAGTGGGGGCAGAACCCGGACGTGCGCCCGGGCTGCCCGTCGCGGCCGCGGCCCACCTTCTCGCCGCACGCGGGGCAGAACCGCTTGCGCTCGGCGACCTCGGGGACGGCCATGACGGACTGCAGCGGGTCGCGCACCGGCACCGACGGCACGGTCGTCAGGCCCGCGCCGAGGCCCCGGCCGCGCAGGCGCGTCGAGGACGTCCCGACGCGGCGGGTCGCCTTGGACCCGGTGGCGGCGGTGCGTGCCGAGCCGAGCGCGGTCGAGGCGAGGCGGCTCGAGCTCGTGCGGCCGGTGCGGGTCGAGCGCTCGCCGTCGGGGTCGGCGGAGCCGGGGGCCGTGCCGGGGCGGCCCTCGACGAAGCCCGTGCCGAGCATGGCCGACGGGGACGCGGCCGCGGCGCTGCCCGGGGCGGGCGCGCCCGTCGCGCTCGCGCCGGTCGCGGTGCCCGTGGGCGCGGCGCCGGAGCCGCCGGCGGGGGACCCGCAGACGTTGCAGTAGCCGTCCTCGATGGTGCCCGGGCAGCCGGGCTCCGAGCACGGGACGGTCGCGGTGGTCGTCACGACGACGCTCCTTCCGGGGTGGGCAGGTCGCGGGTGAGGAACTGGTACTGCTCGACGAGGAACCGGGCGAGCGTCACGTCGCACGGCGTCGCCTCGACGGCCTCGCGCGCCTCGACGAGGCCGGCGCGCACGGTGGGGGAGGCCGAGCGCCCGTTGGCCTCGGCCCGCTCCGCGAGCCGGTCGAGGCTGTAGCGCAGCTCGGCGCGCTCGCGCAGCGGCTTGGTGTAGGCGTCCTCGACGGTCTCGACGGCGCGCGCGACGGTCGCCAGGCGCGCGGCGTACGCGTCGAGCTCGAAGCGCGAGTCCGGCACGGGGCCGAGGCGCGAGACGTCGGGCACGGCCAGGCGCGGCGGGTGCGCGATCTCGCGACGGCAGCGCGCGACGAGCTCCCGGAGCGCGGGCTCGCGCGCCTCGAGCGCGGCGCGCTGCTCCTGCGTGCGCGCGCGGTCGCGCCGCAGCTCGCGCCGCTGCGCGGACGCGACGATGAGGTCGCGCTCGGCCCGCGCGACCTCCGTCTCGAGCTCCGCGAGCGGGCCCGAGACGTCGGCACCGCGCGCGGCCTGCGCGACGAGGTGGTCGAGGCGCCCCCGCAGGGTCTCGACGCGCCCCCGCGCGTCGGCGTCCGACCCGGCGAGGTCCTCGCACCGCACGAGCTCGGCGCGCACGCCGCGCAGGCGCGCGACCTGGTCGGCCGTGTGCGGGTCGAACGACAGGCGCGTGCGGAGCTGGACGACGAGCGCGTCGCACAGCTTGACGGCCTCGACGAGGGAGACGAGCGCGGCGCCCGAGCCCGAGTCGAGGCGGCCCCAGACGAGCTGGGAGATCCTCTCGCGCGCGACGGCGTCGGCCCGGCCCGAGTCCCACACGGGCCGGATCTCGTCGGCGCGCGAGCGGATCGCCTGCCACAGCGTGAGCGCGAGCACGAGGTCGGAGGTGTACGCGTCGGGCGTCGCGGCCGACTGCGCCGCGGCGTCGAGCCGGTCGAGCTCCGTGCGGCGCTCGTCGAGCCACGTCTCGAGCGCGGCGAGGTACGCCAGGAGGTCGGCGGCGGGGATCGCCTCGCCGAGCCGTCCCGGCGCCTCCGGTGCGGGCGTGCGCGTCACGGCGTGCGGCCGTACACCGCGGCCGGCGGGGTCGGGGCGGGGCCGAGGCCGCCGAGCCACTCGTCGTAGATCGCGGCCCAGCGCCCGTCGGACTTCATCTGCTCCAGGACGCCGTTGACGAACCGCACCATGTCCACGTCCTGCGCGGGCACGCCGATGCCGTAGGGCTCGTCGCTGATCGCCTCGCCCACGACCTTCGCGTACGGGTCCTGGGCCGCGAAGCCCGCGAGGATCGTGTCGTCGCCCGTGATCGCGTCGACCTTGCCCTGCTGGAACAGCACGAGGCACTGCGTGTGCGTCGTCGCCGGGACGGGCTCGATGCCCGCGAACTGCTCGAGGCGCGTGAGCGTCGTCGTGCCCTCGGGTGCGCACACGCGCTGGCCCTCGAGGTCCGCGATCCCGTTCGCGGTCGAGTCGCGCGTCACGAGCACCTTCTGCCCCGCGTGGTAGTACTCCGCGGAGAACGCGATGGACTCCCAGCGCTCGCAGGTGATGGTGAACGCACGCGCGACGAGGTCGACCTCGCCGTTCTCGAGCACGTCGAGGCGCTGCCCGGACGTGATGACGCGGAACTGCAGCCGGTCGGGGTCGCCGAAGATCGCGCGCGAGATCTCGTGGAGCACGTCGATGTCGAAGCCCTCGATCTGCCCGGACAGCGGGTTGCGCGCGCCCATGAGCAGCGTGTCGGCCGAGACGCCGACGACGAGCGAGCCGCGGTCGCGGATCTCGGCCATCGTGCTGCCGCCGGGCAGCGCCTCCGGGCCCGGCAGCGCGCCCTCGGGAGCGTAGGACGCGAGCGGGTCTGCGCACTCGGCCGGCGCCGCGGGCGCGGCGGGCGCCTCCTCGGCACCCTCCTGCGCGGGCGCCTCGGCGAGGCGCAGGTCGTCCGCGCCGGACGGCCCTGAGCACGCCGCGAGCGCGAGGACCGCGGCGACGGCGGCCGCGACGGCACCGCCGGTGTGGCGGCGCCGGGTGGTCCGGGCGGGGAAGGCGAGCGTCGTGGTCACCGGTACTCCTCCAGTCGTGCCGAAACGCCGCGCCACGCGAGCAGCGCCGCGACGAGTCCCGCCACGAGCACGAGCCAGCCCGCGACGGTCGCGGTCGTCGCCGCGCCGTCGAGACGGTCGCTCGTCGCGGCGGCGCCGGTCTCGATGTCGTCGCGCGCGGACGCGGAGAACGCGTCGAACGCGGCGTTGGGGCTCTCGGGGTCGGTCGCGGTCGCGAGCGCGACCGCCTCGTCCCACCGGCCGTCGTCGTCGAGCGCGCGGATCTCCGCGTGCCGGGCGACCCACGCGTCGAGGGCCTGGGCCGTCGAGCCGTCGAGGATGCCCTCCGCGGCGGCGGCGTCGAGCCGCGCGGCCGCGTCGTCCGTCGCGGTGACGAACGCCTCCTCGTACGCCTGGCCCGACCCGCGCTTGATGAGCGTGAACGCCTCCATCGACTTCGCGTCGTTCCCGAGCGAGTACGCCTGGGACGCGGCGAGCGTCGCCGCGTACGGACCCGTGCGCACGTCCTGCGCGCGCGAGCTCGCCTGCGCGAGCAGCACGGTGGCCACCACGCCCACGACGAGCACGACGCCCGTCGCGACCGCGAGACCCACGTTGAGCACGCGGTGCGTCCGGCGCGCGAGCCAGACCTGGCTCGCGAGCAGCACCGCGAGCGCGAGCAGCCCGCCCGCGAGCACCCAGAGCGCGTTGCGCACGCCCGAGAAGTCGGCGGCGACGCGGTCGGCGTCGTCCAGCACGACCTCGTCGAGCGTCGGGAGCATCTGCTCGCGCAGGATCGTCGACGCCTGGTCGAGGTAGGCCGAGCCGACGGGGAAGCCCTGGCGGTTGCTCGCGCGCGCCTGCTCCACGAGCCCCGTGTAGACCGTGAGGTCGGCCGCGACCTCGCCGAGCAGCGCGGCGTCGCCCTCGTTGCTCCCCGACAGGGTCGCGAGCCGCGTCGCGGCCTGGTCCACGAGGTCGTCGTAGCGCGCGCGCTGGTCGGCGGGCTCGAGGCCGCCGACGAGGAACGCGCCCGTCGCCGTCGCGTCCGCCGCGACGAGCGCGTTGCGGACCTCCTGGACGCCCACGAGCTGGGCCGCGTCCTCGCTCGCCGCCTCGAGCGCGCGCGACTGCACGCTGCCGGCCTGGAACCCGAGCACGCCCAGCGCGAGCGCGGCGAGCACGCACAGCGCCATGACGAGCCGCAGCTTGCCCGGGGTGCGGCGCAGCGCGCGCCGCGCTCGGGACGCGCGGGCGGTCGGCGCGGCCGCCGGTGCGGGCGCGCTCGTGCCCGGCGCTGTGCCGGGCACGGGGGCGGTGGGCTGGCCCGCCGGGCGGACCGGGGTGGTCGTCATGCGTTCTCCTCGGCGGTGGAGGGTGCGGTCTGGGGGGCGCCGGCCGGGTCGTGCCCGGCGCGCTCGGGGTCGGTCTGGTCGGCCGCGGTGGGGTCGCTCGCGATCGGGTCGGCCATGGCCGGGTCGCCCTCGGCGGGTTCGTCCGGGGCCGCGGGCGGGTCGAGCGTGGCGAGCAGCGCGGGGGCGCCCTCGCCGTCGACGACGTCGACCGGCAGCAGGAGGCGCAGCTCGTCGACGCTGGGTCGCGCGGTGTCGCGCAGGCGCCACGCGTGGCGCGCGACCGCCGCGTCGAGCACGTTGCGCGCCCAGCGCGCGTTGCCGAAGCCCTCGGTGCGTGGCTGCGCGGCGGCCAGGCGCTCGAACACGTCGAGCGCCTCGGGCGTCGGCTCGAAGTCGGCGCGGGACGCCATGCTCGCGAAGATGTCGCGCAGCTCGGCGTCGGCGTAGTCCTCGAACGTGATCGTCGTGGAGAACCGCGACTCGAGGCCCGGGTTCGTCGCGAGGAAGTCCGCCATCGGCCCGGGGTAGCCCGCCACGATGACGACGAGCTCGTCGCGGTGGTCCTCCATGTCCTTGACGAGCGTGTTGATCGCCTCCGCGCCGTACTGGTCCTCCGCGAGGCCGTACGCCTCGTCGACGAACAGCACGCCCCCGAGCGCCGTCGCGACGACCTCCGACGTCTTCACCGCGGTCTGCCCGAGGTACCCCGCGACGAGCTCGGAGCGGTCCACCTCGACGAGGTGGCCCTTCTCGAGCAGCCCGAGCGCGCGGTAGATGCCGGCGACGAGGCGCGCGACCGTCGTCTTGCCCGTGCCCGGGTTCCCGAGGAACACGAGGTGCCGCGTGAGCGTCGGGCGCGTCAGTCCCGCCTCCGCGCGCAGCTTCTCGACGCGCAGGAGCTCGGTCTGGCGATGGATCTCGTCCTTGACCCGGGCGAGGCCGGTGAGCGCGTCGAGCTCGGCGAGCAGCTCGTCGAGGGAGCGGACCGGCTCCTCCTCGGCGGCGGCCGTCGCCGCCTCGCCCGTCGTCGCTCCTGTCCCCGCCGTCCCCGGCTCTCCCGGCGTGGACGTCGCGTCCGCCGGGGCGGCACCCGGGCCCGACGGCGCGGCGTCGGCGGGGGCGGGTGCGCCGGGGCGGCCGGCGAGCGCGTCGAGGATCGACGCGACCGACGGCACCTCCGGCGCAGGCCGTCGCACGGCGTCGAGCGAGCCCTGCGCGGCGAGCAGGTCGCCGAGGTCGAACGGGTCCGCCCCGCCCGCACCGGGTCGTGCCGCGACCGCTGCGCCCGCGGCGGGGGACGTCGTCGGGCCCGACGGCGCGTGCCCGGCCCCCGGGACGACCGCGCGGCCCGCACCGGACTGCTGGACCGCGGCCGTCGCGGCGGCGGCGCCGGCCACGTGCGGGCCGGGGGAGCCGAGGAGCGCGGCGGCGCGGGCGACGTCGGCGAGCGCCTGCCCGTACGCCGCGGCGTGCTTCGAGCGCGCGGCGCCGAGCGCGGCGAGGACGTCCGTGGGCGAGGTGCGCCACCGGCGCGCGCTCGACGCCGCGGTGAAGAACGCGCCCGTCGCCGCGGGGTCGTGGCCGAGCGCCGCGAGCCACGCGGCAGGCGCGCCCGGGGACGACTCGGCGACGGCCGCCGCGAGCCGGGCGCCCTCGTCGCGCGCGGCCTCCTCGTCGACGCCGGCGGCACTGGCCGCGGCGTCGAGCGCGTCGAGCGCCGCGGCCAGGCTCGGGGTCACGTGGTCGGTCACGGCGCCTCCAGCCGTCCGGGCTCCGCGGGGGGTCCCGCGGGCGGCTGCGGCGTGCCCTGGCCCGCCCCCGGGTCGAGCGCGATCGACGAGTCGCGGAACTTCTCCGCGAGGAACGCCCCGTGCGCGACGAGGGCCGCGGCGTCGGCGCGCGAGACGGCGTCCGAGATCTTGTCGAGCGTCACGCCGAGCAGGTCGAGCTGGTCGCACAGCAGCATGAGCGACGTCTTGCCCTGCGCGACGACGCGGCGGTCGGCGAAGTCGCGCGGCAGGCGCAGGTACGCGCCGACGGCCTCCGGCAGGTAGCTCGTCGCGGTCGCGACCACGGTGTGCGCCTGCTGCGACCCGCCGCCGAGACGGTCGAGGCGCGGCACCATCTCCTCGACCGTGCCCGTGATGCGGTGCACGCGCGCCGTGACCGCGGGCGGCACGCGCCCCTCGATCTGCTGCTCGACGCGCTCGACCGAGGCGAGGATCTCGGCGGACGTCGGCGGGGCGGGCACCTCGTACTCGGGCTCGGGCGCGGGGGACCGGCCGCCGAGGCGGCCGATCACGTCGGAGAACCAGCCCATCTAGCTCGGGGTCCGATCTGTCGTGCGGGTGCGGGTGCGGCGGTCGCCGCGTGCGGTCGGGTGCGAGGAGCCCGGGGCGGGCGTCACAGGCGACCGATGTCGAGCGAGCCGTTGCCCGCCTGCGACTGGTCGGAGCGGCGCGCCCGGTCCAGGTACTCGTTCGCCTTCGTCGTCTCGGTCTCGAGCACGCCGATGGTCTGCGCCATCGAGTCGAGCGCCTGCGTCTTGAACGTCGAGATCGAGTCGAGCGTCGCGTAGATGTTCGCGAACGCCTGCTGGAGCTGGGGGAGCCCGACGGTCGCGCTCGCGGCCTGCTGCTGGATGCCCGCCGACTGGTCCGCGAGCATCTTCGACGTCGACGCGATCATGTTCGACGTCGTCGTGTTGAGCGCCGTGATCTGGTCGAGCACGAGCTTCTGGTTGGCGAGCGCCTGCGCCACGATGACGGCCGTGCGCAGCGCCGAGACCGTCGTCGTCGTCGCGCGGTCGACACCCTTGATGAGCTCGACGTTGTTCTTCATGATGATGTCCATCGCGAGGTAGCCCTGGATGGACACCGCGAGCTGCGTGAGCAGGTCCTGGTGCTTCTGGCGCACGTAGAACAGCACGTCCTCGCGCAGCGCCTGCGCGCGGTCCGGGTCGCTCGCCTCGAGCTCGGCGATCTTCGTGGAGAGCTCGGTGTCGAGGCGCTCCGCGATGAAGATGTACTGGTTGAGGCGCGCCATCGAGTCCCAGAGGTTCTGCTTCTCGAGGTTGAGCGCGGCGTTGTCCTTGCGGAGCTCGTCCTGGCCGTTGTAGAGCGACTGGACGATCGCGTTGAGCTGCTTCTGCGAGCTCTCGTAGCGGCGGAAGTAGTCCTGGATCTTGCCGCCGAACGGGATGAGGCCGAGGAACTTCTTGCCGACGCTCGCCTCGCTCGGGTCGAGGTCCTCGACCGTGCGGCGCAGCTCCAGCAGCGACTTGCTCACCTTCGAGCTGTCGGAGACGCCGCCCTCGCGCAGCTCCTTGACCGGCATCTCGAGCATGCGGTTGGAGACGTCGGCCGCCGCGCGGATGTCCTTGTCGCCCATCTTGCGGACGTCGTCCGCCTTGGCGGCGAACTCGGGGGAGCGCGTGTCCGTCGACAGGAGCTGGTCGAGGTACGACGACACCTTCGACTCCAGGCCCGGGATCGCCGCCTCGTCGATGCGCGGCGCGAGCGACGGGGCCTGCGTGGCGGCGACGGGCTTGACGGGCTCCGGGGCGCTGAGCGTGAGCGTCTCGGTCGGGGCGGGGGGCTGGAGCGGTGCTGCCTCGGTCATGTCGGTCCTTCGCTCGTGCGTGCCGTCGTACGCCGTCGGTGGCTGGTGGGGCCGCCCTCGCGAGCGCCCCTCGACCCGGGCGAACCGGGCGGAACCGGCCTGCGCCGGTCGGGCGAGTATATCTACGACGGGTGGCCTGATCTTTACCCTTTCCGGGGTCCGGGAGGGTGAGAACTCCCCATGCCTGGCACGACGTCCGGGAGCGCCCACGAGTTCCGATGAGTCGGCGCCCGCCCGAGGGTCGTACCACCATGACCACCGACACCCCCGCCCCCGTGCCCGGACCCGCCCACGTGCCCGAGGCGGCGCGCGCGCTCGTCGCCGGCCCGCACGTCGCGCACCTCGCAACCGTGCTGCCCGACGGCGGCCCGCACGTCGTGCCGCTCTGGGTCGGCTGGGAGGGGGGCCGGCTCGCCTTCCTCACCGGGCCCGGCTCGCGCAAGGCCCGCAACCTCGCGCGCGACCCGCGCGTCGCCGTGTCCGTGACCGAGACCGGGAACCCGTACGTCATGGCGACCCTGCGCGGCCGCGTCGTCGACGTGCTCGACGGCGAGGCCGGCTGGGCGGTCGTCGACCGGCTCTCCGTCCTCTACACCGGCGGCCCCTACCCGCGCGGGGAGGAGCGGCACGCCTACCTCGTGGAGGTCGACCGGGCGACGGCGTCGTCGTTCGGCTGAGCGGTGGTGCCCCGAGCAGGACTCGAACCTGCAACCTACGGATTAGAAGGCCGTTGCTCTATCCATTGAGCTATCGAGGCGCGCGCCCATCGTAGTGGGAGGCGCGCGTGCTCGGGAGGTCGAGGGCCTGGTGACGGACGTGCAGGTGGGGCGGTTGTCCACCGCGCGGCGCGTGCGTTTGGCGGGGCCCCCGGCAGAGGTCACTATGAACCAGTGAGAACTCCAGACGCCGCCACGAGCGACGCGAGCGCCCCCGCGACCGGCCGGTCGCCGGGCTCGTGGAGGCCCGCGCAGGCGACCGAGGAGCTCGGCGTCACGGTCTACGACGTCGCGCGCGACCTGCGCCGCGACGTCGCCGACGTCGAGCTCCCGCTCGCGATCGACGGCGCCGACGAGGCGGAGGCGTCGCGCCGCCGTCTCGTCACGCAGCTCGACGAGCACCTGCTGCCGCGGCTGCGTGAGCTGTCGTCCCCGGCGATCGTCGTCATCGCGGGGTCGACGGGCGCGGGCAAGTCGACGCTGTACAACTCCCTCCTCGGCGAGGAGGTGTCGCAGGCGGGCGTGCTGCGCCCGACGACGCGCGAGCCGGTGCTCGCGTTCAACCCGCTCGACGCGGACGTGATCGTCGAGGGTCCCGTGACGCGCGTGGCGCGCGTCATCGACCACGACGGCGTGCCGCGCGGGACGGGGCTGCTCGACGCGCCGGACCTCGACTCGCTCCTGTCGGAGAACCGCGACACCGCGAGCCTGCTGCTCGAGGCGGCGGACCTGTGGCTGTTCGTCACGACGGCGTCGCGGTACGGCGACGCCCTGCCGTGGCAGGCGCTGTCGCGCGCGAAGGAGCGCGGCGCGAGCGTCGCGATGGTGCTCAACCGCGTGCCGCGCGAGACGCTCACGACGATCCGTGGGGACCTGCTGCAGCGTCTGCGCGACCACGGCATGGACGGCACGCCGCTGTTCGTCGTGCCGGACGTCGGCCCGCACGAGGGGCTGCTCGACCGCTCGGTCGTGGCGCCCGTCGCGCGCTGGCTGACGATGCTCGCGGGCCCGGACCGCTCGCGCGCCGTCATCACGCGCACGCTCAAGGGGTCGCTCTCCGCGCTCCCGGCGTGGGTCACGGGCGTCTCGGACGCGGTCGAGGAGCAGGTCGAGGCGGCCGCCGTGCTGCGGACCGCGGCCGAGCGGGCGGTCCCGCCCGTGCGCGACGCCGCCCGGGCGGCCGTGCTGGACGGCGCGGTCGCGCGCGGGTCGCTCGAGGCGCGCTGGGCGCAGGTCACGGGCGCGGGGCGCGTGGACCGCGTCACGGTGCGCGGCGGCGTCGTGCGCTCGTCGAAGCGCCGCGGCCGCGCGCGCGAGCAGGTGCTCGCCCCGCTGCTGGAGGAGACGCGCGAGGCCGCGCGCCGCACCCTCGCGGCCGACGGCGTGCTCGGCCACGAGGCGCTGCGCGCCGCGCTCGACGGCGAGCGCCCGCTCCCGGGCGCCTCCGACGTCCTGCCCGCCGAGGAGGACGCCGCCGCGCGGCGCGAGGCCTCCGCGACGACGCAGGTGCTCCAGTGGTCGCGGCGCGCCGAGCAGGTCGTGGCGGAGCTCGCGGCGCCGACGGCCGCCGACGCCGCCCGCGCGGCCGTCAAGGCGTTCGGGGAGACCGGTCTCGCCGCGCTGCTCCTCGCGGGCGCCGCCGGCAACGACGACGCGGCCCGCCTCGTGCGGACCGTCCTCGCCGCGACGGGCGAGGACGCGCTCGCCGCGCTGCGCGACGACCTCGCCGAGCGTGCCGCGACGATGGTCGAGCGCGAGGTCGAGCCCGTGCTCACGGCCCTCGACGACCCCGCTCTCGCGGCCGACGCCGCCGTCGGGCTCCGACTCCGACTCGCCGAGCTGAGGAGGCTCATGTGACGTCCCACGACGCCCAGCTGCGCGCCCGGGCCGACGACCTCGCGCGCGCGGTGGACCTCGCGGGGGACCGCCTCGACCCCGTGGTCGCGGCGCAGGTGCGCGACGCGATCGCCGGCGTGCGCGAGCGCCTCGCGCTCGGCGTCGACCACACGGTCGTCGCGCTCGCGGGCGGCACGGGCTCGGGCAAGTCGAGCCTGTTCAACCGGGTCTCGCGCCTCGACTTCGCGGACGTCGGGGTCAAGCGCCCGACGACGGCGCGCGTCACGGCCTGCTCGTGGAGCGACGCCGCGACGGCGCTGCTCGACTGGCTCGACGTGGACCCGGAGCGCCGGATCACGCGCGACGGCGAGCTCGACGCGGACGACGAGTCCGCGCTCGGCGGTCTCGTGCTCCTCGACCTGCCGGACCACGACTCGATCGAGCCGGCGCACCGCGCCGTCGTGGACCGGGTGCTCCCGCTCGTCGACCTCCTCGTGTGGGTCGTGGACCCGCAGAAGTACGCCGACGACGCGCTGCACTCGGGCTACCTGCAGAAGTCGACCGGGCTCGAGGGGTCGATGGTCGTGGCGCTCAACCAGATCGACACCGTGCCCGAGGCGCGCCGGGCGTCGCTCGTCGAGGACATGGGCCGCCTGCTCGAGGAGGACGGGCTCGACGGCGTCTACGTCACGACCGTCTCCGCGCGCACGGGCGAGGGGCTGGGCGAGCTGCGCTCCCTGCTGGAGCAGGCGGTCGCGCGGCGCAGCGTCGCCGCGAGCCGGGTCGCGGGCGAGCTCGACCGGGCGGGCGCGCTCCTGCTGGAGCAGCTGCCGGGCGACGTGCCGTGGACCATGAGCACCGCGGTCGAGGAAGAGGTCGGCGCGCTGGCCGAGGCGACCGGACTCGCCGCCGTCGCGGGCCAGGTCGGTGCGGCCGTGCGCAACGGCTACGGGCGCCCGGAGTTCTCGCCCCCGCAGCCCGACGCCGTGGCGCTGTCCCGCTCGCGCTGGCTCGCCCGCGCGGGCCGGTCGCTGCGTCCGGGCTGGCAGAAGGCGCTCGACGAGGCCGTCGCGCCCGCGGACCGGGTCGCCGAGGCGACGCGGTCGGCGCTCGCGAAGATCCCGCTCGACACGCGCGGCCCGGCGTCGGCGCGCCCGACGCGCCGCGCGGCGTGGACGGCGCTCGCCGTGGGGGTCGTCGCGGGCGTCCTCGCGGTGCTCGGCTCGCTGCGCGTCCTCGACCTCGGGCGCTCGCTCGTGACGGTGTGCGCGGTCGTCGCGGCCGTGGCGGTCCTGGGCGCGGTGATCGCGTTCCTCGTCGCGCTCCAGGTGCGGCGCGCGCTCGCGCGGCGGCGCGAGCAGCAGGTCCTCGCCTCGGGGCGGGGCGCGATCGAGCGCGTCGTGCAGGACGCGATGGGCAAGCCCACGCAGGCGCTCCTCGACACCCACCGGCAGGTCCGCGAGCTCGCCCAGTCGGCGCGCGACAAGGCGCCCGCGGCGCCGCTCACCGGGGCGCTACGGCTATCCACAGCCCCGAGTGGCGCGCCGGCGTCCACAGGGCAGGGCACGACGCCGGACGGGGGCACCGCGCCCGCCGCACCCTGAGGCGGTGGCCGGGACCAGCCCGGCCGTCGACCCCAGGAGGCACCATGCCCGGTGACGTCACGGTCACCCTGTCCGGCTTCGTCGCGACGACCCCCACGCTGTTCCGCTCGGAGTCCGGGAACGACTTCACGAGCTTCCGCATCGCGCAGACGCGGCGGTACCTCGACCGCGAGCGCGGCGAGTGGGTCGACGGCCGCACGCTCTGGTTCACGGTCAAGGTGTGGAAGGCCACGGCGCGCAACGTCGCGGTCTCGCTGCACAAGGGCGACCCGGTGGTCGTCACGGGCCGGCTCTCGCTCGACGAGTGGGAGGGCCCTCTCGGCCCGCGCACGAGCCTCGTCGTCGAGGCGACGGCGCTCGGCCCCGACCTCACCCTCGGGGAGGCCCGCTTCGCGCGCACCGTGCACCGTCGCGACGTCGAGCGGCGGGCGGAGGACGGGACGGGCGCGCCGGACGGCGACGCGGGCCGCGAGCACGACGAGACCGGTGCGCCGAACGCCGACGACGACGCGCGGGACGGCTCCGCCCGCGACCTCCCGGGCGGCTCGGAGACCGACGACGGTCTCGCGCCCCGGGACCCGTGGGCGTCCGTGGCGCAGGCCGACGCGGACCTGGGACCGGACACGGGACCGGACGCGGGACCGGACGTCGCGGTCGCGGCAGCGACGGCCGGCTGAGCGCGCGCGACGCCCCCGGGGCGGGTCCGGCGACGGGACACCGCGTCGCGGGACGCGTCCCGGCGGCTCGACCGCGTAGGCTGAGTGGTCGACGAATCCCGAACGCTCCCGACCGAAACGGTGGAACGACAGGCTGTGGCTGAGTTCATCTACTCCATGTACAAGGCGCGCAAGGCGCACGGAGACAAGGTCATCCTCGACGACGTCTCCCTGAACTTCCTGCCCGGCGCCAAGATCGGCGTCGTGGGCCCCAACGGCGCCGGGAAGTCCACGATCCTCAAGATCATGGCCGGCCTCGACACGCCCTCCAACGGTGAGGCGCGCCTGTCCCCGGGCTACAGCGTCGGCATCCTGCTCCAGGAGCCGCCGCTCAACGAGGAGAAGACGGTCCTCGGCAACGTGCAGGAGGCGGTCGCGGACATCCTCGCCAAGAAGCAGCGCTTCGACGAGATCTCCGCGCTCATGGCCGAGCCCGACGCCGACTTCGACGCGCTCCTCGCGGAGATGGGCACGCTCCAGGAGGCGATCGACGCCGCCGACGCGTGGGACCTCGACTCCCAGCTCGAGCAGGCGATGGACGCGCTGCGCTGCCCGCCGCCGGACGCCGACGTGTCCGTGCTCTCCGGTGGTGAGCGCCGCCGCGTCGCGCTGTGCAAGCTCCTGCTCGAGAAGCCGGACCTGCTGCTGCTCGACGAGCCGACGAACCACCTGGACGCCGAGTCCGTGCTGTGGCTCGAGCAGCACCTCGCGACGTATCCCGGCGCGATCCTCGCCGTCACGCACGACCGCTACTTCCTCGACCACGTCGCCGAGTGGATCTGCGAGGTCGACCGCGGCCGCCTCTACCCGTACGAGGGCAACTACTCGACGTACCTGGAGAAGAAGCAGGAGCGCCTGCAGGTCCAGGGCAAGAAGGACGCCAAGCTCGCCAAGCGCCTCAAGGACGAGCTCGAGTGGGTCCGCTCGAACGCGAAGGGCCGCCAGACGAAGTCGAAGGCGCGCCTCGCCCGCTACGAGGAGATGGCCGCCGAGGCGGAGCGCACGAGGAAGCTCGACTTCGAGGAGATCCAGATCCCGCCGGGCCCGCGCCTGGGCAACGTGGTCCTCGAGGCGACGAACCTCCAGAAGGGCTTCGACGGCCGCCAGCTCATCGACGGCCTGAGCTTCACGCTGCCGCGCAACGGCATCGTCGGCGTCATCGGCCCGAACGGCGTCGGCAAGACGACGCTGTTCAAGACGATCGTCGGGCTCGAGCCGCTCGACGGCGGCGAGCTCAAGGTCGGCGAGACGGTGTCGATCTCCTACGTCGACCAGTCGCGCGGCGGCATCGACCCGAAGAAGACGCTGTGGGAGGTCGTGTCCGACGGCCTCGACTTCATCAAGGTCGGCAACGTCGAGATCCCGTCGCGCGCGTACGTCGCGTCGTTCGGGTTCAAGGGGCCGGACCAGCAGAAGCCCGCGGGCGTGCTGTCCGGTGGTGAGCGCAACCGTCTCAACCTCGCGCTCACGCTCAAGCAGGGCGGCAACCTCCTGCTGCTCGACGAGCCGACGAACGACCTCGACGTCGAGACCCTCGGCTCGCTCGAGAACGCGCTGCTCGAGTTCCCCGGCTGCGCCGTCGTGGTGTCCCACGACCGGTGGTTCCTCGACCGGGTCGCGACCCACATCCTCGCGTACGAGGGCACGGAGGAGAACCCGGCGAACTGGTACTGGTTCGAGGGCAACTTCGCGTCGTACGAGGAGAACAAGGTCGAGCGCCTGGGTGCCGACGCCGCGCGCCCGCACCGCGTGACGTACCGCAAGCTCACGCGCGACTGACCGGACCGGACGGTCGGGCCCACGACGCCGGGCGGGGACGCACCCCGCCCGGCGTCGTCGCGTCCGCCTGCGGGGTAATCGGACGACCCGCCGTGCCACCTCGGGCCGGACGCGTCCGCCCGCGGGGGCGATCGGACGACCCGCCGTGTCACCTCGGGCCGGACGCGTCCGCCCGCGGGGGCGATCGGACGACCCGCCGTGTCACCTCGGGCCTGACCAGCGGCGCTGCGGCAGACTGGCCGCATGACGGCCACCGGTGACCTGGGAGACGACGCGGGCCGCCCCGGCGCGTCGGCGCAGGACGCCGAGGGACCCGACGCGACCATCGGACCCCGCCCTGGCGGTGCGGTGGCCGCGGGGGCCGCCGCGACGGCCGGGCTCGTCGAGTCGCTCGAGATCCTCCGCAGCCGGCTCGCGGCCGTTCGCCTGCCGCTGGACCTCCCGGGCGCGGCCGCGGCGCGCGAGGACCTCGGCCTCGCGGTGCACCAGCTCGACGACTACCTGCTGCCGCGGCTGCGCTCGCACGCGGCGCCGCTGCTCGTCGTCGTCGGCGGGTCCACGGGCGCGGGCAAGTCCACGCTCGTCAACTCCCTGCTCGGCGAGCACGTGTCCGCGCCCGGCGTGCTACGCCCCACGACGCGCGCACCCGTCCTCATCCACCACCCGCTCGACGAGCGCTGGTTCTCGACCGACCGCGTGCTGCCGGGCCTCGCGCGCGTGAGCGAGCACGGCGCACGTTCCACGGCCACCGCGACCGGCACGACGAGCGGCACGGTGACCGGCACCGGCACCGGCACCGGCACCGGCACCGGACCCGGTTCCGGGTCCGGGGAGCCGACCACGCCGTCGGACCCGACGCGCACGCTGCGGCTCGTCGCGAGCGACGCCCTGCCGCAGGGGCTCGCGCTCGTCGACGCGCCCGACGTCGACTCCGTCGAGACGGCGAACCGCGAGCTCGCCGCGCAGCTCCTCGCCGCCGCGGACCTGTGGCTCTTCGTCACGACCGCCGCGCGGTACGCCGACGCCGTCCCGTGGGACCTGCTGCACCGTGCGGCCGAGCGCCGCGCGCAGGTCGCGATCGTGCTCGACCGGGTCGACCCCGGGGCGGAGGCGGTCGCCGACGACCTGCGCCGCATGATGGACGAGAACGCGCTCGACGCCGCGCCGCTCTTCGTCGTGGGCGAGACCGACCTCGTCGACGGCTTCCTCCCCGAGCACGCCGTCGCCGAGGTCGCGTCGTGGCTCTCCGCGCTCGGGGCCGACGGTGACGCGCGCGACCGGGTCGCGACCGCGACGCGCGACGGCGTCGTGGACGACCTCGTCCGCCGCGCGGTTCTCGTCGCGGGCGCCGCGGACGCGCAGGCGACGTCGGACGCGCGGCTGCGGGCCGCCGTCGAGCGCGCGTACGACGAGGCGGCCGCGACCGTGGACGCCGCCACGAGCGACGGCGCCCTGCTGCGCGGCGAGGTGCTGGCGCGGTGGCAGGACTTCGTGGGGACGAGCGAGATCTTCCGGTCCGTCGAGCAGGGGGTCGGGCGCGTGCGGGACGCGCTCGCGGCGTTCTTCCGCGGCCGGCCGGCGCAGGCGCCGCAGGTCGAGCAGGCGATCGCGCACGGCCTGGAGGCGGTGGTCCTCGACGCGACGGACGCCGCGGCGGAGCGCGCCTACGGGGGGTGGCGTGCCGACCCGGCGGGCACGGCCCTGCTCGACGGGCTCGACCTCGCGCGCTCCTCCGCCGGCGTGCGTGCCCGCGTGGCCGACGAGATCCGCGGCTGGCAGTCGGACGTCCTCGCGCTCGTGCGCGAGCAGGGGGCGGGCAAGCGCGGCGCGGCGCGCGCGCTGTCCTTCGGGATCAACGGCCTCGGCCTGAGCCTCATGGTCGTCGTGTTCGCGTCGACCGGGGGGCTCACGGGCGCCGAGGTCGGGATCGCGGGCGGGACGGCGATCCTCGCGCAGAAGCTCCTCGAGGCCGTGTTCGGCGACGACGCCGTGCGACGCCTCACGCGGACCGCGCGCGACCGCCTCGCCGAGCGCGTCCGGTCCGTCCTCGACGACGAGGCCCGCCGTTACACCGCCCAGCTCGACGCGCTCGGCACCGCGGACGCCGACGAGTCGGCGCGGTCCGTGCGCGAGGCGGCACGCGGCGTCGAGACCGCCGCCCGCGCCGAGCGCGCCGCGCGAGGCCCCAGCCGTACCCCCGACCACGCGCCCCCCGGACGCCACGCGGCACGGCTGCTGCGCGGCGCCGGGTGGAGCGCACCGGCGCCCGGCGAGCCCGACGACGCGAGCCCGGACGAGGGCCCGCAGGAGACGCGCCGCCCCGGGTTCTGGCGCCGCCTCCTCGGGGGTGAGCGCGCGTGACGATCGACCTCGCGGCGCGTACGGCCGCGCTCGAGACCGCCGTCCGTGCGGGCGAGGGCCGCCTCGACGCGGACCTGCTCACGGACGCGCGAACCGTCGTCGCCCGGGTGCGCGAGCGCGCCGGGCTCTCGGCCGACCACACCGTCGTCGCCCTCGCCGGTGCGACCGGCTCGGGCAAGTCGTCGGTCTTCAACGCGCTCGCGGGCGCGGACCTCGCGACGGTCGGGGTGCAGCGACCCACGACGTCGCACCCCCTCGCCGCGGTCTGGGGCGCGACGAGCGCCGCGAGCGGCGGGGCGCCCACGGCGTCGGGCGTCGGCCCGCTGCTCGACTGGCTGGAGGTGCGCCGCCGGCACGACATGGGCACGCCGCTCACGTCGGGCGACCCGGGCGACGCGCGCCCCGGGGGCCTGCGCGGCCTCCTGCGGGGTCGCCGCGCGGGGGAGGTGACGAGCGGCCTGGTGCTGCTGGACCTCCCCGACCACGACTCGGTCGTCGTCGAGCACCGCGTCCGGGCCGAGCGGCTCGTCGAGCGCGCCGACCTCCTCGTGTGGGTCGTCGACCCGCAGAAGTACGCGGACGCCGCGCTCCACGAGCGGTACCTGCGCCCGCTCGCGGGCCACGACGCGGTGGTCGTGCTCGTCCTCAACCAGGTCGACCGGCTCACGCCCGCCGACGCCGACGCGTGCCTCGCCGACCTGCGGCGGCTCGCGGCCGAGGACGGGCTGGGCGACGCTCGCGTGCTCGGCGTCTCGGCGCGCACGGGCCAGGGGCTCGACGACCTCCGCGGTCTGCTCGCGGACGCGGCGGCGCGGCGGCGGGCGGCGAACGACCGGCTCGCCGCCGACGTGCGGGGCGTCGCGCGACGCCTTGCCGACGCGTGCGGCGAGCCACCGCCCGAGCGCGCGGTGCGGCGCGCGCGCGACGGCCTCGTCGACGCCCTCGAGGCGGCGGCGGGCGTCCCGACGGTCGTCGCGGCCGTGCGCGGCTCGGCCGTGCGCGACGCGCGTGCCGCGACCGGCTGGCCCGTCACGCGCTGGGTCGGCCGGTTCCGGCCCGACCCGCTGCGGCGCATCGGCCTGCGCGCGGGGCCGGCGCCGGGCTCGTCGCGCGCACGGGCCGCGAAGGAGCTCGGCACCGACGTCGGCGAGGTCCGCCCCGAGCTCGCGCGCACGTCGCTGCCCGCCGTCGGCGCGGCGCTGCGGGCCGGTGCGCAGACGGCCGTGCGCGACTACGCGGCCGGGGCGACGGCGGGACTGCCGGACGACTGGGCGCTCGCGGTGCGGCGTCGGGCCTCCGAGGGCGCGGCCGACCTCGCCGACGCGCTCGACCAGGCCGTCGCCGGGACCGAGCTCGAGGCGTCGCGGCGCCCGGTGTGGTGGCGTGTCGTGGGCGCGTTCCAGTGGCTCGTGCTCGCCGCGCTCGTCGTCGGTCTCCTGTGGCTCGCCGCGCTGTGGGGCTTCGTCTACCTGCGCCTGCCGGAGCCGCCGACGCCCGTGCTCACGCTCGGGGGTCCCGGTGCGCTGGAGCTGCCGTGGCCGACGCTGCTCGCGCTCGGCGGGGTCGTCGTCGGGGTCCTCGTCGCGCTCGTCTCGCGCGCCGCCGCCGCCGTGGGCGGGCGTCGCCGCGCCGCGCGCGCCCGGCGTCGCCTGCGCGACGCCGTGGGCCAGGTCGCCGACCGCCTCGTGCGGCTCCCGGTGGGCGAGGAGCTCGCCGCGCTCGCGAGCTGCCGCACCGCGGCCCTCGTCGCCGCGTCCTGACGCCCCACCGCACCACCCCACCCCCCCCCCCCCCCCCCCCCCCCCCCCCCCCCCCCCCCCCCCCCCCCCCCCCCCCCCCCCC